>Ga0315289_10005860_pt1 | contig 18075 bp, 25 predicted proteins | sample YL17G11_40_MG_FD_203452 | JGI IMG/M metagenome (GOLD analysis project Ga0315289, IMG submission 203452) | Sediment microbial communities from Yellowstone Lake, YNP, Wyoming, USA - YL17G11_40 | ecosystem: Environmental > Aquatic > Freshwater > Lake > Sediment | place: USA: Wyoming | collected... | reverse complement strand
GTGTCGGCTCCTCTTTAGGGAGATTTACAACGGTTGCGATACCAACTACTGCTGCGACCGGGATGAGTACCGGAAAACGCATCAGAAAGTTAGCAACAACCGCATTACCTGCGACTGGCATTGTCATATTATTTCCTTATTTCAGATTCCAACCGGTCCAGTAGCTGATATAGACTTGAACGCCATTACCAGACTTAGGACCAGTATCGACGCCGCGGAAATGAGTCTCATGGACCAGGCGAACGCCCATATCCATGACACCACCGGGGATGTCGCGTTGCAGCTTGACACCGACCATCGGCACCAGCTTGTTGTTGTACGAAAGCCCGTTGCGGTCGACGCTGTAATTCATGCCAACAAAGGTGTTGACATTGAAACCACCGACTTCACCGACAATCATACCTTGCTGAATGTTGCCCTGAAGCAGGACATTGCCACTTTCCGCGGTGCCAGCGATGACACCAGGATTGACAGTCATTTCCGACCAATTTGAGCCGGGGTAAGACGATTGAGCAGACGCAGCAAAAGCCATTGTAAGCATTGCCGCAGCGATAAGAGTTTTCTTCATTTCTGTTTCCTTCTGTTAAGTGTGTTAAGTGTTAATGTGTGAATTGAAATCGTACCTTTTTACCTTATTCCATGCAAGTAGTTCTTTCTTGCATACAATAATCTCTACGAAGGCACGCATGTAAGCGTAGAAGTTTACGTAACTTAACCAATAGTATAACGGCAATTTGTATACCACGTCAAGTCTCTTTGTTCTGAATGCGGCATAAGATGCAATTAATGCACAACATCCTATGTCGATTAACATTAGTTTGGGCAACACAAGTGGCATTGTAACAGCAAGTATCGCCAACCACAAGACTCGATTAAAAATCAATGCATCGGCAATCAAAAGCATCATGTATAAATCAACAGGTTGCTTTTTCGTGAATGAAAGTACCTTGTGCTTCTTAATTACTTGCCAAAAGCCGCGATACCATCGAAGAATCTGTTTATGGTAATCTTTGAAGGTACTCGGGTCCTGTGTATTCACAATGGCATCGGAAATATACTTCACTTTCTTCTTTGCACGGTGAACCTGCATGGTGAGGTCCATATCTTCGGCAAGTGTCTTGTGATCAATTTCCAAATTGGCCAGAACCTTGCAGTTATACATAGACGCGCACCCCGGGCCAACAAAGACTGCGTTGAAGTTACTTTGCCCTTGTTTGGCGACGTCCTGCCCATACGTATAGTCGAATGCTCTTGCAGCGGAGAAGATATGGCTGTTCTTGACGGATTTAACCTGTCCAAGGAACAATCCAACCTCAGGGTCGTCGATTGATGCTTGAATAAATGCTTTTAGGAAGTTAGAATCAACCTTTGTATCTCCATCCATGAAGATAAGCCAGTCATATCGTTCCAAAAGGAGAAAATATTGGATAGCTTTTCGTTGAGCCTGTGCCTTACCGCCATTCTCGCTAACAGTGTATACATTAACACCGGTCGTTTTAGCAATCTCGGCAGTTCCGTCAGTGGATTTGTCATCAACTACATAAATGTGTGATCTAGAACAACCAGCAGTGATTAAGGAATCAATGGTTCCTTTAATTACAACTTCCTCGTTGTATGCCGGAATTAAGATTCCAATTTTGTAAGGACTGTGTGTGTGCATGTGTCTCTTTGCAATATATAGCAACTATAAAGGAAAAGGCTTGACGAGTCAAGCCTTTTCCAGTCTGGAGTAATTATATCTTAATACTTCTTATCTTTGTGCCAATGTCCCGACTCAATCATTTCCTCGACAGTTCTTTCCCAACGCTTACGAGCCTGCTTCTTCATACGCTGTCTTGCCACAGCAGGCTTCTCATAAGCCATCCTGTCTTTTACTTCTTTAAGCAATCCAGTGTCTTGGACTTTCTTAGACCATGTACGTAAGGCGCGACCGAAATCATCACCACGTACTTCTACAGTGATACCTTGGCGGTGACGACCGTCTCTATAGTTATTAGCCATTGTTTGCTCTCTGGGTTGCATCATTAAATCGTTTCCTCTGTGATTCTGTTATCATTCGTTGATCTTCTTTTTCTTTATCTTATATATGTGTTTTGCGATACCATTTGCATCAATATAAATCTTACCTACTCCAGCTTTAGCTAAGGATGGTAACATAAATTGTGTCGATTGTAAATCACGCTCCAAAATTGAACGTAGCCCTCTTGCTCCAACCTTCTGTAATAAGCACTCATTGCAAACATTCTGTAGGTATTTATCATCAAAATCAAGAGCCACACCTTCATATTTAAATAACGCCTTAAACTGACTAATAATACTATTCTTTGGTTCCTTGAGGATTCGTATCAACGTATCTAGTGTTAGATCATCAAATACGACATGAACAGGATGGCGACCAACAAACTCCGGAATCAATCCGTACTTAATGAAGTCATCTGGCCTTGCGGTCTTTGCTATCGTAGAAAATGCCTTCTTTGTATTCAATGTTGCACCAATGCCAATGCTTGTACTTGAACGGTTCTTACGAATAATCTCGTCCAAACCAACAAATGCACCACTACATATAAACAATACATCCTTTGTATCAAAATCAATGGATTCATCGTACTCATCAATCTTAATAATCGTTCCTTCGATTAGCTTTAATAGTGCTTGTTGAACACCTTCGCCGGACACATCTCTATTTACGGTAGAGGATTCATTTTTTCTACCCTTCTTATCAATTTCATCAATAAAGATAATACCGTGCATGGCCTTCTCAACATCGTCATCTGCTGCCTGAAGCAATTTCTTGATTAAATTCTCCGCATCCTCACCGACATATCCGGCCTCAGTTAGTGTTGTTGCGTCTGCGATTACATAAGGTAGATCAAATAATTTTGCAATGGTTTTGACTGTGAGTGTCTTACCGCAACCACTCTCACCAATCATTAGAAGATTAGATTTTTCAATTTCTGTCTTTGATGTGCTATGCAGGCGCTTAAAGTGATTATAGATTGCGACAGAAATAGCAATTTTTGCATCATCCTGACCAATAATATATTCGTCCAAATGAGCCTTAATGTATTCCGGACTTGGTATTTTTTCTTTACGTTTCTTAATTGTCTTATCGGGTTCTTCATTATGAAGAATTTCATATGTTACATCTACGCATTCATTGCAGATGTAAATGTTCTTTCCATTAAGTTCCGGACCTTCGATTATCTGCTCAACCTGATGTCGACCTTTATTACAGAATGAACAATTTATGATTTTTTTAATGCCGGGGTCTGCAATAGTATCGGTCATATTATATCCTCTTAAATTCTGTTAACCAGCTTAGGGCTTTTGGGTACTTATCATAGGTGTGTATGGGAACGTCGCTAACATGGCTTTTCTGAACAGCTGGTGAACTTTCATTCTCACCCTGTCTTCCTTGGTATATCTCTTCAACTGCCGAGGTAGTTGGATTCGATGCGCTCGGTACCTTGGCGGATACCTCCACTGATGTAAGTTTTTCTTCTTCATTTATTTTTTGTGGTATAAAATGAATATTATTTCCAATTATTTCTCTTATTACCTGATTCTGTTGAGTCCATTCTTCTTGGTTCGTATCTTGTATCTTATTAATGGGCAATTCGATTGCTGTAATTTTAGTAACTCTCGTAGGATTTGGCGAACGAATAATAGGAAGAGGATGATAACTTTTGGCAGGTAAAAATTCCATTGAGGGTATATTTTCTTTGTTTATTACTTCAGATATCTCTTCCGTGGATTCATTCTCGGGCGAGGTGTCGGATTCTTGCGTTCGAATCTCACATATGATATCAGTAGGGTTCTCGACCATTTCGTCTGTGCATTCCTGTAATACTTCACTTTCTGAAGTATCTTCGATAATAATGTTTTTCGAAGTCTCACTTATAGTCTCCAAAGATTCCGTAGATATCGGAATATGTATCGTGGCTTCTTCCCGCGATTTGTTAAATATCTCATGTGATTGTTTAGTGACTGGCTCTGCGAAATTTGTACTACTGCTCTGAAGAGACGAAGCGACCGACGTGTCAGAGTGTGCTCTTCCTGCCTCTCCGACGTCCATGTTTTTGTTGGTTTCTTGCTTTTTCTCATCCTGCCGCCTCATTATACTATGATTGGCCGCTACTAATAGTATAATGGCCAATGGGTCAAGAATCGAGACGATGAGAAGGGTGAATATTTTCACCGCGCCTTCAATATTTTTAGTATTGTTATTTTCTGCACCATACATTAATTCTGCAATGTATCTAATTGGTCCTACTTCTAATTCCAATGCTCTAATTTCTGATTGTAATTTGAACTTTTCTTCGTTGAATCCATCAATATGTTTATTTGCCACATCGATTTCATCTTTTAATTCCTTACGCTGTGGTGCTTGACTTCTTCTAATAGACACAGACTTATCAGTACGATCTTTTCCGAGATATGAATTGATTGTTGCATCAAGTTGTGCTATAACTTTTTCATTATCGGTTATGATTGCCTTCTCTCTGGCAATTTGCTGTTCAATCCTCTCAACCTTAGGAGCATTGTCAATGGTTTTAGCACCTTGTTCTAAGTGAGATTTAGATAAGAATCCAAATCCACCCACACTAGTCATAATCACTAATATTATAACAGAGATTACTAGAGATATTCTTATAAGAATAGGAGAATCTTTCCAATTTTGTTTAAGCCATATTGTTGAAATAACCTTCGATATTTCAATACAAATTCCCATTAACAAAATAGGCCAAAATGCTGTAGGAAATATTGCCAATAATCCGATAATAGAAAAATATGCCGAAATACTCGTTAAAGATAATCCCGATAACAATGTAAGTATAGACAATTTCATACTTTATTTTTACATTTATTAAAATGCCAACGTTTCATATTAGGTCCGTGACCTTTATAACTACAATGTGGACAGGTGATATCTATTCGCTTGGCGCAGATATCTTTCATGGTGGCCGATCGAGAAGCGCGAAGCTTCTCTGCTTTGTCGGGGCCCATTATCTCTTCATATGTCATATCCCTAAATGGGGATAAGAGTCCTTTGGTGGCGGCAATAATGGCTAACCGGCGCAAGGATGAGCAAGGTCCTGTAGATACTCCTAGTTTAGCAGATGACATGGCATCACAATGTTCCTTCGACTTAGACACACCCTTTGTGGCTTTCGATACATTGGCGCCGTGATTGGTGCATTTGGGTTTTCGCAATTTCTCTAGTATCTTCGGATCATTTGCCTTCTTTTGATTTGCTATTTCAATATTCTTTCTATGTTCTTCTTCCTTTGGTCTACCCAGACTTGCCAAAGACATATTAGCACACATTGCACTATCAATTTTAAACATTCCACCAGACTGTTTATTATAACACGAAATATTTTCTGCCCATGCCTCTCGAATTAATTCATCTTCTAAAATTCTCATAGAAGTCCAATTACCGAAATCTATTATTACTCTATAAAAATCTGTTGGGCGATTTATAAGATCTACTAATAAATATCTGCTGCTACAAATATATCCATCTGTAGGCATTCCTTTTCGAGAACCGATATAGATTTTACCGTTTCGGATATCTGTCCAAATATATACAAATGAATCAATCATTGTATATTTAGCGTTAATCCCAGTCAGCAAACAAATCCTCATTCCATTCTCGATGCCCTTCGCGAAATGCCATATTTGATTGAGTTTCTCTTACCTCAACCTTATAACACCATATCCGATTAGCTTCACCTATACCCCACATCTCGGGAATATATATTCCATTGACATATTTGTACAACATATCAGCCAAAGCCTCACATCCTAGTCTAGGCAGAATTGTGAGTTTTGCTAATTTTCGTCTTTCCATTTCTTTGTAAAATTCTAATTCGGGATCGGTAGAACTAACTAGGGTGCAATGGTCAAATTTATCCTCTAAAAATAATTTTAGTTCTTTAAGACCACCATAATCAGCCATCCAATCCCTGACATCTAAATCATTACCACCGAAATAAAATTTCATACTAAAGGAATATCCGTGATTTTTATTACAATGGCTGTCTGCCTTCCATTGACGGTAAGCACACGGAAATGCATCAATATATTCTTTAGTCGAGGTCCATTTATATGTAATGGGGGAGTATTTATTCATATTCATATTCTTATTCCAATTCAATTTTTGCGTGTGTAAATTTAGCATTAGGAAAAGACTTTAATGCTCTGTCTAATAATTCTTGTGGGAATCGTATTTCCGTATTGTATCTATCTACTATATTTGTAATATATTTCTTCTCTGTAGCAAGATAAAAGTCTTCAACATTCCATCCATTCGACTCAAGTGTCCTTATAACCTCTAAATTATACGATAATTCGGGGAAAAGGTCAGTTCTTTCGTGTACAATGGTTCCGAACATAAACAACGGAGATAACTTCTTTATATTACTAAGTTTCTCGGTCATATCGTCGAGGGTACACCGACGCAATTTATTAAATGTTTGTTTTTCTGACATAAAATTAAATGGTTAAAACTGGTGGTTTATTTTCTTGAGCAGGCGGAACTTGTCTTTGTGAATCAGGAACTGGTTCATCGGAACTATTTGGGCTATCTTCCTTCTGTGGCATTAATTCTTCAAATGGAATATCGGAAATAGAGAGGTCGCTACCTGAATTTTCCTTTCCGTTGCCAGTCATAAATTCGCCTCGTTCCCTAGCACCCTTTTTCTTCCTTGATTTAGCCTTTGAAAGTTCTTGTTCGCGTCCAGGTGTATAGGTAAAGACATATAATCTAGATTTCTTATCTTGAATCACCCAGAGTTCTAGTTTCTTGACACCATCTACAATCTGTACTCTATAATCAAGGAATTCAAATTTACCGACTGGCATAGAATCATAGGCTCTTCCCATAAGTCCCTCACTTTGTACCAACAATATAAATGTCGAGAGAATTATAAGAGGAATTGAAATAAATTTAATCCCATATTTCATGGATACCCTGATTAGAAGTATACAAGATAAGATTGCTAATGTCAAGTCTAAGAAGATCAGGGTATTGAAGAAATGAGAGACTGATGTGAACATGATTATCTCATGGTGTCGTTCTCTACATGAGAACTATGATTCAATATAAAATATTCTTCGGTTTCAATATCAATCTCTGTAACATTATCATCACGAATAATAAAGGAAAATGCAGTCTTTTCTTGCCTTACCATAGTTAAGATAACTTCTTTTCTTGCTAAAATCTTATAAACTGGATTGATTTGTACAAGTTCAATCATAATCGGAACTGGAACACCATCGTATGTTGCCATACCACCATCAAGTCCCTTAGATAGGAAAAAATGGACATTTGCCACATATCTACCTGGTTCTTTTCCACGAAATGTTATTACTTCTCGTCTTGTTGAAATTGTTACCTTCTTTTCATTAATAATCACGAAGTTATTAGATACACCGAGGTCATCCCTATCTAAGAATACATATGAATTTGATTTATGTGTAAATCCTATTGCGCTACCACTAGGTGGTTTAACCCATAAATCGATATCATGTGGATTATTATCTGGCCAAGTCATTATGATGAGCAAGTCTGCCTTTGCCTCAACATCTTTTTCTTTTGATACTGGATTCATCAATAAGATGGCCATAAAGAAAAGTAAAACAAAAACAATAATAATATTGAATAACATATCTATGAAAGATATGTTATTTCCGTGATATGTTCTTTTGTATTTCATTCTTCGGGAACTGACATTGTAGTTTCAATATTAATGAGCTGAAGTTTTAATAACTGACTTGTAACCAACCCAACTAATGTTGTTAAAACTGCGGTACTCATTCCTGCTGCCATTTTAAAAATACTAGCCTTTGCAGCTACCATGTTGGCTATATCAAGTCCTGCGAGTGCCGGGCCTAACATGAGTGTGAATCCTACTAATGTTCCTATCATTCCTAATGCCATTAATAATTCGGATCCAAACCAACATCCGTGTATATATGGCATATTTTCCTTATACATATCGCTGCCGGGTGCGCTATTTGATAATCTGTATGTGATAACACCGACGAAGCATGTTAGTATCATGTATATACCTATCGTTACGAAACTAATACCCGATAGATCTGCTATCCATAATGCTGCAAAAAGGCCTTTAAATTGAATTATGCCGGCTGAAACTAGCGACGATAGAAAAATGACGAGCCATCTTAACATTACATAATTTTTCATTTGTTTACTGCCTCTTTGAAAAGATTGTTATTCACATAGTGTATTATTTATCTAAAATAAGTAATTATGCCAATTCTTCCACAATGCCAAAAACCTCTGCTAGAATTAAAAAGATTCCTGCTATAATTGGCACACCAGTGATAAGGACAATACCCGCAAGAATGCGGATTCCACTCTTTACCATGCTAAGATGAAAATGTAATTTTGGATCTGGTTGTTTCATAATTATTCCTTAATGATATGTTCGATACACGGTTTCCTTTCCACAATGGCATTTAGGAATAGGAAGATTAATGCTCATATTACTTTATAAGTCCTAGAAATTCGGCTTTGGTTCCATGATCAGATTTAAAGACACCACCTAATTTAGTTGTCTGTGTCCATGCATTCGGTGTTTCAACCCCACGACTAATCATACAATAGTGTTGTGCATTTATTCCTACGGCAACATCTTCTGTTTCTAGGAGAAAACTAAGTGCATGATAAATTTGCGAAGTAAGTCGTTCTTGTACCTGTGGTCTCCTACAAAAATATTCTACAATTCTTGCAAGCTTTGATAGCCCTATGACTTTACTTTTCGGAAGGTATGATACCACTGCCGATCCGGAAATTACAATTAGGTGATGTTCACATATTGACATTACAGGAATATCGCCAACAGACACCATTTCATCTGTATTCATTTTATTCAATATTGTAGTATTCTTTGGAAAATTCTCTGGAAGTAATCCCCAATTTTGTTCTAACACCATCATTTTTGCTACTCTTTTGGGAGTTTCAATTAAACTATCATCAGTTAAATCTAAGCCTAAAATTTTACAAATCTCGGTCATGTGAGATTCAATTTTCTCAATTTTCTCTTTATTATCTATTTTTAATAGATTAGTTGTGGGAGTTTCTAGACCGAGGCTAAGCAAATGCTGATGAACCTGTTCACCTAATACAGAATCTATTTTTGTTTTTTGAAATGACATCTTGTTTCCTTTAAAGAAACCAAGAGAATGGAATATTGATATACCGTCCTAACTTGGTATGTTGTTGAAGTTTTGAGACCAATCATTGTCTCAAACTTATTTATCACAGTTAGTAGATCCCGTGCTTATTTTTCAGAACTTGAAAGTTTGAAATATTAATAGAATCATATGGTTTATCTATAGCCTTAATAATATTCTGAAAATCATATTTGAACACGACAAGATCGGCCTTCATGTTTAATACTTCCATAGCAAGAATATCATGTTCCTGAACTAATCTTCGCAAAAGTCCAGAATTATGATTTGTACCCTTCAGAATTGCCACTACTTGCTCCGATTCCGTAAATTGCCTCAATTGTTCTATGCTTATCGCACCAAAGAGTTTGTCAAGTAGATCAATCTTTTCTAATTGTTCGTTGGTCATTGTGATCATACCTGGCCTAGGATATGTGTACGGAAGGCATTCACAGAGACCGGGACAATAGGTTCAATTAATTGGAGCATTGCTTCAGCATAAACACGAATTTCATACTGAGAATGTGAATGCAATCTCAATTTTAGGAAATGGAACAGATTATGAAGATCAACCGTAGCAAACATATGGCTATATGTTGTCAATGGTAAGACACCTCGGGCCAATTCACGTGGCATACCTTCCTGAATGTGACTGCGATATAGAATGAAACATTGTTCCATCATTTCACGCTGCTCTTTTTCCCAGCACAGGAACTTTTCCCATTCTTCGGCGGTATATCCGTCAATACCTGCACCTATATTTCGCATCTGCTTATTGCTTGAGCTCTGGGTTCCATAATTACCCGGTTCAGATACATAAAACTCCTCGGGAAGTTCAGCATACCTCCCAGAAATTTCATTGAAGCTCCAGGTGCGATGACGATGCCATTGCCTAAATATAAAGATAGGGGCTTTTACATCAAAGGTAAAGACACACGACTCAAACGGGCTTGTGTGCTTGTTTTTTAACAGGTAATTGAGCAATTTAGCATCTTTGCCGTCATCTTCCCCTGCACGCCATTCGGCATCATAGGATACTCTAGCGTTACGAACAATGGACAGGTCGCTGCCCATACTTTCGACCAATCTAACGTGGCCGTGATCTAATACTTTTCTGAATTTTTCCATCAGTTCCTGCTCCTGTAAAGGGCAAGGGCTTGGCAGCGTTCAACATACGATCAATTATAATATCAAGACCGCAATTAATACTATATCTATCTACTATATTGCCTTTAATAGACTCAACAAGATAGTCTATCACTGAAATTCTACTGATTGTATATACCGGGTCAACTATAGGTAAGTTGAAATGCGCTTCATAGTAATTCTCAAGCCAAACTTTTTCGTTATTATCGAGGGTTTTTGGAAACCATGCAAACCGGAGGTAATACTTGCCAATCTCTTGCTTCATGTTATATGTTATAGAGTAGTTAGCAAGGTGTCAAAGATTTTCAGCAAGTTTTCTGACAATGTATTCAGCTTCGGTAATATTCTCTATAAAGTCGATGTGGCTATAATCTCTTTTAGAAAAAGAATCAGCAGGCATATGTCCCCATATCCTATATTTTGAATAATAGTATTTGAACCACACCTTTTCGCCGTTGGAACATATAACTGTTCTCATGGCAAACAATTTCTTATAGTGAATAGTATTGGAGAGACCCGGATCGTCTCTCCAATTTGGGCTCTTCCAATCTTTAGATGACATCTTCTACTTATAAAATATATGATTACCAATAGATACGGTTTTCTTCATTTCAAATCTCCAAGCAGGTTTGCTTGTGTATGGATTATGAAAATGTGTAGAACCATCCGTATTATCCTTAATAGATCCTGCAATAATTTCTATTGCAATTTTGGAGGCAGTTTCAAATTGTTCCTTCATGCGATCATTTTTTATGATAATTGCGTTTTCCTTCTTATCGGCTTCACAATACCACGAAAAGGCACAGACAGGTTGTTTTGTTATTTTATTCGGTAAACTGAATTTAACAACTTCACATATTGTTTTGGGAAATCTAGGATCTCTAGATCTATTTAGAGTAACAGACGCTACTGCAATTTGTCCACGTATATCTTCATTTCGCGATTCATAATAGATATTTTTCGCCAAGCAATATGCCTGTTCTGTGTCAATCTGAGTCGCATCTATGCTTAGACCACTTACGTCGGTTGTTTGCAAGATATATACAAGAAGTAGTTTTGCTGATGTCATTAATATTCTCCTATTTCCCTACCAAAGATTTCTAGGTAGAAGTTTATTTAGTTCAGTAACTAGATCATTATATACTATGTGAACTAAGATGTCAACATTTGGATAAATAGTCTAAACGAAAAGGATTCTCTATGAGAATAAATCAATTTAGTGAAGGTATCGAACTGGGCGACGATAATGCTGATAAACCGGCATGGTTTATAGTCAGAGAGGATGGAAAAATTGCATCAGGTCCTTACAATTCAGAACGAGACGCAAGAAGCGACACCGCTCGTCTACAATGGTTCACACCCTCACAATACTTTATTGATTACGGTATTGAAGATAACGATAATATGTTTGTAGATATAGAAACAGTCCAGATTGGCGAAGAAATTGACGGGATTCCGGAGATAGGCGATGTTATTCGCACTAAAAAGATGCAAATGGAAGGTAAGGTTGAGAGACTAGGTAAGAATCGTGCTGGGTATGATGAAGTTTTCTTTAGAGTATGGGATGGAAGACTAATGGTATCCCCACTTAGTAATGTTACTGTTATAGAAAAACTTGCCGATGAAGTCATGGAAGAGATTATTGACGAGGTATCTACTGAACTCTTAGCCAAATATAAGACTGCTGCCGGAAAATCAGCATCAGAGGCTGATAAGAGAGGCGATTATGCTACAGGCAATAAACGTTTCAGTGGTATTGTTCAGGCTACAAAGAAACAATTTGACAATGATAAAAAGAAATCACAGAATTTAGAAGAACTTGGGCCAGCGGCTGCTAACAAGCGATTTGAATTAGAAAGTTATTTTAATTCCAAAGATAAAGTCCATATTAGAATGTATTATGAACCAGCTAGTTATGTATATGCAATATCTCTTACATTAGGCACTAAACAATATATAATGTACCCGGTAGATGATATTGATAGAGGTAAACTTGCTACAAATGCACTCGAATACGTTCAAAATATTTTAAAGAATGCCAATAACGGAAGTAGAACAGATTTTATTGCCGCAGCTAGTTCTCCAATTACAGATATATTAGAAAATATACCTCCGGGAGGTTCATCAGACGCACTGGAAGGTACGATGGGTGGTATCAACCGTTCAGCACCATCAAATGATGTAAGTTACGAACATGTACTTGATGAAGTCAAGGCAATGTGGGAAAAGGCTCAGCTAAATGAACTTAGTATTGAGAAACTAAAGGCCTATAAGGATGCTGCAACATCACCGAGTGTTGCCAAACATGCCCCATTAAGAAAAGTAGCAAAACATATACAGGGTGCAGGCATCGCCAATCAGAAGATTAAGACAAAGACCGGTAATAAGGTCGTAATGTATCAACCAGACCGCGGTGCATATGGCGAAGATTCGGTATATGAAGATCTAAAGAAAGATTTTGGTGATCTTCTTGGAAGATAGCATAAAGAAGAGAAAGTTGCTGATCTATTCTCGGACTAACATTTGGAACAGAAAGAGCGCATTAAGCCCTGTTTATTTGCTGGTTTTATAGTATTTTACAAAGGCCTTTGTAGAGATGAAGTCACTGAATGGTACATCAGTCTGATTGATAATTCCTTTAACTTTTCCGCCTATCATCAATTCTAACATAGCAACTCCAGCAGCGGCAGTGGTCGATTGAATGCCACTAAGTCCGTCCACTCCATAAAATCTATTAGAATAAGTCTTACGGACAAGCTGACCACTTTTATTCTTTCCTGTTGCTGTAGCATATACAACAATCACATCATCATCATTGAATGGAAAAACATTTTCAAAGATCTTCTTAATCTCCGTGAAATTGCCATGTGTTTCCTGTAACACAGATCGAATATACTTATAATGTCCCGGATAACGTAGAGTCATATAAGAAACATTGGGAACATTCACAAGATCACGGGCAAGATTACCTACACCGCCCGAAGTGTGAGCTGCTTCATACTCGATTCCGTCTAGGACAACCTTGATTATGCTTCCAACTGCCGGAACTTCTATTAATTCTCCATTGCGTCTAATTCTACAAGGACGGATATATTCATTTACCAGTCCATCCACACTCCACGATGTGTTATATGATTGTTCTGGATGATTTACATCATAGGAAACATTCTTAGGCAATGCACCAACACTAATCATTAGTGTGTCGGGTGTATCAATTTTGTCAACTAGATTATAACCAATATAGTTGATAAAACCCGGTGCTAGACCACACTTTACGGCACAATCTAAGGTAGTATCTTTGAATATTCTCTGAACTTTATCCGCCATTATATCATCTTCAGTAAAGTCGATATAAGAGCAGTTCGCAGCGGCGGCTGCAGACGCCACCTTTTCATTAAAACTGAAGGGCATCGCATTAATTACATGCGTGACCCCCCTATCTACTAATATCTTTGAAATATCTTCCAAAGATGCTATTTGCAGATTCATTAGTACATGATTACTCGCATCATGAAAGATATTTTCAATATTTGAATCTACAATAAAATGTAATCCAGATTGAGCATTAGGAAACAATCCCGGAAGCATAACATATATCGCTCTTCCAATTTGTCCACCACCAAAAATTGCCACTTTTATCATGTGCCGCCCTTTATATGAGCTGCTATTTAGCGCACGAGCTCCTTGGCTCTGGCACGAACCTGGTCGAAGTTAGTTATGTTGCAAATTCTGCCATCAACATAACGAGTCTTTAGCAAATCATGAATATGTTGTCCATATTCGAGTGGTTTGGTAACAAATTTGCCATCTTCTTCCACCAACATTAGGCGACCACGCTTACTCTTCTTCATAGAAGATGTAATAGGATCCTTATATACATCAACCCATTTGCCCTTAATCATCGCTGCGGAACATTTCATAGCAAACTCCAATGTATCACGATTGATCTGTTGGAGCAATGCGCCACCCTGGCCAAATGCTACGTTATCTGCACTATAACCATTCATTTCCATTACAGTTAGAATGCTATTAATTGATACATGGTCAATACCATCACCTTGGATAACACGAACATTGTTAAGAACTCTAAATCCCTTAGCATTAACGGTATGACCGAAGTATTTGTCAAGAATCTTCAAACATTGATTAACAACTGAGGTCGGGTCGCCCGAATCAGGACGAATTACCACGACTGCACCACTATCAATAACTTCTTGCTTCAGTTCGGTACCCCACTTCTTGCAAGCTTCAAAGATGTCATAGCTATCGCTTACGCAGGCCAGCAATGCGCCGGGCTTTCCGTACAATTTAAGCATGTTGCGATAGGATGCAACTTCGTTTTCGCGACCCCAACTGGTAACGGTGCTGTGTTCCATGGCAGGAATACTGAAACCGCATACTGATGCATCATAGTATTCCATTGCTGCCATAATTCCCGACACGGTATCAGTTCCCATGAAGTTAATAAGGTGAGCCATGCCGCCCAATCCAGCACTTTCGAGACTTGACACACCACGAGCACCAAAATCATGAAGCTTGAAGTCAATCAAACTTGGATCACCGGTGCGTTCAAGGGCACGAAGGATAATTTCTTTGCTGTGATAGCTATTACTTGCAACAGTAGTTGGGTACCAAATAGCACGAAGCAATGCAGTTTCCAGAAAACTGGTAAGCCAGAAGCACTTTGGATCAGTGTTAACAATAGAAACCAGAATGTTCTTCAGGTACATAACACTACCCTCGTCGACTGATTTGATTTCGACTGGTAGGACGCCACCGTGTATATTGACAATATACATCCAACCTTCGTAATTGAAGGGCTCGCCGTGAACCTGCATAATATCACGGGCCTGCAGCACCATTTTGGCTGTTACCGGTGTGGTTAAATATTCACGAATGAATGCTTGTAGGCCAAAGAATACGAGCTTGTCGTATTTTCCGCCACGTGATTCAATGTAGGAATATACATACTCGGTGCCCTCAGGATATTGGGGCCATTGGCTGTATTTGTAGCTGTCGCTGTTGAGGACAATGTTTTTTGCGAATTTCATAATGATAATCTCCTTATCGTTAAATTTGCCCAACTCCATGTCGGGACTTTTGATTAAATTAGCACAGCCTTTAGTTTGAGAACAACCTTGTCCTCATCGGAAATGTGCATTGTGCTAGGTGCACCGTTCCGGTTTTTATGTTCTACTAATGTATTACCCTCAATCGAATATACTCGTTCTGCTGTCGCTAGATGCGTAAATCTCCGCGGTTTGTCAAATCTTCCAAGGACATAACACAGCTTTGCCGGGGCATGACCACGTTTGACAACAATATCCGAATATTCAAGATAGGTAATCATTTTATTCCCAAAATCTTCAATTCTTGTGGTGTAAGTTTCTTCTTAATCTCATTCCTCTTTTTCGTTAGGACGGCGCGCGCTGCGCCCTCCTTTCGTTTCTTTTCTGCAGCCTCTTTGGCTATTCGATCGGCCTCTTTATGTTCATGCCACCATTCGGCAATCTCTGGATCCTTTAAAATAAGAACTTCCAAGCCACCCACATCGCCCAATTCTTCTAAATGAGTTAGTGCCTTGCAGGCAATACGTGCAAGTTTATCCCTAATCTTCTTTTCATGGGAATCATCTCTCGGATATTCATAACTTTGACAGGGCATATTAATCTCCTTTAATCAGCCATTAACTTCCGGAATCATTTCCGGGATTGATCTAGTAATTTCACCACCGTGTGCCAACACATACGCTATAGCGTCATCTTCTCTCTCAAATTTCAAATGTGGATAAAGATTATATAGCATCTGGTCTGACCATCCACCTTGATGATAATCAACTTCTCCAACACCGCTTTGATTTAACCAAGATCCAAGAATAGTATGATCATTAAGACCATTTAATCTTTTAATCTTGACATAAAAGCTCATTTCTTTGCTCTCGCTACCATTGTCTTAATAATGTGTGCATGATCACCGTACATCACTTCACCCATTTCTTCAACTTCTGACAGTTTGAACCATTTTGCCTTCTTTGCATCATCAGAACCTTTTACACGCGGCAATTCACCGTTGCCACCGTCCAGTTCAATCAAGTATGCCGAGGTAATAGTGCGACCACGCAAATCACGATCTGGATGATCAAATACTTCGTTATAGGTAATACCCTTACGAAGAACAATTTCCGGAACCTTGATCTTTGTTTCCTCAACCAATTCGCGGATCATACAGTCTAGCAATCTCTCTTTGGGATTAATGAAGCCGCCCGGAAGAGCCCACAATCCCTTTCCGGGACTATATCCTCGCTGAATAAGAAGTATGTGTCCACCTTGAATTACGACAGCATCGGTTGTTTGAAATACTGGAACAAACGGTGCAGATGCCCATGCCTTATAGTAATTCTTATAGAAATCGTATTCTTCAACCATCTCTCTATAAATGGGAGTTTTCCTGAACGCTGTCAAGTATTCAAAGATTATAGACGGAACTGCTCCACGAATATAATCTGTATGGCCTTCAAAGAAGAGTTCACGCACCTTGGTAGCATCAATTGGATTAGATCCGAATTCAACAAAACCCTTTAATGAGACAAAAGCCCATTCGGGAAATGCATGATTATACCAGCTAGATTCATCCTTATCATATCCAAGAATACAGATGTCCTGATCTGCTATAGTTGGATTTTCTTTAGCCACTGAACTTTGTACATTGGCAATCCAGCTATTATTACTGTATTTGAAATCTGGAAGTGGGTAAATTGCGATATTTGCACGATTGCGTTCAATCATAATCGCGTTGTTGATCATTTCCTTGCGTTCTGCATAGGTAAATGGATTCTTAGGTGTGCGTGGTTGGAAAGCACTACCTACTAGGATAATAACTTTCTCAGCAAGATCGATTGCCTGAAGTGTATTTGCCAGGTGGCCGTTGTGGAAAGGTTCAAAGCGTCCAATGAGGACTGCTACTGCGTAGCGTTTTGACATATTTTGGCTCCCAAAATAAAATAAATTGAACAGTCTGTCTGTTACTGTTATACTTATAATATACTACATCAAACCGTTTGTCAATGTGGTAAATAAGTGTAGTTCACGATATCTCACTATCCAACTACCCTAACGCTTTTGAGGAGCATCAGCAAATGTATTTAGCATACACTTATTTCATTCGAAATAAAATCACCAATCAATTTTATTATGGCTCGCGGTACAAAAACGTATCATTGAATCGTTCTGCAGAGAATGATCTCTGGATTCATTATTTTACATCGTCGAGAGAAGTGAAGACTCTCATCAATCATTATGGAAAAGATTCGTTTGAATATTCTATTATATTCCAATCTGCTAATTCAGATGGGTGTTACTGGAAAGAACAAAGACTAATAGAAGAAAATATTAATAATGATTTGTGTCTAAATAAGCATTATACAAGAGATGGAAAGATAAAGTTTTTGAGAACAGAGACCATTCTCACCGAAGACACTAAAAATAAAATGTCTGCCGCCAAGAAGAATATTCCTCATACAGAAAAACACAATAAAAATGTGTCTATCTCATTGCTAAGAAAATATAATACGCCTATTTCAGAAAATCAACCTAAGAGAAAAAGAATATTAGCAACACAGGAAACAAAAATTAAGATGTCCTTATCAAACCTAAACAGGATCAAGAAATGCTGCCCTCATTGTGCAAAATTTGCAGATCCCGGAAATTATGTCAGATATCACGGCGATAG
>Ga0315289_10005859_pt1 | contig 18075 bp, 13 predicted proteins | sample YL17G11_40_MG_FD_203452 | JGI IMG/M metagenome (GOLD analysis project Ga0315289, IMG submission 203452) | Sediment microbial communities from Yellowstone Lake, YNP, Wyoming, USA - YL17G11_40 | ecosystem: Environmental > Aquatic > Freshwater > Lake > Sediment | place: USA: Wyoming | collected... | reverse complement strand
ATTAATCAGGTCGTCCTCGCCAAAGCTAGGCGTAAACCAATGTTGCAAAAAGTTGGCGTCGGTAACACCAATTTGAAAGGAAATAATCGTCCCCACGTTGCCAAAGATGGCATTTTTAATTTCGTCCTCCATCTGACCGACAAACTGGTTAGCGACTGTCAAGTTCAAGTGGAATTTCCTTGCTTCGGAGAGAATCTGGGCAAAGTCAGGCGTGGCAAAGTTCTGAAACTCGTCCACGTAAAGATAAAAATCACGTCGCTTTTCTTCCGGGAGATTGGCCCGACTCATGGCAGCGATCAAAATCCTCGGTACCAGAATCAAACCAAGAAAACTTGAATTTTCCTCCCCTATCTTCCCTTTAGCCAGATTAATAATCAAAATCTTGCCCTCATCCATGATTTTTCTAAAATCAAAAGCCGATTTGGACTGGCCAATGATATTCCGCATCGTTCTGTCCGTGACGAACCGACCAAATTTGGAAACAAGATAATCTAGAACTTCAGACTTATGGAAATCGGCGGTCCGGGCAATTTGGTCTGTCCAGTAGCGCCGCACCATGGGGTCTTTTACTTTGGGCAATAGTTCTTGGACAAATTTAGGATCCTGGAGGCAGCGCATGACCTCAACAAAGGTATTGCCTGGTTCAGACATCACCGTCAGCATGGCGTTTCGAATTCCATGCTCAAACCGAGGCCCAATAATACCTGTCTTGTAAGGATCGTAAAGTTTATACATCATATTAATAATCGCGGCGGCGATGAAATGTTGTTGTTCTTCGGTTTCGGCCTCAAGGAGGTTCAAACCCATGGGCCGTTCAGTATCGGAGGGATCGAAGTAAATCACCTCTTCAGCCCGTTCGGGAGGAATATAAGCCAAAAGGTCTTCGGCCAAATCATGGGGGTCAATCAAACAAACGCCCTTTCCCTCTCTGATGTCCTGCAAAATCATGTCCCGCAAAAGCTCAGTTTTCCCGGTGCCTGTTTTCCCAATGATATAAAGATGGCGGCGGCGATCTTTTTCATAAAGATAAACCGGCCGGGTAATCCCTCGGTAGACACTCTTACCTAAATAAAGCCCCTCTGTGGGCACTTTTGCTGGGGCAGGGGCTCGCTTAGAGTAAATCCAGTGGAGATGGGGTGTTTCTATTTGTTTATTGGGAAAGTGAAAAACGGTGGCCAGTTCCTCTGAATTAAGAATAGACTTTCTCCCGAAGAATTGGAAAACTGGCTGGTAGCGATAAATAAAATCAACCATAAAGCTGGTCTTCAACCAAATTTTCTTTTTACCGAAGTGATTCAGGTCAGAAGAAAATTGACTAAAAGCGCTCTGGATGTTTGCTAAATGAGATTGGGCCTGTTCTAGGGAGGAAGAAGAAACCACTATCCGAATGTTTATTTGAAAGCCAGGCTTAGAGCATTTATTCTCCACCGCCTCCAAGGCTTTGGCATCAACTTTAAACTTCGCTTTTTCAGGGTCTGATTCGGCCTTTTTAGTCCTGGCAACATAGCCTCTACCCGCCCCTTGCCATTTACTCTCCGCCGGAGAAAGAAGCACCTGGATGGCCGCTCCCTCATCTTTGTCCATCTTCGCCAGGACGGCCGTAATCGAAGAAAGAGGATCAGTCGGGAGGTCCTTGTAGACCTTGATAGGAAAACAATTGGCCTTCTTCAGCTCTAACTCGGCAAAGGCAACTTTTCCTCCCTCAGAAAAGAGATTGTATTCTTCGACCGCTAGAATCTCAGCGTCAGGATAGGCGCCATTCATTTGCTTTTCTAGCATGTCCCTTAGTTTTTCAGGGGCAGAAACATAAAAACGGATGTCTTCGTGTTTGGCGACAATCTCGAAAGAAATCGCTGGTTGAAGACGGAGAAACTTAAACCAGCCTCCTTTTTTAACTGAGTATAAGGAGGCGAAAAGTTGTTCGGCAGCATCAATCTTAGTCTCGTTACCGGCCGGCAAAGTTACCTGGAGGAGAACATACTCTAACGATTTTTCCTCTCGGTCCCGATGGCGTCGCCAAAGAATGACCAGATATCCCAAAATGACCAAACCTAAAAGGCAAAGGCCAAAAACGACCAAGAGGGTCAGTAAGAACTGGGCTGTGGCAACTAATTCGACAACTTTAGGCTCCATGACGATAGATGAATCGACTCCCAGTAAGCTTTAATAAACGCCGACACCACTCGGCTAACCAACGAAGAGAATCAACCATTTTATGTTGGAGGCCACGTTTAGTTTCCTCCTCAGTCAAAGGTAAAGTGACTGTCACCGATTGAGGCGCGGTTGTGTCCACGATTATCTGACCGCTATCGTCGGTCACCGGCTGGGGTAGGGTCACTTCGGCCGCCGTTTCCACCTTAGTGACATAATCCTTAATTTCAGGGGCGATTTCTCCTTCTTTTCTCTCGACAATAGGAACTTTCTCTTCTTCCATCGTCAGGATTTCTTTTCCTCCTCCAGTCGGTGAAAAACCTACTGGCGGTTCGGACGGCTTGCTGGGAGTTTTCAAATCGGGCAGGGCCATACTGAAGCCATTATACTACATCACTCGGTGAGGATAAATCTTGAGAGGGAGTCCTAGCTACATTGGCCGTAACCACAACTGGGACAGCGAAGGCAACCTTCAACAAATTCCACCATCGTCCCACAATCAGGACATTCAGGGCACATTCCCGATAATTTATCCACCATTGGTGGTTGTTCAACCACCGTGGGCGGAATTGAAGTTAACCCATTTTTCGTCAAATATCGCTTAATTGCCTGACCAACAGCGTCGGCACAGGAGAGAAGAGGTCCACCTTCTCTCCAGGCAGGAGTAGGGCAACGAATCCCCGTAAGTTGCTGAACTATTGATTGAGGCTCAACACCAGAACGTAGAGCCAGGGAAATTAAACGGCCAACTGCCTCAGACTGAGAGGATATACAGCCACCACTTTTACCCATGTTAATAAAGACTTCAAAAAGGCCATTTTCATCTTGATTAACCGTCACATAAATTCTCTGACCACAACCCACTTCAATTTTTTCTGTTGTTCCTTGGGTAAGCATAGATCGAGGGCGAGGCCTCCGAGAATGAACTTCAGAAACCTCTTCTTTCTTACCTTCTCCGGCTACCAACACTTGGTCTCTTGAGCCATCCCGATAAACCGTCAAGCCTTTAAGGCCTAAATTGTAGGCCATTAGATAGGCGTCCCGGATTTCCTCCCAAGTTGTCTGATGAGGAAAATTAATCGTTTTGGAAACAGCATTGTCTGTATATTTCTGTAAGGCTGCCTGCATTAACAAGTGCCCTACCGCCGGAATCTGTGGGGCAGTGGCAAAGACGCTCTTCATCCATTCTGGAACCTTATCCCCATCGACAATTTTCCCTCTCTTAATGATGGCCCTAACTGTTTCCTCATCTAAACCCTCTGTCGTGGTCGCTTCTTGAAATAAGGCATTAACTTCCCAAAGAACATTATCTTTAGCAGTTTCTCCTAACCGGGTGTGCCTATTATAGGCTAAGCCATAAGGAGGTTCGCCGCCAGAATTGCAACCAGCAATCAGGCTGATGCTCCCAGTCGGTGCAATGGTAATAACCGTTGCGTTTCTCATAGGCATATCCATTGCCTCATAAGTGCTGCCTTGATAATTAGGAAAAACGCCTCGTGCTTTGGCTAACGCCATTGAAACTTTCCTTCCTTCATCCCGAATAAATTCCATCACTCTTCCAGTAATTTCTATACCCTCTTCGCTACCATAAGGCACTCTCAATTTAATCAACATGTCAGCCAAACCCATAATGCCTAAACCAATTTTCCGATTACCCAGGGTCATCATTCTTATCTTCTCCAAGGGATAGCGATTGACATCAATCACGTTGTCAAGAAATCTGACCGCCAAATGGACTGTTTCTCGCAAATCATCCCAATCTATCTGATTATTTTCGACAAATTTCCCCAGGTTAATGGAACCTAAATTACAGGATTCAAAAGGAAGGAGGGGTTGCTCTCCGCAAGGATTAGTGCTCTCAATCTCTCCCAGTAAAGGGGTAGGATTACCTTCATTCATTTTGTCGATAAAAATCACGCCGGGATCGCCTCTTTCATGGGCTCGCTGAGCAATTGAATCAAGAACTGCCTGGGCATTTAACCGCTTAACCTCCCGGCCATCTAGCGGACTTATTAGGGGATAATCTCCCCCTTCTTTGGCTGCCGCCATAAAGTCGTCTGTCAGGGCGACGGATAAATTAAAATTTCCAAATTGCCCCGGTTTGCCTTTGGCGGCAATGAAACTTTTAATATCCGGATGGTCAACCCGAAGAATTCCCATATTTGCTCCTCGTCTCATGCCGCCTTGAATAATTGTTTCTGTCGCCGTATCAAAAACCTTCATAAAACTAAGAGGGCCAGAAGCCTCTCTCCCGGTTGTTCTCACCTCGGCCCCAGCCTCCCGTAGTCGAGAAAAAGAAAAACCGGTGCCTCCCCCAGATTGATGAATTAGGGCTGTCCATTTCACTGCATCAAAGATTTCCTCCATAGAATCTCCCACTGGCAGGACAAAACAGGCAGAAAGTTGTCCTAACGGTTTACCGGCATTCATTAAGGTAGGCGAGTTAGGGAGAAACTTCAATTCCGCCATCATCTCATAAAACCGCTCGGCTGTCGCCGTCACTACCTCAGCGTTCTCTCCATTTGAATAGAGACCTTCTGTTTTCGCGGCCGTAAAGGCTACTCGCCAAAGCATTGCCTGAGGAGTTTCAAGCCCGCCATCAATTCTTCTAAGATACCGTCTCTCAAGAACATGAATTGCATTAGAGGTCAGGTCAGGCGGTGGAAGATGACTTGGTACCTCAGGAATGGGTTGTTTTCTTAATTCCTCACTCCTCTCAATTGGGGTTATTTCTCCAAGAAAATAATCAGAAAGGGGCGTGGCCCCACCATCCTTATAGTCTAAATAACGCCAGCGGCTAAATTCAGGAGACGCCATAGATTGTGATAAAAACAAAAACTAACTAGCTTTGCTTCTTAAGGCAGAAGGGCTCAGAAGCGCGACAATATTTTAAACACTACCCCTAATGAAGCGTCAAGCAGTAATTAGTGTATCAAACCCAATCACTCGCCTAAGGCCTGGGTCACCCGTTCGTGCCCACGGCGAGCATACTCGAGAGCACTGTCAATGGCCGGCTGGGCAGTTTCCTCGGCCTTTTCTTTCATTGCCGACAAAACCTCTTCATGTTTAAGGGTCGCCCGGGAGAGTTTTTCCAAAAAAGAGGCTGTGTCTTTCCCTTTCTCACGCGCCATTTCCGCCTGGTCGATGGCCTGCTCTAGGTATCTCTCTGCCTTAGCAGCAGTGGTTATCGCCAAATCAGTCTTCCCTTTTTCAAATAAGAGCTGGGCTGACCAAACCCTTTTGTCCGCCAGTCTTAATAAAAGATCGGCTTTCTTCAGGGAGTCAGTCGTTAACCAAAGCCAAATCCGATCCCGCAACATCTTAACTGGGTAAAGGAAGTGGTCAGGCAGGACACCCGGCCAAGTAAGACTATATTCCACCTTCTCAGGGCTCGTGGTCGCTTCTTCATTTTCAGCTTCGGCGCCAATGGTTGTCAACGGCGAAACTTTAAAATTCTCGCTCGCGGTCTGGGCTGAGGTCTTCCAAATTGAGGCAAAAAGAACACCCGAACTAAAAACCAACAGGGCCATTACTAAAATTGCCTTTTGTAAAAACTTCAACTTTCCTTCACCTCCTTTCTTGACTGATGAGTTTCAGTAAACTTCTCAAAGCTTCGGTCATAGCTTTTTTCTACCTTCGCCGGGAAACAACAGGCTGGTAGTTCATTCTCTGACAAATGATGCTTCAGACAGTCACAACATTTCCCCTTCCTCGGACAGCCAGGATAAGTACAAGGGCAGCTTTTCAAATTCTTAGCAATCTTGCAATCCATTAAATCTTATCGAAACAAAACAATCGGCCAACTCCAGAAAACATGCAACAAAATGCTAGAAACAAGATTGCCTGTTCTGGCAAAAACAAAAGCCGCCCCAAAGCCATAAACGAAAATAAAGAAAAGATAGGCCAGCAAAACTATCGGTGTGTAGCCTAAAACAAAAATACCAATAGGCAGGTGAATGAGGGCAAACATAAAGGCGGAGACGATATTGGCGAGCCATTCACTTTTCCAAATCTGCCCCAAGCGACTAAAAATATAACCCCGGAAAACAGTCTCTTCAGAAAAAGCGGTGGCGAAGGAAAGACCAATGCTCCCGAGGAGAATCAGGGGGGTGTAGCCAAAAGAGGTAAAATTAAGACCCCGATATTTAATCATATTCGTCAATAAACCCTCAAGGGCAAAAACAATCCCCAGGCCAATCCCCCAGTAAAGTGAAGGAAAGAGATTCTTTGTCGTCAGACCAAGAGAAGTAAGGGGCCTTTTTTCAATCTTCCTTACAAGCCAAAAAGTCGGCACCAACCAAATTAAGGGTTTCAAAATCAACTCTTCTGTCCATTCAGGCAAGAGTCCGGGAAAGTAACGGTAAAGGGCCCAAATAACGAAGATAAAAGAAAAGAGGAAAAAGACATGTTTAAGAGAAAGTTGCTCGCGGTGAAAAAGTTTATTGACAATATTCTTAGAAATCATCTTTTAGTCGACGATGCCTCGTCGGCCTCGCTAATTTGGTTTACAGCCAGATTACACTTCGGCACTTCGTTGGCCTCGCATTCGACCCGCCAACTGGCGGGGAGAATCAGCTAACAGCTGCTAATCTGGCTTACAACCAGATTATAGCCAAACAGATGATATAATGTCAAAGAGATTAGAAGCGGAGTTTATTCTCGCTTCGCTTGAATGCGAGGCACGAAGGGCCGCTGTATAATCTTAAGAGATTATCGAGGTCGCCTGAGGCGACCGCTGTATAATACTCAAGGAGAATTATCGAGGTCGCCGCAGGCGACCGCTGTATAATGTAAAGCATTATTAAAAGCTTCAAGAAAACCGTCTGCTTCAACAGGCGGATGAATTGAAGCTGTAAAACATCTTCCCTTAGGAGTGAAACCCTGGACTTTAGTCCAGGGAAGATGTTATTTGCTGATTCAAATCCAAAAATAAGAAATCGCTTTCAAAGATGAAAAAACACGTCAAAACAAGCAGGCGAACCACGAAAAGACTAAGGTCGGTCTTTCTTAAAGTCACTGAATTTTTGGACAGAAGGTTGGCCTTTTTACCTCAGAAACAGCGTCAACGCCTTATTCATAATGGGCCTATTTTGGTGGTCTTTTTCTTTGTTTCTTTGGCCGTCTTTCTTTACCTTTTCGTCGATCTTCCCTCTCCCACCCACTTGGTTTCTTACCAATTCCCCGCGTCTACTTTGATCTATGACCGTCAAGGCAATCTTCTCTACGAAATCTATGCCGAAAAAAACCGCGTGCCGATTAAGATCGAAGAACTGCCTGAATATGTTAAATGGGCGACCATTGCCAGTGAAGATAAAAATTTTTATAAACACCACGGTTTTGCCCCAGAGGGCATCTTGCGAGCCGGCTACAATATTCTCTTTCGTCGTTCTCTCCAGGGTGGCTCGACCATCACTCAACAACTCGTTAAGAATGCCCTCTTAACGCCTGAACGTACCCTCAGGCGAAAAGTTCGCGAGGCCATTCTTGCCTTCGCCACCGAAATTATTTACTCCAAAGACCAAATCTTAGAAATGTATCTTAACCAAGCGCCCTATGGCGGCACCGCCTGGGGGATTGAAATTGCCGCCCAAACCTATTTTGACAAGCACGCCAAAGACCTCACCTTAGCCGAAGCGGCCTTATTAGCCGGCCTACCCGCCTCGCCCACTCGCTTTTCTCCTTTTGGGGCCCACCCAGAATTGGCTAAAGAACGACAGGAAAGAGTCCTCCAGCGGATGTTTGAAGACGGCTATATTACCGAAGAAGAAAGGCAACAAGCCAAAGATGCCGAACTTATTTTTGCCCCGGCAACGGTTGGCATCAAGGCACCCCATTTTGTCTTATATGTTAAAGAGCTCCTCGTGGAAAAATTCGGGGAAAAAATGGTAGAACAGGGCGGGCTGAAGGTCACCACTACTCTTGACCTCGATCTCCAGGATTTTGCCCAACAAACGGTCGCCACAGAGGTGGCCGAGCTGAAAAAACTGAAGGTTTCCAATGGAGCCGCCTTGGTCACTAACCCCAAATCAGGGGAAATCCTGGCGATGGTTGGTTCTTATGATTACTTTGATGATGAACACGACGGCAAAGTCAACGTCATTCTTCGCCCCCGCCAACCTGGTTCGGCTATCAAGCCAATTAATTATGCCCTGGGGTTAATGAAGAAAGTCATCACCCCAGCAACGGTCATCAACGACGTCCCGACTTGTTTTTCCGTCCCAGGCCAGAAACTCTATTGCCCCGTTAACTATGACGGCCAATTCCACGGACCCGTCCAGGTAAGATTCGCCCTAGGGAGTTCTTATAACCTGCCTGCGGTTAAAGTTTTGACCCTGAGTGGCCTAGAGGATTTTGTCGCCACTGCCTCCGCCATGGGCATTACCACTTTTCAGGATCCTGCCAATTACGGCTTGTCAATCACCCTCGGTGGAGGCGAAGTTAAAATGATTGATATGGCCACCGCTTTTTCTGCCTTTCCCAATTTGGGGGTACGCCAAGACGTCTATGCCATCGAGAAGGTCGAGGATCGTCACAGCAAAATTCTCTACGAACGTCAGGAAACTGAAGGGCCCCGGGTCTTACCTATGGAAGTTGCTTATTTGATTTCGCACATCCTCCTCGATAATAACGCTCGGACTCCGGCTTTTGGTTCCTCTTCCTACTTAGTGATTAAAAATCACCCTGAGGTTTCGGTTAAAACCGGTACGACTAATGATAAACGCGATAACTGGACAATTGGTTTTACCCCCTCAAGGTTAGTGGCCGTTTGGGTGGGCAACAACGATAATACCCCGATGAGTTACGTGGCCTCGGGCATCACCGGCGCCTCACCCATCTGGAATAAAATCATAACCTATGCCCTTAAGGATAAAGACCAAGAGTGGCCGATGAAACCTGAGGGAATTGTGGGAGCTCAGATTTGTTCCCTTTCCGGCAAAGCTCCTAATCCCGAAAGTCCCTGCGAGACCCGCTTCGAATATTTCCTTGAAGGGACAGTGCCTTCAGAAACCGAGGCTTTAAAAACTTTCATTGAGGTCGATAAAACCACGGGCCAAATCGCCACCGATAAGACTTCCCCAGAAAACCGAGAAATTCAAGAACACCCCGTCATTTTTGACCCTCTGGGAACACCGTTTTGCCTCGACTGTGTTTTCCCTACTGAGCGCGCGGTCTTTCGGCCTTATGCCTCACCGCCAGTTAATCAACTCGCCCCTTCACCTCAGCCTTGAAATAAAGCATCCCCCAGCGCGGAGGCTGGGGGTTTTCTTCGCCCCCTGCTTTGTTTCCTGTTCGCTTCATCCCCCCGAAATTTCGGGGGATATTCGCGAACTGCAAATGAACCCTTCTCACCTTTCAGGCTCGCTGTCTTCTTTTTCGTTCCTAGAAAAAGAGCGAAAAATAGGGTAAAATTGTTCTAGTGGCGGTAAAAAGGACAGGGATTATCTATTCCGCCGAAAAACTTCGATTCAAGCAAATTTCTGCCCCGGGTTTTTTTGGCAAAATTAAAAAGCCAAGAGGTACTTTTGGTTGGGTCGGTTTCGTCTTAGAAATTATCGGCCGACCCTTTCTTTGGTTCTTCCTCTCCTTTGGTTACCTCCTTCTTTTTATCCTCTCTTTTATTAGCCGGTTAGTATTAAACCTCCCCAGACAAGCAGTCAAAGTCAACATCCTAATTAAGCGAGCGACCAAGACATTTATTCAATCTCTTCCCCGGCCAAGAATTCCGAGACGACCCAAAATCAAGCTTCCTAAAATCATCCTGAAGCGACCGGGGAAAAAATTATTCTTGGCTGTCTCTCTTCTCCTTTTCATCACTCTCTTTGGCTTAGGGAACTATTGGTTTGTTTTTAAAGACCTCCCCCATCCCAACCGCCTGATGACCCGCGATCAGGCCGTCTCCACTAAAATTTACGATCGCCACGGCGAGCTTCTTTATAAAATTTATCGTAGTCAAAACCGGACGCTTATGCCTCTTTCGGAAATCCCTCTTCCGGTCATCCAAGCCACCATTGCCATTGAAGACGCCGAGTTCTACTCCCACCGTGGTTTCTCACCTAAAGGCATTCTTCGGGCCTTCTTTCAAAACCTTAAAGGCGGGAAGCTCTACGGTGGTTCGACCATCACCCAACAATTAGTCAAAAACACCCTTTTATCTTCAGAAAGAACCCTCCAGCGAAAATTGAAAGAAGTCATTTTGGCTCTTTGGGTGGAAACTAAGTTCACTAAAGACGAAATTCTCCAAATGTATTTTAACGAGGTGGGTTACGGCGGCGCCGCCTATGGCATCGAAGAGGCGGCCCAAATGTACTTTGGCAAATCAGTTAAATCTCTCACTCTTGGCGAGGCAGCTCTCATTGCCGGTTTGCCCGCTTCACCGACAAGCTACTCCCCTTTTGGCGCCCATCCAGAAAAAGCCAAAGAAAGGCAAGCGCTCGTTTTAAAAAGAATGGCTCAGGAGCGGTTTATCGGCGATGAAGAAGCAGAGACAGCCAGAAAACAAGAGCTCCGCTTTACCCCCCAACGGACTGATATCCAGGCACCTCATTTTGTCATGTACGTCAAAGAACTCTTGGTGCAAAAATATGGCCTTCGCCAGGTGGAAGAGGGAGGCCTGGAGGTGACTACCTCCCTCGACCTTAACCTTCAAGAAAAAGTCCAGGCGATTGTCCGCCAAGAAGTTGATCAACTTTATCATCTCCACATCACCAACGGCGCCGCCTTGGTGACTAAGCCCAACACAGGGGAGATCCTGGCCATGGTGGGATCAAGGGATTATTTCGGAGCGTCAGCTTTTGATAAAAATTTCCCAGGAAATTTCAATGTCACCACCGCCGCCCGGCAACCCGGCTCCTCAATTAAACCAGTGATGTATTCTGTTGCCCTCGAGAATGGCTTCACCCCGGCGACGATTATCCCTGATACCCCCATTACTTACCAGCTTCCGGGCCAACCGCCTTACTCGCCGAAAAATTACGACAATCGGTTTCATGGCAACGTTCCCCTCCGTATTGCCTTTGCCTCTTCTTATAATGTCCCTGCCGTCAAGGTCCTCTCAGCCCTGGGTGTCGAGCGAATGATTAAGCGAGGCCAAGAGATGGGCATTACCACTTGGAATGATTCTTCACGATTCGGTCTCTCTCTCACTCTCGGCGGGGGAGAAATAAAAATGGTCGATATGGCGGTGGCCTACGGCACTCTTGCCAATTCAGGTACGCGGATCGACTTAAACCCGATTCTTGAAGTAAAAAATTATAAGGGAAAAATTTTAGAATCGGCTTTCCCCTCTGAAGGCATGTCTCAAGACAAACAGCGGGAAACCCCAAGCGGGAATCGCGTCTTCTCTCCAGGCATCGCCTATATTTTAACCGATATTCTCTCTGACAATACTGCCCGAACGCCTGCTTTCGGTCCCAACTCAGTTTTAAATATTCCCGACCACCCTCATGTTGCCGTTAAAACCGGCACCACCCAAAACCTCAGGGATAACTGGACAATTGGTTATACCTCTGACTACACCGTGCTGGTTTGGGTGGGGAACAACGATAATACGCCAATGAGTTACGTGGCCTCGGGCATCACCGGCGCCTCACCGATTTGGAGCAAAATCATGAGCTTTTTAATTAAAGATGTTCCAGACAAAGAATTTCCCCAACCTGAAGATTTAAAAAAGGTAGAAATCTGCCCCCTCACGAACACCTTACCCTGTGAAGGGTGTGGGGGTAAATGGGAATATTTCCTCCCCGACACTGAACCAAAAAACCATTGTGACCCAGAAAAATTGAAAGAAATTAAAGAGAAGGATTCTCAAACTCCCAAATTGCCCGAGTAATTTGAGGAAGAACTTCTTTTGCCTCAGATTCTCGCGCCCCTTTGGACATTATTACCAAAACCAATGGCTCTTCGGCAAAAACGATTCCGGCATCAGAAAAAGAGTTGATTTCGGTCCCAATTTTATGGGCCACCCGCACCTCTTCGGGAACACCAACCGGAATTCGATCTTCAAAAGAAGTTTTAGTTAAAAAGCCTAAGATTTCCTCTTTGTGTTTATCTGAAACAATCTTTCCTAGATAAAGTTTCTTGAAAAGCAAACCAATCTCTTGAGGTGTCGTTTCGTTTTTCTTTAGAGAAGTCTTGGCCATGCCTAAGTTTTTGATGGTCTCTTCAATCACTTCATCACCTAAAATTCTTCTCATCGCCTTAAAAGCGGTATTGTCTGAATTTCGACCCATGTATTCTGCCAGTTGGCGATAAGTATAAATTGTGCCTGTCTTTTGCCCTTGAAGGGTACCTACCCCAGCGACTTTATCTCCCTCAACCAGGGCATATTTACTCTCTAGGTTAATCTCGCCTTTCTCAGCCTGCTGATAGAGCGCTAAAATAACCGGCAGTTTGATTAAGGAGGCGGCGGGAAAGACTTCGTTTTGATGAAGGCCATACTTATTTTCGTCTTTGAACCGGTAAACATAAAGACCATAAGTCCCGCTAAGATTTTGGCTGAGGGATTCAATTTCCGCCAAAACGGACGAGGGCTCAAATCTCTTTTCTTCAGGAAGAGTAGAGATGACAATCGGGGCGGTGATTCGTTGCCAAACTTTAGGCGCCTCTGTTTTTAGATAAAAAACAAGGCTGGCCAAAACCGTAAAAATAAATAAACCCACAATCGGCCAACGACTGCCTTTCTTTCTTTCCTTCTTTTTTTCTTTTTTTTCAGGAGGCTTAATCCCTGGTAGAGTTTCTTGTTTAGGTCTTTTGAAAAGCATCTCAGCAAGTAGTATGGACTAAAGCGTTGACCCGCCTACCTTCTTTGACGAGTTGGTTATATACCTTGGCGACTCTCGGCGTTAAGGCCACGCGAAGTTCAATACCAGCGTTTTCCACTCTCTTTTTAAACTCTGCCTCTATTTTCAAAACGCCGCTCCAGCCACTAGCAACCAAGATAATCTCTGGCTTATTAGACAAAAGTTTTTCTTGTTCCCATTCCCCGATTTTATGAGTCGTCCCAAAAAGATTTTCTAACTTTGGCTCATCCCTTTCTATCACCTCGTTACCAACGATTAAAACCTGATGGTATTTCTTCCCGTCAACCGTTACTCTTCCCCAAAAAACCTTATTGATGATGGGCATTGTCTCTAGATTTTAACACAAATCGCGACAGGGTCATAATCTCCCTTCGGGTTTTATTCAGGAAGAACTTCAGGGGTTTTTACAGAGTAACAGAATTATACAAAACTAGCCTTTTAGCCAATGATAAGCCAGTTTTTTATTAAGCCAAAAGTCAATCTCTTTCTCCCTAATCAACCCCGCTTTTGCCCCGACTTGAGTGACGACCGCCGCCCCATTAGCAATCCCCAACTTAAGCGCCTTCTCTAAGGACCAGTCTTTACAAAGACCGGCAATGAAACCGGTACCGAAACCGTCTCCGGCACCGGTCGCTTCGATCGTCTTCACCTTAAAACCATTAATGATTAATTTTCCCTCTCCGGGGACACAAAGATGAGCGCCGTTAGAGCCATCGGTAACGATCACCATCACCTGGGGTAAAGCCGTACAAGCTCTGTCGAAAATCTTCTCGTCGGCAATTGGTAAATTTAAAAACCTCGCCGCTTCTTCTCGATTAACCATCAAGACATCAAACTCCCTCGCGATCGCCAAAAGCTCTTTTTTTTGTTCCAACTCTTTCCTCCCAGGATTAACGGCAATCTTAATATGATTCTTCTTCGCATACTTTGTGAGTTTCTTCACCAAATCTAAATTTCCCTCTAGAGAAGAAAGATAAAACCAAAACGCGTTGAGTTTTCCGAAATTAATCACCGAGCTCTCTAGACGGGTGCCTCCTCTATAGACAAGCATCGTCCGCCCTCCATCGGGTCCTACGAGGGCGGTGGTGTAATCAGTCCCCTCACCCTCAAGCTGCACCAAGAAACGATCATCAATTCCTTCTTTTTTTATCTCCTGACGAACTAGTTTACCAGCAAAATCCCAACCACAACGAGCGACCACCGCCGCTCTTAATCCCAACCGAGAGAAGCCGGCGGCGGTGTTTGTCCCTCCCCCACCAGAACAGATGACCAACTCCTCCACTTCGGCTTTAGTTCTATAGGGAGCGGCAATTGCCTCACCGGTAAAAAATTCATTAGATTTAATCACCTTTAACTCTGGTGATCTGATAAAAACGTCCAGGGTGGCTGAGCCGAAAGAGACGGTGTCGAATTTCATAATGGCTGATTCTCAATCTGTTGAACAACGGCCTTATTAGTACTCCCAAAAAGACGAATTTTTTCTTCAACTATTTTCTGGACGGCGGCGACTACCGGCGGCATAATTTTGTAAATCGCCACTTCTTCAGAACCACGTAAAACGTTCTCTATGGTCTCTCGATAGGCTACCCGGAGTTCCGTATTGACATTAACCTTGACAATTTTGCCAATTTTGATTGCTTTTTGGACATCTTCCTCATCTAGGCCCGATCCTCCATGAAGAGAAAGAAAGCAGGGAACTTTGGCAGCAATTAACTGTAATCGTTCCAAATCAAGCCTGGGTGACTGATGATAGGTACCATGAAGATTACCAATAAAAACCGCTAAGATATCCACCCCTGTTTGCGCTATAAAATCAGCTGCTTTTTCTGGATCGGTGTAACTACCAGTTGCCTGGATTGACTCTGCGTCTTCGTCATGGGGTTGGGAGCTACCTAAAATCTTATCGACTTCTCCCTCAATTAAAATTCCTTTCTGATGAGCTTCTTCAACAATTACCTTGGTAATCTTAATGTTCTCTTCGTAAGAAAGACCAGAACCGTCAAAATGAATCAAGTCAAAGCCGGCTTCAATTCCCGCTTGGGCTTCTTCCAGACCTAAGGCGTGATCAAGATTGGTTAAAACCGGCAAATTGGTCTCTTTTTTGAAATTTTCAATCACACAATCAAAATTTTTATGACCGAAGAAATTTATCTCTCCTGGCGAGGCTTCGATAATCAGAGGCGATTGAAGCTCAACTCCGGCCTGAATAACTCCTTTAACAATTTCTAAATCGCCAGCATTAAAAGCCCCCAGGGCATAACCTTCGTTCTTCGCCTTAGTTAAAATTTCTTGGGCAGTCATCCCTTAATTTCCTCGATAATCTCTACTGCTTTTGAAGTGCCGATGCGATCGACACCGGCCCTAATAAAACCAAGCGCCTCTTGGTAGGTATCTATTCCACCGGCCACTTTAATCTTAATTTTATCATCCACTGTTTCTCTAATTAATCCCACATCCTCCAAACTTGCCCCTCTTGGCCCCCAACCAGAACTGGTTTTAACAAAATCAGCCCCAGATTTAAGAACAAGTTTACTCGCCTCCTTTATTTCTTCATCAGTTAATAAACCAGTTTCGATAATAAATTTAATCAAAACGTTTCGTTTAATATTTTTAACGGCCTCAATAATCGCCTTCATTTCCGCCAAAACCTGTTCTTTTTCTCCGGCTTTAAATAAACCAACATTTATGGAGATATCTAATTCATCTACCCCTTTTCTGGCCGCCTCAATCGCCGCTAAAGCCTTGGTGTTCTGGGTGTCTTGGCCCAAGGGAAAACCAACCACTGTTCCCACAATCCCTTCAACCATTAATTTTCTGGCTAAAGAGACATAGTAAGGATTAACAAAGGCAGCGTGGAGCCCATATTTCTTAACTTTCTGACAAAGTTCTTTGATGTTCTCCGGAGTAGCGTCAGCATGATGATTGGCAAAATCAAGATAGGCAGCGAGCTCTTTTCTCGTCATCGTTGGCCTCCGACCATGATTACTTCTTCAATCAAACGGCAGCAATATCCCCACTCATTGTCATACCAAGCCACCACTTTAACTAAATCGCCATCAATGACTTGGGTTAAAGAAAAATCAATAATGGCCGAGGCTGATCTACCGATAATATCAGTTGACACTAAGGGCTTATCTGAGACCTCGATGATTCCTTTATATTTCCCCTGGGCCGCTTTTTGAAAAACCTTATTTATCTCTTCAGCCGAGGTTCTTTTGGTGGTGAGAAAGACAAAATCGGCGAGAGAGCCACAAATAATTGGCACCCGGTAGGCCAAACCATCAAAAAGGCCCTTAAGCGAGGGAATAACCTGGGTTGTAGCCTTAGCCGCCCCGGTTGAGGTGGGAACAATATTAACGGCCGCCGCCCGGGCGCGGCGGAGATCCTCATGAGAGCCATCAACCAATTCCTGATCGGCCGTATAGGCATGAATGGTCGTCATCAGGGCCTTTTGAATGCCAAAATTTTCCATGATTACTTTAGTGACCGAGGCAACACAATTAGTGGTGCATGAAGCATTATTAATCAAATTACCTCTGTATTTATCATCATTCACGCCAATAACAAAGGTTTCTACCCCCTTGGCCGGCGCAGAAATAATCACCTTTTTAGCCCCGGCCTCAAGATGAGCTGAGGCCGACTGGCGGTCTCGGAAAATCCCGGTCGATTCAATCACAACATCGGCTTTATACTTCTTCCAAGGAATCTTGGCTGGCTCTCGCTGGGCCAAAAAGGGGATTTGTTGATGATTAACGACTAAAACACCAATCTCTTCATCCTTTCCCTTCTCTAGACTGACTTTCCCGTTAAATTTCCCGTAAACACTGTCATATTCAAACAAATGAGCCCAGCCTTCAATTGTCATCGAGCCAGAGGTATTAACAGCCACGACTTTGACTTTTGTCTGGTATCTGGCCAGGATAACCCGAAGAGAAATTCTCCCAATCCGACCAAAACCATTGATGGCGACCTTAATCATAGTTCAGTTATTATATTGTAATGATAATTTCATCTTGATATTGCCTCAATTCCGGGTAAAGTGCCTTTAGCTAAAAATTCTAGCATCGCTCCTCCGCCCGAGGAGACATAGCCAAATTTGTCAACCACTTTGAATTTAGTCAGAGCCGCCTCAATATCCCCGCCGCCGATAACCGTAAATGCTTTACTTCTCGCCATCGCTCTGGCAAAAATTTTTGTGCCCTTTTCGAACCGACGCTCCTCTACCTTACCCAGAGGGCCTGTCCAAATAATTGTCCCCGCCTGTTCGACTGCCTTAATAAACTCTCTCGCCGACTCGGCGGTGATGTCCTCGCCAGACTTGGTGAGAACCGCCATTTCTCGACGATGGTCCTTTATCTTCTTCGCCTCAGGATAATCAGCCAATTTACCCCCGATGAGAATTAAATCTACCCAACCAAGGAGATCATTAACCGCCGACAGTTTACTTTTTTTCACCCCTCCTAAAATGACCACCACCGGCCTCTTAGGTTTCTCTCTAATCGAAGATAAAACCCTCACTTCCTCTAACAAATCAAGGCCGGCGGCGTGAGGCAATAAACCGGGCAATTCAACGATAGAGGCATTCCTCCGGTGGCAGGTAGCAAAGGCATTATTAACATAAAAATCGCCTAATTGAGCCATCTCTTGGGCGAAGGCTTGCCTGGCCTGAGCTTTGCCCTCTTCCCGCGGATCAAAGCGTAAATTCTCTACCGCAATCACTTCTTCCTCCAGAGGTCCACTTAAATCTTTGTGTTGAATCAAGGGAATTTCCCTTTTTAGAAACTTAGAAAGAACCTTAACTGCCGGCTCTAAGGATAACTCGGGGATAAATTCTCCCCCGGGGCGATCAAGATGAGCTAAGATTATCACCCTGGCTTTCTTGGCTAAGATTACCTCGATTGTCTTTAAAGATTCCTCTATCCTCGTTTCATCGGCAACCTCGGCCCCTTTCTCCCCGCCCTTAACTTTCTGGATTACTGGTACATCGTAATCCGTCCGGAGGAGAACTGTTTTTCCTTTTAAATCAAAATCTCTAACGTCAGGCAGTTTCATGAAGTTTCACTTTTTCTCTTTCCTAATCATCTCAATTACTCTCTCTATCAACTTTACCGGATCGGAATCAAAA
>Ga0315289_10005857_pt1 | contig 18079 bp, 15 predicted proteins | sample YL17G11_40_MG_FD_203452 | JGI IMG/M metagenome (GOLD analysis project Ga0315289, IMG submission 203452) | Sediment microbial communities from Yellowstone Lake, YNP, Wyoming, USA - YL17G11_40 | ecosystem: Environmental > Aquatic > Freshwater > Lake > Sediment | place: USA: Wyoming | collected... | reverse complement strand
TCCAAATGGAGAGACGCGTTCCCGCCCTCCTTTTCCCATCACACGAACCGTGCCACCTCCCAAATCCAGGCGGCCGAGGGTTAGCGCGGACAATTCGGAGATGCGAATTCCGGTTCCATAGAGCAGTTCAAGCAATGCTCTGTCTCGACGGCTTGTGAAATCCTCGCCGCAAGGTGATTCGAGCAGCGCCAAGAGATCTTCCGAAGAAATGGATCGAGGCAAATGCGGCGTAAGGCGAGGGACTCGGATTATACTGACTGGATTGGCTGGCAACAGCTCATTGCGCACGAGAAAATTCCCGAAGGCGCGCAGGGCGGCGAGCTTGCGGGCGATCGAACGGCGCGAGAGCGGCACGGCCAAGAGAACCGCCAAAAACTCGCGCACGAGATCGCTGCAGAAACATTGCTCAAGTGGCTGTTTTCCGCGCGCTGTTTCATCCAAGAACTGAAGGTATTGGCGAAGATCGCTGTCGTACGCCTCGGCCGTGCGAGGACTGAGCCCGCGATGTCGGCTGAGCTCAAGCAGAAAATCGGTCCGTAGTTCGCCCAGAGACTTCATGAACTGCTCAGGCTTCCTTGGCTACTTCGGCTTTGCACTTGGGACATACTTTGAAGGTTCCCGCTTTGGTGGTCCGTTCGTCCATATAGGGATGACCACAGTCGGCGCAAGGTTCGAGAATCGGCCGATACCCGGAAACGAAATCGCATTTGGGATAATTCGAACACCCCCAGAAAAACCGTCCCTTCTTGGAACGCTTCTGACCGACTTTTCCCGTGCATCCCGGGCGCGGACAGTCCACCTGTTCGCCCACGATGGTCTTGCATTCCGGATAGCCCGAGCAGCCCAAGAATCTTCCATGAGGCCCGTGCCGAACGACCATGGGTTTGCCGCATTTGGGGCAAGTCTTGTCGGTGAGCTGAGGAGCAGAAGCAGGTTCCAAAGGTTTGATATTCTTGCACGCCGGGAAAGCTGAGCATCCCAAAAAGCGGCCGTGCCTGCCCCAACGGATAATCATCGGACTGCCGCACTTCTCGCACACTTGGTCGGTGGCTTCTTCAGTCTGTTTGCGGAGTTCCTGGCGTTTGCCTTGCGCCACTTGCAGCGACTGCTGAAACGGCTCATAGAAATCCCCGACAACCTTCACCCAATCCGTCCGCTCGTTCTCAATGGAATCGAGTTCCTCCTCCATTTGAGCGGTGAAGGAGACATTGAAGATGTCGGGAAACTGACTCACAAGAACCTTGTTCACGGTTTCGCCGAGTTCGGTTGGATAGAAGCGATGTTCTTTCCGAGTCACATACCGTCGCGTAACGAGCGTGGAAATAATTTGCGCATAGGTTGAAGGGCGCCCGATACCCTTCTCATCGAGCTCTTTCACCAGCGAGCCTTCGTTATAGCGCGGCGGGGGCTGAGTGAAGTGCTGCTTGGGATTCAGCGTTTTCAACTCGAAGGTTTCACCCACCGTCAGCAATGGCAGCTCTTGCGCGGTTTCATCATCCTCGTTTGCGGGGTCATCATAGAGCTGTTGGTATCCCTTGAACAGAGTGCGTCGGCCTGTCGCGCGGAACTCGCCCTCTCCAGCCTGAATAGTCGCGGTGGTGCTTTCAAATTCCGCCTCGGCCATTTGAGACGCGATGAAGCGCTTCCAGATAAGCTCATAGAGCTTGAATTGCTCGGGCGTCAAGTTCTTTTTCACAAGGAGAGGTTCACGATGCACATCGGTGGGGCGAATCGCTTCATGGGCGTCTTGGGCTCGCTTGCTCTTCTTAAATTCCCTCGCTTGTTTCGGTCGAAAGTCGTCGCCGAATCGCTCCGCGATGAACTGACGCGCAGCCTTGATCGCTTCGGGCGCGCTCCGGGTTGAATCGGTGCGCATGTAACTAATCAAGCCCACCGGCCCTTCCTTGCCCAACTCGATGCCTTCATAGAGAGCCTGCGCAACCATCATCGTGCGCGTGTTGGAGAACTTCAGCCGATTCGCGGCATCCTGCTGAAGTGTGCTCGTGGTGTAAGGGGGCAAGGGAGCCTTCTTGACATTCTTCTTCACTAAATCGGTCAAGGTGTAGCTTTCGCCACGGAGTGCTTCCACAATCGTCTGAGCGGCCGCCTGATCCTTGATGTCCATGTTCATCTTCGCGCCTTGCCACCGAGCGAGCTTGGCTTGGAAGGTTTCTCCTTTGCCTGTCAGGAGGTCGGCTGTGATGGACCAGTACTCCTGCGCTATAAAGGCCCGAATCTCGGCTTCTCGCTCACAGATCAGTCGCAGGGCCACCGATTGCACACGCCCCGCTGAAAGGCCGCGAGCGATGACCTTTTGAATAAAGGGTGAAACCATATAGCCGACGAGCCGGTCCAGAATGCGTCGTGCCTGCTGGGCGTCGACCCTGGCCTGGTCAATCTCTCCCGGCTCCGTCAGGCCGCGGCGAACCGAAGCAGGAGTGATCTCATTGAAAAGCACGCGGTGAATGCGGCCCCCGTCTAAGCCGATGATTTTCGCGAGATGAGATGCGATCGCTTCTCCTTCGCGGTCAGGGTCTGTGGCGATGAAAATCTCTCCGGCTTTCTTGGCGCTGCGTTGGAGGGATTTGATGATATTCTCTTTGCCCTCGATGATTTCGTACTGCGGGCTGAATCCTTTGCGGACATCCACACCGAGAGTTCGTCGAGGCAAATCGAGAATATGTCCGACCGAGGCTTCAACGACATAGTCGGGGCCCAGGTACTTTTCGATGGTTTTTGCCTTCGCCGGTGATTCGACAATCACCAATTTTTTCATCTTCTTTTCGGTCGGTTTTGCCATAGCTTCCTTTTGAGAGCAAAAGCTTCAAGCGTGCGCTCAAAGCTTCGAAAAGCGGGACTTTCCTGTCCACTTGATTGTCATCTTAAACGAACCATGCCCCGGCGAGTTCCCGCGTCCCGGTTGCCCGCTAAGACTCTCAGTGGATGGATTCCGATGAGGAACGAGCATAGGAAATTTGAGTGGGTCCGATCCATCCTCGCGCATCACTCTCCAAAAGATGCGATGCGACGACAAGCTTCACTTCATCTTCCCCTACCCGCACATTACCCATCATCAAGATCCGTTCCAAGATTGTCTCCAAATCTTCCGCATCCAGAACTCCCAAATGGCGCAATTGCAGCAAGTATCCATAGGCCTGCGAGCTCAGGAAGAGCTTCTCAACTCCATGCAGGATGCGTTGAGAATGAGGCAACGAGGCGTAGCCCTGCTGTGCGCGTTGGGCGCGCTTCTGGAAGCGTTCGATAAAGAGCGAAAGTGCTGTGGCGACCTCTCGCGGGGTGTACCCTCGCGCCAAGAGGCCGTCCGAAATCCCCTCCACTTCATCCGGTCTGAGCCGCCGGGAGCGAATTTCACCGATGACATACATCAAAATTTCAACGATTCGTTGTTCCATGCTTTGCCTTTCTGAAAAAAGCACCTGCAGGTTCGCCACGAAACTTGAAACCTCCCCGAACACCGAAAGTCATCCCCATACCAATAGCTGATACACATCAGGAAAACGGCTATAAGGTAATCAATATTTCTGGCAAAGGCAAGAGGAAAAACATAAAGTCCCCTGCTATGTCATCGCTCCATGACATCTCTTGTATTTCTTGCCACTTCCACAAGGACAAGGGTCGTTTCGTCCGATTTTCTCGACACGAACAGGTTGCTTTTTGCCAGCGGGAGTTGCCGCGCCTTCCGCAGGCCTCTGGCCCTGCGAATACGCGTAGGCCATGCCGGCCGTTTCCGCATGCGCGTAGCTGGCTCGTGCAGACGCGCGGACCGGCCGTCGTGGTGCCGCCGGTCGCTCGGCTTCAACATCCGGTTGCCATCGAAAAACGAGGCGCAACGCCTCTTGATTCACATCGTCGAGCATCGCCTGAAAGAGTCGAAATCCTTCTTTCTTGTATTCAATAAGAGGATCCTGTTGGCCATACGCGCGCAAGCCAACCCCCTCTTTCAGACGATCCATCTCGTAGAGATGTTCCTTCCATTTTTCATCAATGATGCGCAGAATGGCAATGCGTTGGAGTTGTTTGAAGAGCTCTTCGCCCAGAGTTTGTTGCCGCCGTGCATACAGATGAAAAACCTTCTCCTCCAAATAATCCCGTAAACTCTTTCCACTGAGGGATGTTCCCTCAGTATCTCCAATCGTGTCCAACACAAAGACTCGGAGCAAGTCCTCCTGCAATCCGAGCGAGAGAACGACTTCTTCACTGCCTTCGGCGTGTTTCTCAGACAAGTAATCGAGATAATCGGAAATCATTTCGCGCACCAGAGGCTCGGGATCTTCTCCCCGAAGGGCCACATTGCGCCGGGCATAGACGACGGTGCGTTGCTGGTTCATCACATCGTCGTACTCGAGCAAGTGCTTGCGGATGCCGAAATTATAGGCTTCGACTCGCTTCTGAGCGTTGCCGATAGAACGCGTGATCAGAGGATGAGTGATGACCTCTCCCTCTTTGACGCCCAGGCGATCCATAATGGAGGCGATGCGTTCCGAGCCAAAAAGGCGCATGAGGTCGTCTTCAAGCGACAAATAAAATCGGCTGTATCCCGGATCTCCTTGGCGACCTGACCGACCTCTAAGCTGGCGGTCGATGCGACGCGCTTCATGGCGTTCCGTTCCGACAATATGCAGTCCGCCTTCGGCCTCCGTTCTGTCGCCAGCCTCGCCGTTCCAATGAATCACACCCTCGCCCAGCTTAATGTCCGTGCCTCGGCCGGCCATGTTGGTTGCAATGGTTACGGCGCCGGGCTGGCCGGCTCCCGCGACGATTTCGGCCTCTCTCTCGTGATATTTTGCATTAAGTACATTATGAGGGATGTTTTGGCGCTTCAACATGCGCGCGAGGACTTCGGAGGCCTCGACGGAGGTCGTGCCCACCAACACGGGCTGCCGCGCTTGGTGAAGCTGGCCGATTTCTTCAATAACGGCGTTGTATTTCTCGCGCTTTGTGCGATAGATGACATCATCATAGTCTTCGCGCCGGACCTCGTCGTTCGTCGGAATGACGACGACCGCGAGCTTGTAAATGTCGAAAAACTCTTGTTCTTCCGTTTCGGCGGTGCCGGTCATGCCCGCTAACTTGCCATAGAGACGGAAGTAATTCTGGAGCGTAATCGTGGCAATAGTCTGAGTTTCGCGCTCAATCTCGACTCCTTCCTTTGCCTCGATCGCTTGGTGAAGTCCGTCGGAATAGCGTCGTCCTTGCATAAGCCGACCGGTGAACTCATCCACAATGAGGACTTTGCCCTCTTGGATGACATATTCGACATCCTTCTCATAAAGCGAATAAGCGCGCAAAAGTTGTGAGACATTCTGTATGCGCTCGCTGCGCTCCAGATAAACCTCCTGGATCTTCTCCCGGACTGCAAGTTTTTGCTCGGGGGCAATGGAAGAATCTCCTTCAATACGAGCGAATTCATCGGCCAGGTCCGGCAAAATGAAGAGATCAGAATCTCCTCCGTAGAATTTGCACAGCTCGTCGCGTCCCTTTTCTGTCAGGTCAATGCCATGGGTTTTCTCATCAATCGAGAAGTAAAGCTCTTCGTCAAGCTCATTCAGTTTCTTGTCGCGCAGGTAGTCGTTTTCGACGCGCTGCATGAGCCGTTTCGTGCCTGTCTCGCCCAGAATTCGCACGAGGCGCTTGTGCTTGGGCTGGCCGCGATAGCAAAGCAGAAGTTTGCGTCCGACTTGATATTCGTCAAGCTCATCGGGTTTTTCCAGATGCTTTTCGACCTCGGCCACGATGGAGGTAATCAGATTCCGCTGCAGACGAACGACCTGATCGACCGGCCCTTTCATTTCATGGAATCGTTGCGTGGAGCGCGTGACCGCGCCCGAGATAATCAGTGGCGTTCGCGCTTCATCAACCAGCACGGAATCCACTTCGTCCACAATGGCATAGTGATGCCCTCGCTGAACGACCTCCTCCATCGAAAGTGCCATGTTGTCGCGCAGATAATCGAAGCCGAATTCGCTGTTGGTGCCATAGGTGATGTCGGCGCCGTATTGCTTTTTCCGCTCGTCAGGCGGCATGTCCGCGATAATGCACCCAACCTTCATGCCAAGAAATTCATAGACGAGTCCCATCCATTCCGAGTCGCGCTGCGCCAGGTAATCGTTCACGGTCACCAAATGGCAACCTTTGCCTTCGAGGGCGTTGAGGTAAAGCGGCATTGTGGCGACAAGTGTTTTCCCTTCGCCGGTGGCCATCTCAGCGATTTTTCCCTGGTGCAGAATGATCCCGCCGATGAGTTGCACATCATAGGGCACCATGTCCCATTTTGCCGGACGTCCGCGCACCTGAAATTGCCTTCCCAAGAGGCGTCGGCACGCGTTTTTTACGAGTGCGAAAGCCTCGGGGAGCAGGTCATCCAAGGTTTCGTCTTCCGCCAGTCGCTGGCGAAATTCCTCGGTCTTCTTCGGAAAATCGGCGTCGCTGAGCGTGCTCTGATACTCCTCCTCGCGAGTGTTGATTTCCTCAACGAGAGGCCAGAGGCCGCGCACGGCGCGGTCGTATTTTGTGCCGAAGATCTTTGTAAGAATGCCAGGCATGAAGAATCAAATAATCGCTAACAATTACATCCCTAAGGACAGCCGCTGCGCTAAAAATTCAGGCAGGCCAGCGCGGCGGATTTTGGCGGCGGCATCCTGCACAGGATAAACCTCACGAATCCATTGAAAAGTTCCGGCTTCGGTTTCGAAGAGTCCGCAGGAAAGGCGCGCATCGCCATCTCGCGGTTGACCGACCGAGCCAATGTTGATAATTCGTTTGCCCGTCGTTTCGTCTCGGAATTCCGCCGGAATGTGCGAATGACCGATGAAGGCTACGGACTCCTCCATGACCTCGAAATGACGCTGCGCTTCCTTTTGAGAGAAGATGTAGTCCCAGTGTGCCGGATCTCGAGGCGTCGCATGAACCAACAGCAGGCCATCGGAACTCAGAGCGAGCGGCATGGCTCGAAGAAAGGCCAGGTTCTCTTCCGTGATGACTCGAGAGGCCCAGGTGATAGCCTCTTGAGCATAACTATTGAAATATTGGATGCTGGTGTGGCCGATGAGCGCGGCGTCGTGATTTCCCAACACAACGATCTGACAACTCTGGCGCACTCTCTCAATGCACTCGTTCGGATTCGCGCCATAGCCAACAATGTCGCCCAGACAATAGAGGCGGTCGGGCTGGCGCTTTTCTATCGCGGCAAGCGCGACCTCGAGCGCCTCCATATTCCCATGGATGTCCGAAATAAATCCAATTCGCATTGTCCCAGCCTCCTCCGGTTCTCCCGGCTACGGTGCGATCACCGACAGCGAGTCGAGTGGGCTTCCATCATTAGGTTGGTATCACTTTGGTCGTGACTTCCGTACAGACAGCATCCAAAATGCCGTTGACGAATCGGCCACTTTGGTCCGTGCTGTATTTCTTCGCCAGCTCAATCGCTTCGTTAATGGATACTTTGATTGGAATGTCATCGAAAAATAGAAATTCACAAATCGCCATTCGAAGAATGATGTGGTCGAGAATGGCGATGCGCTCCAAATCCCATTTTTCCGCCTTGCGACGAATGTGCTCATCCAAAAGCACCTCGTGCTCGGCGGTGCGTTCAGCGAGCAAGCGTGCGAACCTTAGATTGGGATCTAAGGGTGCTTTCCCTAACAGGTCGGCGTAAATAGTCGCAATGGGCAAGTCCGAAAAGTGTCGGGCATAGAGCAGCCGAACCGCCCACTCGCGCGCGGCATGACGGGACTTCATCAGAAGCGATCCATCACAAAGGAGTTAGCCATCCGTGTTTATCCGGACGCTTGCCTTCCACCACTTCAAAGAAGGTTTCCTGCAGTTTCAGCGTAATTGGCCCCGGTTTGCCCGAACCGACGGGAATCCGGTCTATGCTGCGAATCGGAGTGACCTCGGCCGCGCTGCCCGTGAAAAAGACCTCGTCGGCGATATAAAGCATCTCGCGAGGGATAATCTGTTCACGCAAACGGATATCAAGTTCCTGCGCCAATTTGATAATGCTGTCCCGCGTAATTCCGGGCAGAACGCTCGCGCCCAAGGGAGGTGTGATGACTTCTCCATCACGAACGACAAAGAGATTCTCGCCCGAACCCTCCGAGACATATCCAGCCGCATCGAGAGCAATTCCTTCGACAAAGCCCCCGCCAATGGCTTCCAATTTGATAAGCTGGGAGTTCATGTAGTTGGCGGCGCATTTCGCGAGAGCGGGCAGCGTGTTGGGCGCCAAGCGCGTCCAGGACGAAACACACACATCCACGCCCTGCGCCAACGCTTCCGGCCCCAAATACTTGCCCCAATTCCACGCGATAATCACCGTTTCCACAGGGCAACTCCGCGGATCAACGCCGAGCGCGTGGTAGCCGCGAAAGACGATGGGGCGGATATAGGCCTCTTTGAGCTTGTTGACCTTGACCGTTTCGATGCAGGCTTTGAAGACCTGCTCTTGGGTAAATGAAATGGGCATTTGGTAGATTTTCGCCGAGTCGAAGAGCCGACGAACATGCGCATCGAGTCGGAAGACGACAGAACCCTTCGGAGTGCTGTAGCAACGCAATCCTTCAAAAAGGGCTGAACCGTAATGGATAACATGCGAGCAAACATGAATGGTGGCGTCTTTCCAGTCCACGAAACGGCCACTGAACCAGATCTTTAAGCTTTCATCGAAAGCCGACATGACTACCTCCATAGAAAATCAATCCGGAGCCGTGTTCAATCTTGCATGAGAGACCGGGCAATGATGAACCGCTGGATTTCTGATGTACCTTCGTAGATTTCAGTTACTTTAGCGTCGCGCAACATGCGCTCGACAGGATAATCCTTGGTGTAACCGACACCCCCATGGATTTGCAGAGCTTCCTGCGTGACCTTGAGCACCATGTCACTGGCGAAAAGCTTGGCTATGGCGGCTTCGGTGGTGAAGCGTCCTCCACGGTCTTTTTTTGTTGCCGCCAGATAGACGAGCATCCGTGCCGCATGGACAAGCACGTCCATATCGGCCAGCTTGAACTGAATCGCTTGAAACTCGGCAATTGGGCGACCGAATTGGACACGCAGCTTGGCATAGGCTTTGGCTTGATCAAGTGCTCCCTGCGCGACACCGACTGCTTGTGAAGCAATTCCGATGCGACCGGAGTCCAGCGCGGTCATAGCGATTTTGAATCCCATGCCTTCGTCTCCCAAACGGTTCTCCACGGGAACGCGGACATCTTCCATGACGATGGAGCAGCAATCACTGGAGCGAATGCCCATTTTGCGCTCTTTCGCGCCCGCTCGCAATCCCTCCGTGTTCCGGGGGACAATAAAAGCGCTGATACCTCCAACTCCTTTCGCTCTGTCCGTTGCTGCGAAGAGCAGATAGAGGTCGCAGTTTTGGCCGTTCGTAATGAAGTTCTTTGTTCCATTGATGACATAGCCCTTGCCGTCGGGCTCGGCCATCGTCTGGATGTTGGCCGCATCCGACCCCGCGTCGGGTTCGGTCAGGCAGAACGCGCCGAGCATCTTACCCGACGCCGCCGGAACGAGCCACTTCTGTTTTTGTTCTTCTCTGCCGAACTTCTCCAACGGATGGCAGATGAGCGAGTTGTTCACTGAAATGATAAGTCCTACGGATGCATCTGCCTGCGAAATTTCGTCAATCACCAGCGTATAGGAGACCATATCGAGACCTGCGCCGCCGTAGCGCTCGGAGGTGGTGACTCCCATGAAGCCGAGCTCCCCGAGTTGTTTGAGAATTTCAGCGGGGAATTCCTCTTTTTCATCGCGCTCGGCAGCGCCGGGCTGAATTTTCTCAGCCGCGAATTCACGGATGGTCCTGCGCACCATCTTCTGGTCTTCGGTCAACAAATGGTCCATGTGCTTTTCCTGTCCTGTCTCATCCCAATTTCACAGCCGTGCCGCTGGCGGAAACCATGAGCATGGAGTTGCGTGCACCGAGGACTTCATAGTCGAGGTCAATCCCGACGATGGCGTTGGCGCCAAGTGCCTCCGCGCGGCTGCGCATCTCGCCAAGAGCCTGGTCTTTCGCGTCGGTCAGCGTCCGTTCATAGGCGGCCGCTCGACCGCCAACGACATCTCGGATGCTGGCGAAAATATCCTTGAAAATATTGGCGCCGATAATGCCTCGCCGGTGACAATTCCCAAATAACTTTGAATCCGTTGCCCTTCGACCGTCGGTGTTGTAGTTAATATCATGGCGTTATCCTTCACTTTTGGCTGTAATCATAAAATCCGCGACCGGACTTGCGCCCCAGATAGCCTGCCGCCACATATTTGCGCAAGAGGGGACATGGACGATATTTGGAATCGCCCAGCCCATCGTGCAGGACTTCCATGATAGCGAGGCATATATCAAGGCCGATGAGATCAGCGAGAGCCAGCGGTCCCATCGGATGATTCGCACCGAGCTTCATCACACCATCAATGGATTCCGCATCCGCGACACCTTCCATCAAGCAATAGGCCCCTTCGTTAATCATCGGCATCAAAATACGGTTGGCGATGAAACCCGGATAGTCGTTGACCGTGATCGGTGTCTTGCCAAGTTTCTTCGCTATATCCAAAACGAGCTGGTGAGTCTCGTTGGATGTCGCCAGTCCCCGAATCACCTCGACAAGCTGCATCATGGGCACGGGATTCATGAAGTGCATCCCGATGACCTTATCAGCTCGCTTCGTGCTCGATGCAATTTGGGTAATCGAGATGGTTGAGGTGTTCGAGGCAAGCACGACTTCAGGTCGGCAGATGGAATCCAATTTCTTGAACAAATCGGCCTTGACTGACGGACTCTCGATGATGGCTTCGACGACGAAATCAGCCGAGGCGACTTCGTGAAGGTTGGTTGTCCCTTTGATGCGTCCGAGAGCGGCATCTCGAGCTGCTTCGGTAATCACCTGCTTCTTGACTTGGCGGTCCATGCTATTTTTGACGATGGTTTCTGCCCGCTTCAAAAACTCGTCGGATACTTCCACTCCGACAACTTTGAATCCGGACAGGGATGCAACATGTGCAATCCCACTCCCCATCGTCCCGCCTCCAATCACGGCAATTGTCTGGATGTTCATAGAAATCCTCTAACGATTAAAGCTACTTTTTGTTTGGTGTGGGCCCAGTGACGTGCAATCAATCCTAAATGACCATGATCGCGTAGGTGCCGACCGTCAGGGCGACCAATACCAGACCCACATCACCTTTGTTGATCCTAATGCCTGGTCATGGATAGAGACAAGAAAAGATGCAATAAGCCTACAAGAACCAATACAATTTCGAAAACGATAAAGAAGATTTTAAAGAATTTCTTCTTGATGAGCGACTTGCATCGAGCAATACATACATAAAAAGTTACCATCGGAATCAAAGGAAGAATCCAGAAATAGAGTTGAAGACTGAAGGCGAGAATCGGGATAATGATGAGGATTGTTACAAAAGAAGAAATCAAAAAAACCAGCCATGTTTTGGTCAAGCGTAGCTTGTCTTCAATTCTTCTTTTATTTTGATCAGAAATGTTCTTGTCTTCCCGCGTTTGGCGCAGTTGCTTAATCAAACCCTCATTTTCCTCTGCAAGTCCTTTGAGCTCCTTCTTGGTCTCATCTTTGAGAACCTCGTAGACTTCCTCCAACTGAACTAGTTTCCTAGTCTTTTCCTCGTCTCGTTTCTTTCTCTCTTCAACAACATCACGAATCGTTTTCTCAAGCCCACTGGCCAATTGATCGTCATCTGCATCCTCTTGCAGGGCAAGCAGTTCTTCTCGCTTCTCTTCTATTTGGAGCGATCGATATACGTCTTCAACGTACGCAAGTTCCCCGGGATTTTCGACCACATATTTTTTTATGAAGGTGTCCAAGTACCGCAAGAAACCTTCGCTAAATGCTAAACCCGCGGAAAGGTGGGAGATAAATTGAGCGACTCCAACCTCAGCAATTTTCTTTGGAGATGCCAGCCACAGGAGATTTGTCATACTGGGCGCCATCATAGACTCTGGGAGTGTTCTTTGATCAACGTGGAATTCACGATTTGCCTTCATCAGAGTGTAATCGCACGTCAGAAACCAGACCTTGGCCTGTCTGAGTGAATAGGTCCGCTCTTTGCGCGCTTGTCTTACTAGGGTTATGGCGGCTATGTCATGCCGAGCCTCGTCTTCAAGCTGTTGCTCAGGAACACCTCGTTTGTAGCGTGATTCTCTTTTAAGTTCTACGAGTCTTTCGACCTCATCTTGATCCAACTCAACCTTGTTTGGTGCGGCCATCTCAAGCACACCAATTCCTGCCCTCCTTACCGTTTCTTCGGTCGCCTCCATTTCCTTTTGAAATTCGATGCGGGTCAAGCGTCTTCTAAGTATAGCTGAAGTGATTCCCCCGAAATCAGATGCACCCAGGTCTCTTGCTATCCGTCGGTTCAATAATTCAAACGCGTCGTTACCGTGTCTGTCCAAGGCCCCTAGCACCTCATGCAAGGTGAATGAGAAAACATATGGATCTGCGCCGTAGGATTTCAAGATCCCAAAAAGCTCCTGTGCAGCAAAGGTTTCGTACTCGGTTTGCCAATCCAGTAATCGAAGTACAAAATTAGTATCTAGGTACACTCGGCATTTCTTATGCAACGAAGGGGGCTCATTAATGTCTTGTGTGCATTCAAGGAACGCAATTAAGGAGGTAGCAAGGAAGATATCTCTTAACGTCTCAAAGTGAGTCGGCTCGCTTTTCCTTGCTTGGATCAAGAAATGGAGCATCGGCCTAGCGAGGCCTTTGTCAATACCTACTGCGAATTCGGCCGGACACTCAATATCCGGATCCAAGATGAAATTAGCCTTCGCAATGGTGTGGCTTTGAAACAGGTCGACAAAGATCTCCTTTGCCTGATTCTCGGTCACTATTATACCCCGTTGTCCAGCAAATGCAACGAATGATGTAAGAAGATTGTTGAATTTCCTTATTCTCGCATTCTTATCCTGAATTTCCGACACGATCTCATTGCAATAAGCCTGAAAAGATTTGCCCTTTTCAAAGACCTTGAAATTGCACTTCTTGCAGATCCTCCTCACTAGAGTCGCCATGGTATCCAATGGAATAGATATGGAGTAGGCACTTGCGATGTGTTCTTTGAGTCTCTCAGCTGTAATATGAGCGAGGTTCTCTTTTCGACACAGATCTGCAGTCGCCGTCATCACAAGTGGCACAAAGTACTCTAGCACGTCCTGTTGGTGCTCTACTGCAGTGCTCACAAGGCTCATTCCAATTATGAGCTTATCCGTGTCGCGTGCTTCGCCAGCCATCTTTAACCCCCTACGGTTGAATGAGAATGAAAAAGAGAATCCCGACAACAGGCCTTTCAATGATGCAATGAGATATCAAAAACCATTCAGGGCTCCACCATCGCCCATCCCATGATGCTTATGCGAATGACCCTCGCTCACTAGCTTTCCAACTGCAACTCTGCTCTTCATTTCTTCCCATACTGAGACACGTTTTTCAGACACCGTCCTCTTGCTGAAATACTAGGCCCACTGCAGACAGACAGTATCGTTACGCTCAGACGGGTTGCAACAGCTCCCCCGATGGCGCGCTTATATCATTTCCACAGCCAGCGCTGTTGCCTCGCCGCCGCCGTTACAAAGACCCGCGATGCCACGGCGAGCACCCTGGTCTTTCAGCACATGCAGAAGTGTTATCAAAATACGGCAGCCGCTCGCTCCAATCGGATGACCCAGCGCCACCGCGCCGCCCCAGATATTCACCTTCTTTCCATCAAGGCCCAATAGACGATTGTTCGCTATCGCGACAACGGAAAACGCTTCATTCAGTTCGAAGAAATCCACATCGCCAAGTTTCCATCCGACGCGCTTGAGGAGCTTCTCAACGGCTCCGGCAGGAGCGGTCGTGAACCATTCAGGTGCTTGACTGTGCGTGGCATGACCCACGATGCGAGCCAGAGGTTTGAGACCGCGCTTCTCAGCTTCCGTAAGTGACATCAAAACAACGGCCGCACCACCGTCATTAATAGATGAAGCATTGGCCGCAGTCACGGTTCCCTGCTTGTCGAACGCAGGTCTCAAACTCGGAATCTTGTCGAGTTTCACGCGTCCCGGCTCCTCGTCTTCACTTATGACGGTGTCACCCTTGCTGCCCTTGATAGTGACAGGGACGATTTCCGTGCGGAATTTGCCCGCCTTCTGTGCATTCAGTGCGCGGGTGTAGGATTCGGTCGCAAAGGCATCCTGTTCTTCTCGTGAAATCTTCTTCTCTCGTGCACAGAGTTCCGCGCAATTACCCATGTGAACATTACCGTAGGGATCCCAGAGGCCGTCGTTCACCATGCCATCAACGATGGTGCCATTGCCGAGGCGATAACCTTCGCGCCCTTTCGTGAGATAATAGGGCGCTTGATCCATGTTCTCCATGCCGCCCGCGACGACGATTCGGTTTTCGCCGAGTTCAATCAGTCCAGCGCCAAGCATGACAGCTTTGAGTCCCGATGAGCAGACTTTGTTCACAGTCAACGCAGACGATGAATTGGGGATGCCCGCGCGGATGGCGGCTTGGCGTGCCGGAGCTTGCCCGACCCCTGCCTGCAGCACCATCCCCATAATCGTTTCTTCAACTTCTTCGGGAGCAACTTTCGCGCGTGTCAGCGCCTCGCGGATCGCGATGGCTCCTAATTCAATTGCGGGAACATCTTTGAGCGTGCCACCAAAAGAACCGATGGGCGTGCGCGCCCCAGAGACGATAACAGGTATCGGATGTTTTTCCATTGATTCTTTCCTCTCGTTTCAAAGGCGAGCCCTTGTGCACAGGGCGTGCCATTATGTTCTGATCTAAGATAATTCACTTAAAGAGCGACCGGTTCCATCTCCGGGGTGTTATCATCACCGAGTCTCAAATATCCCGCCCGTTGTCGCGGAGCATGTTGGAAGATGAGCAGCCAGCGCTGTTCCAACGCTTCCTGCAGGATTTTCTGCTTCTCCCGCACCAGCACTGCAGGATTACCGTCGTAGCTCATCGTTGTCTCGGGCAACAGCATCGAAACCGTCGGAATAAGATCAGCCAAGAAAACCGCGCGCTGGCTCGGATCTCCGACGATAACGATAGAATGTCCCGATGTATGTCCTCCGGTTTGCCTCATCGCGACACCCGGAAAGAGCTCGGAGTCCCCATCGAGTAGTGTCAAAACTCCCGCATCTCTCAGCGGGACAAAATCCTCGGCGCAATAGTCCTCACTGTCAGGCGGCGCTTTTGTCGCTTCTTCCCACTCGCTTTCCTGCACAAAGTACTGCGCTCGAGGAAAAGCGGGTGCAGTCTCTCCCGTTTCGTTCGCGCAGGTTGCGCCGCCCGCGTGATCCCAATGCAGATGTGTCAGGATGACGGCATCAATGTCGTGAGGCCGGAGCTGCATCCGTTCGAGCTCTCCAAGCAGGCGTCGCGGCCATTCCATCTGATAGCGTTCGACAAAATCGCGTCGAGGTTTTGATCCAACCCCCGCATCCACGAGAATCGTTCGCTCGCGCGAGCGCACCAGGAGGCAATTCATTCCAAGCAGAATGCGCTGACGCTGCTGAGGCAACGCGCCGACAAAAGTATCGGGCGGCAGAGAGAAAAGCCCGTCTTGGATGAGGTCAAGTGTGAAAGAGCCAAACTGCATCTACGTCCGTCGGTGACGCGGCTATTTTTCCTCCAAAATTGTTCGCGCGATAATCAGGCGTTGAATTTCGGAGGTTCCTTCGCCGATCTCGGTCAGCTTATTATCACGAAACATGCGTTCGACCGGATAGTCGCGCGTGTAACCGTAGCCCCCGTGAATTTGAATGGCCTGCAAACAAACGCGAGACGCCATTTCACTGGAGAAGACCTTGGCCATCGCGGCTTCGCGGACATAGGGGCGACCTTGGTCTTTCAGCATGGCGGCCGTGTAAGTAAGATGGCGCGCCGCTTCAATTTGTGTCAGCATATCCGCGAGCTTGAATTGAGTCGCTTGGAATTTCGCGAGGGGTTGGCCAAACTGCTTGCGCTCTTTGGCGTAGCTGAGCGCCGCTCCATAGGCGCCTTCAGCCAAACCCAGGGCCATCGCCGCAATGGAAATTCGCCCGCCATCGAGGGTCGTCAGCATCTGCTTGAATCCTTCGCCCTCTTTGCCAAGCAGGTTCTCCTTGGGCACCTTGCACTCTTCAAAGTGAAGCATTACCGTATCGGAACCGCGGCACCCCAACTTGTTCTCTTTCTTCCCGACCGCAAATCCTGGCATTCCCGTTTCCATGACAAAGCAGCTTATGCCGCGTGTTCCCTTCGATTTGTCCGTCAGGGCTGAAACAACCACCGTGTGCGCATAACTGCCGTTGGTGCAGAATTGCTTGGTTCCGTTCAGAGTATAGTGTTTGCCATTCAGGACGGCCGCGCTTTGCGTTGCCCCAGCGTCCGAACCGGCTTGAGGTTCGGTCAAACCATATGCTCCCAGCCACTCGCCGCTGCATAGGTGGGGCAGGTACTTTTTCTTTTGTTCCTCCGTACCGAAAGCATAAAGGGGCCAGCACCCGAGCGAGATATGAGCCGCCAGCGTGAGCGCAGTCGAACCACAAACCTTCGCAATCTCCTCGACGGCGAGAGTGTACGACAGATAATCCATACCCGCGCCGCCCAGCGATTCGGGGAAAGGAATTCCCATGAGTCCGAGCTCACCCATCTTCTTGACGGCATCATGTGGAAAGCTCTGCTCCTCATCAAGCTGGGCCGCGATGGGCGACAATTCATTCTGCGCAAAATCGCGAACCATGTCACGCAACATGCGTTGCTCTTCCGTCAGTTCCATCTTATCCTTTCAATCAGAGAGAGCCTATTTCCTTCATGCCACTGTCTTTGTCAGAGCATGCTGCTATATACATACGGAATTTCCGGAGCGCCTCTCGAATGATTTCTACATGCAAGCAAATCTGCGAAGGACTATTCTTCCAGAATCTCATCCAGCCGATCAAACTCGCGGCCTTTCTCCTTTCGTTGTCTTCGGCGGATGTCCTCGATAAGGCGATTATACTCCTCGTCGGAGAGGTCATAGTTTTTGAGTAATCGCTCCAGGTCGCCGCGTGCTTTGTCAAAAGGGCTCCGGTGGGGCGGGGTGGAGGGGGGCGTTTTGGGACTCATGAGATGACCTGTCCTTGAAATGCAGATTGACACATATCGCGATAGAAAGCTACACTTTCATCAAGACTATCAAACGGGACTTCCAATGTAATCGTGGGATACTCACCTTGGCGAGCAAAGACTTCGAGAATTGGGAGAGCCTTCACAGTTCCCTTTCCCAGCGCCCAGTGGCGGTCGGTTTTGCCGTCATTATCCGAAAGGTGCAAGTGGCGGATGCTCTCTCGAAGGCGCTCGGCCCATTGCTGCGCCGGTACCGGACTGTAGCAGTGAGCATGGCCGACATCGAGGCACATGCCGAGTTCTCCGCTCGCGAACTGGTCGAAGATGCGCTCGAAAAGAGTCGGCTCAGATTCATAGGTGTTTTCCAATAGCAGAGCGACACCGCTCTCGCGCGCCTCGGCCAGAACAGCCGGCAATGTATCGGAAAAATGCTGCCACCATGCCTCCGCGGTCTCAGGCGGGTATTGCGGAAGAAATCCCAAGTGAATCACCATGTGTTGTGCGCCGAGCGTTCGAGCCGCGCGAAATCCACGAAACATGAGGTCGCGGCTGTAGAGGCGGATATGCTCGTCGCGTGCCCCCAAGTTCAGGTTGTGAAACGGGCCATGCAGCAACGCGGGCACACCTGTTTCGGCCAAGCGGTCCGCCAAGCCCAAGATTTCCTCCCACGCCATATCCGGCCAGAGAAGCCGCGAATCATCCACCATCACTTCGACCCCAACACCCAGGTCTTTGAGTCGTCCAAGGCGTTCGTCGGCCTGGGTCAATTCGCAATAGTGAAAGGGAGATTCCCAAGTGTCTTTTGCAGGCGACAAAGTGATTAACCCTCCTCTTCAAGCGGTTCCAAATCGAGCACCGTTGCATCGGCTTCCAACACATCCCCTTCCTTGTAGAAGACCTTGGCTACTTTTCCCGCTCGCGGTGCGCGCAGATTGTGC
>Ga0315289_10005856_pt1 | contig 18082 bp, 27 predicted proteins | sample YL17G11_40_MG_FD_203452 | JGI IMG/M metagenome (GOLD analysis project Ga0315289, IMG submission 203452) | Sediment microbial communities from Yellowstone Lake, YNP, Wyoming, USA - YL17G11_40 | ecosystem: Environmental > Aquatic > Freshwater > Lake > Sediment | place: USA: Wyoming | collected... | reverse complement strand
TGCTGTTAACGAAGGAATCAGATAAAAGAACTGAAATATAAACCCAATTTTTTCACTTCGTAGCTTTGCTAGTTGGTTATCATTAAGTTTCGATATGTCAACGCCGTCTATTATAACCTTTCCTCTTGTAGGCCTGTCCAAGACGCCAAGCATATGAAGCATGGTTGATTTTCCAGAACCGCTAGGACCCATTATGGCGACTACTTCAGCCTTTTTAATCTTCAGGTTAATTCGCTTCAAGACATGCAGCTTAACTAATCCCAAGTCATACTCTTTTTCCAAGTTTTGGAGCTCGACTATGTTTTCCATAAATATCATTAGGTATTAATCTAATAAATTTTGATATTTTTAAATATCAGGTTATACTATTAAAGTCTATGAAAAAACAAGCTTTTTTAATTGGACTTTTAATTATCATGTTAATCTTACCTTCTCAAGTACATGCCCAGGAAGACTATTATTGGCATACTTCAGATAGATATGGGGTTGAATTGGATGGAGAAGGAGATGCTTTCGTTGTTGCTATCTTAACCTTTGAAGGTCTAAAAGAAAATATTAATGTAGGTACTATAACTTTAGAAATTCCAGGAACTAAAATAAATGTTTTAAAAGCAATACAAACTCCATACACATATTCGTATTATGGGAGCTACTATCCTGAATCTCAGCAGCAGTCTAGTTTTATAACATACAATCTAAATAAGTTAAGCGATTCAACTCTAATAACTTTGAATCTTAAAACACCTATTATGCCTAATCAGCAAACAACAGTTGTTCTAATTTATCAAACTCAGGATGTTGCAAAGTCTACTTTAAATGGCTTGGAATTTAATTTCCAGACAATTAAAGATTCTAGTGCAATTATAAGGGACGTTGGTGCTGATATTTATGTCCCATCTAACATGGAACTAAAAGGAAAACCAAAGTTTGATGTACAATATACACCTTCGTCCTTTGGAACATTCGCAACAGCATCACAAGCAGCTATATCTACTTCTGATATATCACGTTACATCTCACCCTATTATAGTAGATCAGCCCAGTTCTCAGCACAAAATCTAGATCCTAACGAATCCTTTACTGTTAAAGGTCTTTACGGAGATAACGTATTTTTACTTTATTTGAATGAAATTATAGTTTCAATAATCGTATTGTTAGCCATAATACTTATTTTCAAGCATTTCAAACTTATTTCAAAGATTAAAAACTCATTTAAAGCCAAAGCTGCAATACCAAAAATTAAAACAAGTGAAACTACATTCTCTTGGACAAGAGTTTTAGTAGGTGGAGTTGGCTCTGGTTTCCTTTACGTCATAACTTCATTATTAATTCAATTTTTATCTAGCCTATTGCAAAGTTTTAGTTATTCCGGAAGTTATTTCATGCCGCTTGCTATAATTTTATTTTTGATAATATACTTCCTCCCAGTTGTAGCACTATTTGCCCCAGCTATTTACTTATCTAAAACTTATAACTGGAAAGAAGGACTTTTGGCTTTTGTTATTGGTGTTGTAACTGCTGTTTTTCTATTGTATATCATGTCTACGGCATTTTCAGGACCTCGTCCAGTATATAGCATTCTTTAAATTTTTTAAGTTCTACATTCTTTATCATGAATCAGCTTGATGATTTAAAAAAATTCTACGAATTGAAGAAGAGCGGAATAAGAGAATTCATCAATACCTGTAGCTATAAGGATGAAGAATGCTTGTTCGGCGAACTCTGCTTTTGCATCTGCACTCCGCAATCAAGAGCAAAGTACTGCAGAGAAGCTATTAACAAGCTGAAAGCTGATAAAAAACTATTTACTGCAAGCTTAGATGAATTAGGAAAATACTTAAAAAGTGTAAGATTTCCAGAAGTCAAAGCACAACGCATAATAGAGGCTAGAGAAAAACTACCAGAATTAAAAACTATGCTTAAATCTGAAAAACTTAGGGAATGGCTAATGGAGAATATAAACGGCCTAGGGCAAAAAGAATCTGCTCATTTCATGAGAAACATAGGCTTTAAAGGATTGCCTATAATAGATGTTCATATTCAAAACTTTCTTAAAAAAACTGGAAAATATAAAGACGAGGGAAGTCTAACAAAGAAACGCTATAATGAACTAGAGAACAAGTTCTTAGAATTAGCAAAAGAATTAAAAATTCCTCCAGAGGAACTTGACATTGCCATATGGCTTTATCAGTCTGGAGAAAATGAATTTTATGGTTAGCCGCCGATATTCTTCATGGGAGACGCTGCCAAAAGAACTGAAATCTTCTTTATCAAATCCTTTTCATAGGCTATCAAGTCTGTAGCAGTCACTATACCAACTAGTCTTCCTTCATGAACAACTGGCAACTTCTTTATTCTATTTTCTGTCATTATGTCTGCTGCTTCTTCCAAAGTCTTGTCAGGAGTAATTGTTACTATGTTTGGTGTCATTATTTCTGAGACTTTAACTTCATCTGCAGATTTTCCAGTAGCCACAACATCAGTTAAAATGTCCCTTTCTGTAAGTATGCCTACGACTTCGCCTGTTCCAGAAACAACAACCAAGGAGCCTATGCGGTGATTGTTCATAATACTAGCTGCATCTTTAACTGTATCCTCAGGTCTAACTGTCTTTACATTTCTATTCATCACTTCTTTTACTAACATTTTATCTCTTTGATCTAAGTTTTCTACTATAACCCTTAGCTGTTTCTGCAACAACGTCTTTTAATCCTAAGCCGATTGCAATTGCCAAGCCTAGTCCTAATGAAGCAACTATCACTATTAGTAGCCAGTTAATCAGTGTAGGATCTATTTTAACAAATGGCAATGCTAATGCAACTGAAACGTAAACGATGAGGAAGAATATTAGATTGCCGATAATGTCTCCATAGAATGTCTTCGAATGAATAACTTTTTCCTTTACAAAGTAAGCAAATATGTAGCCAACTAGTATTATTATTACTGCTCCTACTGCTCCGAACAAGAAATCCACAGCACTCATGGTTATTGCTGTTATCTCTGTTACTTCAAGTGCAGCAACTCCTAATTGGATAAACCATATGTATATTAGCCATCTTGCTATTATTGAACCTAATTCTGAAATCTTTAGACTAAACTTCTCTTTTCCGGTTATGTAATTATCTATCTTTACTCTTACTAAGATTTCTTTGGCCATCTTGCCTACAACCTTTCCAGCAACAAATCCTATTATTAATATTATTATTGCTGTTATCATGTGTGGCAGCGTGCCTAAGAAACTGGACCAAAGGGTCATTAATACTTCTTGTAACGCCATAGTTTCACCTAAAAGTTTATTTACTTCCTTACTTATAAATCTATTCGGTAAAAATGGACCTAAAATTAGTTCTTAATGAGATTAAACCTGATAAAAAGGAAGAAGACGAGATGAGAAGCTTTATTGATAAGCTGATTAAAACAGCTTCTAAATCGTCTAAAGAAGCGAAACCTTTGCTATGTGGTTCAATAGAAAAAGGAACTTGGCTCTCAAAAAAGAATGAAGCTGATTTGTTTTTGCTTTTCAAGCCTTCTTTATCTAAAAAACAATTAGAGAAAAAAGGCTTAGATCTGGCTAAAAGAATTATAAAAGCTATGAAAGGAAGCTATGTAATAGCTTATGCAGAACATCCTTATCTTAGAGGGAAGATAGGAAAGTATCAGGTCGACATAGTGCCTTGTTATGAGATTTCTAATCCAGAGAAAATAAAATCTGCTGTTGACAGGACTCCGCATCATGTGAAATTTGTGAAAGCTAATCTTAAGAATCCTGATGAGGTTAGACTTCTAAAGCAATTCTGTAAAGCAAACAAGTGCTATGGAGCTGATTTAAAGACACAAGGATTCTCTGGCTATATCTGCGAGCTCTTAATAATAAAATATGGCAGTTTTCTTAGCCTTGCTAAAGAGGCAGCCAAGTGGAGAGCTGGTAAATTAATAAGTTTTAATAACGAGGATGCAAAGAAATTTAAAACGCCGCTGGTAGTTATTGATCCTGTTGATAGAAACAGGAATGTAGGAGCAGCCTTGTCAGCTGAGAGCTTTTACAGGTTTGTAAAAGCCTGCAATGACTTTATTAAAAATTCGAGCAAAGACTTCTTCTTTATGCAAGAGACAAAGCCATACTCGATAAAAGAAATAGCAAAGGAGTTCAATAAAAGGGGAACTCGCTGGTACTTGATAAGTTTTGAAAGACCTGATGTTTTAGACGACATACTTTATCCACAATTAAGAAGATGCGTAAAAGCAATTGACAAAATACTTGAACAAAATGGGTTTAATATTTTAAGGAGCGATTTCTACTGTAATAAGGAATGCGTGCTTGTCTTTGAAATGGAAATTTGGCAAGTCCCTAAGATAATGAAGAACATTGGACCTGACATCTATAGCAATCATGCAGAGCAATTCCTAAAACACTATAAAGAAAGCAAGGTTTTCATAGAAGGCGAAAACTGGGTTGTTGAAACTGAAAGAGAATTTACGATAATGCTACATTTCTTGAAAGATTTGTTGAAAAAGTCTGAGAAAGAACTCTTAGAGAAAGGAATACCGAGCAAGATTGCACCGTTGATGAAGAAATGCAAGATATGCGGCGGTGGAAACGTATTGAAATCTATAGAAAAACTGCCAGAAAATTTCCGTTCTTTTCTTAGAGAATGGTTTGAAAAAGATTTGAATGTGGTTTAAATGCCAGAACCAATTAACATAACATTTTTAGGAACAGGAGCAGCTGTCCCTACTTTGAAGAGGAGGCATGCTGCAATTCTTTTCCAATACGGCGGTGACTACTTTCTCTTTGATTGTGGAGAAGGAACACAACTTCAAATGGAAAAAGCAAGAGTTTCACCAATGAAATTGTCAAAAATATTCATAACGCACTGGCATGCAGATCATTTTGCAGGAATTCTCCCAATGATAGAATCATTACACTTGTCAAGAAGAACAGAACCTCTGGAAGTTTATGGTCCAGAAGCTTCTCGTTTCATAGACGCAATAATAGAGCTTAGCTACTGGGGTGTCGGCTTTGGAATTAAAGCAAGAGATGTTGATGAGGAGAAAGAAGTGGAAAAAATTGTTGATAATGACAAATACGAGATTTACTCAATAAGAGTAAAGCACTCCGTCCCTACGGTCGGCTATTGCTTCAAAGAAAAAGACCATTGGCATATTGATGTTAAAAAAGCAAAGAAATATGGATTAGAAGGAAAGCAATTGAAAGTAATAAAAAATGAAGGGAAAATAAAAGTTGGTAAAAGAACTATAAAACTTGAACAAATCGCAGTAAAGATTGAAGGAAGAAAGATTGTTTATTCTGGAGATACTATTCCTTGCAAACAATTATTTGAAATGGCTGAAGGAGCAGATTTGCTTATACATGACGGCACTTTCATCGAATTGCCAAGCTTAGAAAGACCGCATTCCTCTGCAATAGAAGTAGCGAAGCTGGCTAAAAAATACAAAGTTAAAAAATTAGTCCTTACTCACATAAGCAGAAGATATAAGAACGGCAAGGAAGTTTTAGACGCAGTTAAACCTATTTTTAAGAACGCTATAGTTGCTGAAGACCTCATGAAAATAACATTGAAATGATATCATGAATAGTGCTTTAAACTGGATCAAAGATTCTTTAATCTCAATTCTTCTTCCTGGCATGTGCATTGTTATTGGTATATTCTTGATTATTTTTGGAATGGATATAGGCAGTAAGTTTAATAATAATATAGGAAACTTTTTACTCCTAATTGGGTTTGTACTCCTTTTGTCAGGCTTTGTTTTGCCTGTTTATTTTTTTGTAAGGTCTATATTCGCTTCTGTAAAGGACTTGTCTTCAAAAGACACAACGCATAAAGTCTCAGGATTAATTAGTATCATAATATTGGTAATTTTTATTCTGTATTATCGCGATTACATTTTCAATATGTCGCGTGACACTCTAACTGCTTTAATGATACTGTTTTTTATATCATTCATGTTTCTGATAATATTGATTTTGATTATAAAGATGATTCATCTAATTATATCAAGGCTAATTAGACTTGTAACAGATTTGAGAAACAAAAAGTGATTTAATGGAATCTGTCGTAAATCCTATGACGGCTGTAATACTAAACGTGCTTGTTTGGGGACTAGGTTATATATATGTTGGAAAAGTCTGGAAAGGAACCTATACCTTCTTTTTATTTGCCATAGTTTGGGGATTTAATTTAATCTATATATTCGTCGTAGGCTTTGAATTTTCTTTATTATTAGAAATACTGGTTGGATATTTTTTAAGCAGCATATGGTTCGGTTATGATGCTTACAACATGGCGATTAAAGTGAGGGAGAAATATTGATATGGAAGCAATGAAGATAATTGAACTGTTAAAGAAGAGTTATCCAAATGCAAAGTATTACTTGAACTTCTCTAGTCCTTTGGAACTTATGGTTGCAGCAATCCTCTCTGCTCAGATTAGGGACGAGGTAGTGAATGCTACTACGCCTAAGCTTTTTAGCAAGTACAAGACTGCTAAAGACTATGCTAATTCTGACTTGAAGGAACTTACAAAAGAGATAAGTGCTGTTACATTCTCTGGAATGAAAGCCAAAAACATAATAAGCGCCTGCAAGATTCTTGATGAAAAACATAGTGGAAAAGTTCCTGACAAAATGGAAGACCTCATAGAACTACCGGGTATAGGAAGGAAGACTGCAAACACGATTCTAATAAATGCATTCGACAAAGTTGAAGGAATACCTATTGACACACATGTCATAAGACTAAGCTATAGACTAGGTTGGACAAAGAGCACAAAACCTGAAGAAATTGAACAAGATTTAATGAAGATGGTTCCAAAAGAATATTGGAGAAAAATTGCATATTTTTTAAAGGCGCATGGTAGAGCAATCTGTCAGGCACCAGTTCCTACGTGCAGTAAATGTTTTTTAGATAAGCTATGCCCAAAAAATGGAGTAACAAAGAAACTGTGATAAAATGACATTAGAAAAATATAATGAAAAGAGAGATTTTAAGAAAACTCCAGAACACTCTGGTCAAAAAAATGTAAAAACTGATAAATCAATTTATCTTATTCATGAACATCATGCTTCCCATTTACATTGGGACTTGAGACTTGAGATGGAAGGAACTTTAAAAAGCTGGGCAGTTCCAAAGGAGCCTTCAATAAATCCATCTGTAAAAAGACTAGCAATTATGGTAGAGGACCACCCATTAAAATATGCAAAGTTTGAAGGCGTCATACCAGAAGGACAATATGGAGCTGGAACCGTTAAGATATGGGACAAGGGAACTTTTGAATTAATAGAAAAAACTGAAAAAGGTTTTGTAATAAAAATAGATGGAAAGAAACTAAAGGGAACTTTTGTTTTGTTTAGATTCAAACCTCCAAACAACTGGTTGTTTTTTAAGAAGAGAGAGTGATTGAATGATAGTCAAAAAATCAGAGAGCAAAAAGTTTGAAAACAGTTCAACCTGTATAATTCACGAATACGGACATGAAGACAAGGATATGAACATCGTCATAGCTGAGATCAAAGGAAGGTACCCAGATAAAGGGAATGTTATAAACAAAATCTGCAAGGAAGTTGCCTTGGCAATTGAGGGAAGTGGGAAAGTTGGCATCGACGGTAAAGAGTTTCAGATAAGCGAAGGAGATTCCATTTTGATTAAAGCCAATCAAAAGTTTTTCTGGGACGGAAAAATGAAGTTGGTGATGGTATGCAATCCTGCTTTTAAGCCAGATCAGCATGTGGAATGTGATTAAGTGAAAATTCGTTTAGGACCATCAGGCATTCCAGTCTCTTCTGAAAGCAATAGTTCAATAGACGGTGTTAAAAAAGTAGCAGAACTAGGACTATCTGCAATGGAGATTTCTTTCACTCATGGCGTTCATATGTCATTAGCAACTGCAAAGGAATTAGGAAAAATTGCAAAAATCTTGGACGTAGAATTATCGATTCATGTCCCTTATTTTGTCAATCTTGCTAGTATAGATAAGAAAATAATAGAGGCTAGCAAGAAAAGGATAATCGACTCTCTAACAAGGGGAGTGGAAATGGATGCTACTATCGTGGTTGCTCATGCTGGTTATTATGGAAAAAACAGGGAAAAATCAATAGCAATGATTTTTGATGCATGCACTGAAATAACAGAACTTATAGAGAAAAATGGTTGGAATATAGAATTTGGTTTAGAGACTATGGGAAAACAAGCATCCTTCGGAACTTTAGAAGAGATTATAAAACTGTGCAATAAACTAAAGCATCTAGTCCCCTATTTAGATCCTGCTCATATTTATGCAAGGCAAGGCGGTCAAATAGATTATAAGGACATGCTAGATAAGATTGAATCCTTGAGATTAAACAAGATACATTCTCATTTCTCTGGAATAAAATACTCTCTAGTTGGAATAGGAAGAGGAAACGAGAGAAATCATGTCCCAATGAAAGAAGCTGGACCAGACTTTCAAGCATTTGCAAAAGAAATTCTTAAAAGAAAGTTTGATGTAACCATAATCTCCGAGAGTCCAATTTTAGAAATAGATAGTTTTTTAATGAAAAGAATATTTGAAAAATTAGGACATAAGTTTTTATAGTAAAGTATAAATCCTAATTTTACAATTAAAATAAAGGTTAAAAATGATTAAATCTAAGCCTATTTTAATTGATCCTAAAAAGGTCATAAATATTACAGAGTACTGGGAAAAGGCATGTGGAAATTGCCCAACAAAAACTGTAGATTCTAATGGCCATAATTATAACATAGTAAATATTGTAGGTAAGGAAGTTAGATTAGAAATAGATGTTGCAAGCGAATGCGCAGGTTGTCATACGTTCTTGTCTGAAGCCAGAAAAGAAGGAAAACCGTTTTATATAGTATAAGAAAGTTATAAATTCTAGACTGTAATTACCTTTATGAGTGTATACAACTCCACAAAGCCTTTTACAGAAAAGATTCTTAAAATAATTCAAAAAACTTGGCCAAAAAATGGCCCGTTCAGAATTGAAAGAGTTAAAAACCAGGTTATAATCAGAAAAAATCCAAAAAATTGGAAAGATTACTTAGAGGTTGACAAAACAGACGGTATAGGAACCAAAGGATCATTGCATTGGAAGATGAAAACATTCTCATTCGCAGCTCAAGATGCATTTGCAATGAATGCTAATGACTTGATTCGAATTGGAGCAGAACCCTACAGATTACAAAACCACATAATGCTTCAAGAGGAAAATGAAAAAGCAATACTTTCTATTATAAAAAGCTTAGCAAAGCTATGTAAAAAATACAAAGTAGCAATAACTGGTGGAGAAACTGCTATATTAAACACTGTTAATGGCATGGAAATTGGAATAACAATGATTGGCTTAGTAAAGAAGAGTGAAATTATTAGGCCCAATGTAAAAGCTGGAGATAAATTAATTGGCCTAGCAAGCAGCGGCATCCACTCAAATGGTCTAACTTTTGCAAGAAAAATACTTCATGACTCAGAAGAACTAACAAAGCCAACAGAAATCTATTTGGAAGGAATAAAAGATATTTTAAAAAACCATAGAAAAGACATCTGCGGAATGGTACATGTAACAGGAGGAGCATTTACCAAACTAAAAGATATATCGAATAAGAAAGTTGATATAAAAATAGTAAGAAATCATAAGCTTAATCCACAGTCTGTCTTCTTCTCCTTAAAAGAAAAAGGAAAACTGTCTGACGGACAGATGTATAAAACATTTAACAATGGGATAGGCTTTATAATAGCAGTTAATAAAAATGCAGCAGAAAATGTTCTTAATATTATTAAGAGACATCACAAGTCTGATATAATAGGATATGCAGAAAAAGGAAATGGAAAAATTAAAATCGAATCTCAGTTTAGCAATAAAACTGTATTTTTCAAAACTATATAAGTTCTATAAAATCATAATGGAATTCCAAAAGCATCAGATATTTTTCTAAGCTTATCAATATCACTTAAGAACTTAATTCCTTTTTCTGTTATAACAAAGAAGGTCTCATCTTCTATGTACTTTTCTTCTATAAACTCTTTAGAAATTAAAAAATCAAGGTATTCTTTCAATCTAGAATGGGTTAAATTAGCTTTGTAAACTATGTGAGTTTTTCTCATCCTTCCGTTTGATCTCTGCAGATTTTTCAATATGTCTATGTAAATCTGCATTTTAGTTCTTCTAGAATTCATTTCTTTTTCACCTTTATAACCACTGACAGAAGTAGTATGAAACTTATTAGCATTGAGACGTGCGCATAAACATACATCCATCCGCTAATTGATGAGAATATATGTATTAAATGAAACAATGAAAGAAAGAAAAATGACATAGTTACTATAAGCGGTTCTATACTTTTGTTTTCATTGAAATTGATAAAGTTTATAAAGGAAATAAAAATCATCATTAGAAAAGCTATTAAATCAAAGAATATGCTGTATGAATACCAAACTATTTCTCCACTCCTTAGAGGTAAGGTTATTAAAATTACAAGGAAGTAAATTGAGAGCAACCAAATAGGCAAATTTGGTATTTTAAATTTTTGAGGAATGTATGCCATCATGAGTAGGGCATAAGCTATTATAGACAATCCAAAATAAAGGAAATAAGAGAAACTTCCAATATCAAATGTCTGATCTAATAACCCTAGATTACATAAAGGTTTGCATTGCCAGAAAGTTGTATAACTATATGCGTCTATTATTGATAGATTAAGCAAGCCAAATGAAAGGATTAAAAATCCCCAGAAAAGATACAGATGTCTTTTTTCAGAGCTTATTGAATATATTTTATGAAAATAGAAGCTTAGTAGAAATCCTATAAGTGAGCTTATCATATACATTACAGCATCAAACCCATAGAACCAAATAGGTATTATTATAGGGATTATTGGAGGCATTATATCACTATTAATTCTTTTTTTTTATAACCTTTTTAAGCATTGCGAACCTTAAGCCCTTGCTTAAAGTTCGTACTTTTTGTTCGCAATTGGAATATACCACATATGATCATTATATTAATATAAAATGGCTGAACGACTCAGTCTCTACGGACGGAGTTAAATGTTCAGCCAATTTTTATTGTGATGTGGGGGGATAATCATGAAATGTTTGTGGATGGAGATTAAAACTTTATTCCGATGATGCTTCGGCGGAGGAAACATCGTTAAGCCGCTTCATTGTATTATGTTCTCACACCTCCTGCTGGGGTGTTTCACCTTTAACCCTAGCCATGTGAGATTATTCAATCGATCAAAGTAGGTAGCCTTTTTGGCTACCTACTTTTTCATTTTAACTTTTGAAGAAAATGATAAGCTTTCCAAAAAATCCAAGTCCTTTCACGTTGAAATCATCGTTTTAGCACTATCTTATTTGTCATTCCATACTGTTGTTTTATTATCAAACTTTTCCTTTCTAGATTTCTTATAATTCTATGGACCTTTACTCTTGAAAAGCCAGTACTCTTAACTATTTCACTCTGTGTAAGCGATCCGCCATATTTTTCAATCTCTTTTAGGACTTTCTTTTCTTCTGGAAGAAGAAATATGTCTAAAATTGCTTTTTTAGTAGATTTTATTTCTTTTTCTCTCACTAAGTTCCAAATAGCAAATCCTGCTAGTAAAGAGATGACACCCATAATCAAGAATGTTATGGAAAATGGAGAAAACAATAATGAAGAAGGGTTCGCAACAATAAAACTTCTAGGAGGCATAGAGACATTGGTCCTATTTGAAGTGTTTTCTTCTCTTAGCTCACGTGAAAATATAGGAGTAGGAAAGATTTCTCCTTCTCTTCTAATTCCCATCACAGTTTCTGTTTGCCAAAAAATAGAATAAATCTGCATTAAATAAAGTATTAAAGAGTAACCTCCAAAAAGAAAGCATAATATCATTACTATAACGTATTTCTTATATCCTTTTTCCATTGTTTCACCTTGTTACATGTTTCAGGTTGTTTCAAGATAGTTTAATATGCTATTTCGAGCTTTATATAACTTACGAAGAAGTAAATTAAGTTTAAATAATTTAGTTAATAAGTAAAATGATAAGTTTTGAGTGATATGAATATGAAAGATAGAATGAAATACATTTTGATAGGAATCATTACAGGAATTGTAATAGGAATGGCATTGTTTTACCTATTGATAACACTAAGAGTTGTTCAACCATTTAGACCTTTTGGCCTAGATAATTTTTCTGGTAATTTCTCCAGACGTTTTAACAGGAGTAAAATGCCATGAACGATGCAGTAATCAAATTAAAAGACGTAGGAAAAGTTTATCAGATGGAAGAAGTTAAAGTTCAAGCCTTGAAAAAAATAGATTTGGAAATAAATAAAAATGAGTTTGTAGCGATAATGGGTCCAAGTGGTTCTGGTAAATCAACATTATTACATATGATAGGATGCTTAGATAGACCGTCATCTGGAAAAATATTTCTTAATGGAACTGATATTTCCAAACTTAATGATTCCAAGTTAGCAAGATTAAGGGGGAGGGAAATAGGTTTTGTTTTTCAAACATTTAATTTATACCCAACCTTAACTGCTTTGGAGAATGTTGAACTACCGATGATGATAATAGAGAAGAATAAAAAAGAAAGAAAACAAAGAGCATTGGAATTGTTAAAAATCGTTAGCCTAGAAGAAAGGGCAGAACATTTACCATCACAATTATCAGGCGGAGAAAGACAAAGAGTTGCAATAGCAAGGGCTTTGTCAAATAATCCGTCTATAATACTTGCAGACGAACCAACTGGTAATTTAGACTCAAAATCAGGAGATGAAATAATGAAAATTTTTGTAAAACTGAATGAAGATGGAAAAACTGTAGTCGTCATAACTCATGATCAAACCATTGCTTCACACGCTAAGACCATAGTGAGAATAAAAGATGGTGAAATAATAAGGAGTGATAAAAAATGAAAAAAATATTTTATTTGATTGCTTTGATAAGCATTTTATCAAGCTCAACTTTAGTAATTGCAGATGTTTTTAACACAGCTTCAGGCGTTGTTTATACAGATATAGCTTATTTACAGACTAGTTTTGTAAATCAAAACCCTTCATATGCTGATCCAGGAGGATATGTAGATTTGCTTTTTAAGGTTGAAAACAGAGGAACCAAAAAAGCACAAAATTCTACTTTAGAAATATTACCTCAGTATCCTTTTTCATTAGATCCTGGTGTAAGCGCTGTAAATAGTCTTGGTGTTATAAATGGATTGCAAAGTGGAGATAATGCATTCTTAGTTAGGTACAAGCTAAAAGTGGATAAAGATGCCATAGATGGAGATAATGAAGTAAAACTGAAATACTCAGAAGGCGACGGTACAGCATATAAAGTAGCCACATTTAACGTGTCAATATCAAATCCGCGTACAGATTTTGATGTTATTTTTCAGGGTTCATCAACTACATCAACCTCAACAGGAACATCTACATCGTCTGAAACTTCTACGTCATCTACAACATTAGCTATAGCAAATATAGGAGCTAATACTGCACAGTCTGTAATTGTGAGGATACCTCAGCAAGTTTACTTTATGGTAATTGGAACTTCTGCTAGCATTATAGGTAATCTAAATGGTGGAGACTATACTCCTGTAAATTTCCAGATAATTCCAACTGATAATTCTAACACCTCTACCTCTAGAGAAAAAAATCTCACTGTAGAAATCTCTTACACAGATACTCTTGGAATAAGGAGGACGATACAGAAAAGCATCCCACTCAATTTAGGAACCGCTGTCGGTACAGCAGGACGTTTTACTCAAAGAAGTCAACAGTCATCTCTAAGTAACAGTGTTTTATATATTGGGATTGGTGTAGCTGGAATAGTTGTAATAATTGTAATAATTAAAATTAGGACGAGGAAGAAGAAATGAAATTTAACGATATCATAATGTTTTCCTTAAGCAATCTTATGCACAGAGGATTGAGAAGTTGGCTTACAATTTTTGGAATAGTTATCGGAATTGCAGCAGTTGTTTCAATAATATCATTAGGAACTGGTGCACGGCAAGTTATTTCAAGTCAGCTAGGAGGTTTGGGTGCAGATATTATTACAATTTCTCCAGGTTTTGAAAGAGCTTTTGGATTTGGAGGACCTGGAGGAGAAAGACAGAGAGCAACTACGACCAAAACTCAAAACCTAACAATAAGAGATGTTCTGGCAATAAAAACAGTTCCAGGAGTTAAGGTTGTGGACGCCATTGTTTCTGGAAGAGCTGATATCTCATATCTAGCGCAAACCTCTTCTGTGTCGGTTCAAGGAGTTGATCCTTTAGCGTGGAAAGAAATGACAACATCTGAATTAGATTCTGGAAGATATTTGGATCCAGGTGATGGAAATGTTATTGTAATTGGTAATGGTATTGCTAATGGAATGTTCAAGCAATCATTAACGTTAAACACGCTGATAAGCATTGAAGGTAAACCGTTTAAAATAGTCGGCATATTAAAATCGTCTGGTGGTTTCGGCGGCGGCGATAATACTATTTATATGCCGATAAGTTCTGCAAGAACAATTCTTGATAATATAGTTGCAAATCAATTTTCATCTATACAGGTCAAAGTAACGGACTCGAACTCAGTTAATCAAACATCAAACTCTATTGAACAAAGATTACTAGTTTTAAGGAATGTTAATGAGAACACAAAAGACTTTTCTGTTTCTTCTTCTCAGACATTTCAGTCAGCAATTTCAAGTGTAATGAATACCATGGAACTCTTACTTACAGGTATAGCTGCAATATCTCTTTTTGTAGGAGCTATAGGTATAGCAAACACAATGTTTATGTCTGTTATGGAAAGGACAAAACAGATTGGAGTTTTAAAAGCATTAGGAACAACAAATTTTGAAATTATGAAATTGTACTTGATGGAATCTGCAATAATGGGACTTATAGGGGGGTTGATGGGTATTTTCTTGGGATTTATCGCTTCTGGTATAATATCTGATTTAGGAGTTAACATTATTGGAGTTGGAGGAAGAGGTGGAAGTGTAGGATCAATAACAGTTATTACACCTGAGTTAGTCTTGTTTTCTGTAGGCTTTTCTGTTTTAATTGGTGCATTATCTGGTTTATTACCTGCAAGAAGAGCAGCTCATTTACAACCTGTAGAAGCATTAGGATATGAATAATATTTTTAAGAAAGTTATTTCTTTTCTTCAACTATTATTCCATTAACGACGCCATGTTGAGTAGGACGAGAAGTCACCTTGACCTTTCCTAATTCTGTCTTAACAACACATCCTTTAGTTATGAAATTACTACGAGTATAGTGAGGATTATCCAAATGCTCTAAAACTTCTAAGATTTTTGTACTTTCAGTTTTCCCAGTTTTTGGATCAGTAACATTAATAGTATCTATCTGGAGCAATCTCTGCTTTCTAATATTAGCAAGCCCTTCAACGATTTTCTTATTCTTTGGTCCAAGCTTTACAGGAATAAAATCGCTCCCAAAGTCTCTCTTTTTCTTCTTTCTGATTCTCTTATACAAGCCGCCAGTAGGCTTTCTCTTGCTTCTGAACTGAGATAGTGCCATTAGTATCACTTACAAAATTGTAAGCAGCAATATTTAAATATGTTTCAATTGAACGGTAAAGATTATCTACCTTTCCTTACAACCATTATGAATGCATATTACTGTAGGCGTATTCGGTGACCAAGAGCTGGCAAAGAAGCTAGGAAAGAAAGGGACAAACAATGATATAGCAATCTACAACCATAGCAGTTCTGAAGGCGTCTTCACTTATGTTTGTCCAAACTCTGATAAAATACAACCGTTGCTGCAAGTCCTTAATATGATAGACTTTCCTGTTCTTGTTGTAAGTAAATTAACAAAGGAAATAGGCGAGATGATAATAGGCATAGACGAGATGAAGTTTGACAGGGGTTTCATAATAACTAACATAAAAGATGAACTACAGCCCCTGATAAAAGGCACCTCTCTCGAGGAGTTTAAACTAATAGATGAAGAAAGATTATGGCCTGAAATTTTGAAAATGAGCATCGAGAGAAAGGATGATTTTTTATTGATACCGATAGACAATTACTTCAATGTTAGGGGAATAGGTACTGTGATGTTAGGAATAATCAAAAGCGGTAAAATAAATCTACATGACAAAGTAATGATAGAACCTCTAGGAAAGGAGGTTTTAATAAAAGGAATCCAGTCCCAAGACAAAGACATAGAAGAGGCTCCTGCAGGAATGAGAGTAGGACTGAACTTGAAAGGAGTGGAGGCAGACGAATTAAAAAGAGGATTTGTCCTATGCAAGAAGATTGAAAAGTCATCTGAGTTAAAGATAAGGTTCAATAAGAACAAGTTCTTTAAGCAAGATATTAAAAAAGGTATTTCTGTTTTGCTGTCCGCAGGATTGCAAGTAGTCACCTGTACCGTTGAGACTATTGATAATGATTTGCTTTTAAAATCTAATCAGAAAATTGCTTATAGAAAAAACCAGCGTTGCATAATAGCTTCTCAGAATGACATCTTACCAAGAATAATAGGAAGTGGCATAATTTTATAATAATATTGCTACAATTAATTTGAGGTGATTCAATGGTAGATAAGGTACACTGCGCTCATATTCTTGTAAAGACTGAACAAGAAGCAAGAGCAATTCTTGATCAGATAAATAAAGGAGCTAACTTTTCTCAAATGGCAATGCAAAAATCTGTCTGTCCTTCAGGCAAGAAAGGTGGAGACTTGGGAGTATTTGGAAGAGGAAGAATGGCCCGAGAGTTTGAGAATGCTGCATTTGCCCTACAAAAAGGCCAGATATCGCAGCCAGTTAAAACAGAGTTCGGCTGGCATATTATAAAGAGACTAGAGTAAAAGCCAATAGATTTAAATATGTTAGTATAATATCTCTATTAGAAGTTTTTGTTTGTTGATTGTATGACAAGACCATTAGATGTTTTAGATAAGGCAAAGGGAAAAAGAGTAATAATAAAGTTAAAGAATGGAGCAGAGATAACAGGAGCATTACAAGCATTCGACCTGCATTTGAATATTTGGTTGGAAGAAGCAGAAGAGAGAAAAGATGAAAAGCAAGTTAAGCTTGGCTCAACTCTTGTTAGAGGGGATACAATAATCTATATCTCACCTGAATAATACAAAGTGATGTTTTATGACTAAAGGAACTCCTTCTTTTGGTAAACATAGAAAAGTTACTCACGCTCGATGCCGCAGATGTGGCAGCCACTCTTATCATAAAACCAAGAAGAGATGCAGCAAATGTGGTTTTCCTTCTGCAAAGCTGAGAAAGTTTAGATGGCAGTGGAAGCACCCACTAACTAAGAAGAGAAAGAAATAAGTTTATAAGCTTAATAGGATTTCTATCAATTATGAACAAACAACAAGCAGTAGCATTAGTAATTTTGATATTAACGTTTTATGCATTTTTTATAAACAATCCAGATAATCTTAAATCTTTAGCAGATTCGATGTCAAGACCAGCAAGTGAGTTTTATGGATGTAAAGCTTTTCCATTTCTAATAATTTTTATAATTGAGGCTATTGCAGTATTTGCTCTATTGACAAAGAAGTAAAACAATATAAACTCTTCTTCTTAATTAAAAATTGGGTCCATAGCTCAACCTGGCTAGAGCGACTGACTCTTAATCAGTAGGTTGCGGGTCCGAATCCCGTTGGGCCCATCTTCTTATCCTTCACCGCTTATTCAACGGGATGAAGGGATTTTTAAGTAAAGAAATTCTAAATCACGATAGGTGTAAAGTATGGTAAAATGGAAAGAAATAGCAAAATTTGCTGCTGGATTAACTTTATGGGAATCTATAGTTCATGCTTCACTTGAGTTAGGCGACTTGCTTCCATTAAATATCTTAGGTTTTACCTTAACCAGAACAATAAATACAATACAAATTATACTTCCATTAATTATTTCAGTTCTACTAGCATACTATGCTTGGATTAGAAAATAATTCCTACATTTTCTTTAACGGGATGAGCATATAAATTCTGATTGACAAATATAAATTTTAAATAATTCAGAAACTTAATTGATAGCTATGGCAGTTAGAGATTATGCTAAAAAAATAGCAGGTAAGAAAAGG
>Ga0315289_10005855_pt1 | contig 18082 bp, 18 predicted proteins | sample YL17G11_40_MG_FD_203452 | JGI IMG/M metagenome (GOLD analysis project Ga0315289, IMG submission 203452) | Sediment microbial communities from Yellowstone Lake, YNP, Wyoming, USA - YL17G11_40 | ecosystem: Environmental > Aquatic > Freshwater > Lake > Sediment | place: USA: Wyoming | collected... | reverse complement strand
TTGCGGGAGATCCCCAGCGAGCGGGTGCTCGTGTTCACGCGGACGAAGCACCGCGCCAAGAGCCTCGCTCTGAAGCTTGAGCGAACGGGTCGTCGTGTCGCGGCGCTCCAGGGAAACATGGCGCAGAACCAGCGCCTGAACGCGATCAACGGATTCCGAGACGGCCGCTACGACGTTCTCGTCGCGACGGACATCGCCGCGCGCGGGATCGACGTCGAGGGCATCTCGCATGTGGTCAACTTTGACGTGCCCGACACGGTCGACGCCTACACCCACCGCATCGGCCGCACGGGCCGGGTCGATCGGACGGGCGAGGCCTTCACACTCGCGACGCAGGCGGACGGCCTGATGGTCCGCGACATCGAACGGGTGCTCGGCGCCCCGATCGAGCGGCGGCGGCTGCCCGACTTCGACTACGGGACCTTCTCGCCGGACGCGCAGCCGCAGAGAAGCCGCCCCGGCGCGTCTCGCCCGGGCCGATCCTTCCGTCCGCGAAGCCCGGTCCGCAGAAGTCCGGCGCGCACGAGAACCGCCGGCGCTGCGGGGTACTCGAGCCGCGAGCCCCACCACGCGGGAGCGGCCACGCTCTCCCGCCCGAATACCGGCCACTCCACGGCTTGGTGATCTCGGCGGCGTAGTCGAGTGTCTTTGATGGATCCCCCCCTCAGGCGGCAGCCAAGGCCGCTGCGATACCGCTCGAGGCGCGCCTGTGTGGGAGACGTGCGGCCGGGAAAGACTCCGAGAGCTTTTCGCTCTTCTTGCCGGACAGTGAACACAGAGGAGGCGTTCGCAGTGCGCCTCGGCAAGCCCCCTGAAGAGTGGCGGTCGCCGTCTGAGCCGCTCGGCTCTCTCGCGGACTTGCCCTTCGAGACACGGCAAGCTAGCCTCCTCGTGATGACTCCGTGAGCTGAGGAAGGGGCTGATGCTGACCGTGTTCGTCGTCTCGGACGCGACGGGAGAAACGGCGGAGCAGGTCGTCCGCTCCGCTCTCATTCAGTTCGAAGGCGCTCCCGCGCGGATCGTCCGCGTGGGGCGCGTCCTCACCGCGGAGAGGGTCCGCGAGGTGGTTGGGGAGGCGTCGCGCGAGGAGTCGCTTGTCGTCCATACCCTCGTCTCCGACGAGCTTCGTCGCGTGATGCCCTCGGAAGCGCGGCGGCGCGGGGTAGACGCCATGGACCTCATGGGTCCGCTTCTTGAGCGCCTCGCGACCCACCTCAGGCTGAGCCCGCGGGAGAAGCCGGGACTCTTCCGCCAACTCGCCGAGGCGAAGTCCCGCGAGATCGAGGCGGTGGAGTTCGCCTTTCGCCACGACGACGGAGAACGCGTCGAGGATCTCGATCGCGCCGAGGTCGTCCTCGTGGGGGTCTCCCGCACCATGAGGACTCCGACGATGCTCTACCTCGCCTATCGGGGCTGGTTCGCCGCCAACGTGCCGGTCATCCTGAGGATCCCGCCGCACCCGAGGCTTCTCGCTCTCCCACCCTCGCGCGTCTTCTGTCTCACCATGGAGGCGGGCCGGCTTGTCGAGCTGAGGCAAGCCCGCGCCAAGGCCCACCGGGTCCCGCTCGAGCCGTACGCCTCTGTGCCGCACGTTCAGGCCGAGCTCCGCGAGGCGCATGGGCTCGCTCGGAGGCAAAGGTGGGAAGAGATCGACGTCACAGGGAAGTCCGTCGAGGAGGTCGCGCGCGAGATCATGACCCTCCTGCACGCAGCGGGCTCTCCGCGATACGATCATCCCGAGGCAGGAGAAGGAGGAATTCGTGAGACGGACACCTGAGGCTGCAATGCGTGAGACTCGTCGGAACGACGTCGTCTCTTGGGCGGCGCTTTTGCTGGTCGGGGTTCTCTTCGCCGCTCTCATGGGGCCGCCGTGTGGCAACGTGGGGGCTGGGGCTGCGCGCCTTCCGGCCACACGGGAGGTCCTGACGACCGTCGAATCCGCGGGGATCGGCCGGATCGCCGTTCGCTTGACCCTGCCGGAGAGGCCCCGGTATCCGGAGGGGGCGCCACTTGTCGTGCAGGTCCCGACTTTCGCCACGCCATCCACGGGGTTCACGTCCGGGCCACCTTTGCAGGAGATTGGCGCGATCCTGGTGACTTTCCTCTGGCCAGGACGAAGCGATGCTCGGAGCGGCGCACGCAGCGACGGCGTGGACGACTTCGGAGGTCCGAACGCTCTTGCCGCCCTGCGGGACGTGATCCGCTTCGCCAGCGGTCTCCTCGAGGCAAGCGACGGCCGCAGGATCGGGGAGCTCCTTCCCATCCATCCGCTCGTTGAGAACGTCGGGCTCTACACCTTCTCCCATCCGGGGATTCCGGCGACGAACGTGCTCGCCCAGTACGGAGAAGAGCTCGCGGCGGTGCGGTACTTCGTCGGGGGAGAGAACCCGACGAACGATGCCCTGTTCTCGGTCGAAGTAGGCTACTGGGGTACGCGGGGCGAGCCGGTCCTCAATCCGTACTACACCTATCCCGAAGACTACACCTCGACGGCGCTTCTCATCGACACCCGTTCCGTCGGGTGGATCGAGGACTCGACCGTTCCCGAGGGCCGACCCGTCTTCCGCGTCCCGGGAGGGACGGACCACATCCTGGCCGATCGCATCCCGCGCCTGTGGGGCAAGCGCTACTACTCCGTCGTCCTGACCGAGGCCCTGCTCCGGAACGGGGCGCTCGATTCGACTACCTGGCCGGCCGATCTTGCGACCGCTGAAGAGGGGCGGGCCGCCTGGCCGGATCGCGTGGCGGTCGGCCACTACGCGAGCCTCGCAACCTCCGCACCGGAGCTCAAGGTGATGCTCGTGTTCGCGGTAGAGGACCACGTGCAGCCGGCTCCCGACAAGCCGCACATCCACCAGGCCTGGGACGGGTTCAGAGAGGAAGCCGGCTTCTGGGTGCGGCTGAACCCCGATCGGGCTTACGTCGCAGGCCTGCGCCGCGACGTCTCCCTAGGCCTCTTCCCGGACAACGCGGCAAACCGAGAGCCTGAGAACTGGCTTGAGATCGAGAGCTGGGCCCACCCGAACGCCGGCAACTCCCGCACCGTGACCCAGATCGCCGCGCTCGCCGAGATGATGGACCGGACAAGGGCAGGCAACTGGGCGGAGGACCTCGACGCGCCCCTCTACGTCTACTGACGAACCGGCATCGTGTGCAGCCGGGAACGAGGCTCTCTTTTCGTAGGACGCGAACGGCCCCAGTCTCCCCGTTCGCGGCGGGCCACGAGCGGGACGCGAGCGGGTATCATCCTCGCATGATCAAGTTGGACAGGGTTTCCAAGGAACAGCTCCACCGGACCTTCCTCGAGGCGTTCTCCGACTACGCGATGGACGCGAGCCGGGTAACGGAGGAGAGCCTGCTTGCTCGAGCGGCGAAGAACGCGGTCGACTTCGACCTTTCCGTGGGGGCGTTCGACGACGGCCGCATGGTCGGGTTCGTCCTCATCGGGGTCGACCTCTGGCAGGGCGAACTCGCGGCGTTCGACGCGGGGACCGGCATCGTCCCTGAGTTCCGTGGGGAGAGTCTCGCCAAGCGGATGTTCGACCACGCGCTCCCCGGTCTGCGGGCGCGAGGCGTGACGCGGTTCTTGCTCGAGGTCCTGAAGGAGAACGAGCGAGCGATCCGCGCCTACCGCAAGGCGGGGTTCAAGACGACCCGCGAGTTCTCCTGCTACGCCTTGCCGTTTGAATCGCTGGCTGCGCCCGCCCCAGGCGGGCGAGCGGTAACCGTCCGCGCGATCGATCGGAGCCGCGTTCGGTCCCTGGTTGGGGAGGCCGACTGGCAGCCGTCGTGGGAGAATAGCTTCTCGTCGATCGAGCGGGCACCGGACGACCTCGTCACCCTCGGCGCCTTCCGCGGCGAGACGCTCGTCGGAGGCCTCGCGTACTCTCCCATTCTCAACTGGATTCTCACGATCGTGGTCGAACGCTCTGAGCGGAGAAAGGGAATCGGCACGGCCCTCGTCCGGAGCCTGGTCGAGGGGCTTCGCGAGAAGAGGAAGTCTGTTCAGGTCACGAACATCGACGCATCCGACTCCGGGATGCTCGCCTTCTTCGAGAAGCTTGGGTTCAAGCACTGGGTCGACCAATACGAGATGGAGTGTCTGATCCACGGGGACGCGAGCGGATGAGCCTCCGTTGAGATCCGAAGCTCCTCGGGGGCGCTCGCCGGGCGAGGAGGCGCGCTTGAGCAGACGCAAGTTGAGCGGTTCTGCCCCGAAGGGGACGCCCGAGCTGGAAGTGCTCCCGGTGACGCGGGAGCGGTTCTCTGACCTGGAGCGTCTGTTCGGGCCCCGGGGCGCCTGCGGCGGGTGCTGGTGCATGTGGTGGCGGCTTACCGCACGGGAGTTCGACGCGATGAAGGGCGAGGAGAACCGGGCGGCGCTCGCCGCGCTGGTCGATCGAGGAGAGGTCCCTGGGCTTCTGGCGTACTCCGGGAGCGAGCCGGTCGGATGGTGTTCGGTCGCGCCGAGAGAGGCCTTCCCGCGCCTGGAGCGGTCACGCCTCTTGAGGCGGATGGACGACGAGCCGGTCTGGTCGATCGTCTGCTTCTACGTGGCGCGGGCGGAGCGCGGCCGCGGGGTGATGACGGCGCTCGTGAGAGGGGCGATCGACTACGTGCAGTCTCAGGGAGGGCGGATCGTCGAGGCCTACCCTGTCGTCCCGAAGAAGGAGCGGGCGCCGGCCGTCTTCCTCTTCCCGGGGACTCCTGGGCCCTTCCTCGCCGCCGGGTTCCGTGAAGTGGCGCGGCGGTCGGAGAACCGACCCATGTTGCGGTACGTGATTGGCGCGACTCCGTCAGGACGAGCTGGGTAGTACTCGGTCTCAAGGGCGGGGAACGGCCATGGATCTCGCTTGCGCGCTCTCTCGGTCTTCGCTCTGATTCTCGTCTGCTTGAGCGCCGTGTGCGGGCCGGCGCAGGAGAGGACCTCGACGGATATCGCGAGGCACGTGGTCGAGCTCGGGCAGGTCGAGGGACACGAGGGCGCGGTCTACTCGCTCGCCTGGTCCGCCGGACGGAACGCGGCTCGCGAGCGGAAGCAGACGGGTCGAGACGCGTACGGGCAGCTTCCCGATTCGCGTCTGGGTATGCGCTAGAGGCCCCATCCCCGGACCGGCTTCTCTGGGTCGGGTGGCGCATGGGCCGAAGGCTCCCCGATCTCTGGGTGCCAGTGCTAAAGCTCCTTCCGCCGCACTTGACGTGGAGGCCTATCCGCAGTAGGATACCAGAGAAACCGTTCCGGTACTCAGGGGTGACGTTCGTGGATGACGCTCGCGAGAGGATCTTGGAGGCCGGCCGCGAGATGCTGCTCGACGGCCGCCTGCGCGACGTGACGACGAACGCGATCGCAGAGCGCGCTCGGATGAGCAAGAAGACGCTCTACCGGATCTTCCCGAGCAAGGAGCGGCTCCTGGAGGCGATCGTCCTCGAGTTCGTCGAGGCGAACCTCAAGCGAGGGGATGCGATTCTGACGCGCGAGGGGAAGGCGATCGGCCGGATCCTCGAGCTCCTTGGGTTCTTCGGGGAAATGATCCCGCGGGTGCAGAGCCTGGTCGTGAACCAGGTCCACGAGGTGGCCCCGGGTCTCTGGAGGCGCATCGACGCGGCGCGCATGGAACGCGTGCGGGCGCTGGTCCGCCTGTTCGTCGAGGCCCAGGAGGAAGGCGACGTCCGCGGCGACGTCGACCCCGACCTGTGGGCGCTCCTCCTGATGGAGACGGTCCGGCACGTCTTGGCCCCGAAGACGCTCTACGAGACAGGACGCTCCCTGCCCGAGCTTGTGGAGGCCGTGCAGCTCGTCTACTTCGACGGGCTCTTGACGGAGGCGGGGCGGGCGGCGGTGGAAGGATGGCGAAAGGAGCCGCGATGAGAACTCGCAAGCGTGGGGCGGGCGTTTCCGGCCGGTGGGGGGTTGCTCTCGTGGGAGCGCTGATCGGCGCGGCGGTCCTCGGATCCTGGGCGTCCGGGGAGCGACTCACGACGGCGCGGGCCGTGCTCGACGCGCTCGAGAAGAAGACCGCGGCGATCGAGACCCTCGACGCGCGCATCACGGTCACGACCTACAACGCCGAGGGGAAGGCCTCCCTCGTCCAGCGAATGCGGCTCTCTCTCCTCCAGCCCGAGTCGATGCGTCAGGAGTACCTGGCGCCGGACTACTTCGCCGGAAACCTGACCCTGATCGTCGGGAAGAAGCTCTGGACGTACATCGCAGCGAACGCAACCTGGTACACGAAGGACCTCTCCGACCTCTCGCCTTCCGAACAACCGTGGCTCCTCTTCCGCCAGATCCTGCGGGGAGTCCGGGACGAGCTCGACGACTACGACTTCGAGCTCCTGGCCGATGCGGCGGGGCCGTACCACCTGGTGGGGAAGGCGAGGACAAAGGACGCGGCGTACGGGACGATCGAGCTTTGGGTGGACCCCGAACTGCTCGTCCCGACCCGTCGACTCTTGTACGACGTCGACCATCGTCTGCTCGTCGACGCCCTTCTCCTCGACGTCGCGGTGATCGACGGGGTGGCGCCGCTCGCCCGGCGGATTGAGGCTTACGATGAGACGGGCGCCCTGAGGAACGTGATCCAGTACGATAGCCTCGTGCTGAACAGCCCCTTGGATCCGGCCCTGTTTGCGCCGCCGGGCTAGGGAGAGTGAGATGACCGACCTGGCGATCGAGACGACCGAGCTCGTGAAGCGGTTTGGCCCACGCACGGCTGTGGATCACCTGAACCTCCTCGTGGAGCAGGGCGAGATCTACGGACTCGTCGGCCCGAGCGGGGCGGGGAAGACCACCGTGATGCGCATCGTCTGCGGTCTCACCAAGCCCACGGCGGGCGTCGCCCGTCTTCTTGGACACGCGATGCCCGCGGAGCGGCGAGCCGTCGAGGCGTGGCTGGGGTACATGCCGCAGGAGCGGGCCGTGTACCGGGATCTGACCGTCGTCGAGAACCTTCTCTTCTTCGGCCAGATCTACGGCCTCTCCCGCGCCGCCGTCGCGGAGCGGACGCGCGAGCTCCTGGACTGGACGCGGATGTCGGATCACGCTCAGCAGCGAGCGGATCGCTTGTCGGGAGGAGAGAAGCAGCGGCTGTCGCTCGCCTGCTCGCTCGTCCACGATCCAAAGATGCTCGTCCTGGATGAGCCGACGATCGGGCTCGATCCCGGCCTCCGCCAGGAGTTCTGGGATCGCTTCCACGCACTCAACCAGGGCGGGCGGACGATCGTCCTCTCCACGCACTACATCCACGAGGCGGAGCGCTGCGGCCGAGTCGGGCTCATGGCTCGCGGCAACCTCGTCGCCGAGGGAAGGGCCGAGGACCTGAAGGCACGTGTCGCGGCCTCGAGTGGGATTCCCTCTCCGGACATGGACCAGGTGTTCCTCGTCCTCACGAGGGCGGCGACCGCCCAAGGAGACAAGCCATGAACGTAAGGAGGATCCTCGCGGTCTCTGAGCGCGTCCTGAGGCAGCTGCGGCACGACCGGCGCGTGCTCGCGTTCATGCTGATCGTCCCGTCCCTGGCGATGATCCTCTTCGGCTACTCCTTCTCGGGAGAGATTCGCGGCATCCGCCTGGGCGTGCTCGACGAGGACAAGACCGACCTCACGGCGACGATCCTCGAGAGCCTCCAGTCGAACGAGAAGTTCCACGTGACGATCCTCCCGCCGGGGAGCGATCCCGAGCGGCTTCTCCGCGAGGGGTACCAGGCGGTCGTCCGCATTCCGCCGAAGTTCACGAGCCTCTACTACGCCCACTTCGCGATGGGCGTGGCGACGAGCGCCCAGGGGACCCTCGACCTCGCTCTGGACGAGTCGGACCCGCAGATCGCCGCGGCGGTTCAGATGGGGATCGCCGACGCGCTGATGGACCTGGGTGAGGGCGGCCCGGTCCACGTGGAGACGCGGAAGCTCTACGGGGTCGAGGTTCGTTTCATCGACAGCTTCGCGCCGGCGATCATGGGAATGGTCGTCGCGTTCATCTGCACCGTGCTCACCCTCCTGTCCGTGGTACGCGAGAAGGTCGACGGCACCTTCGCCCGCGTCTGGGTGTCACCGGTGCGGCGCGCCGAGTTCATCCTCGGCTACATCCTGGCTTTCGGTCTCATCGCCCTCGTTCAGTCGGTCCTCGTCCTCTCGATCGGAAAGGGCGTTTTCGGGATCGTGATCAACGGGTCTCTCGGCTGGGCCTTCGCTGGCGTGATCCTGTTCGCGATCGGGAGCGTCGGCCTGGGGACCCTCCTCTCAGCGCTCGCCGAGACGGAGTCGCAGGCGATCCTCTTCTTCCCGCTCGTGCTGCTCCCCTCGGTCCTCCTCTCCGGGATGATGTGGCCGCTCCAGGCGATCCCCGCCCTCTTGCGACCTCTCTCGTACATCGTGCCGCTCACCTACTCGAACCGCCTCCTGCGGGCGGTGATGGTGAAGGGGCTCGCGCCCTGGCAGGAGCCGTTCGGCTTCGCTGGGGTGCTCGTGTTTGTCCTCCTCACGATCGTCCTCGCGAGCGTCGCCCTGCGCCAGTCAGCCGGGGAGAGAGACTAGCGATGTCTCGGCGTCCTGGACGCCTTGCGGCGCGCGGACTCCGGGCGAGCGGTCCGTTTGAGCCTAGAGATCGGGCGGCGCGGCAGGCCGGTCTCGCCAGGGTTCCAGGCGGACAGCGGCCACGGTCTCGTTGTCGTCGTTGAACGCGATCTCCCCGTGGACGGCATCGCCATCGAGGACGCCCGGCAGCCAGTGCACGGCGTCCGCCCACATCTCCTCCCAAGGGAGCGCATCGACGCGGAACCAGGCCGGCCGGATCTCGTCCGTCTCAATGGGCTCGCCGGACCAGTTCCAGACGAGGAAGAGGAACACGTGATGTTCCATCTCGCGTGCCGCCGGGAAGAGGAATTGGATGTCGCCCGCCGGGACGAGGTCCGCGACATCGACGCGGACGCCGATCTCCTCTGCGACCTCGCGGGCCGCGGCCTGGCGGGGCGTCTCGCCAGGCTCGATCTTTCCCCCGATTCCGTCGTACTTCCCCTGGCCGAACCCGGTCTTCTTCAGACCGAGGAGGACCTCGCGGACCGGGGCAGGGCGGATGAGGTAGCACAGCGTCGCCTCGATCATGGTTGCGCCTCTCTCCCTTACCGAAGCCACAGCCGGCGGCGGAAGAGGGTGAGCCGTCGGAATCGCTCCGTTGCGCCGGGCGAACGCCTTGGCGTTTGGGGCCGCGCCTAGAGAGTGCCTCGGATCCGTTCCAGGTTCGCCTTGGCCTGCGGGGCGTTTGCGTGGAACGCCGTGAGTTTCTCGCAGGCGTAGTCGTCGCAGTGCGCGCAGTTCACGACGTCCTGCTCGGTGGCGCAGGCGCGGACCTTGCACTCTCGGCAGTAGTCGATGTGGCGGCCGGTGGCTGAGGCGCATCCGTCGCACAGGCAGTCGTCCGCCTTGAGGGTCGTCTTGAACTCGCGGCTCCAGTCCTCGGCGAGCTTGGCGAGGGCCTCGCGGTCGCCCTTCTTCGTCGCGACGAAGGCCGGGCACGCGGAGCAGGAAAGGCCGCAGTAGGCGATCATCTCTTTCATCGGGAACCTCCTCGGGCGAATCGTACTCGGCCGTGCCAGGGAAGGCGAACAGGCGCGGTTCGGGCTACCAGGCGCGGGGCTTCGCGAGGATCTCGCGGATCCGCAGGTCGAAGAAGCGGTTCATGTGGGCGGGGCGGAGGACGACGACCGTGTCGGCGCCTCGCCCGCTCCCGCCGATGGCCAGAACGTCCCGATCGGTCGGGATCGCGCCTGAGTCCGCGGCCATGACGGCGATCTCCACGCACACCTTCATCCCCTGGCCGAAGAGGCGGAGCGTGTGGGCGACGACCTCGACCGGCGTCGTCCCGCCGAAGGTGCTCGAGATCGACCGGCTCACTCCACTGAGCGCGTGGGTGGCCGTCACGATGGGAATTCCCGCCTCGCGGAGCGCGGCCGCGCGCGTCGGGTCGAGCTCGAACTCGTCGCCCGCTCGGAACCCGACGTGGTGGGTGACGCAGACGATCCGTGCCCCCTGCGACCCGAGGGCGCCGAAGCAGGCGAGGGCGGTCTCTCCGGTCGACGAGGCGACGACGACGTGCTCGATCCCGCCGCAGGCGAGGCGCCGTCCTGCCGCCTCGATCGCGCGGGAGGTGTTGCCTGGCCCCGGCTGCTCGAAGATGACGATGGGCGAGCTCTCCATTTCCTGCCTCCTGACCCGGCCTCGAAAGGCCTAGCCTCCGTCAGTGTCAGGATTCGGTCCGACGGAGTCAAGGGCCAAGCGCGGCCGGGCGCCCTGCTCGGGGGAGGGCCTCCACCTCGGGGAAGGGTCGCGGAGGGATGAGCCGGACGGGGCGAGGCCGTCGATGGTGCCCTCGTTCTTCCTGGGATACGATCGCTCTTGCTGGGGCGACCGTGGCGCGCTCTTGCGAGGCAGGAGCGCGAGATCTATCGCCCGGAGGTGGAGGAATGCCTGGTCCCTACACGAGCGACGAAGTTGCGCGAGCCGTCGACCACTACACGGCCCGGACGATCCCAGTCCACGTCTCGCTTGTGGCCAAGGAGGCGGTCCTCAGCCAGCCCGAGGCGGAGAAGCTCCTCGCGGAGTCGCGCACCATTGGCCTTGGCCAGTGCGGCTGCCGCGAGAAGCAGGGGCGGTGCGACGCGCCCCGCGACGTCTGCATCACCCTGAACGCGGAGGCCAAGGAAGCGATCGCCCGCGGAACGGCGCGGGCCGTCGGCCTTGCGGAGGCACTCGACGCCCTGCGACGCTCCCACGAGGCGGGCCTCGTCCATCTTGCGTATCGACACGGCGGCGACGTCGTGGGCGTCTTTTGCTCCTGCTGTACCTGCTGCTGTTGGTTTCTCTCGGCCCTCAGGCAGTTCGACTACCACGACGCGATCGCCGAGTCGGCGTTCGTGGTTCGGTTCGACGAGGAGAAGTGCGTCGCGTGCGGCGCCTGCGTCGAGCGCTGTCCGTTCGCGGCCTGGGCGGCCGACGCCGCCTCTTCGGACGGGGTGTCGTTCTCTCCCAACCGCTGTTTCGGCTGCGGCCTCTGTGTCGGGACGTGTCCGACCGGCGCCGTCGCGCTCGTCCCGCGGGACGGCGCGGACCGGTAGCATCCCCGCGCGAGCCGAGGTCGGCAGGCCGACGCCGAGCGCGACTCAAGCAGGCGCGGCCCGCCTATCGATGCCCTTGCGGCGCTTGTGCACGCCTGCCGCCGCGATCCCGTGCGAGTGGTCACCGGCGAGACTTGCGGCACTTCCGGCGCTTCCTCGGCTACCTGCGCGACCCGGCCCTCTGAGGCGCCGCGAGGGCCGGCCGCGGCGCGCCCGTCAGCCCTGCGGTCCGCTCAGGACCTCGGCGTACCTACGCTCTCTAGGAAGCGCGCGCGGAGGAGGGACATGATCTGGACGAGCTCCTCCGACTCCGTCTTGAGGAACTCGTGCAGCTTCGAGCAGCCCTCGTACTCAGAGCAGGCCGCGCAGTTTTGGACTTCCTTTCCGATCGCGCAGGCGCGGACGGTGCACGTCGCGCAGTACTTGGCGAGAATCGGCTGGTCGGCCGGGCGACAGCCCAGGCAGACCCAATCCTTGGCGGAGAAGGCGCCCTCTCCGTAGGAGGACGCCGCCTGCTTGAGCAGGCTCAAATCGCCGCCGACCGTTCCTCTATACGCGCGACAGTTGTCGCAGTTGACCCCGCAGTAGCCCACCATCTGTGATCACCTCTCCTCGTTCTCTGACGCCATTCTCGGGCTCTTCTAACCGACAAAATGGCAGTTCGATAGTTAGACTCTATCCTGTCCAGCCGTTCGTGTCAAGCGCCGGCGGCCTCCGCACCTACGCCGCAGGCATGTGTGGTCCTCTTGACCTGGGGTCGCCCTTCCGCGCACGATCCGGAGAGGGTAGACTCCCGACGGAAGAGTGCTCGCGCGTCAGTGGAGCAGGGTCTTCCGCCTCCGATGGGAAGGGAGGCAAAGGCGGATGGGGATGGAGAGGTCGATCGCGATCATCGGGGCCGGCGTGGCCGGGCTCTCGGCCGGGTGCTACGGCCGCATGAACGGGTACCACACGGAGATCTTCGAGATGCACGACAAGCCGGGCGGGCTGTGCACCGCCTGGCAGCGCAAGGGTTACACGATCGACGGCTGCATCCACTGGCTTGTCGGCTCAAGGCCCGGGTCGGGGATGCACCGGGTGTGGGAGGAGCTCGGCGCCGTGCAGGGGAGGACCTTCGTCGACGCCGACGAGTTCCTGCGCTACGAGGCAAGAGACGGGAAGGTCTTCATTCTCCACGCCGACGTCGATCGACTGGAAGAACACATGCTCGACATTGCGCCCGAGGACGCGGAAGCGATCCGCGACTTCTGCAACGGCGTGCGCGCCTGCGTGAGGATCGGGGACATGCCGGTCGGGAAGCCGGCCGAGCTTATGAGCTCCTGGGAGAAGGCGTGGGCAGGGCTGGGGATAGCCTGGAAGTACGGGCGCGTGGTGAGGTGGCTTCGTCAGCCGACGACGGCCGTGATGGCGAAGTTCAAGAGCCCTCTCATTCGGAACGGGATTCTCTCGGCCTGGCCGGGCACGTTTCCTGCCGGCTTCCTCCTGATGACCCTCGCCTGGCTGCACAGCAAGTCCGCAGGCTACCCGATCGGCGGGTCGCTCGCGTTCGCGCGGGCAGTCGAGGACCGATACCGCACGCTCGGCGGCGAGGTGCACTACAAGGCGCGCGTGGCGAAGATCCTCGTGGAGGGGAACCGGGCCGTGGGCGTCCGACTCGCGGACGGGACGGAGCACCAGGCCGACACCGTGATCTCTGCGGCCGACGGGCACTCGACTCTCTTTGACCTCTTGGAGGGCGCGTTCGTCGACGACACGGTTCACGGCTACTACGAGACCCTTCAGCCCTTCCCCGCCCTCGTCTTTGTGGGGTTGGGCGTCGGCCGGAGCTTCGCCGACGCGCCGAAGACGGTCTCGGGCCTGCAGTGGGAGCTTGCTGAGCCCGTGCGGATCGCCGATCAGAAGCTCGAGTCGATCGGCTTCCACATCTTCAACCAGGATCCCACGCTCGCCCCTCCCGGGAAGACCGCGGTCACGTGCATGATCCCATCGAGCCTCGAGTGGTGGGAGGGCCTGCGCAAAGACCCTAAGCGGTACGACGCGGAGAAGGCCAAGGTGGCCGAGACGGTGATCGGGCTCCTGGATCGCCGTTTCCCCGGGACCGCCGCGCGAGTCGAGATGCGCGACGTCGCGACGCCGGTCACCTTCGTGCGCTACACCGGGAACTGGCAGGGAAGCTTCGAAGGCTGGATGGTGACGCCCGAGACGATCGCGCTGCGCATGCGAAAGACCCTCGCCGGCCTCTCGAACTTCTGGATGTGCGGGCAGTGGGTCGAGCCGGGCGGAGGGCTCCCTCCGGCGGCGATCTCCGGCCGGCACGTGATCCAGCTCGTCTGCCACGAGGACGGTCGGCGGTTCGTCACGAACGTCCCTGAGACGAAGGCTCAAGGTGGTGCGCGTGGCGTCGACCGAGCGAAGTGAGAGAGGGAAAGAAGCGAGTCCGGACCGCGTGACGAAGAAGGCCGACTGCCCCTGCCCAAAGACGGAGTGCGAGCGCCACGGCGACTGCGCCGCCTGCGGGGCGCACCACGGCGGCAAGGGCGGCCTCCCCTCCTGCAGGCGGTGAGACGTGGGGAAGCCCGACGCGCGAGCGTTCGGCCCTACTAAGCCGTCCCGAGGAGGCCCCCAAGCGCCGCGACGAGGCGGTCGACGTCCTCCTGCGAGTTGTACCCCTGGACGGAGATGCGCAGAAGCGCCCGGCCGTTCCAGGGGATGACGGGGATCTCGATCCGGAACTCGTCGAACAGTCGGCGCTGGAACGCTTCCGCGGAGACGGCCGGGAGGGGAAAGGCGGCCATCTGGACGTACCAGTCCGCGGAGTCGGGCGTGAGAGGCGGAAGTCCTGTGATCTCTGAGACGGCCACTCGCGCCCGGCGGACGAGGTCGTGACAACCCTCTCGCACAAGGTCCCAGTCGTGATCTCTCATGAACCCGATCGCCTCCGGAACGGAGAGGAACGCGGCAAGGTCGCGCGTCCCCTGCCACTCGTGAAGGTCGACGAACCGCGACGGCCCCGGCTTCTCGGGCTCGAGGCCCCAGGACGCGACGAGAGGCTCAAGGAGTCCCTGCCTCTCGCGCCGTGCGTAGAGGAACCCGGCGCCCTTGGGGGCCATCATCCACTTGTGGCAGTTGCCGGTGTAGAAGTCGGCTCCCAAGGCCGGGAGGTCGAGGGGGATCTGGCCGGGAGCGTGCGCCCCGTCGACGACGGTCGTGATCCCCGCTTCCCTGGCGCGGCGAACGAGCTCGACGATGGGGAACAGGATCGCGGTGGGCGACGTGATGTGGGAGAGCGAGAGGATCCGCGTGCGAGGGGTCACCCGCGACCAGACCGCCTCCACGACGTCCTCCGCCGAGCCGATGGGCACCCGAACGGGCGCGCGGACGTAGCTCGCACCTGCTTTCTGGCAGAGGAAACGCCACATGCGGTCGACCGCCCCGTACTCGTGGTCGGTTGAGACGACCTCGTCGCCGGTCTCGAGAGGCACGGATCGGGCGACGATGTTCATCCCGGTCGTAGCGTTCGTGACGAAGACAAGGTCGTCCTGCTCCGCGCCCACGTACTGGGCGAGAGCAGAGCGAGCCTCGGCGAGGAGCGCGTTGTGCCGGCGAGCGAGGAACTCGACCGGCTCCCGTTCGAGCTCGCGCTGCCAGCGCTGGTAGGCCTCGAATACGGGCCTCGGGCACGCCCCGAACGAGCCGTGGTTCAAGAAGACGACGTCTTCTCCTAGCAGGAAGAGGTCGCGCAGGCCTCCCCTCTTCGTCTGCTCTTCCTTCGTTCCCGGTCCCATTGGAAGTGAGAATCGTACCGCACCGCGTGCTCCGGCGGCTACTCAATCCGCCGCAGCCCCGGGGGCGATTCCTGCTCGCTCGGTTCTGGTCGGGAGAGGTGGGCAGCAAGGCCCGAGCTCTCCTCCATTCGCGGGGCCTCTTTCGTGCGACAGGCCTCGTCCGCTTGCTCGGGGAGCTCGATCGCTGTAGGATGACCCGCGCAAGTGCACGTGTCAGCTTGCCTTGTCACAAGAGAGGAGAAGAAAGGCGGAAACGGGGTAACGGGCCGGGCGGAGACCGGTGTGCACCATAGCAGGCTTGCACACTAATCACTGTTAGGCGCCATCAGAAACCGATGAACACGGAAGACGCCCTGACGTACCTCATCGCTTGGCTCCGGCAACCAATGCCAGGGCCCTACCCGAGCTATGGGTACGACGTCTATCTGCCAAACATCATCCGCACGTACCTCGCCCAGCGAGGCGAGGTCGACCAGAATCGCCAAGCAGATGAACGCAAGGTTCGAGAGCTGTCGCCGGCATTCTACGCAGCTGCGTGGGACCTGTGCCGGCGCGGGATTCTTCGACCTGGCGTCTGCGTAATGGGAGCCCAGGCTACAAACGAGGGGGCCGCGGGCAACGGCTACTCGGTCACACCCTTTGGAAGAACCTGGCTCGCGGAGTCCGATCGTGATGACTTCGTCCCCACCGAGCCCGGCCGATTCGCTCAGATGCTCAGCCCCCACAGAGATCGCTTCGGCCCCGCGTTCTATGAGAGAGCCCAAGAAGCTGTTCGGTGCTATGGGGCACACGCCTATCTTGCCTGCTGTGCCATGTGCGGAGCCGCTGCGGAGTCAATCCTGCTGGCCACGGCAATCGCCCGCTTCGGCCAAGAGTCGGTCTTGTCCACCTACAACTCGGCTCAAGGGCGGGGCCGCATTGAGGGCCAGCTTCTCGGTAAGGCTCGCGAACAGCTTCAGCGAGAATTCCGTGGCTACCTATCGCTGCTCAAGTATTGGCGTGACGAAGCATCGCATGGTGGTCCGGCAAACATCGCTGATGACGAGGCGTACACCTCGCTCGCGCTACTGCTCCGCTTCGCCAAGTACGTCGATCAATGGTGGGAGGAGCTCACGCGAGATGGCGCCTAACAAGGCAATGGAGCCGACGTCCCTTGCGCTGGCGCCACTCCGCCGCCCGGGGGCATTCTAGGCACGGCGGTTGGCGGCGGGCCTGCTTCTCAGGTCGGGCCGCGGCTCATCGCCGATCCGTTAGGCCGGCAGGCGGAGTCGTCAAGCCCGCTTGGCTTGGGGGCACTACGTGGGGAGGCACGACATGCAAGCTCAGACAAATGGCGACCCTTGGGGGCCGCGCTGGCCGTAATGGGGTGTGGTGAATAGCGTCAACTTGTTGCAGGCGGTGGGGCTCCTCTCACGGGTGGGCACCGGCAGCATGGCGGTCAACCACGTCCTCGGCTACGCGATCGTCGCCCTCGCAGCCCCGTCGGCTCTGGCCCTTGTCGCTTTCGTGCGCGCGCGAGCGGGGTGGCTGCAGCGGATCGGTCCGACGATGTTCCTCGCGTTTGTTGCGCTGATGGTCGTCGTGGACTACGCCTGGCCGGTCGAATTCCGGTTTCCGATACGCTACGGCATTCTCGTGCCGTACCTCGTGCTCTTCTTCGGCTCGATCCTGCTGATGGGCCTGCCGATGTTCCGCCTGGACCGGAAGCTGTGGCTCGTCACGGTGGCGACATCGGTACTGCTGCTCGGCTCGATGGGCGTTGCGATGCGCAAGGGTGTGGGGTGAGGTAGCGAATGTGGCAATCCGGGGACGCAACACCAATTGCCGGACCGAAGCTACAGAGCGTTCCGAGTCGTCGCCGAAATGAGTGAATCGCCCCCAGATTCCCGACAGACGAATCGAATCCAAAGGCTTCTGGCCCGCACGCTTGGCGCCCGGCTCTCCGGCTCGCTTTCGAAGGTTGTGATCCGCGGACATACGGGCCGACGTATCACGGTCGACCGTGCTTTCTACCGTGCCCAGAAGCTTGCTGAGCGGTCCACCCTCGCATTGCGGCTCTCGCCGTGGGCCTGGCAGGTTGGGCAGGAGTTGCGCAACGCTCCTGTAGCGGCACTCTCACCGCTGGTGTTTTTCGTGCTCGGCCTCAGACTAGGAACGCAACACCCCTCTTGGTGCGTGGAGAACCCGTGGAAGGCATCGCCCTGGGCAAGCTCAAGGTTGACCTGCTCCCCGGAAACTGGACCAGGGATTAGGTGAATCCTTACCTTGGCTCACGTTGTGGAGGAGGGAGGCGCATGCGGCAGTCGAGGTTCACCGAGACGGAGATTGTCTACGCGGTGAAGCAGGTTGAGCTGGGCATTCCCGTGCGGGAGATCGCTCGCAAGTACGGCGTGAGCGACAAGACCGTGTACCTGTGGCGAAGGAAGTACGACGGGTTGAGCCCAAGCGAGCTGAAGCGGCTGAAAGACCTGGAACGGGAGAACGGCCAACTGAAGAAGCTGGTGGCTGATCTGAGCCTGGACAAGGAGATCCTGCAGGACGTCCTACGAAAAAAGCTCTGAAGCCTGCACGCACGCGGGAGCTGCTCTCCGAAGTTCTCGAAGACTACGAGATCTCTGAGCGCAGGGCGTGCAGGCTGGTGAGGCTGCACCGATCGGTGTTCTACTACCAGTCCCGCACGAAGGACGACCGGGCGCTGCGACTGCGGCTGAAGGAACTGGCCTACGCCCGTCCCCGGTACGGGTACCGGGGATTGACGATCCTGCTGCAGAGGGAAGGGTGGCCGGTGAACCACAAACGCATCCACCGGATCTACAGAGAGGAAGGGCTGATGGTGCGGACGAAACGGCGGAAGAAGCGGGCGGCGGAGTGGCGGGTGAAGCCATTGCCGGCGACACGAGTGGGAGAGCGGTGGAGCATTGACTTCATGAGCGATCAGTTGGCGGATGGACGGCGGTTCCAGATCCTGAACGTCGTGGACCACGTGAGCCGGGAGTGCGTCGGCGTCGAGGTCGGGCAGAGCCTGCCCTCTCAGGCGGTCACGGAGGCGTTGGATCGAGCGATCAGCACGCACGGCAAGCCCGAGGCGATCACGATGGACAACGTACTAACATCGGAGTCAAGCCTCCCGAGGAGGGAAACGCTCCCTTGGGGACGTCCTTTGATGGGCTCCTTTTGGATCAGCGGACAGCT
>Ga0315289_10005854_pt1 | contig 18083 bp, 19 predicted proteins | sample YL17G11_40_MG_FD_203452 | JGI IMG/M metagenome (GOLD analysis project Ga0315289, IMG submission 203452) | Sediment microbial communities from Yellowstone Lake, YNP, Wyoming, USA - YL17G11_40 | ecosystem: Environmental > Aquatic > Freshwater > Lake > Sediment | place: USA: Wyoming | collected... | reverse complement strand
CCCAAGAAAAGTGTCAACGATTTTCATGCGATGGCCTGGACGGCACATTACCCTTACCCTTAAAGTTATCGTTTTAAAACCCATTCGGAAAACCAGATATCACAAAATATGTATTTCTTCCCGGTTTTCTCCAGAATATCTTTTTTTTCCAACAGCTTTAATGAAGTCATAACGGTCGAACGTGAATTCATCTGGTAGCGCGTGATAAAATCCTGGGACAGCGGATTCTCAATTACTCCCCGCGCTATTCCTTCAAGCAGCCGCTGCTGCGTCGAAGGCAGCAATTCCCATAAAGCGCCATATACGTGCCGGCTTTCATCGACTATGGCTTCAACCGCGGCTGCCATGGCTTTTTCTTCTACTCTTCCGAAATCACCGGTCAACTCCCATATTTTGTGCGAAAGGCTTTGTACATAATACGGGATGTTCTGCGCCTTCTGTATTATTTTTCTTATAACGACATCATCGATCGCTATTTTACCTTGACGGAATTTATCTTTGATGTATTGAACCCATTCCTCTTGATCGATCTTATCAAGGTACATGACCGGCCCGCTATGATAAAACGCCCGGGATTTCTTGCTGACCATATCCGTAAGCATCGACCTTTTAGACCCGCTGAATACATAGCCGACGTTTTTTTGCCCCTGTATAACTGCCCTTAAATATTTTTCGAGTTGCTCCCCGCCAAACCTGACGATCTCCTGAAACTCATCGATCATGACAACAACCGGGCATTTGTGCCTTTTAGCATAGCCTTGAGGTTTTTCCATCAGTTTCTCAAGCAATTGGTACACTTCCTGCTCGCGCGGTCGCGCGTCTATCTCAAGCCCCAGGGTTCCGTCCTTGTTGATCGTAAATTGCGGTCTTAATGACGCTATCCATTCCCCGATCAGTTTCATGGCTTTTTCCGCTACACTTGTTTCCAGCGAAGCCAGAACTCCGGCGTATTGAGCCACAAATTGCTCAAGCGAAGAACATTTAAATAAATCAATATACGCGACCTGGGCTTTCTTGGTTTTGAGTTCATCAGACACCTTCTTTAATAAAGACGACTTTCCATACCGGCGGCTCGATATTAAAAATACCACTTGGCTGTCCAGCAAGCTTTTGGTTAAATCGGCCTTTTCCTTTTTACGGTTTACAAAACTCTCGCCGGTTACTATTTTCCCATAAATAAACGGATTTTTCATTGGTACCCCCCCCCGCCGATCAATTATCGTATTTATACATGACCTGTTTATGCGACACCTATTTATACAACATATTCGAACGTTTGTCAAGCCCTGCGGCCCGGGCTGGGCGCTATTGACAAAAAAATATTTTCTGCTATTTTATTTGAACCCAAATATTAAAGGCTGCCATGAATAACGAAACAATCCTATTCCTGATCGTCTTCCTTCCCCTGGCCGGGTCGGCTGTTCTGCCGATGCTCGGCCGGGTCTCGATAAAGTTACGAAACTTCGCGGCCTTCTGTATGGTCTTATCCTCGTTTTTACTTTCCCTGGTCATCTTACCGGCCATCCTGCGCGGCCAGACGGTCGCTATCGCGATAAATCTACCCCTGGGTTTTAATTTTATCTTCAAGGCTGACGGCCTGGCGCTGTTTATGGCCATGGTCTCATCCTTCATCAGCGCCATAATCGTACTATATTCTTTCAGCTATATCAGCCATTACGAAAACCAAAACGAATACTATACAATGGTGGTATTGTTCCTGGGCTCGATGATGGGCCTGACTTTTTCCGCCAACCTGATCCTTTTATATGTCTTCTGGGAGATGACCGCGATAACCAGCTGGCGGCTGATCGGCTTCTTCCGGGAAAAAACTCATGTTCTGCGGGCGGATAAAGCTTTTTTAATGACTTTTTTCGGCGCGTTGGTCATGCTGATCGGCTTCATCAATATTTATCAGGCGACCGGCACGTTTGATCTAAAACCGGCCGCGATCTCGGATCTGGCGGTTTTACTGATCCTGGCCGGCATACTTTCCAAATCGGCGACTTTACCCTTGCATACCTGGCTTCCCGACGCAGGCGTCGCCCCCTCGCCGGTCACGGCCCTGCTGCACGCGGCGATACTGGTCAAGATCGGCGTGTATGTCTTTGCCCGGCTCTTTATCGCCACCTTTACCACGACGCAGTTCTGGCATACGGCGGTGCCGGTCCTGGCCGGGGCAAGCGCGCTGGTTTGCGCCGGAGCCGCCCTGATCGAAACCGACCTGAAAAGACTGATCGCCTATTCGACCATCAGCCAGATCGGTTTTATATTTTTAGGGTTTGCCTGCGGCAGCAGCCTCGGCATCGCCGGCAGCCTGCTCTATATCCTGATGCACGGCTTAAGCAAAGCCGGACTATTTTTGTGCGCCGGCATCATCGAACAAAACGCCAAGACCAAAGACATCAACCAGATGGGCGGCTTCCTTTATACCATGCCGGTGACCGCGATAGCGTTTCTCGCTTGCGCTTTTTCCGTGATGGGCTTTCCGCCTTTCGGCGGATTTTTCAGCAAATATATGGTCATCGCCGGGACTCTTGAAACCGGGCACCTGGTCATCGCCGGGGTATTTTTATTCGGCGCGACTTTGACCATCCTTTATCTTTTCCGGGCTTTCAATCTGATTTTTTTGGGCGAACCAAAAAACTCATCCGTCAAAGAAGGCACGCCTTTGATGTTATCCTGCGTAGCTTTATTTGCCGGCTTGTCTTTGGCCGCCGGTATTTTTATTAGCTGGCCGGGCCAACTGGCGCAAACGGTGGTTCAAGGATTGAGTGGTGTGAGATGATCGAAACAGCGGTGATTTTACTGATCGCTTTACCTTTAATCGCGGGATTGGCGGCGTTTATTCTACCCAAAAGCCGTTGCGGTCTGGCCGCTTCTTTAGCGGCCGCGATAAATCTTTCCCTGGCCGTATTTTTGTTTAAAAAAGAAGCCTTGATCGCGCAACCGTGGCTGGGTTTCGGGATGGATTTTATCTTACGCCTGTATCAGTTCAGCGGCTTTATAATCTTATTCGCCGCGCTTTTCAGTCTGCTGATCGTTATTTATTCGCTGGGTTTCCTCAAAGATAAGGGCTACGCCCGGCATTTTTACGCCTATCTTTTGCTATCACTGGCGCTGGCTAACGGAGCGGTGCTGGCGGACAATCTTGTACTGTTACTTTTTTTCTGGGAAGGGTTACTGCTGACGCTCTATGGCCTGATCGCGATAACCTCAAAAACGGCTTTTAAGACCGCGACTAAAGCTTTAGTGATCGTGGGAGTATCTGACCTTTGCCTGATGGCGGGCATCGCTTTAACCGGATATCTGGCCAAGACTCTGGTCATCTCCCAGATCAGCATTCCCGCGGGGCCGCTGGCCGGCCTGGCCTTTGTGCTGATGGCCATCGGCGCCGCATCCAAAGCCGGGGCCATGCCGTTTCACACCTGGATCCCCGACGCTGCCGTAGACGCTTCTGTGCCCTTCATGGCTTTTTTACCGGCGACCCTGGAAAAACTCTTAGGTATTTATTTTCTGGCCAGAATAACCCTGGATATGTTTAAGCTTGAGGCTAACTCCGGCTTAAGCCTTTTTCTGATGGCCTTAGGCGTGGTCACGATCATTGGGGCGGTGATGATGGCCCTGATCCAGAAAGATTACAAACGCCTGCTCTCCTACCACGCCATCAGCCAGGTCGGTTATATGATCCTGGGGATCGGCACCTGCCTGCCGGCGGGAATAGTCGGCGGCATTTTTCATATGCTTAATAACGCGCTGTACAAATGCGGCCTGTTCCTTACCGCAGGCGCGGTAGAAAAAGCCGGCGGCACCACCAGCCTGGAAAAACTCGGCGGCCTGCGGGTACATATGCCGGTAACTTTTTTCTGTTTTTTGATCACCGCGGCTTCCATATCCGGCGTGCCGCCGTTTAACGGATTCTTTTCCAAAGAACTGATCTACGACGCGGCCCTGGCCAGAGGGAAAATATTTTATTGGGGAGCGCTCTTAGGCTCGTTTTTTACCGCGCTTTCCTTCCTGAAATTGGGCCACGCCGCGTTCCTGGACAAACCGCGCGGCAGCGTCACAAACGTCAAGGAAGCGCCGGCCAGCATGCTTATCCCTATGGTCACCCTGGCGGCGATCTGTATACTTTTTGGCGTATGCAACGGAGTGCCGTTGAATAATTTTATTCAGCCGATTTTAGGCACGCGCCTGGGAACTGATAATTTCGCCGGCTGGCCGCAAGAATCAGGGCTGATCATCGTAACCCTCCTGGTCTTAGCCGCGGCATTACTCCACCATTTCCTGGCGGCAAAAATAAAGGGCGCGGGTCTTAAAGCCGTTGACCATATCCGCTATGCGCCGGTATTGGCCACGCTCTATCGCTGGGCTGAAAAAAGATACTTCGACCCTTATGTCGTAGGCATAAACTTAGTCGAGAAGGTCTCATGGCTCTTATGGCAGATCGACCGGGGCATTGATTGGTTCTACGATTCCTTTATCACCGGCGCGGGATTAAACGCTTCGCGGCTGATCCGCAAAGCGCACTGCGGGTACTACGCGGTTTACGTGGTCTGGGCGCTGGTCGGGACGGTTTTGGTAATACTGGTCATCTTTAAATAAAACTTATGGCGTCATTATTTATTTTATTGCCGTTTTTACTCCTGGTGGTCCTGAACCTGCCTTTTGACGTGTTCAAAAAACGGGTCGCCTTCTGGCTGACCGGCGAATTGCTTTTGTTCCAGATCTTGGCGAGCGGCTCCGGCTACTGGTTCCCCTGGAACATTTGCCCGGACCGCTGGGGGATATTTTTCGGCTTTAAGCTGTCGCCGGATAATTTGAGTCTGATCATGCTTTTTACCATCGGGCTCACTGCGCTGGTCTCGCTCTTGACTGCCGCCGGTACCTTGCAATCGGAAAAACAAAGATTCAATTTTGTCAATCTGCTCCTGATCGCGCTCGCCGGCATGAACACCATAGTACTGGTCAGCGACCTTTTCTCACTGTACCTGTTCGTGGAGGTCACGGCTTTGGCATTATTTATCCTGATCGCCCTGGATAAGGGCAAAGCCGCCATCGAAGGAACTTTTAAATACCTTATACTTAGCGCGGTAGCCGGCGTCTTCATGCTGACCGCGATCGCCTTTTTCCTTTTGACCTGCGGCGGCGTCTCCTTCAACGCTCTCGGGGCAGCCGACGGCGGCAATTTTTTCTTTAAGCTGGCCTTAGGCCTGTTTTTATGCGGCCTGCTGATCAAATCCGGCCTGGTCCCTTTTCACGGGTGGCTGCCCGACGCCTACTCCAGCGCGCCGGCTTCCGTTTCCGTGCTTTTAGCCGGGATCGTCACTAAGATCTCGGGGGTCTACGTATTGCTGCGCCTTTATGGTCAGGTATTTACGGTCAGCGCGTCCCTGCAAAACACGCTTTTAACGCTGGGCGGTGTCTCAATCGTCGTAGGAGCCTGCGCCGCGCTGACCCAGGACGATTTCAAGCGGATGCTCGCCTTCTCCAGTATCAGCCAGATCGGCTACATCGTGCTGGGCCTGGGCTGCGGTACGCCGCTTGGCTTTGCCGGCGCGGTATTCCATTTTTTCAATCACGCTATTTTTAAGTCATTGCTTTTCGTCAACGCCGCGTCTTTAGAGAAACAGGCCGGCACGACCGACATGAACCGGTTGGGAAGTTTCGGCGCTAAAATGCCGTTGACCGGCCTTACTTCCCTGATCGGCCTACTTTCTACGGCCGGGGTCCCGCCTTTGGCGGGTTTCTGGAGCAAACTGGTCATCGTGGTCGCGCTTTTTAACGCTGGGCGGTTCGGCTGGGCGTCTTGCGCGCTTTTGGCCAGCGTGCTGACCCTGGCCTATTTTCTTTCTTTTGAGCGCCGGGTTTTCTTTGGTAAAATGGAACCGCCTACGGCCAAGATCACCAAAACTCCCGGGCCAATAGCGTTTGCCGAAATATTACTGGCGGCGCTTACCCTGGTCGGCGGTTTAGGCTTTATTTTTATCATCCGAAGCGGAGTGTGGTCATGATCATCGATCTTATACTTTTATCCGCGTTGCTCTTGGCAGTGCTCTGGACCGTGATGACGGTAAGGCTGCTGCGCTCAGTGCTGGGCCTGGCTTTGACCAGCGTGATCCTTTCTGTTTTGATCTACCGTCTTAATTCTCCCTGGGCCGCGGTATTTGAACTTTCGGTCTGCGCGGGACTGATCCCGGTATTTTTTATCACCGCGGTAAGCTTTACCCGGCCGATCAGCAATACCGGCCTGCCCGCCGCACGCAAGGAAAGATCTATCCGGTTCTGGTACCTGCCCTTTATCGTGATCGGTGTGGGCCTGCTGTTAAGCGTATATTTAAAGACGCCGGGGTTCGATCTACCTGGCGCGGTCAACGGGGCGGACGTACGCGTCATGCTCTGGAACCTGCGGCGGCTGGATCTCCTGGGCCAGCTGCTCATTCTTTTGGCCGGCGCCTTCGGCGTAGTCGTACTATTTAAGGAGACTAAAGAATGAACCCGGATTTAGCCCAGATGTTCGCTTATTTTTTGGTTTTTATCATTTTAGTGTTTATCTGCGGCCTTTACTGTTTGCTGGCGAGTTTTAACCTGATCCGGATCTTGATCGGCGTGGAGATCCTGATCAAGGCGGCCACCCTTTTGATCATCCTGGCCGGCTACATCTGCGGGGCTAGCTCCCTGGCCCAATCGATCGTGGTCACCTTGATCGTGGTAGAGATCGTGTTTATGGTGGTGGCCGGCGGCATCGCCCTATGGGCTTTCCGCCACAACAAGACCATCGACCCCCGGGAATTGAGTGACCTAAAAGGCTAAACAGCTATGGTAGAAAAAATCTTATTATCGCCTTTGCCGGCTTTCTTGATCATATTTTTGGCGCTGGTCATTCTTGCGCGGATCTTGCGCGGTTGCGCCTTCCCGAAGACCGATAAATCGGCCGGGGCGCAAAAATCCTACGCCTGCGGAGAGGATCTTGCCGATCAGCCGGCCCAGCCGGACTACAGCCAGTTTTTTCCCTTCGCTTTTTTCTTTACTATTCTTCACGTGATCGCCCTGGTGATCGCCACCGTCCCCAAACCGACGCTAGCGACTCTGGTCATGGCGGCGTTATATCTCGCCGGCGCAAGCGTCGGATTGCTTATTTTGATAAGGAAATAATATGAGCGTGATCAGCAAAGTCATCAACTGGTCAAGATTAAAATCACCCTGGGTGCTCCATTTTAATACCGGGGCCTGCAACGCTTGCGACATCGAGATCATCGCCGCGCTGACTCCCCGTTACGATCTGGAACGCTTCGGCGTCCTGCTCAAAGCCACCCCCCGGCACGCCGATATCATCTTGTGCTCCGGCCCGGTGACCAAGCAGGTCTCCAGCCGCCTGGTGCGCATTTACGAACAGATGCTGGAGCCCAAATTCGTGGTAGCGATAGGCAGCTGCGCTTCCTCAGGCGGCGTGTTTGGCGGCTGCTATAACGTGGAAGGCGGGATCGACACGGTTTTGCCGGTGGCCGCCTATATACCGGGCTGCCCGGCCAGCCCGAAAGCCATCATCGACGGCGTGGTCAAACTGCTGACGAGCTTGGAGGAATAAACATGACTGACGAAGAAAAAATAAAGCAGGAACTGGAAAACAAGTTTACTTATTTAAAAGACGCGGTGATCGTCAAACGCAAGTCCCGTGTTTTTGCGGCCGTGCCTTTAGAAAAATTCAAGCACGTATTTGATTACGCGGTAAAAAACTTGGGCTTCGACGGGCTTTGCGCCATCACCGGCCTGGATTTGGGAGAAAGTTTGGGCGTTATTTACCACCTTAACCGGGAGGGCCGGCTGACCTTAAATCTAACCGTCGCCCTGGATAAAGAACATCCCCAGGTTGCCACCGTTACGGATTATTTTCCCGGCGCCGATATTTACGAGCGGGAAATGGTGGATCTTTTGGGCATAGCGGTAAAGGGACTGGCGACCGGGCAACACTATCCTTTGCCGGACAACTGGCCCAAAAATGATCATCCCTTACGCAAGGATTGGAAAGGGGAGGCGAAACATGCATGATTCCGGCGAAGTAATTATTCCCATCGGCCCGCAGCACCCGGCGCTAAAAGAGCCGGAATGTTTTCTGATCAGCCTGCGCGGAGAAAAAATCACTGCCGCCAGCATAAAACTGGGCTACAACCACCGCGGCATAGAAAAGGCCTGCGAAAGCCGGACTTACATCCAGGACTTATATCTGATCGAGCGGATTTGCGGTATTTGCTCACATTCGCATTCCACCTGCTTTGTCCAGGCAGTCGAGGAAATCGCCGGTATTGAGATCCCCGGGCGGGCTAAATATATCCGCACCCTGATCGGAGAACTGGAGCGCATCCATAGTCATCTTTTGTGGCTGGGCGTGGCGGGACACGAGATCGGTTTTGACACGCTCTTGATGTATACCTGGCGCGACCGCGAAGTAGTAATGGATATCCTGGCGTCCCTTACCGGCAACCGGGTCAATTACGGCATCAACACTGTCGGCGGGGTCAGGCGGGATATCAAACCGGACCATCAGGAAAAAATCCTCAAAGCGATGGATCTGTTAGAAGAAAGGACGAAATATTATATTGAGCTGGGCTCAAGCGAATCAACCCTGATCAAGCGTTTATCCAAAGTAGGTATGTTATCCCGCGCGGACGCCAAGAACTTAGGCGCGGTCGGCCCTACGGCACGGGCTTCCGGCATTGAACGCGACGTGCGCAAAGACGACCCTTACGCCGCCTACGCCGAGCTTGATTTCAAAGTCATCACCAGCGATAAATGTGACGTTTACGGCCGCACCCTGGTGCGCCTGGGCGAGCTGATGCAATCTTTCAGCCTGGTACGCCAGGTCATGCAAAAGATCCCCAGCGGGCCGATCACGGTGAAAACCGGCCGCAAGATCCCTAGCGGTGAGGCGGTCAGCCGCTACGAAGCCCCGCGGGGAGAAGATTTCCATTATGTCCGCGCCAACGGCACGGAAATGCCCGAACGGGTAAAAGTGCGGGCGCCGACCTTAGCTAATATCCAGGCGGTCTCCAAGATGCTGGAAGACCGCTACCTGGCGGATCTACCGATCGTGATCGCGGCGATCGACCCGTGTTTCTCCTGCACCGACCGGATGGTCACACTGCACGACCAGACGCGGCATAAAAAAAATACTTTTGCCTGGGAAACGATACGCCGCAAAAGCATCAGCTGGTACCGGCAACAAGGCGTAGATTTTAAGGCTTTAAATAAAAAAATGGCTAAACTCTTTTAAATGTGGCAAGACCTGTTTAATATTCTGGTTTTTCCGGGAGGACTGTTCCTCTTCGTTTTCGGCCTGGCCGCTGAATTCGTGGACCGCAAACTCTACGCCCGCCTGCAAAACCGGGCCGGCCCGCCCTGGTTTCAGCCGCTGGCGGATTTTATCAAATTGATCGCCAAGGAAGACCTCACCCCCGGGGAAGCGGACGTTGCGGTGTTTAAGCTGGCGCCGATCTTAGCTCTAGCCGCCTCCCTCGCCGCTTTCCTCTATATACCGGCTTGGGGCAAGCGCGCCTTATTTTCTTTTAACGGCGACGTGATCGTGGTCTTATACCTTTTGACCCTGCCCACGCTGGCTTATTTTTTAGGGGGCTGGTACTCGCGCTCGGTCTACTCGATGATCGGCGCCGTGCGCTCACTGACCCAATTGTTCGCCTACGAGGTGCCGCTTTTTTTATCCATCCTGGCGCCGGCAATGCTGGCCGATACCTGGAACTTAAGCGAAATGGTTTCCTTCTACAGCCGGCATCCCGGTTACTGCTTTTATAATATCCCGGGGTTTGTGGTGGCCGTGATCGCGCTCTTGGGTAAACTGGAAAAGGTCCCCTTTGATATACCCGAGGCGGAAACCGAAATAGTCGCCGGCGCCTTTACCGAATACGGCGGAAAACTCCTGGCCCTGCTTAAGACCGCCTTCAACATCGAAATGGTGGTCGCTGCCTCGCTTTTGGCGGCCGTATTTTTACCGTTCGGCCTGGATTTGGCCCCGGCGGCCTTAGGTCTTCTTTATTTAGTGCGCGTCTTTTTTATTATCGCGATCGTCGCATTTTTGCGAACCCTGTTTGCCCGTTTGCGCCTGGACCAGATGATCAATTTCTGCTGGAAGTACCTGGCGCCTTTAGCCCTGGCCCAGGTCGCCCTTGATCTGGTCTTAAAAGGAGTATTAGCCCGATGAATTGGCCCGGTAAAATAGCCCAACAGCTGATCCAATCGCTTTTTAGCAAACCGGCGACGCTGGACTATCCGGCGCAGCGCTCGGGTATGCCGGAAGGCTTCCGGGGAAGATTAAAGTTTATTCCCAAAAATTGCGTAGGCTGCAAGCTGTGCATGCGCGATTGTCCCTCCAACGCCATTGAGATAATAAAGGTAGGCGATAAACGCTATGAAGCCCACATCAATCTGGCCAAATGCATCTATTGCGGCCAATGCGTGGATTCCTGTTTTAAAAAAGCCCTGGAGATCACCGGCGAATTTGAACTGGCCGCCTTAAAGCCGGATCAATTGAAAATCATCTTTGATGCTGAACCTGAAAACGGACCTCAAAAATAGACTGCGCGGCGCCTCCCGGATCGCCATCCTGGGCATCGGATCGCTGCTGCGCGCGGATGACGCCGCCGGCACCCTGGTCGCCCAAAAGCTCGCGCAGCATCTCAAAAAAGCAAAAACAAGATCGCGGAAAGTTTTTTTAGGTGAGAGCGCGCCGGAAAATCTGACCGGCGAAATAAAACGCTTTAAGCCCGCGCATTTGATCATCATCGACGCGCTAGATTGCGGGGGGCTTCCGGGAACCGTGTCTTTGATCAACGCGGAGCAGGCGGCCGGCGAATCATTTAGCACGCATCGCCTGCCTTTGAAAGTATTCTGCGCTTACCTGACTAAATCCCTGGATTGCCGGATCACCATCATCGGCATCCAGCCTAAAAGACTTGATTTCGGCACGGCGGCTTGCGGGGAAGTGAAAAAATCGATCGGGCTGGTTACGGATTTAATGAAGCACCTTCTGGTAAACCGCAGGCCATCTAAGGCGAAATTGCTTCGAAGCCCCGATAAATCGGGGCGAAGAAGAATAAAAAATGTGCTACGCCATACCGGGAAAAGTCAAACAACTAAACGGACGCCGGGTCACCGTCGATTACTTCGGCCGGCAAAAATACGCCCTCAACGAGACTAAAGACCTGCGGCCCGGCGATTATGTCTACGTTCAGGGCGGCTACGTCCTGGACAAAGTCCCGGCCGCTAAAGCCGCGGCCATCCTGCGCGACTGGCGCGAACTTTTCCTGGAATTGGAAAAAATTGACGCAGCCCGGTCAGCTTTACCACGCGAGGCTGTTCCGACCCCCGTCTCCCGTATCTTGCTTAAAACCGCTAACGGCCAGAAACTCAACAAGGCCGATTCGCTGGCCCTGCTTGATTGCCGCGACAAAAAAGATATCGACCTGCTGTACCGCACCGCCAACGCCATACGCCATAAACATCACGATAATTCCTGCTGCGTGCACGGCGTGATCGAGATATCCAACGCCTGCGGCCAACAGTGCGCTTATTGCGGCATATCCCGCCAAAACCTAAAAATCCGGCGCTTTCGCATGAGCAGCCGCCAAATACTGGCCGCCGCCAAAACCGCGGTCAAGACCTACGGCTTCAGGTCGCTGGTCCTGCAAGGCGCGCAAGATTGCGGCCGGCCTTTAAAAGAGATCGCGCAAGTCATCCGGGAAATAAAAAACACCTATGCCGCCCTGGTATTTATCAGCTTAGGCGAGATAGGTGTTGCCGGCCTGGAAATGTTATTTAACGCCGGGGCTAGGGGGTTATTGATGCGCTTTGAAACATCTAATCCTCGACTTTATGAAAAATACCGGCCAGGCTGCAAGCTTTCCACTCGGCTCGCCCATTTAAAAAAGGCGCAGGAATTAGGTTATTTACTGGCTACGGGAAGTTTGATCGGATTGCCCGGTCAGACCACTCAAGACATCTGGGAGGATATCGCTTTGGCAGTAAATTTAAACCCGGACATGATCAGCCTGGGACCGTTCATCAGCCATCCCCAGACGACGCTGGCCGGCTCTTCATCTGTGACCAGCCAGACGATATTAAAAGCCATGGCCTTAGCCAGATTAATTGCCGCGCCCCAGAGCAAAATTCTGATCACCACCGCCCTGGAAACGCTTGATCCCCAAGCCAGGGCCAGGGGCCTGGAAGCCGGCGGCAGCTCTTTGATGCTTAACGCCACTCCTCTGCAATACCGCAAACTTTATTCCATCTATCCGGCCAGGGCCCACGAAACCGAAAGCCTCGCTCACCAGATCAAAGAGACCATCGCCCTGCTTGCATCACTCGGCCGCGCGCCCACGGATCTGGGGATCAACGCCGACGCCCGATAGGTCACACACTCGCTATCCCCTGCTCGGTTATCCTGATCTTTTGCTGCTTGTACAACACGCCGATGGCTTTTTTGAAGACTTTTTTGCTGACTTGGAATTTATTTCTGATCTCATCCGGCGAACTTTTATCGCCAAAGGGAAGCTTACCTCCATTGTCGGCAAGCATCTTCAATATTTTTTCTCCGGTAGCGATCGTGTGTTTACCTTCATCCGGCTGTAAAGAAATATCTACCTTGCCGTCTTCGCGCAGGCATTTGATATAACCTTTCAGAGGCTGATGAAAATGGATATCAATAAACACTTCGTTTTTATAGACCAGGCCTGAATATTCATTGTTAATGGCGGCTTTATAACCCAGGTCAGTCGAATCGTATATAGCGATATCGACTTCCTGCCCCAGGCTAAAGACCCCCGGCGACACTATGCTCTTAAGATGCTTGTAATCATTTCTCATAGATCCTATATTTAAGGTTGTATCTTATCCTGCGGGGCGGTAGCGATGTTGAGGCGGGCAATGCCAATGGCGGTCAATATATCCAGAACACCGGCTACGTCCTTAAAAGCGCAATCTTTATCCGCGGAAAGCGATACCGACACTTCGGGATTTTCATGGTATACCGCCTGCATTTTGGCTTTAAGTTCTGAGGATGTCACCAGATCTTTGCCCAGATAGACCAGCCCTTCGCCGGTAATACTGATGGAAACTTTGCCCCGGGTCTGGGTCGGAATAGCGCTGGAAGCTCGGGGCAGTTTGATCTTAAAGCCGGCCTGGGACAAAAGCGGCGCGGTGATCATGAATATCACCAGCAGCACCAGGATAACGTCGGTAAACGGGGTAATATTGATCTCGGCGACTAACTGTTGTCGGGGGATCTTCCTAATCATTTGCGCCTGCCTTTCATCAGGTCGATAGTCTCGGAAGCGCACAGTTCCATGTCGGCGATAAAGTCGTTGATCCGTTTAGTGAAGTAATTATAAAAAACCACCGCCGGAACAGCCACCACCAGACCGGCCGCGGTGCAGATCAAGGCTTCAGCAATGCCATTGACCACCACGTTTAATTCGCCGGAACCGTTCATGGAAATATCCCGGAAAGCCCTGATGATGCCCAAAACCGTGCCGAACAGCCCGATGTAGACCGCCACGCTGCCGATCGTGCCGGTGATCGCGGTATGCTTTTCCAATTTATTGGTCTCGATGGTAGTCTGGCGGTCCATGGCGCTGGAGATCAAGGCTTCGTCGTCGCCGAACAACTTCAAACCCGCGCAGGCTACCCGGGAAAAAGGCGTATTGACCTTTTCGGCGGTTTCCTGGGCCTGACCGACATTGCCTCTTTTCAGAGGACCGGCCAGCTGCTCCATAAACTCCGGCCTTTTGACCCGGGACTGCCGCCAAAAATAAAACATCCGTTCCGCGATGATCGCCACTGAAAGTACCGAACAGGCCGCGAGGACGACCATGGTCACTCCGCCGGTCTTGATCAACAATATCAGGCTCATATTTCCTCCCTGCCTGCCTTGCCGGCAGGCTTAATTATCAATAGACAGGCCCCCCAGCTTGTGGTATACTCGCTCAATCAAAGGGGGGATAACGATGGCCGAGGTCAGGATCGATTCTAACGAAAACTTTGAAGCCGCATTGCGTAAATTCAATTCTCAATGCAAAAAAGAAGGCATTGTGAAACGTTTTCGCGAACACCAGTATTATACTAAGCCTTCCGAACGCCGCCGAGAACGCCGTAAAAAGTAAGTTTTAACTTGCGCCAGATATTTTTAGGCCCGTCCCGACTTAATGTCGGGACGGGTTTTTTAATGCCTAACTTCAAGGTAACGCTTACGCCGTCACCCCAGGGCCAAAACATGGCGAAATAATGCTCCTGCATGGTCTCTAAAAAATAAAGGGTCTGGCCGGAACGCAAACCTCCGAAAGTGCCGATGAGCTGTGCCGCCGCGTCAGGTATTTTGGCCGGCGCCCGGTATACGTGGTTGCTGAAAAACGAAGCCAGCAGGCTTTCCACCGGCGGCATTTCCTGCCAGGTGAATACCGCCTCGAAGTAATCCGCCTCGTCTAAACGCAGCGTGCTTATCTTGGTCTTTTTGATACTTTCTACTAAAGATTTAAAGTCCATATTCACTAATGTCTAATTTCCTAATGTCTAATGACCAGTGAAATACTTTTTCGTATCCCATTAGGCGCTAGTCATTAAATCATTAGACATTTTCATTCCGACATTCGGCATTAGGTGATTAGTCATTTTATTTATCGTTCCCCAGTTGGGCCTTGATATCAAGCATTTGCCGGTCTACGGCATCAAGCTTAGCGCGTATCTCCCCAATCATACCACGATAATATTTTACCACATCTTCGCCGTGATGGGGGTTATTTACGATGCGTTCTTTAGCATAAAAATCCAACTCGAGGTTCTGGCGGACTTTACGCAGTTTTTTCAGTTTTTTTATCATCTTCTGGGAGTCCTGCGCCGAAACAGCGTCCGCGGCCCGGCTCGAGCCGGCCGTAACCGGTTTTACCTGTGAAGCTGCCGGCATAGGCTTGGGCTCATTTAGGTCCCCGCGGTTTTTACGCTCCCAGTAATAATCAAACTGCCCGGGAAATTTCCTGACCCTGCCGGAATTGACCTCGTAGACTGCGTTGGCGACCGATCGCACGAAATGTATGTCGTGGCTGATAAACACTATTGTGCCGTCATAGTCGTTTAAAGCCCTGACCAAAGCGTCCACCGCGTCCACATCCAGATGGGTAGTCGGCTCATCCAGCAGAAGAAAGTTGGGCGGGTCGATCAGCAGTTTGGCCAGGATCAGCCGGCTTTTCTCTCCGCCGGAAAGTATCTTGACTTTCTTTTCCACGTCGTCGCCGCGAAAAAGAAAAGCCCCCAGGATCGTGCGCAGGTTTTCCGTGCTCAGCGCTCCGGCGCGTCCTGACGAGGATAAAGCGCCTCCGGAAGCCGAATAAGCTTCCTCAAGTACGGTATTGTCGGGATTTAAAACATCCAAACGGGTCTGGGAAAAATAACCGATGTCTACGTTATGCCCGGGCGCGCGTTTGCCCGAATCAATGTCCAAAACGCCGGCCAGTATCTTTAAAAGCGTGGATTTGCCCGCGCCGTTAGGCCCGGCCAGCACGGCTTTTTCGCCCCGGGTTATCTCGAAATCAAAATCCTGGTAGACTTTCAGGCTGCCGTAGGACTTGTTCATCTTAGCCAGGCTGATGACCTTGTGCCCGCTGGAGGGCGCGGCCGGGAACTTGAACGTTTTTATACTTTCCCGGTAATCCGGCGGCACCACTACTGCCTCTTCATCAAGGCGCTCCAGTTGCTTCTTTTTGGCCCGGACCTGGCTGGCCTTATTGGGCTGGGCATGAAATCGGTCCACGAAACGCTGCAGGTCCTCGCGCCGTTTTTGCTGCTCCTTGAACTGGCGGATCAGATAATCCCGCCGCTCCTCCTGGAGTTTGCGAAAACTATCGTAGCCGCCGCTCGCCTTAGCAAAATGCGCGTTTTCCAGGATCAGGGTGTAATTGGTGACCTCGTTCAAAAAAGATTTATCATGCGAGACCATGATGAACGTACCGTCAAAGGCAGCCAGGTACTCTTTGAACCACATGGCCGCGTCCAGGTCCAGGTAATTGGTCGGTTCGTCTAAAAGCAGGAGGTCATAGTCAAAAGTCAGGAGCCTGGCCAAAAGCGTACGCATCTGCCAGCCGCCGGAAAGTTCGTTGATCGGCCGGTGGTGATCGCTCTCTTTAAAGCCCAGGCCGGACAATATCTTTTTAGCTTTGTGCTCAAGATTAAAATAGTCAAGGTGCTCGAGCCGGTGAACGACGTCGCCGTAACGAGTCGTTCCGGCCCCGCCGGAATTCTCCAGATATTCTTTTTCTTTTATCAGACCCATGACAAAACTGTCGCCTTCAGTCAGCTCTTTTAACACCGTGTGTTCGCTGGCAAAGGACGATTCTTGCGGCAGATAACCGATGCGGGTGTTTTTAGTCATGCTGATACTGCCATCGGTAACTTCCGCTTGATCCATGATCAGCCTAAACAGCGTGGATTTACCGGCGCCGTTGGGCCCCACCAAACCGACCTTCTCCCCCCGGCCGATGGTCAGGCTGATCTTGTCAAACAGAAACCGGTCGCCGTAGCGCTTGGTTATACCGTTAAGGGTCAACATTTTTTTATTATTTGAACATCGTCTGCAGCCAATGGTAGATATTGTTGGCCGTTTCGCGGAAAAACGCGAACATCAGACCGGACAGGATGGCGGAAATAATAAAGAAGCTCAGCACGCTGCCTAAGCCTGAGACCAGCACGCTGCGCAAAAAATCCCCGCCAAAAATCCCTTTTTTCCTGGCCATAGAGCGATATTATACCGGATTATCGGGTTTTTGAAAGGGGGTTTTCAATATCGTTCTTCCAGGACAACGGATTATTGATGATATATCCACTGATCTGGTTTAATGATGTATCGTTACGAACAATATGGTCATAATAATTACGTTGCCAAAGACGTTTATCAAGCGACTGCCAATTATTATTTCTAACATTTTGCATATATTTATTCGTTGTCATTGTTTTAAACCATTGAATGATTGTGGATATTGTAGGGGCGGACCGGTGTGTCCGCCCGTTATGATTTAAAGGGTCGACACATCGGTCGACCCCTACAATATTTATTATTCCGTGGATATGATTCGGCATGATAATATATTGATCCAATTCTATACCGGTAAAATGATTGCCAATTTCCCGCCACCAGAAATCAACGATTTTTCCCGCGTCGTTTAAAATCATTTCATCATTTTCAACCGCGCCAAGTATCTGTTGTCTGCCCTCAACGCAAATGGTTAAGAAATATTGCCCGGGAGTTGAATAATCATGTTGCGGTATGCGGTTTGTATTACGGCGGGTTTTCACTTTCTGCATTTATCTTGCTTTTCAGCCGGTCGTCAGCCTCCTCCGCAAAATTTCAAAATAAAAATACTTTAAGTATCTGTCGTATTAAACGGCTCAGCGGTAATTTGATACTCATCTTCGTAAACGATGTATCCTGGGTTTTCTGTCTTAATGGCCTCAGCCAAAGGACTCAGCATACCTTTAAAGAATGCAACGCCTTTAATTTCCAATATACCGCGTTGAAAGTAGCGACGGCCAAAAGGAAATATTAACCAAGTAATAATCCAAGATAAAAAAGTCGGTTTTTGAGTAACGAATACACACGGAAGACCAATAAAAACGTATACCCCCCCCCAGATCCTCCAGCAATGGCCCCTTGTAATATCCCAGCTGGGCGAAATCGCTTCACGAATGCTTTTACCCTCCAAGACAAATGACTGATCAGCGACGGAATACTTTACCATCAAAAATACGCCTGGAATAATCAACAAAAACAACCCAGCATTATGGCTACTGAAGTAACGATTGAAAGGCCAAGGAAAGCCGAATAGCGCCTTGCCGTAAACACAATAAATTCTTTAAACAATATTGGTTTACCTTCGACGATGTCGTTAATAAATTTGATCAGAAATAACACTGCTGTCCAAATTAGCCGAAGGCCAGCCTTAGCTGGGCATCCGGCGGATTATTAGCTCTTTGATGAAATGGTGCGTTAAGCCAGTCCCAAAGGTTCCTTCTGGCGAAAAGATTCGCCGGTAATA
>Ga0315289_10005853_pt1 | contig 18083 bp, 19 predicted proteins | sample YL17G11_40_MG_FD_203452 | JGI IMG/M metagenome (GOLD analysis project Ga0315289, IMG submission 203452) | Sediment microbial communities from Yellowstone Lake, YNP, Wyoming, USA - YL17G11_40 | ecosystem: Environmental > Aquatic > Freshwater > Lake > Sediment | place: USA: Wyoming | collected... | reverse complement strand
AGTGCATTCTGATTTGCTTTCTTGTCAAACGTTCACCTTTGCTGTTTCAATGGTGAATAATCCTAAGGACGTAATTTGTCTTGTGTTGGCTTTGCTTCGACCGACATGTAAGCTAAAGCTTTTGTTTCGATCTCAGCTTGATCCTTACTCTGGTTCTGCTTATTCAGTTGTAGACTGGAATCAGTCGGTATTTTATCGACTGTGGTAAGGCGTCTTTCATTTCTCTGTGCAGTCCGAGTCGTGTGGCTATCTTGCCTTTCTTGGTGAGGGGTACGTAGTATCGTGTTAATTCAAACTTGACGCAGCCATTGTTTTGTTTGAAATTGTCCAGCGTCGGGTGGTTTCCCATTCTGCCATACATCATCCATTTCACACCCTTGCTCGCGCAGACTTGAATCGCTTTTGCTACTAGCGCGTTGTTTGCTGCCTTGTCCCAATGTTTCTGCAGTGAAAGTATTCGAGATTTTATCGTTATGTTTTCGTCGTGGACGAGCTGTATGAATCGCGCGCGCTTTTTCCATGGAATGTCTATTTTGATGGCGCCCTCTTTTTCTCTTGCCACAAACCGCATTGCCCAGAATGGAAGTGCACTGGCCATCAACGTAAAATATCCTATTACATCGGTGGTGGCGTTGAACAAAGGTCGTATTCGGTTTTGTTCAATGCGCGAGAGACAAAAAATTGAAAGATCAGTCCCGTGACGACGCTGACCATTTTGGCCCCGAATATCATGAAGCCCGAGTACTGCAGTCTCATGTCTTTTTTGGTCAGCAGTCACCCTTGCCAATTTTGAAGATAGACGCCCTAGGTCAAGTTATCTGTTTTGGTGCCAAGCTCAATTTAGCCTTTGTCTTGTTCCCAATGGCTCTACCATAAAACGGTAAGAGGCGGGTTCTTTTTCATTCTCGGAAATTGGACTGGTTTGCGGCCTAGGTTCACATAAAAATCCGGCTGTCCATAAGTTGTTGTTTTTGAAGGCTTTTAAGCACTTGTGCTTCAAGTGTTTATGAGATTCACAGTTGAGCGTCAGAAGTGAAGGATTTGACATCTAAGAAAGTGCTGATATCGGCTGGCGGCGGGGGACACACCGGCTATGCTTACGCGTTAGCTCAAAGACTGTACGGCAGGGCTTCTCTGAATTTTTTGGTTCCTGAAGGAGACGTGTTGAGCAAAGAACGTTTGAGCAGATTTGGCCGCGTAGATTTTCTCTTGAAGCCCAGAGGAGCCAAAACACCGACCAGCGAGTTCATCCCCAATCTCGTGAAGGCTTTTGTAGATTCTTTCAGGCGCGTGTCCGGCAAATATGATGTTGTCGTCAGCACCGGCAGCAACTTTTGCATCCCACCCTGCTTTCTCGCAAGGCTGAAAGGCGTTCCTATAGTCAACATTGAGAGTTCGGTACGCTTCATCAAAGCCTCTAAAACCGCGTTTATACTGCAACCTTTCTCAGCCATCACCGCCCTACAATGGAAAGAACAGAAAAAGCTTCTGAAAAGGGGCGTTGTCTTTGGACCGTTACTTCCCAAACCCGAGGCCACACCTTACAACGGAGGGTACATTCTCGTGACCGGCGGAACCTTGGGGCACAAAATGTTGTTTGACGTCATATCTGAAAGCAAATTGGAGAATGTTGTTTTGCAGACTGGTAAGGTTGATCCAGAACCGTACAAGAAGAGGCATCCCAAATGGAATGTGATACAATACTCAACCAAGTTTTACGAGCTTGTTGCCAGTGCAGGCGTCGTCGTTACGCATTTTGGCTCCACAATTCTGGAGGCTTTGATCTATAGGAAACCCACGGTTGTTGTACCCAATCCTGAATGGACCAGAACCGCAGGGGTTGAGGATGCCAAACACTTGGTGAGAAAAGTCAACGCGGTGCTGGTTTCAGAGATAAGCTTGGGCAGACTTATGGATGCTATTGAAGAAGCGCGAGTCAAGGAAATTCCAGTTTTTCCAGACGGTGCGGAAAGGTTGGCTGAGGTCATTCTGAAATCTTACTGAGTGGAATGTTATGAAGGTTGCCTACATTACGTTGGATCCTCTGCGGTATCCTAGAGTCAGGAAGATTGCCTATAGTTTCAGAAAGCGTAGAGACATCAAGTTTCAAGTAATGATTCCCAAGAGGAACGTCATCTATGTCTCTCAACTCTTTGGGCATTCGCTAAATATTAAAATGGGCACGTCATAACTGAAACCTAGGGTAAAGAGGACGAAGAGATTGAGTAAAGAGAGACGTGTCAGCGTTATAATGCCTATTCACAATGAGGCCGAATATTTGCCGAGTTCCTTGGAATCCTTGAAGAAAATTGAAGATCAAATATTCGAGCATATTTTCATACTGGATAGATGTACGGATAGTTCTGAAGCAATTGTAAGAAAACATTTTCCTAATGCTAATGTGATTAAGAAAGACATCGTAAAATGGCAGAATAGCTATGCCGAAAATTTACAACTTGGTTTCCAGCATTCTACCAGTGATATTGTATGTATTCATGATGCAGACATACTGAGCACAAAAGAAATGTTTACAATGCTCCTAAGAGAATTGTTTAATACGAATAATGCTAGTGTTAGCCCTAATCTTTTGACTTATAAGTACGCATCTTTTTTAAATCATTTGTACTATTACTGGGAAAAAACATTCGATTTGAGTGTTGGGAGAGAGCCGTGGGGTGGACTTCGTTTGATTAAGCGTAGTGCATTAGAAAGTGTTGGAGGGTTTAAAGATGTGATAACTCCAGACACTCAGCTCGATATAGACTTGCGAGGGGCAGGATATAATGTTAAATTCATGAAAGACGCTACGTGCTGGCATATGAGGGAGTTTACGTTTGATAAAGCAGTTAAAGGTCAGATACAGTCAGGTAAGATGAGGAAATACATGAAAATGTCCTTTCCCAGAGTGTTGGCTCATTCTATAATTCGCTTAAGACCGTTTGTTATTTACGGTTATCTAAAATCGTGAGGCATATGTAATTATTCTAGATGTTGGTTGCGTTAACAGACCAAAGGGAGATGTGAATGTTGATTTACTTATTAACACACCAAGTCCTCACATAGGTAATCAGATAATTAAGCTGAAGTTAATACCAAATTTTGTATTAGCAGATGCTTGCAATCTACCGTTTCCAGATAAATGCTTCGATGAAGTATTTAGCAGTCATTTAGTAGAGCATGTTGATAATCCTTACGGACTGTTGAAAGAACTGATGACTTTCAAGCAGGGTTGTTGAAATATACATGCCACATAGATTTTATCGCATGGGTAGTCCAATGCACAAATGCTATTTTACTAAAACCTGGTTTAACAAATCGGTTGAATAAGCTTGGCTGTAAGAACTTTTCTGTGGAGAACAGTAATTACTCCTATTATCCTCATAACTTTATTCCAATAATTCGTGTGCCTGCTGAGATCAAGGTTACAGTTTGGAGATGACAAACATGATTTCCGCAATTATACCATCCAAGAATAGTGATGAAACGTTAGATGCTTGTTTACAGTCTGTGGTAAATTCGCTGCGCGCGCTCGCGAGTGACTACAGCATCAACCTTCATATTATGCCTCCCTTATCACCCCTACAAAACGCGGACTGCTAAATGCTATGTCCAAGTTTCCACGCATAAAGCCGAGAAGATGAGCATACTGTCGGACAATGAAATACAAGTAAAGAGAAAGCCTCTTTGTCTTTAAATAATACCTTACTCCAGTAACGGGCGCAGCAAGATAAGCAACAAACGTCGTTATTCTTGCATTGCGTAGCAACCTAGACATTTTCCCTTTGCTGATATCCTGCACTAAAAGAGGGTGGTTTCCCCATTTATAATAGAAGTACGCCACATTTCTTCCCCAGAGCTTCATTTCTTTCAACACGCCAAGCATGGACCTTCTAGGCACATGCCAACTTTCCGTTTCAACAGACGCAAGCTTAAACCCTGCTTCTCGAACCTTGTAGCTGAAATCGCCGTCATCTGACCCTGTGCGCCAGAAACCACCCACTGCCTTCCATACGCTTCGCCTGAAACTCAAACACCAACCGCGCATGGCAGGCTGGCTCGGAAATTCTCTTTCAATCGTAGCGTACAACAATGATTCTAGCTGCTGCACCTTCGACCCAGTCTGTGGATGTATGCCAGCCGTGTCAACTCCACCAACATCAGGATGAGCCGTAAAACAATCTAGGATTTTTTGAAAATGGTCTTTGGCACAGATTACATCACTGTCAACAAAAGCAATTATGTCATATGAAGCATTCTCAGCACCGAGGTTTCTTGCCAGACCCAATCCTTTTCCCTCATCGTACACAACCTTTACTTTATCTTTGTATTTGGCCAAAATACTTGGAGTGTTATCTGTAGAATGACCGTCCACAACAATCACTTCTTTATCGCAAGGCAGAGAATCAACCACCGATTTTAGACAGGCATCCAGCGTGTCGCCGTTGTTCATTGAAAGCACAATCGCCGAAATCATTTAACAAACCACCAGTCTCCCTGTCAAGCTTGAAGATTTAACCTCCTAAACTCAGGCTTGCAAAATTCAAGCACCGCACACATCACCCCGAAGTTATCCGTGCTAAAGTCGTGCCCTCCAACTACCCCGCCGTCTCTAACTTTCAAATAGTAATTTTGTATGTCGTTTTTCACATGTTCGTAGTCGTGATTTCCATCTATGTACACGAAATCTAAACCATCAGGAACAACCGTCACAGCTTCATCCGACGTCAAATTGACAAACTGTATCCTGCCGCCAAAATGTTCAAGCCGTCTTACGGCTTCGGCTTTAGCTTTAGGTGCCCAATCCAACAACACTCCATCTTGCAGGTAAACCTCATAAGGATCAATGAGATAAAGTTTCTTGATGTTCAAAGTTTTCAAAATGCTCTCAGCATGAACACCAAACGCCGTGCCTATCTCAGCACCCACCAAACTCGTACTGCCCATAACCGACTTTACCGCAACAATAGCTGGTCTTGGAAGAATATCGGACCCAGCGATCGAAGTTGTGTAAAGTGTCGGGGCAATCAATCTGACAATTCTATGACGTAGACCAAGAGTTTTCTTCCTAACCCACATGTCATCATGTCCTCCAAATTGTAACTTTGATTTCCGCTAAAATCAAAACACAACCCTCAAGGTTTAGCATTTGTTGTCGTATCTTTCTCTTTTGCAGACAGTAATATGGAAGGGAGCCTGCCAAATCGTGATTCGTCGTAAGGAACCAGTTTTTCCTCTAAAGAATGCATAACCTTTTGCTGTGCTTCAGTCATAGTCATGTGCCATTCGTTTTTGACGCGATATTCTGTATAATCTTCTAAGCTTGCGAAACCAGCGCCCGAGCGTTGGTAGTCGGACCAGAATAGACGCGTAAGCATGCGCAACGGGTTCTTGATATTGCAATGAAAGATATACGGTTCGCGCCAACTCAGAATCGTGTACCACGGTGGAAAACGATTCCCCCAAATACTGTCGCCACACACTCTTTCATAGTTGTTATCGCGCGAACGCACTAATAACACCCATCTAAGCTCCGGGCTCCAAGTAAACAATCTTGCTTCCGACCCTGCAAACCTCGCTGCTTCTCCATAACTCGGATCTGTCCTTGGCTGGTGGTGCACGTCGCCTTCCAAGTTTACGCGAGGAAGTTCTATGACGTAGTACTTGTCTTCGTCGAGGCTTTCTAAACGTTTCCTCCATATGCCTATCTTTTCAGACGCAACAAAATCCGCGTCCCACTTGAATATCCACTTAAATCTTGCGGTCACCAATCCAATATGGCAGGAAAGCGCAAACGCTTCAGGGCCTTCATGATAGAGGCGGATGTGTTTGATTTTGTTAACACTCTCTGCTAGAGACTCAATTATCTTTGCAGTATTGTCTTCCACAGAACTGTCTACAACTATTATTTCGTCTGCAACATCTTCGATGGAGAGAAGACACGGTTTAATCCATTCCTCTTCGTCCTTCACTGGAACAATGAAGCTTATCCCGTCTTTGTGAAAGTGAGGTTTTTTCACTAACCCCAATTTGGGAAGTACAGACAATATTCTTCTTGCAGGCTTTTTAACAGTACTCACTTTCTCAGTCTCCGTTTCTGCTCTTGCTGTTGACATCTTTTAACTCCCCAATATTTCCTTGGCCAAATCCTAGCACGCGTGCTAACCAAGCTTTGATCTTGCGACGATTCTTATATTAACATTCTGCCAATGCACGCTGAATCTTGAAACGGACCTTAGCCTCGGATAGATCGAACAAATGGCACCACCGCGCGCGCGGTGACTTGATTCCCAAAACCTTGCGCCGAAAGCTCCACGGTCAACCCCGTGCTTTTTGGTTCTTTGCTGAAGCCATAGTCAGTCAGATTGGTCGTCATCGTTTAGTTTTTTCCATAACTAACTAGTTGACTCCCTGTGAAATTCGCTCCTGCCGAAATATGTAGGTCATTCTCAGAAGTACCGTCTACATACGTTGCATTTTCCAGAGTAATCTGAATCCAGTCTATTGTGATGCTGCCCTGATAGTCATTGGTCACGGTAAAATTCGTGTGGGTTCTCCACATACCGTCTTGGTCGAGTACAAAACTCGAAGTGACAGTGACTGGAAAAACATGCACTTGAGCAATTACCAACTGAGAATTGGATACCAACAATAAACCCATAGTAACTGCCAGAAGGACAATAACATCGAGACCTTTGTTCACTTTGAACATATCTATGAAGGTAATCTGTATGCATAAGAGTTTTTCTGAAATGTACGTATGGAGGCTGAAGGCAAGTCCTTTGGGTTTGATCGATCGATCGAGTTATCTTCTAGTGGTGTTAAGTTACACATATAACACCACAGGCGGTTTTTCCGTTTACCCATTATTATCACTTTTAGTTTAAATATGAAAAATGGTTCCCCCGCATACTGGAAACAAGAAGAAAGTTTTAGTGAAGAAGAAAAGAAGAACACCTGTATTGTAGTGATACAGAATTTGAAGATAGTAAAGAATGTATAAGATGACTATATGAATGAAAACAAACCAGTATACTAAATTAGAGGTGTTATTATTGCCAATTCCAAAGAAGGTTTGTCAAACACACTTGAAAAAGGAGGATTCTGTCGAATGACAAAAGAACAACTTGGAGTGGAGGACTACAAAAAAATGTACGCGTACGATGTTCCATACGATTCCGTAAACGCTATAGTGCCTATAGCCGTCAGGCTTGTGAAGCCTAAATCTGTCGTTGACGTAGGTTGCGGTCTAGGAGCATGGCTGAAAGCATTTATGAACCATGGAATAACTGATGTTTTAGGCATAGACGGGCTGTGGCAGAAAGACAGACTAGTTATCCCAACAAAGAATTTTGTTGCACACGACCTAACGCAACCCTTAGAATTGGGCAGAAGGTTCGATTTAGCAGTGTGTTTGGAGTTTGTGGAACACTTGGAAAAAGAACACAGCAACAGAACAGTGAAGATGCTGACTGAATTAAGTCCAGTGGTGTTGTTCTCTGCAGCCATTCCTTTCCAAGGAGGAGATCACCATGCAAATGAGCAGTGGCCAAGTTATTGGGCTGGATTGTTTGCTCAATATGACTATGTTCCTGTTGACGCTGTTAGAGGCGAGTTGTGGACTAACGATAAAGTAGAACCTTGCTATGTTCAGAACACCTTGTTTTTCGTTGGCTCTAAAGTTCTGGAAAGGTATCCGATGCTTTTTGCTGCTTACAAATTGACAAATCCTAATATGCTTGCAATCATTCATCCTAGAACATACTTGGAAAAATGTGTGGCAACCGTTCAACCATATGCTATTGTTAGAAAAGTTTGCAGAAAAATACTAGGATTACTGTACAATAAAGAAAATCCATCCAGAAAGACCTAACGACGACTTCTATGTCTGTCCAACATGTAAGTATTGGGTTCGGGGCTGAGCATTTTATTGAGCATATGGGATTATCCAGATGGCATCAAGTTTGTTCAAGAGTGCTACAGAGTTCTTAAATTCGGAGGAAAGTTGCGTGTTTCTACACCTGATCTTAGATTTCTTATTGAACTTTATAATGAGAATGAAACTGAATTACAAAAAGAGTACATCGCGTATATTGTAGATAATTTTATATCTTACACGGAGGATCCCATAGATACTTTTGTTATTAACAACTTTTTCAAGGACACGGATCCTCGCGGATTTGGTCACAAGTTCATATACGATTACAAGTTATTGGAGCAGCTGCTATTTTCATGTAAATTTGTAGATGTCAAGAGATTTATGGTTGGCGAAAGCGACGATAGCAATCTACGAGGTATAGAATTACATGGTCATGTTTTCAAGGAGCGCGAAGACTTTAATAGACTTGAATCTATGGTTGTAGAAGCGAGGAAGTGAGCGCGCGCGCTATACGCATGCTATCGTCTGGTTGACTAATATCCCTCTTGTTCACATCCGATTAGCAACAGCCTAGCGCGCACTACGATAAAGAAAATCTTAAGGAAGAAACTTGAATTGCATGCGGACAGTTCATTCAGAATGTTCAAAAGATTAAAAACTCATGATTGAAGTAATGAAGAAGGAAACAAAAATGTCCAAGCTAGATACTAAAAAAAATTGCATGGTGGCGAGATGAGAATATGAGGCTTGGTTTGTCAAGGCGTAAACACATGCCAGTCTTGAAGTTGGATTATTGCGAACTGACTTTCTTTTTGTGGGAGTATCGAAGAGTAAAGACTATCGAAAAGATTATTGAAAAGACGGAGTTGAGACTAGACTCTTATGCAACCCTTGTTTTGGTCGAAGACCTTCCTAAGAATTACTATCTTCCTCCGTTTCCGCTGACGGGAAAAACAGTGTTAGACATTGGTGCGTGTTGCGGTGAGACGGCATGGTACTTTTTGAAACATGGTGCAAGAAAAGTCGTCTGTATTGAATGTGACCCTGCACGCATAAAATTGATTGAAGAAAACCGTAAAAACCTGAACTTAAACATTGATATTGTTCCTAGCATGTTTAAACCAGAACATCTTTTGATTCCTCATGATTTCATTAAGTGCGACATTGAAGGCTACGAGATGGAGCTTCTGCCATACGCGAAAACATTGAAACCTTCTGTCGTAGAAGTTCATACTGGCTGGATAAAAGACCAGTTTGAAAAGAACGGCTTTCACAGTATTGCTAACCTTGACTGCGACGATACAGCGAACGTCAGTATCTGTTTAATGGCTAATTATTAAAGTGAATATATATGTGATATAGAACGGTTGGAATAGATTAGCGCGCAGCTCTGCCGCTTCTGCGCCGAAGACTGCGCGACCTGCTTGAAGCTGGTCGCTGATTCAATGTTTAAAAGCGGAGTTTTTTCCGCGAACTTGTATTTAACCGATCAGAACCAGAGCGTGCGCGCAACGCGCTACTGTGAGGTAGAAGTTGACGTTGAAGCTAAGTGTTGGCATGAGAGTCAGCCGAAAAACCGTGCAAAATTCACAAGGGAAAATACTATAAGGCATGTTATTCAAGCGAATGCACGCGTACCAGATTAGCAAGCTGCAATGCTCACTAAAAACGTTAGAATGTCGGGCATGCTTTTTGAATTAACTTCACCAGAACCATATAAAGAATTTCCAAAAAGGTCGAAGATCTTTTCATCTGGCTTCTTGGTTCTCTTCATGGAGGCGCTTTGAAACAGAAGCTAACGCATCATTGTTTCGAACTAATGGGCCGATGCGACTCGTACTCCAATGTCCATCTAACCGTGCGTCTGATTGCTTCTTCAGACGATATCTTTTGTCTCCAACCTAGTTTCTTTATTTTACCTAAGGAAAGTTCGACAATTGGATTGTCTCCAATCCACCCTCTTGGTCCTCCAGTATACTTCCTCTTCACGTTTTTCAAGCCCATTTCCTTAATCACTACATCTGCAACTCTGTCCACTAGTGTTTGCTCGTCAACACCTAGGTTGAAGATGCTAACCTTCCATGGGGCTTTTTTGTATCCAATCATTATTCCGTTAACGCAATCTTCGGCGTGGAGATATTCCTTGCTTTGCTTACCATCTCCAAGAATCTCAAGTTCGGACGGATTCTTGAGCAGTTTATGCACTAAATCCCAGATGACTCCTCTTCTACATCTTTCTCCGACAACGTTTGCGAACCTGAACGCCCAGAACTTCATTGGCGCGAATTCTGTATAAGCCTCAGCGTAAGCTTCACAGGCGAGCTTTGAGGCACCGTATAAAGACGTCTGGACTGCGGAGAAGTCTTCGGGCGTCGGCCTAACCGTTGCTTCACCGTACACTGCTGACGTAGAGGCGAACACCAAATCTTGAATTTCATTTCTATACATAGCCTCCAAGACGTTGAGCGTCCCGATCAGATTGTTATCCAAATCAGCTCTGTGATCCGCGAAGCTTTCTCTGATGTTCGCGTGGGCAGCCATGTGAAATACGACGTCATGCCCAGCAAAGATTCGGTTAAGCTTGGCTCCGTCTCTGATGTCCGCTTTTTTAACGGTGAGACAAGAGTTGTTGGAATGTTGTTTGAGGTTCTCTAAGCAGCCACACGACATGTTATCCACAACCGTTACAGAGTATCCTTCGCCAAGGAGTCGGTCAACGAGGTAGCTTCCGATGAAGCCCGCCCCACCTGTTACTACCGCCTTCACAGTCTGTTAGCCTCCTTTTCGAGTTGCATGTTTTCCTTTTCATCTGCCCTATTAGACTTTCTCCTAGTATTCTCAACTTTTGGGGGACAAATACTCCACTTTGCCGATTGAGGCTGGCTCTTCAGCCGTGGCGGAAGAATTTGTCAGCAGCCCTGTACGAGTCTATTGTTCCTATGTCCCATAAGTAGTCTTTGAGCATGAAGCCAAATACTGGCTCTTGCTTATGAAGCCACTCGATAAACCTTCCAGGCTCATCAGTCGCCAGTCCCAATCGTAAGTATTCACCGAATCTTCTGCTTATTCCTGCTGGAAAGGCGTAGACGCAAGCACCCACAAGGGTCGTTCTTGGGTGTATAGGCTTTTCTTTGAACTCGAGTATTCTTCCATTTTCATCCACTTTGACCGTGGAACCCTTTTTTGTTTCAGCTAGATTTCTAGCGTGGTATAGAGCTACAGTTGGTGCATACTTCTCGCAGAAGAAGTGGATGAAATTTGCAAGTTTGTCGGTGAATAGGTTGTCGCCAGCCAGAACCAAAACATCCTCTGGAGCTACGTTCTCAACTATGTCGGCGAGTGCTCTAACGGCGCCGAACTTTTCCTCCTCACAAGAAGACTTCTCAGGCATGAGTTCAATGTCATAGTTTTGACTAGTTTCCAGCCACTTCTGAAACTGTGATTGAAACTTCAGGTTCGTCGACAATACAATCCTGCGCATCGGGGGGTCCAATGAAGCAAGTTTCTCAACAACATAGTCTATCATGGGCCTTCCGGCTATCGGCAGCAGAGCCTTAGGTTTATCCATTGTCAGTGGCCAGAGTCTTTTGGCATAACCGCCTGCAAGAACGATGGCGATCATCGTATGCTTCACTTCTGAGATTCAGCCTTCTTGAACTCCAGCCATGCCTGATCAAATTCTTTGATGGTGTCCTCTGTCTTCTGATGGCAAGGCATCTGCACGAGAATCTTGTAAGGTATGGTTATGATGTGAGCTCCAGCTGCAGCTGCCTCGTTGACATCTTCGGGTTTCCTGATACTGCCTACAATAATCTTCGAGGGGAATTGTCCTTCTTCTATTATGCGCTTTGACTCTTGTATGACCTTTATTGGGTCGATGCCTGAATCTCGTACGCGGTTAAAGAATATGCTGGCGTAGGTGGCTCCGGCCTTGGCTGCCAACATAACCTGATTCGTGGTTATCAGGCAAGTCATGTTTGTCTTGATGCTTTCCTTTCTGAGCCTGTTGACGATTCGAAGTCCCCGGCCGTCGCTAAACATTGGAACTTTAACGACGATGTTCTTCGGGTTCCAATGCGAATACTCCTTGGCTTCATGGACTAACTCGTCGTCGCTTTCTGCAGTTTTGGTGAGCTCCACGCTTATTGGCCCGTCCACGAGAGACAGGATTTCGAGGACTCTGTCTTTGAAGTTGACGCCTTTCTCAGCTAGGAAGATCTTCTGGTTTGTTGTGACGCCGCTGATGATGCCCCAGGGCAACATCTCCTTTATTTCTTTCACGCTTGCCGTGTCAAGGAATATTTCCACTTTCACTCACCTCTTAGTGATTTTAGATGCGCGAAATGCTTTTGATATAATCAAATCTGGCTTGACGCTCTCAGTGAGTTCCTTCTCGATCGTTTTCGACGCGCCAAGTAAATCGGCAACGATGCGGTCAGGTTTGACGTCCTCAACTTCCATGAGTCTGCAAAGATCACATTTCAGAGAACCAATCAAGATGGTTCGGCAGCCAACAGCCTTGCCGGCTTTAATATCTGTAAGACTGTCACCAACCACATAGCATTTTTTCAGATCCAACGCGAAATCCTTTGCGGCCCTCAAAAACATACCAGGCCTAGGCTTCCTACAATCGCAGCTGGCTCTGTACTTGGCGACTTTTGCTGAAGGATGATGAAAACAGTAATACTCACCGTCCAGATGAGCGCCTTTCTTCCCAAGTTTCCATTTCATTTTCAGCCTTATTTCTTCAAAGGCCTTGATTGTCATTTTTCCCTTTGCCATGGCAGGCTGATTTGACACAATTATTACCTTGAGATCCAAACGGTTGAAAACCATTATCGCCTCGGCTACTTTAGGCAGCAACTTGAACTGATTGACGTTTAGAGGCGAGTCTATCAACCCCAGCTCTGGAAAATAGGCAATCTCGTTTATGACACCGTCTCTGTCAAGAAAAACTGCTCTATTCATTTGCTATCTCCTTGGTCTGCGAGTTCACAGATATCTACAATATTGTACTGGAGCCCTGCTGAACTCAGATATTTTTTGAGACTCTCAAGAGTTTGACCGACTTTTCTGTTTTTGGTGTCCACCCATATGATGATACGTTTCATTTCACGATTCTCCTATCAATTTGCGCAGTCTAGCGCATATGAGGTGCGATAACACGGAGTGGAAGCCTTCCACTTGTGGTGTGGAGTCTATAGGCACGACTATACAAGCGTCGGCTATCTGTTTCAGGGCTCCTCCGTCGAAACCAGCCAAACCCACAACCTTGCCGCCGTTTTCTTTCACAAACTTGGCTGCCTTCAAAAGGTTCTGAGACCATAGGCCAGCCGCGTCTGCTCCAGAGCCTCCGTGAACACTAATGGCCACGAAAACGTCTCCTTCTCGCATCAGACTCTTGAGCTGCTCTACGTAAACATTTTCCCAACCTAAATCATTGGTAAGCGCCGAAACCAAGGGTACATTATCGACCAAAGAAATAGCCCTGAATCTTTTCTGGCCTTCAACAGATGTGAACTTTGCCAAGTCGCACGTAAAATGAGTTGCCGTCGGAGCAGAGCCTCCGTTTCCTGCAAGAAACACTTGTCTTCCTTCTTTCCAAGCCTTGTGTAGAAGTTCTACTACGCTCTCGATGTCTTCTTGGGATATGCGTCTGGTTATTGATTCCAACTCTTGGAAGTATCGGTTTACGAAGCCATTGCGTTTCATGCGATCACTTAAATGTTGATGATTATCTTTGAACCTGAAGGCTCAAAGCTGAACCTGACTTCAGTCAAGCCCTCCTTGGACATGGCTTTCCTCAGCCTATCCTTGCCGTTCTCGCAATAAAACATAAGGAAACCTCCGCCGCCGGCACCTACTAGCTTGCCGCCTAAGGCTCCATTCTTCAATCCCATCTGATAGTACCTGTCTATCGGATCGCTTGAAATCTTTGAAGACGTATCCTTCTTTGCCAGCCAGTGCTCGTGCTGAAGCCTGCCAAACTCGGACAAGTTTCCATTTTCAAGGGCCTGCTTGACTTTGAAGCCTATCTCCTTGATGCGATGCATTGAATCCAAGGCCTTCGACCTGTCATCTAGGATGGATTTCCTCTGATCTTGAAGCACCGTGGCAGAGCTCCTTTTCAGCCCTGTATAGAAGAAAATCATATTATTCCCAAGCTCATGAATAGCATCATCTGCAATCTTCAGTGGTGAAACCTTGACTTTTCCATCCTTGGCTATATCTAAGCATATGAAGCCTCCGAAAGCCGCTACGTAAGGATCTTGCACGCCGCTCGGTTCTTTCAGGATGTCCATCTCCAAGAAACAAGCTTCTTCAGCAAGTTTTTGCCGTGAAGGATTTTCATCTTTGAACGCGTGGAGAGCGTGTAGGAGGCTGACGGTGAAGCTTCCTGAGGAGCCTAAACCTGTCTCAGCAGGCATATCAGCTATCGAAACTAATTCGAGATAGCTTTTCAATCCTAGGAATCTCAATCCTTCCCTGACAACGGGATGCCTAATGTCATCTATGGACTTTACAATTTCGGTTATGGAGTAGCTTAACCTGACTTCCTCTTCAAATCTGCGTTTGACCACCAAGTAGATGTATTTGTCCAAGGCGGCGGTTACAATAAAGCCTCCATGCATCGAGTAGTATGGAGGCAAATCTGTCCCACCGCCACCTAGGGTCAAACGAAGAGGGGTTTTACTGATAATCAACCGGGTTCATCTCCTGATTCGCGACTTTCGACCATGTTTCTCTCAATTAAACAAGGCCTCACAATAGATTATAAAGATAGATGATATATTAATGCACTTTTCTTTTTGGACACTCGTTTCTGTGGGTAAACCAAACTACCTGATGAAGGCTGCCTCATTGAACTCACGTCTTGGTCAAATCCTTAACCAGCGCTTCGGTTCGTTGATGCGCCTGACTTTTCCTTGGATCATATTTGGATCTTATATTGAACTAGGGTAGGTGCGCGCACATGCACCTCAAGTCTGAGAACCTTGAAACGCTCATTGCTGTTAGGTAGGAAATCTGACGATTTAAAGAAGACGCTGATGGACCTCAACAATCTACGTGAAAAAATCTTCGCTAGTGGTTGGGCTCCATTTAGCGCGCGCTTTCTATTCGGTGAGCGAATGATGCCAATTGAGTATGTATTCAGGCAACCTCAACCCTCTCTCGCCCAATCTTTCAATCAATTTTACTGGCAGTGGGCTCAGAACATATGCAGCCCTCATGTAAAACCTTCGGGGTTCTCCCAGCCCAGTTTCCTCCTCAAGAACTATTCGGAGATCTGATTTTTCGGCTAGAGTTGATTTTCCTGTACTAGTAATTGATAAGACTGTTCCATTCATTTTTCTAAAGATGTCGCACCAAGAAATTACGGGCTTTGTTTCTCCAGAAAATGACACTAGAATCTGAACGTCACCAGGTCTTGGAGGCGGGGTGTTCACGCCTCTAGCTATGTACACAGTATCTCCTAGTGTGCTCTTGATGTGAGAGAGCCTTATAGCGGTCATCTTGACTATTTCGCTTGCTGTACCTTTTCCACCCAAGAATACGCTTGTCCGTTTTTCCAGAACGTCAACAAGCCGAGAATAGGTTTCAGACTCGACTATCGAGTCGACCATTGATCCCAACTTGGTGAACTCTTCCTCGCAGAGTTTAACCACTTCGTTTGCCTCCAAGCTTCGGAAGATGGCCTCAGTTGTCATGGATAAAAGAAGAAGGCTCCCCAGTTCGAAGATATCGCCCATGATACCCACTTCGCTGTAATCAGATGAAGGCTTCGCTCTTCCTCGTCCTCTTAACTCAACGACATGTCCATATCTAGCGACGATTTCTGCTAATGGGGACTTTAAGCTAGAGGTTATAAGCCCCATAGAAAGCTTGGCCGTCCTTTTCTCCTCAATATATCTTGAAAGGTCTTGTGCCATTACCAAAGGGTCTCCGGACACGCCGCTTCCAGAATTTATCAACAGCAACGTCTTATTGTATCGTCTTTCAAGCTCAGCTGCAGCATCATACATGTTCTTCCCTGGAAAGCCTGGATCATCTGGGGTTAACACAACTTTGTTCCTCCAGCCTGTCTGGCTTATCGCAATTTGGCTTATCGCTGCATTGAGAGAATATACCGACCTACCCGATCCTCCGCAAACCACACAGTCAGCAGACTTTAGATCTTCATAAAGAGGTGATAGCTCTCTCCTTCTTACATTGCGGAGATTATCTCTAATCCTGTTGATATATCCAATACAGCTGACCTTGCTATTGATCTTCCTCACCGAATTTACCACAAACTCGCCACGCTATATTTGCCTTGCGCACACGCCAAAAAGATAGCGCGTATGCTTGTTCCTAAATTCCGCTCTTTGAGCATCAAGGCCCTGAACGTGTTTGCTCCACATCGTGAATTTACTACCTGAGCCTATTTTGACCAGAGCGCTCAAAATAGTGCACGGAATTTTCCTAAGAGCCATGCGCGATGACAGCGATAGCATGGAGACCTTGATTGACCGATCAACCGTTGTCAGAAATGCTCGCTTCACTTATCTTCGTTCAACAATCCTTCAAGTCCTTTTTCCAGTGTGACTCTCGGATTGTATCCAAGAATTCTTTGCGCTTTGCCGATGTCTGCGAAGCTGTGTCTAATATCTTCCTTCCTCGGAGCAGTGTAGATGGGCTTTATGCGATTCTTCTTCATGAGCTTTCTTAGAAGATTAGCAAGTTCGTTGATTGTGGTTTTTGTCCCCGTGCCAACGTTAATTATCTCCCCGATACAATTCTCAGAAGATAGCGAAAGCATACAGGCTTCTACCACGTCTTCGACGTATAGAAAGTCTCGTGTTTGCTCTCCGTCACCGCATATTATTGGTGATTCGTTCTCTCTAAGCCTGTCGATAAAACATGTTATGACTGCACTGTATGGACCCTTAGCTTGTCTAGGCCCGTAAACATTGAAAAATCGTAGACACACCGTTTTCAGTCCAAAGCTCCTGTTGAAAACCTTGCAATACTGTTCTGCAGCAAGTTTTGAAATGCCGTAGGGAGACAGAGGTGCTTTCTGATGCTCTTCATTTATCGGTAAACAAACAGGTTCTCCGTAAACAGCACAGGTAGACGCATATACAAATCTGGCAATATGTCTCTTCAAACTTGCCTGTAGGAGATTCAGAGTTCCGTTCAAATTTATGTTGTTTGCGAGCATCGGATTTTCCATGGATAGCGGCACATTCACAAAAGCTGCAAGGTGAAAAACGACATCTGCATTTTTAATAGCTCTACTAACGTCCCTTGAATTTTGAACGTCTCCTTTGATAAAGTTGAGCTTCACGTCTTTCAGACGATGTTGAATATTCCTGATCTTTCCAGTTGAAAAATCGTCCAGAACAGTGACTTCGTAGCCTTCTTCTACTAATCGGTCAACTAGGTGACTTCCGATGAAACCTGCGCCACCAGTCACCAAGATCAACTATGTCCCTCCGCACCTTTGAAATATCTAGTTTAGATAGTGGCTATTGTGTTCTTATAAAGAAAAGAATATTGCTCGATTGTAAATCTATGTCAATTAGCGAACGTCGCCAAAATCTCTCTTAAGGCTTCTGCTGATTCTGTGCATTTCTTGGGAGCATCCGATAATCCAAGCTCTGTAAGTGGTTTCAAATAATCTAGCTAGTTCGGTCTCCCTTCAACTTTTCAAGACTTTAGTCTCTAAGCCTAGCTTCTCAAAATGTCTGCTGATCCTCTGCATCTCCTAGAAACACGCGACCATCCAAGCCCTATAAGTTCCTTGAACCCAGCTTATGATGCGTCTTTTCAATAGCTTTTAGGAAAACTTATATTCTTGTATACGTTTTGTATACATAGTGTCTGCAATGGTGCAAACAACAGTTGTAACCACCCGCATCAAAAAGGAAATCAGAGAAGCTCTGGAAAAAGCCGGTGTCAACATCCCAAGCGTCATCAGAGAACACTTGGAAGAACTCACGTGGAAGCTTCAACTTAAAGAACAAACTGAAAAACTAAGGAAACTTCTTGAAAAGGTCAAACCATCCGAACCGGGATTCGCAACAAAGTCGGTGAGGAAAGACCGTGAAAGTCATTGACTCCTCAGCTCTAATCAAATATATAGCAAAAGAAGAAAACTGGGAAAAAGTCGAAGAACATCTAAAAGAAGGATGCGTTACACTGGATCTTGCCGTAAAAGAAACCG
>Ga0315289_10005852_pt1 | contig 18084 bp, 17 predicted proteins | sample YL17G11_40_MG_FD_203452 | JGI IMG/M metagenome (GOLD analysis project Ga0315289, IMG submission 203452) | Sediment microbial communities from Yellowstone Lake, YNP, Wyoming, USA - YL17G11_40 | ecosystem: Environmental > Aquatic > Freshwater > Lake > Sediment | place: USA: Wyoming | collected... | reverse complement strand
TCTTCAGGCGGCCAAGCGCCTCGGAAATATCCATCGATGCCGGCTCGGGCGCCGCCATCTCGAATTCATCCATGCCGGCCAGACATTCGCGCACCTGCCGCGCAACCGCATCACCCACGTGTGACATGACTATTGTCACCGCCCGCTCAACGGCCGTTTGGTGCAATGCGGCGGCCTTGCGCAGAGGTTTATTGACAGAGGCAACTATTGCGGCGCTGATCCGGCGTACCGTCTGGTCTACAAAGGCGGGAAAGGTCGACCGGATCGATGCGGACGGGTCGCCCGGTGCGGTGCAGAGCGCATTCAGATACGCGGCGATCTGCGCCTCGGCATTCCGTATTTCGCGCGCGCCCGCCGATTCAACGAATTCGATCAGTGCCCGCTTTTCGGCCTGCGCCATTTCGGATTCGCGGTCCAATACCGACGACAGTGCTTGGCGACGCTGCGCTATTTCGCGATACTCGCGTTCCCGGTCATCAACAGGCCCTGCAATAGCCATGCGATCGCGCTCTATAATCGACGCGATGCCGTCAAGGGCGACGCCGAATTTCTTGCGCAATGCATATGACAAAGTGAAATACTTTTCGCCGGACAGAAAACGGTCGATCGCTTCCTTCACCTGCTCCATGCCGCTCTTTTTCCAGGCCGCATCGGATTCGTCGCGGCTATTAGCTTCCAGGGCCGCGCGCGCACTCACCGGGATCAGAATCAGGTCTGTCGAGTAGCCGAAATGCGCGGCGATCGTCTTTTTAATAAAAATATCGGTCTGGATCAACTCATGTCCGGCAAGCAGATCGACTTTATTAAAGATGAAAAAGAGCCGCGGCACGTATTTCCTGACTTCCTTAAGGAATTCAATTTCAAACTGGGTGATCGGCAGGTCCGCCGACAGGAGCAGGAACGCGGCGTCACATTCGCACAGAAGGTCAACGGTGGTTTTCGTGTTGTGCACATGCGTTGACCCGAATCCCGGCGTGTCAATAAGCACGGTTCCGTTTTCCAGGAATTCCGCCGGACATTCGACCACGGCCTCGCGGACATTCTCCCGGTTTTTGGGATTGCGGTCCTCGGTGACATGGTGCATCAGCGCGGCGCGGATCTCCTCCGCCGACGAGCGGACCACGCGGTCGGGTTTGCCGGAAAGAAAGCGTATGGTGCAGGAGAGTTCGGCGCCGTAGCGGATGACGGTGGGCACATTCGTGAGCGGAAGCACCGAGGTCGGCAGGACCGGCAACCCGAGCAACGCATTCAGGAATGTGCTCTTGCCCCGGTTAAACTGGCCGAGTACGGCCAGGTGCAGCCGGCCCGTGGCCAGGCGGTCGCGCAGATCTTCAATCCGGGTCCGACAGGGCGCATACGCCGCGGGAAGGTCTTGACATAGCAGCAGTGCGCGGCCTATGATCTTGTCGATGGAAACCGGTGCGTCGCAAACAGCCGCGGAAGACGCTTTCGCGGCGGCGGACGCCGGTGCATCGGGCGCTGCGGGCGGCAACAGTATCACCGCCTGATGAACACCAAGGGAGGATTCCTCAATAGCCGGCATAGGCATATCTTAAATATACCACATCCGATCAGGCGCCGAACACCTGGAGCAGCGTTGCCAGGACCGTTTCCGGCGAAACGTCGTCACGCACCACCGATGAGCCGGGTTCCGTGGGAACGACGAAACGAAGCCGGCCCTTGCTGACTTTCTTGTCTGTAAACATAGCCTCGTACAGGCGGCCGGCGTCGGGCGTCTGCGGCAGCGGCGACGGTTTGAGAAGCCGCAGCATCAGCTCGTAGAGCGGCAGGGAACCGGAAGGAAAAGCGCCCAGGCGCCTGCCCAGGTCGATCGCGCATACGATGCCCCAGACGACCGCTTCGCCATGCAGCACCGATTCGTAGTTGAAATACTTTTCTATCGCATGCGCAAAAGTGTGACCGAAGTTAAGCAGGGCGCGGCTGCCGGATTCCCGCTCGTCGGCGCCCACGATCCGCGCCTTGATGGCGATGGCGCGGCTGATGCCGTCATGCAGCGGTCCGGTCTCGCGTTGAATCAATCGGCCGTGAAAGCTGCGGATGAAATCGAACATATCGCGGCCGCCGATGAAGGCATATTTGAAAAGCTCCGCGTAGCCTGCCAGGAACTCGCGCGGAGGCAGCGTTGACAGAAAATCCGTATCAACCCACACCAGGCACGGCTGATGGAACGCGCCGATCAGGTTTTTCCCGGCAGGATGATTGACGCCGGTCTTGCCGCCCACGCTCGAATCGACCATGGCCAGCAGGGTGGTGGGCACCTGCACATAATTGACGCCGCGCAAATACGATGACGCCGCGAAGCCGGTCATATCGCCAACCACGCCGCCGCCAAAGGCAAGGATGACGGCCGTCCGCTCCAGTCGCGCGGCAACCAGCGCATCGAGAATGGATTTCCAGGTTTCGATTGATTTATGTTGCTCGCCGTCGGGAACGGCGTGAATCGTCAGCCGAAGATGCCGGCTCCAGGCTTCGATCCGCCCGCTGTACAGCGACAACAGCGTTGTATTGGTGACCAGAGCAAAACGGGAATGCGGAAACCGGTCAATCAGCGCCTCGGGCAGACGATCGGCGATGCCCGAGCCCAGGTTGATCGGATAGGACCGTGCGCCAAGGGGAACGGTGATTTCCTGCATGGTCTTCCTGCCTTTTAATCAGTCACCCGGATTTCCGCGCCCAATTTCCGGAAATCCGCAACGAACGTCGGATACGTCACATCCGCGGATTCGGCGGTTTCAATGACGGTTTCCCCTTCCGCGATCATGCCGGCCAGGGCCAGCGCCATCACCACCCGATGGTCGTTGTGGCCGTTGACCGCGCATCCGTGCAGGGGGCCGTTGCGCACGATGAGTCCGTCGCGTTCCTCCGCGATGCGCGCGCCCATTCTGGAAAGCTCGGTGCACATCACGGCGATGCGGTCGGTTTCCTTGATACGCGCCTGCGCTACATTGACAAGGTGCGTTTCGCCGCGCGCGCGGCATCCGAGCACCGCAAGGGCCGGCAGGGCGTCCGGCGTGGCGTTGAGGTCGAACATTCGGCCCTGCAATGGTGCGGGCGATGAAACGGTCACCGAATTCCGGTTCTTTTCGATTGCGCAGCCCGCGGCCGCAAGGTGCTCAAAGACCGCCTTGTCGCCCTGGGGGTCCGAAAAATCAAGTCCGGCGAGTTCAAGCAGCGAGCCGGTGACGGCCGCCGCCACGGCCGCAAAGGTTGCGGATGAAAAATCGGCCGGCACCGTACAGTCAAGCGGGGCATAGCGCTGCTTTCCCGGGACCTGGAACTTCGTATAGTCGGCCGATGCGGCGCAACTGATGCCCATGCGGTCAAGCCACCAGAGTGTAAGGGCGATATAGGGTTTTTCGTGCGGATTGACAACCGTTATTTCCGAGTTCCGCGGCAGCAGGGGGCATGCGAACAGAAGGCTCGAAACGAACTGCGAGGAAATGCCGTTCACCGTGGCCGGGCCGCCCGCAAGCGGACCGCGGATGGTAAACGGCACGTCGCCGGCCGGCGATTCGCAGGTATACGACGCCCCCAGCATGCGCAGGGCTTCCAGGAGTGTCTTGACGGGGCGTGACCGGACCGACGCATCGCCGTCGAATCGCCGCGCGCGTTTTCCCAGGGCGGCGGCGGACGCAAAGAGCGTGGTGGTGGTGCCGGAATTGCCGGTGAAAACCTCGTCGCCGCCCGCGTCGCGGTCGGCGCCCGCGCCGACGATCGTGGCCACATCGTCGGAAAGGTCGATGGCAGCGCCCAGACTGCGGGCTGCGGCAATGGCCGATCCGCCGTCGCCGCGCGTGAGTACATTGCGAACGATCGAGGTGCCCTGGGCCAGCGTGGCCACGAGGAGCGCGCGGATGGTGTGCGACTTGGACGGCGGTATGGCGATCGTACCGCGCAAACGCGATGGTTTGACGATCCAGCGCATTGCAGACTTCCTTTGAAATCGAGGCGTTATCCTCGTTCGCGAGCCGCTAGGCCCTGCCCATTGCCCGCGTCAGCTCGTTGACATCCACAAGCGATTCATCGGGCCGCATTCCGGTCCAGAGAGCGAACGACGAAAGTCCCTGGTACAACAGCATGCGCAACCCGTTCTGCACGCGGCAGCCGGCGCGTTCGGCGGCGGCCACAAGACGCGTTTTTGCCGGATTGTAAATCGTATCGAACACCGTCATGCCCGCGTGCAGCACCGCGCTGTCGACCGGCGAAGCGTCGGCGGCCGGATGCATGCCCACGGAGGTGCAATTCACCAGCAGCGTGCATGCCGCAAGCGCCTGCGCCGCGGCCTTTGTCCCGAAGGTCGCGTGCGCCACGGCAAAGCCGGTTCTGTCGCCGACCTCCGCCGCAAGCGATCCCACCCGTGTGTCATCGCGGCCGACCAGCGCTATGGCGGCGCATTTTTTTGCAAGCGCAAGGGCAAACGAAAGAGTGCGGGCCGCGCCGCCGTTGCCTAGGATCACCACCCGGCCGTTGGCGGGATCGTGGTCCATCCATGCCAGCGCGCGAAAAAAGCCGTCGGCATCGGTGGTCGTGCCGTGCAGGCATTCCTCGGCAAACCAGAGCGTATTGACCGTGCCGGTCATCTTTGACAAATCAGAAAGCCGGTCGCACAGCGGCGCTGCGGCCTGTTTATGCGGGATGGTGATATTGGCGCCGGCACAGCGCGCTGAACGCAGCACGCGCACGGCCGCACCCAGGTCGGCCGCCGCCACGCGCAGGGGAATATAGACAAACGGTAAACCCAGACGCGCAAAAAGATGGTTATGGATCAGCGGGGAGACGGAATGCGCAACCGGATCGCCCAGCAGGGCGACAAGCCGCGTGTCGCCGCGGATCTCCTGACGTTCCATTGCGGGCCCTATTCCTTGAAAAATGCCTTTATGGTGTTGCGGCCCGAATTCTTGGCGCGATACAACGCCACATCGGCCTCCGCCACCATGTCAAGAGGCGCTTTCATGTCGTCGCGATAGGTGGTAACACCCAGCGACGCCGACAATCTTCCGCTGGGCAGCGTCTGCTCATTCATAAACCGGTAATCGTAAATAGCGCCGCGGATATGCTCGGCCGTTTTCAGCGCCAGGTCCAGGCGCTGCTGCGGCAGCAGGATGGCGAACTCTTCGCCGCCGTACCGCGCCACCGTGTCCTCCTGGCTGCAGACGGCGTGGAGGATACGCACGGTCTCGATAAGAGCAAGGTCGCCCCTGATATGTCCGTTGACGTCATTGTAAATCTTGAAATGGTCCAGGTCGAGCATGATGAGCGAAAACAGCTGGTTTGCCGTTTTGCCAAGAACAAACAGCCGTTTGAGCTCCTGCTCGAAAAAGTTGCGGTTGTACGCTTTTGTCAAATCGTCGGTCAGCGCGCGTTCGGCCGTATCGGCATATTCGTTGGCGTCTACGATCTTGGGATGGATGAGTTTGCGCTTGATATTGGTATAATAGTCAAGCGTTGCCACATGGATTCCCACATTGCGCTGCAGCTTTTCGCTCATCATGTATTTGTGGCTCAGGATGGCCTTCCAGTCGCGCTCGGCCTCTTCCTCGGGCAGGCGGATCTGGATCAGCGCGAAGATGACGTCGCGGTAGTAGCTGCCGGGCTTTTTTCCCAGGGTATGCAGGATCTGCTCGTCGTCCTGGATGTGGTTGACGATATCGCCGGAAACACGCTCGATGACCTTCTTTTCCGTCAACATTTTCAGGTTATCGATATCGTCGATCTTCAAGGCGCTGCTTTCAACCTCGCGGGAAAGCTCTTGCAGGTTCGCTTCGGGGTATTCTTTTTTTATATCCATATATTTTCTCCAGGTATCAGCAATCTATGTTTGTGGATGAGTGCTCAAAGCGGCAAAACAGAACTCCGATGCAGGCACGCGGCCCATCGGACACATGTCGGATGGGGGCTAAGCCGGCAGGACCCTTTTATGATACGTCCGTTCCATAAAAGTATTAATAGCGCCTTAGGCTGCTCTTGGAATCTAGATTTGATAGGTAAAATAGTTAATGTGAAAAAAAAAAGCGAATAATCCTTGATTTTTCTCTTGAAATAATTTATTATATATGTAATGAATGAAGAAATACTAAAAAATATAGTGCCGCAATTAGGGACTATTTTGCGGCTCTATCGCGAAAAACTCAATAAAAACCAAGGAGATATAGCGGAAAAAGCAGGCATATCCATCAGCATGCTCAGTCAGATAGAACGAGGGAAAGTCGCGCCATCCATCGATACATTAATGAGGGTCTGCCTGACTCTGGATCTGAACATCGTGGATCTATTCCGGCGCCTGCCGTCCAACAAGCCCGTGCGGATCCACCATGCCGGCGATCGTCTCCGCACCGGATCCAAAGGCGCGGTTTACGAGCAGCTGGTGACCAGCGCCGATGCCAACTATCCTGCGGAGATGTTCCTGCTGGTTGTTGAGCCGGGACGGCAGGTGGGGCTATCGGGACGGGGACATGACGGTATCGAAATGGGCTACGTGCTGGCCGGTTTTGCGCGCATGAAAATCGGCGACGAAGAATATATTATTTCCGAAGGCGACAGCATTTCCTTCAGTTCGCATCTGCCGCATACGCTGGTGAACGACCAGGAAGCGGAGTTCAAGGCGATCTGGAGCGTTACGCCGCCGCATAAAGATTATCTCGATCTCGATAGCCGTTAACCGCACTATCAGTCGTAGCAAGGAAGGCGCATATGGGTCAAACGATCACTGAAAAGATTTTTAGCGCGCATGTAAAGGACCAGCCGTTTCCCGGGACCACAATTTTGTCGCTGGATGTGGTCATGTGCCACGAGATCACCACGCCCCTTGCCATCATGGACCTGATGTGGCGGAAAAAAGACCGCGTATTCGACGCATCAAAAATCAAAGCGGTCATCGACCATGTGACGCCGTCTAAAGACACCGAGTCGGCCACGCAGGCGAAAATCCTGCGCGACTGGGCGCACCGCCACGGCATCCGGGACTTCTTCGACATCGGCGCCAATGGCGTCTGCCATGCGATATTTCCGGAAAAGGGATTCATCCGGCCCGGGTACACCGTGATCATGGGCGACAGCCACACCTGCACGCACGGCGCGTTCGGAGCTTTTGCCGCGGGTGTGGGCACGACCGATCTCGAAGTGGGGATCCTCAAAGGCGTCTGCGCATTCCGCACGCCGAAAAGCATCCGCGTCAACGTAGCCGGCGCCTTGTCAAAAGGAGTATATGCGAAAGATGTGATCCTGGAAATCATCCGCCGCATGACGGTGAACGGTGCCACGGACCATGTGATCGAGTTTCGCGGCCCGGTCATCGACGCCATGAGCATGGACGAACGCATGACCGTCTGCAATATGGCCATCGAGGCCGGCGGCACCTCCGGCGTCTGCCTGCCGGATGCAACGACCGTGGATTTTCTCTGGCCGCATATCGCCGCCTCGCACGGCAACGACCGGACAAAGGCCCTGGCCGATTTTGCGCGATGGCGTTCCGATCCCGATGCGGCATATGCGAAAGCCGTGGATATCGACGCATCCGCGATCGAACCGTGCACCACGGTGGGCTATAAGCCCGACCAGGTGAAACGCCTCGCCGAACTGCCTGATGTCAAGATTGACCAGGTATATATCGGCTCCTGCACCAACGGCCGGCTGTCCGACCTGCGGGCGGCGGCCGCAATTGTCAAGGGCACCCGTCTGGCGCCGGGCGTGCGCGGCATTGTAAGCCCGGCAACGCCCGCGATATTCCGCGATGCCATGGAAGAGGGTATCCTGCGGACGTTCATGGACGCAGGCTATTGCGTGACCAATCCGACCTGCGGCGCATGTCTGGGCATGAGCAACGGCGTTCTGGCCGAAGGCGAAGTGTGCGCCTCCACGACCAACCGCAATTTTTACGGACGCATGGGCAAGGGCGGCATGGTGCACCTGATGAGCCCGGCAAGCGCAGCAGCCAGCGGAATCACGGGAAAGCTGACAGACCCGAGGAAGTTCATGAAGTGACAGAGTGGACGAGTGATAAAGTTACAAAGTATATAACACTGTGTGTGAAAGTTTACAATCAGCGCGGAAAGGACCTGCCATGGAAAACAGAGACCCTTCGAAAATCAAAACATTTCGCGACCTTCTCATCTGGCAGAAGGCCATGATTTTTGTTACGAAAGTTTATAAAGCGACGATGAAATACCCACGAAGCGAGACCATGGGTCTCATTTCGCAATTACGCAGAGCATCGGTTTCCGTGCCCAGCAATATCGCCGAAGGATTCGGACGGCATGCCCAAAGGGATTTCGCGCGATTTATGCATTTCGCCATGGGTTCACTGTTTGAGGTCCAGACGCAGCTTGAGATCTCTCATAACCTCAACATGCTTCCCGATGCGGAATATAATGAGCTTATTGAGGACTCGAAAGAAATGGAACGCATGATGAGCAGCTTTATCCGAACACTTAAATAATCAGGCCATTCAACTTTGTAACTTGATTTCTTTGCTACTTTGTCACTTTTTCCGGAGTATTTGCATGAAAACCTTTGGAGGCCCCGTCCTCTTCCTGGACCGCAGCGACATCAACACCGACGAGATCATTCCGGCAAAGTATCTGACTGCTGTCAGTAAAGATGACTTGAAGCCGCATTTGCTGGAAGACCTGAAGCTTCCCGGCTTTGATCCGGCCGCTTCAGGACGCACGGAGTTCCGGGTGATCGTCGCGCGCGCGAATTTCGGCTGCGGGTCCTCGCGGGAACACGCGCCGTGGGCGCTGGAAGTCAACAACATTACCGCGGTCATCGCCGAAAGCTATGCGCGCATCTTCCGGCAGAACATGTTCAACGTCGGCATGATGGCCATTGAGCTGCCGAAAGCGGAGATCGACGCGTTGTTTGCATTTGCAAAGAACGGCGCGGTCTCGTGCGCTATCGACCTGGACGCCCGAAAGCTCATGCTCAAATCCGGCAATCAGCGCAGGGAGCCGGCCTTTTCCCTGAGCCCGTTCGATGAAGCGCTGGTAAAGGCCGGCGGCTGGGTGGAATACGCCGATGCGCGGTATTGATTTCCCTCGAATCCGCTTGATTTCTCCGGAAATGTCCCAATAAGCTCAGCTGCTATTTCAACCCCCGCGCATACCCCAGAAACGCCGGCGCGGACTTGACAAGCCGCCACCATGAATGCGGCGATTCGATGAGCATCCTGAGATACACGCCGCGCATGAACGGCCGGCTGTAAAACGCCCGGATGAACTCCGCGCGCCGTCTTTCCAGAATTTCCCGCGAACCGATGGTCCCGGGAACGAACACGAAATGTTCGCAGTCCATTTTGGACCAATCTTCGTCAAACACGCCGTGGTCGCGGATCGTGCGCGTCACGGGCGCGCCCGGGAATGGCGTAAACGCGGTGACATTCGCATCTTTAAGCGGCAGCGAACAGGCGAAGTCCCGGGTGCGCGCGATTGACGTTTCGGTTTCACCGGGAAAGCCCATCATGAAAAGCCCTTTGACCCATATGCCGGCACCATGCAATCTGTCCACGTCGGAGCGGACTTGCGAAAGCGAAAGACCGTCCTTGTTTGCGTCCAGCATCGACTGGTCGCCCGATTCGATGCCCACATTGACCATCCAGCACCCGGCGCGCTTGAGAAGGCGGACCAGCTCATCGTCGATATGGCCGGCGCGCACGATGCAGTTGAATGTCACCCGCAGGCGGGCCGATGCCAGTTTCTCGCATATCGCGGTCACGCGCGCACGGTTCAGCGTGAAAAGATCGTCGTAAAAATTGACATGGCGCACGCCGAAATCTGCGCCAAGGCGGCGCATCTGTTCAAAGGTGTATTCCGGTGAATTCCAGCGGAACCCTTGGCCGAAGACCGACCGGTCGCAATAGGAGCATTGATACACGCATCCGCGCGATGAGATGATCGTTGCGCCCGGATGACGCGGGTAGCCGAACAGCGGCATCAGATAGCGGCGCGGAAACCCCGGCAGAAGATCAAAAGCCGGGAAAGGAAGATCGTCCAACGCGCACAGCGTGGTCCGCGGGCGCGAGCTTTGGACCTCGGATCCATCGCGATAGACCAGGCCCTCGATGTCTGCCGGATCGGCTCCGCCGGCCAGATCGCGCATGGCGAATTCGCCTTCTCCCATGACAAGACAGTCGATGGCAGGATGGCCGCGCAGCAGCGTTTCGCCCGATGCCGATGCATGCGCGCCGCCGAATACGGTGGCAATGGCCGGCGCCGCGTCCTTGACACGGATGCAAACATCGTACGCATCGTAAAACGCGGACGTCACTGCGGTGAATCCGACAAGGTCCGGATGCTCCCGGCTGATCCGCCGCGCCCACTGGTCGTTGGCTGTTCGAGATTCCAGGGCCGCATCAAAAAGCAGGACTTCATGGCCGGCATTGCGAAGGACCGCGGCGATCGAAGCAAGCCCCACCGGCGGCATCACGCAGGCAAGAGAACGAATATTTCCGTTCCCACACTCGTATTCATAGCCCCGTGGCTGGAACAAAACTATGCGCATGCACCGTCTTTCATTTCGCCAAAAAAATAATATAGGTTGTTTTCCTTGCCCGGTTCTCCATTCGGGTTTTATATTCGTAAATTACCTTGGCGCACACAAGAAAGCATTCCATGGCCGGTGAAAAAGTCCTGATCATCATCCCCACGTATAATGAAGCCGAGAACATCGTCCTTATTATTCCCGAAATCCAGCGCGTTGTGCCGTATGCCGATGTGCTTGTTGTGGACGACAATTCTCCCGACGGAACTTCAAAATGCGCGAAGACGCTGGCCCAAAGCCTGCGCGGCATTTATGTGCTGGATCGTCCGGCAAAGCAGGGCCTTGGCCGCGCCTACATCAGCGGGTTCCGCTGGGCGCTGGAAAACGGCTATGATTTTATCTTCGAAATGGACGCGGATTTTTCGCATGACCCCCGCTATCTGCCCGATTTTCTGGAAGCCATCAAATATAATGACCTCGTGATAGGATCCCGGTATAAAAACGGCGTCAATGTCATTAACTGGCCCATGTATCGGCTGCTGCTCAGCTATTGCGCCAACATGATCTTTTCGCGCATTATCGCCGGGCTCCCGTTTACCGACAGCACCGGCGGATTCAAATGCTTCCGACGCCAGGTTCTTGAAGCGATCAACCTCGATACGATAAGCTCATCGGGCTATTCTTTCCAGATCGAGGTGAATTACCGCGCCTGGCGCAAGCGCTTTCGGATAGTAGAAATCCCGATTGTCTTTACCGACCGCAAGCGCGGCGACTCCAAGATGTCGACCAGCATCATCCGCGAAGCGTTGTTTCTGATATGGCGCCTGCGGCTGGCCACCATTTTCAGCAGGAACGTCTGAGTGGAACCCGGCATTCTGATCTCAATTGTTATTGTCAACTACAAGGTGCCTGAGTATCTGCGGCAGGCTATCCGGTCGCTGCGGCACGCCGACATGGCCGAACGCGCCGAAGTCATTGTGGTCGATAATGCATCGGGCGATACCTCGCGCGAATCGGTGCTGCAGGAATTTCCTGATGTCCTGTGGACCGACCTGAAAGACAATATCGGATTTTCAAAGGCCTGCAATGTGGGCGCGCGCCAGGCGCACGGCCGGTATGTTCTTTTCCTGAATCCCGATACCCTTGTCTCTAAAAATACGCTCGTTGAACTCGTCTCCTTCATGGAAAAAAATCCGAAGGCGGGGATTGTCGGGCCCAAGATACTCAATCCCGACGGCACGCTGCAACCAGGCTGCCGCCGCAGCTTCCCCACGCCGGCCATCGCGTTTTACCGGCTCTTCGGGCTCAGCGCCCTGTACCCGAAAGATCGACGCTTCGGCCGGTATAATTTCACCTACCTGGACCCCGGCCAGCAGACGGAAGTCGATGCGGTTTCGGGATCCTGCATGTTCATGTCGCTTTCGCTTTTCCGGGAACTCGGCGGCTTCGATGAGACCTTTTTCATGTACGGCGAAGACCTGGACATATGCGCGCGCGTCAAGGAACGCGGCCATAAGGTGTGGTATCTGCCGTCCACGGAAATCATCCATTTCAAGGGAAAGAGCAGCTCGCAGAGCACATCGCTTAAAAGCCGCGGCGCTTTTTACAAGGCCATGATCCTCTTTTCCCGCAAGTACCAGCATACGCAGAGCGCCTTTCTTCCGCGATGGATCGTGTTCCTGGGAATCCTTCTGCAGGGCGGCATCAACCTCGGCGGCATGCTGATGCGCAACCTTACCGCATGTTTCATCGACCTGTTCATCATCAATGTCATGCTGTGGGCCAGCATCTCCATCCGTTTTCAGTTTGCCGGGATCACGTCGCCGTATGCGCACGGCGATTACCTGATATATCTCACCATGCATTATCTGATCTCGCTTTCATTTATGGGCGTCTTCGCGTATCAGCGGATATACACCACCACCGGCTATTCGGTCCAGAATATTCTGACGGCGGGTTTGAGCGCGTCCGTGATTTTCATGGCCTGCGTCTACTTCATCAAATCCATGGCGTTTTCGCGAATCGCTGTTGCTATATCGTCAATAATTACCGTGGCGATGCTTTCTGCCTGGCGCGAAATGCTGCCGCGCGCCATGTCGCGCGTCCGGCGCATGATCTATTCCACCGGCAGGGTCATCATTGTCGGCAACGACGATGTGGCCTCCCTGCTTGTCGAAAACGTTGAGTCGGACAAATCCGCGCGAATAGGCGGCATCGTCTGGCCTCATGCCGACAATCCGCCCGGCCAGTTCAAAGGCTACCAGGTCCTGGGAAGCATGGAAGACCTGCCGGCCATTCTGCGCCGCGAGAGCGCCGATGTGCTGCTCATCGCCACGGCCATCCCATGGTACTCGTATGTTATCAAGGCGCTTGCCACCGTGCATATCCATCATCTGACCATCCGCTGGGTCCCGCACGAACTCTTTATCGAACGGCGGGAAAATCTGCCGGCGGTGATTCCCCTGCAGGATTTTACTGTGTAAATCGGGTCATGCGCGCGCTCCGCGGCGCCCAAAAGGAACGCGGCTACGCTTCCGCCGCGTCAATTTCACGCGCGGACCTCCGGTACGCTTCCAATGCGGGATCATTAAAGCAGGCTATCGTGACGGTCTTTGGCAAGGGGTGGGCCGCGAGGAATGCCCGGATCTCCCGCAACGCAATGCGCGCCGCGCGGTCCGGCGGAAACCGGTACACGCCGGTGCTGATGCAGGGGAAGGCGATAGTCTTGATATCATGCGATACAGCCAGGTCCAGCGAATGGCGATAGCACTGCGCCAGCAGTTCGTCCTCGCGGTTGTTCCCGCCATGCCAGACCGGCCCGACCGTGTGGATCACCCATCGCGCCGGAAGCTCGTACCCGCGCGTGATCTTCGCCCGGCCGGTTGGGCAGCCGCCGAGAATACGGCATTCGTCAAGCAGTTTCGGCCCGGCCGCCCGGTGGATGGCCCCGTCCACGCCGCCGCCGCCAAGAAGAGATTCATTGGCGGCATTGACAATCGCGTCGACATGCAGCGTGGTAATGTCGGCGAGGACGGGCACAATCCGGTTCGTGATGTCCCTCATGGTGTGGGTTCTCAGTCCTCAATCATTTTCATTTTCTGAGCGGGAGGAAGGAAGTTTTCGCCGGTTACCACTTTCTTTCCGGTCTTGTCCTCAAGTTCCATCCGCGCCCTCATTGCAATGCCACCACCCTTCTTCCCGGCTTCGGCGTTCTCATTCATTCCCGTGGCTTCCATGCTTTCCGCAAATTGACGGGTGGAGAGTTCCGCCAGCGCCGTGAAAATCAGTTCGGCCTCGCTCATATGGTCGCGAAGGTTCTGCGTTTTCAGCCCTTTGAAGGCCTTGTGGGCTTTCACGGAAAGGCCGGACCACTCCTGATGAATGATATTGGTGAGGATGGCGTATTCATCGTCCCCTTTGATTTCATGATTCTTCCAGTAATCGGTCAGCTTGTTCCTGGTTTCCTGCCCCATCATGCGCTGCTGGATCCATTTTTCACTTCTGCCGCGCTGCTGCCAGTAATCACGCGCCCGGTCGACTGACCTGGCGGGGTCTGCCATGTCCTGCATTCGTTCGTAGCCGACTTTGGCAAGCCAGAGCTTTATCGGCTCGGCTTTTGGGCTTGGGACCGATTGGATCAGGCGCAGAAGAGTTTCCGGGTTGGCGGTATCCGTGAGATATCTCTTACCGTCAGCAGCAGCCAATTTCAGTCGGTGACAATTTGTCACCGACTGACTGCCTTCTTTTTTCAACCGTTCTTTCAGCTTGTTCCAGTATTTACGGGCAGCCTGATAATCCGGCTGCTGGATTAAAACCTGGAGAATGTCCACCACCGAGAAATACCAAGTATCGGTCTTCTCATCATAATGCCGGCGGATTTTAATATTTTCAAATAAAGCGATTTCAGAACTCATAGGTTCCCCACTTTTGGAAGACGCAATTCAACCGCGGGACAATTTGTCCCCCTGCAGAAATCAGCGCAACCGCCGCTTCCGTGCAGCCGCATCCGCAATCACCGCTCCATGGAAGCAGGAATCGCCAGCAGCGTGCCCGCTGTCCCTTCCCGCGACCGCACGCGGATACCCGCCACGCCCGCCCACGCGGGAAGCATGCTGCGGTGTATGCCATTACCCATGGCGCGATCACGAACAACCGCAATGGTCCTTCCCGCAACGTCAAAGGCTGTGATCTCTATTGGTCCGGTCGAAGCGTTGTGCCACGAAACCTCGACCCCGGCCGGCCGGCGGCATGCTGTCAGGCCGATACGCCTTGCGTCCGCAAACGAACCCCCGCGCAGTACGACACCGGCTGGCGGCAGCACCTGCGCCACCTGCGCGGAGTCCCATGCGGTGAAAAGCGATATCCTCGAACCGCTTGCGCTGACAACATCGCCGTTCCCGGCCGCATCCCCGAGGACCTTTGTTATGCCGTTTCGCGTTTCCGAAACCAGGCGCGTGTATCCGGCCTTCGGATTGCAATAGTTCTGCTGGAACACGCCGCACGCGGACACGTTGGCATTATCGACCACCCGCAGGATGTTCGCGGCGCCGTAGCCGCAACTCGTGGCGTACTCCAGGTATCCGAGCACTTCGGAGATGCCTCCCAGGAAGTACATCATGGTGCCCGTGCCTTCGTCGTAGCCGCCCACCGTTCGCACCACGCCGGCCGTCACCGTGAGCGTGCTGTCAATGCAACAGGCGCCCTCCCATTGCCACACGTATACACGCGCATCCGCGCTGGTGACATAGTTGCGGCCCGAGGTGATGTCGGTGATGAACGCGTCACCGCCGCTCTCAATATGGAAATCGCTCATATTCAACGACTCCAGCACCAGGGTCCGGTTGGTGCGCTTGTAAATGGGCATGGACACGGCCGCGGTCCCATCGCAATTGTCAATTGATATTTTCTCGATCACCACCGCGGGCTCGCTGCCGTCGTCGATTATGAACATTCCGTTTGAGTTGACCTTATGCACCATTCCGCCCGTGGCATGGATCCTGCGTATGGTTCCGCGCACGTGCACCGCCCCGTCGATCTGCAGAACAGTGCCCTGAGGCAGACACACCGTGGTTTTCGTCGGATCATCAATAGCCGCCTGCAGGGCCTGCACGTCGGTGCGGCCGCCCGTCTTATAGTCCGCCGGAAACGCCCATTTGCCGAAATCACTCTCCCATGCAACGACAGGGGGATACCTGGCCGGAATATTGATTGTCCTGGTCTGTGTTGAAAAGAGCGTTGACACGGCCACCGGCGAATACTCGCTCACCGTGGTGGAGGACGGCGCCGGAACAGTGCCCACGCTCCGGATTGCCGCGCCGTAGCCCGGGGCCTTGATATCACGGAAGAAAGAACCCGTATTGAAATTGCGGATGGCCATGATAGTATCGGGGGCGCCGGTATAGGTCAGAACGGCATTGGTCACAAACACCGGATACTCTGCCTGGATGGCGATACACGGGTTGTTGCTCACAAGACTGTCGATGATCATATCGTTGCCGGAGACCCAGATCCCGTAGTTGCTCTGGCCTTCCAGTGTGATCTGCGAAACCATGCCCCCCTGGCTGGCCAGACCGCGAATACCGTTCGCAAAGCCCCTTACATACGTGCGTCGAATGATGAAGGGGCCGTTGCCTCCGATCACCGTGGAACCGGCGATCCATGCGGACTCGATCCCATACATCCCTTTGCCGTCCGCGGAGATGACATTGACGTCCGAGATCATTCCCGTGTTATCGCTGACGTAGTAGATGCCTATCGCGCCGGCGTTGTTGCTGTCGACCAGGACGGTCAGATTCTGTATGTCTTTGTTGAAATTGTTCTCGTCACCCGATCCCGTCCATATCACCGCCTTGGCTTCGGTCCCCAGCGGCCAGGTCCCCTTTGCCAGCTTGATGACCGTGCCGGCGCGGCTCTGTCCCGTCATGTGCGGGCCGATGCCGTTGCCGTGTGATGTCACCTTCCAGGTGATCGTGCTGTCGACCAGATAGGTGCCGTTGGGCAGATACATGATACCCGGGCCCCAGCCCGAGGCGTTGATGATGTCGTTTGCCGCCTGGGTGAGTTTCGCCGAACACTCGATCGCGCCGGTCCTGTCAACAGAATACGGGGGTTGCGTCACGTCAACTACCCGTGCGCCGGCCGGGTAAACGTATTCCACACCCCATGCAGCCAGGGCGGACAGCCCGATGCACATCAGCGCACAGACGGCCCCAAAAGCCCGCGTGATAGCCATGGCAACCTCACTTGATTAATGGGTTTGATTTCCCGCCGGCGGGGCGGACGTACGCAAACGCTTTCTTTACATTTGCTAGAGATCCGCGTTTGCATGGCCGTCCTTGCCCAGCACCAACCTTTTAACCAATATAGCAACTGAAGCGACTGAAAACAAGCGTCAATGCAAAACTCGTGCCTGCCGCCGGCCGACTGGCAAGTTTTGCAAGTGTGGTGACGTCAGGGGAGCCCTCGCGCGGGAGCGTTGTCCCAATGGTTTCTGTTGTTTTTTGCCATTCCGACAAATATATTAATCAAGAAGGCCCGGTTGCAGGCCCATCAGCGATCGAAACAGTGCGGAAAAACAGAGCGCATGCAATGAGGTTTTTCTCATGCGCACAAATTCGTCTGGAAAAGCCGGCCCGCCAATGCCGTTTGACTGCGCGGCCAACTCCATCAACTTCAATACGCAAATCGGCAATATGCGGGACCCGCGCAGAGCCCGCAATGCATATGTCACTCTTTATTATGCCGGTAGTCGCCTTAGATCCCACTGGATTCAATCAAACGATCTTTACAGTAAAGAGTATTATTGATCACATCTGGAGCTGGTTTTTACAGAGGGACTAATGTTACATTATTTCAAACTTTTTATTGGCAGCCTGCTACTATGCTTATCTTTTGCGGGTTGTCTTGGTAGTAGCGGCCAAACACCTTGTAAAGTGAGAGCTGTTTATGGCCTTCAGAATATGCGAACCGACACGATTCAAGTAAGAACACGTGACTCATCAATAGCTTGGACAGGCCTTGATGTTGTAATAAAAATTCGCAATAGCATTGTTACAATTCTTCCAGGCAGTATAGTTCGAGATACAGTTGATTATAATTGGATTGATGTTCATGGATGTGGATTCACTCAGAGCAGCAAGAACGCATATCGCATAAGCATTGTTGCCACTAAGAGCGATACTGCCATTTTGCAAAGGTTTATCTTTCCTTTTGATACGGCAAGGTATTTTGTCGAGATTTGTTCGGATTGTTTACATGAAATCAGGGATACAATAACATTTTATTAAAAACCAGGAACAGGCATTTATTGCCTTTGTGTGTATGCCCAATAGCAGGGAACTTCTCATGAACTATAAATTTGTAATCTCACTTATCCTTTTAGCAGCATTTATCCGCACCACCCCCGCCAACATCTCTCCCACCAACGGCCAAGCGCTCCAACAAATACGCCTCATCCGCGGCATTGTCTCTCTTATGCATCAAGGCCTTATTTCCCGCGATATCAACAACCGCAACTACGTTGTCTCCTTTTCTCGGGTCGGCTTGGACTGGCGATTGGGTATTGCCTACAATAACTCTTCAGAGAAAATG
>Ga0315289_10005851_pt1 | contig 18084 bp, 16 predicted proteins | sample YL17G11_40_MG_FD_203452 | JGI IMG/M metagenome (GOLD analysis project Ga0315289, IMG submission 203452) | Sediment microbial communities from Yellowstone Lake, YNP, Wyoming, USA - YL17G11_40 | ecosystem: Environmental > Aquatic > Freshwater > Lake > Sediment | place: USA: Wyoming | collected... | reverse complement strand
AATCTGGCAGTGAACGCGGATTCTCTCGTTTGCTTAACTTTTATATGCAACGGCCTATACTTACAGGCCTGACTGCTGTCAGCAATCACTGCACGTTGGCTCACATAAGCATATTGGCCATTGCTATTACTGCTGTCAAAACCAAGCAGAATAGCAAATTCAGATACATCCGAGGACTACTAAAGCATCTTTTACAGCGCTAACCTAATTATCAAAGAACACTTCCTATCTATCTTTCAAAACCCCTAGTTTTGAGCAACCCTCAATAGACGTAATGGCCCCCTAAATCTAACAAAATTTTTTTATGTTTATTTTATTCTTAGGGACAGTTTTTGCTTTAGCGTCAGAAACGTCCCTGTAGAGAAATGTCCAGTCTGGAGTTACTTGACAAAACAGTAGTTATGTGTTATATTTTAGATGAGATTAGAAATGTCCAATCTGGAGAAAAGATGGGTGTAATTTATAAAGTAAAGACAGAAATAAAAAATTTTCTATTAGAACAGAAAAAAAACCAGCCAGTTCTGAGTTGTCGCAGGCTGGCTGCTTTGGCGCAAGAGAAGTTTCAAATAAAAGTCTCTAAATCCAGTATTAATTCCATTATTAAAGAAGCAGGTTTGAGTATGCCAGTGGGAAGGCGCAGAAAAAAAAGGAGAAGGCTGCTTGAGATCCCGCCTAAGATTCAAGAGGAGATTAAGCTTCTTACCCAGGCGATAAGCAAAGCAGAAGAACCTGTAAGCAAAACAGAAGAACCTGTCACAGAAGAACCCGTCGAGGTAAAGTCCGAGGAACCAAAGGAGTTAGAGTGCACCGGCGCAATTCTGCTTAAGGCGGCAGATTATCTCATCGGCGGTACTTACTATATAAACGAAGCGATAAAGAAGGGATTAACCCAGCAGGAGGAGGACAGTTTAGCCAAGATAGAAAGCCTTTTATGGTCACTCGTGGATAAGAAGCTATCGCAAGAGGGTATTTTGTCATATCTTACTGAATTACAATCAGTTATGACGACAAAACTTGATACATTCCAGATCCTCTCCACTCTAATGCAAGAAGTGCGCGGTATAAAAGCTACTTTATTAGATGGAGGTATATTTTATTTAGATGGCCAATTACACACTGTCTGGTCAACGCTGCATATACCATATGATTTTAACACAACTATCTATAATATAAAGAGCTACATAAATAAATATTTTTATAAAGATACGCCTTTTTTGCTTTGTATGGCTCCTGGTTATGATACACCCACCCCAGAATTTTTTAATTTTATCTTAAGTTTTGAGGCAAAGGAAAAAACAATTAGCAAACTGACTCTTTATGGCAATAAGTTTGAGGGATTAGAGGAGATTCCTTTCAGCCAGAGCAAAAGGCGTTTCTTTATCTTTGGGCTTTGGCCCTGGCAATTCGTAGATTATCGCAAGGTAAAGAAATTAGGAGAATTTAGGCCATTTTATTTTGAGGCCTTAAAAAAGAATTTCTATATCGCGGATATAGAGCTTGAACTATCGCAACCCAATACAAATCAATTAGTTACATTAAAAGGGTTTGCCGTAAAGACAAGTCTTACTGAGAAGACCCGCTTAATTATCTTAAGCAGTCTTACTCAACAGGAACTAATGCCTGAGAGTTGGTTAACTACTTATCTAAATCACTGGCCTAATTTGGAGGAGACATTTAAGGACTTTAGCCGAAAATTAGAGCTTTTCACCTATACTGCCAGTTCGCAAGTTGCTATCTCAATAAAGAGCCTGAATTTAAATAGAGAAGCCCCTTCTGACATAAAGACGCTCTTGGATAACTACTTAGAAGCACTGGACTTATACACAAGATGGCATTTCCTCCCTTTTGAATATGAAAACCAGGATTTCTCGACGATGAAAGAACGCTTTTATAATCTAAAAGGCATTTTAAAGAAAGAGAAGGATTATATTTTAGTCAGCTTCTTGCCTCCTGCCAATTACCGATATTTAGCCCACCTGCAGTATGCCTTGCGCCGTATAAATGAAAGAGAAATTGTCTTTAGAGATTCTAAAAGATTGTGGTTAGATATTGCAAGCGCTTTCTTGCCTTAAGATAATCTACTTGACTTTCTCTGCTCCAGATGTTATATTTTAGTTGACAAAAGAACGGCAGCGATAAGGGCAAGGCGGGAATGGAGGTTCCTGCTGCGCAAAGCCACGGGACGATGCTCGCCGAAAAAATTAGAGTTTTTATTCATCTATCGCTTCAGGGTCAAGAGCGAGTAAGTTAGCCGGGTTACCGAAAGCCGAGAGAAGATTTGGTAACGCGGTTTTTTATTTATAGATTAATAAACACTTTTATAAAGAATTAAAAAAGCAGAGGAGGTGAGAAGGATGTTCAGAGTTAAGAAAGCACAGAGCACCTTAGAGTATATTATTATCTTGACGGTCATCGTAGGAGCAATTCTTTGGGCAGCAAATACCCTAATCAGGGGCAGGATGCAGAATATTTTAAACCATGTCAGCGAGCAGGCAGAAACAGCAGTAAATCACATTAATTTTGAATAAAATTTTTAAAGGAGGTGAATTCCGATGTTGAAGTTCCTAAAAAATAAGAAAGCACAAAGCGTGGCAGAATATGTCATCATTTTGGGTTTAGTGGTAGCAACAGTGGTAGCCATGCAGACTTATGTAAAAAGAGGCGTACAAGGAAGAATAAGGGATGCTGTGGATTTTGTGGATCAGGGACAACAGGCTACAGGTGAAGGTGCTACGGCTGAAAACGCAGTGGTTCAATTTAACGGCAGCCAGTATGAGCCCTATTATTTAAGGTCTGATATCAGCAGCACTCAAACCACCAATGAGCAAGAGACATATTCTACCGGAGGTAGTGTGGGTAGGACCTTGACTTCAGAGGAGACTGAAACGACTGGTAACAAAATCTATGATTTAGGCACAGCTGATAACGACTAAAAGATTAGGCTAAAAATGAGGAGGTGAATTCTAATGCGTAAGTTCAGATTAAATAGGACTGCACAGACCACTTTGGAATATGCGATTTTAATTGGCGTAATTGCTGCTGCACTAGTTGCTATGCAGATTTATGTAAAAAGAGGTTATCAAGGTAAACTCAAAAGCGGCGCAGATAGCATGGGACAACAGTTTTCTCCAGAGCTGACCACCTACACGTATGATACCGACAGCCTAAGCAATACGCAAGAGGCCATTAATATTGGCACAACCACTACTACAATCCATAACCAGTGGTCCAATAGAAGTGGAAGCGAGGCGGTAGAAAATTTAGAGACTGAGAATTTGTTTAAGTAACAGGCGCTAGCTAAATTAATTAGAGTGGCCATAAGGAGGTGTGGATGCTGCTTAAGATAATCATCTTCTTAATTGTCTTTGCAGGAGTTTTTTACCTTACACATTTATTCTATCCGCTTTTTGAAAGACAAACGCTGCGTTGGCATAAAAAGAGGGTAGAAAAAATGACTCCTAAACTGGATAACATGTTTCTGGATGTGCCGTTGAAAAAAATCATCCTCTTGGATATTTCAACTCCTTTATTAACCGGCGCACTGGGGTTTTTCATTAGCAAAAATCTTTGGATTGCCTTAGGAGCTGTGGGATTGGGCTTTGCGATTCCTTTTTTAATTATTAAACAATTAGAGCAAAACAGGCGCAAGAAATTTGCCTCTCAATTAGTGGATGCACTGATGATTCTCTCCAGCTCCTTAAAGGCAGGCCTGAGCTTGCCGCAGGCATTTGAGGTTTTAGTAGAAGAGATGTCTGCGCCATTAAGCCAGGAATTTAATTTAGTGGTTCGCCAGTTACAGATGGGCGTATCTTTGGAAGGGGTAATGGACAGTCTGAAAAAACGCATGCGTATAGATGATTTAGATATTATGGTTACTGCGATGATGGTTGCGCGGGAGACCGGAGGCGACCTGACTGTGGTTTTTACGCAAATCGCCACCACCATCCAGGAACGCAACAAGCTCTTAAGCCGGGTAAATGCCCTCTGCGTACAGGGTAAGCTTCAGGGCGCGATAATGTCTCTTATACCTATTATATTTGGCCTCTTTGTTTATAAAACGAATCCCGGTTTCTTTGATGTGTTTTTTAAAAATAGCGTGGGAAGGATGCTCCTGACTTATGCGGTTATCTCAGAGATAGTGGGGATATTTTTTATCCGCAAATTAAGCCGGATTGAGATATAAAAGGAGATAAGATGATAGTAATAGGATTGCTTTTCGGAGTATGCGTGTATATGCTTTTTTATCAATTAGGGCTTTTTGCCAGTGAAAAAGCCCACCTTCCCTCTGAGGCCCTTGCCAAAAACTCCGATATAAATTTAATAAATGAAATCTATATTAATCCCTCAAGAAGCAAGAAATGGTTTTCGCTTAGCAATAAATATAAGGCCTATGAACAACGCATCCCTGCAGGTAATTTGCGCAGAAGACTGATTAAAGCCGGCTTACCTTTTGGGCTGTTTGAGTTTTTACTCTTTAAGCTGCTCTCGCTAATATTTGTTCCCGTATTGTCATTTATCTTTTTAGGCAATCTCACCTTGCCAGAAAATACGCTTTTTATTTTCTCTTTGGTGGTAGGGTTTTTATTACCCGAGCTTTGGTTAAATGCCCAGATTAAGAAACGCCAACGCCAGATACGCAAGGATCTACCCAATATTATTGACCTGCTTAATCTCTGTGTGAGCGGTGGATTAGATTTTATGTTGGCAGTAAACCGGGTGGTGAAAGATTTGAAGCCCTGTGAATTAACCCAGGAGTTGTCAGAGGTTTACCGCCAGACACAGATGGGCAAGAGCCGTCGCGAAGCCTTAAAAAACTTTGCCTGGCGCACAGATATGCCAGAGGTTTATTCATTTGCGCGCACATTGGTCCAGGCAGACCGTATGGGAACTCCGATGGCAGATGCCTTAAAATTACAGTCCGAAGAGATAAGGACGATGAGATTTCATCGGGGAGAGGCAATGGCATTAAAGGCACCGATTAAGTTGCTCTTTCCGCTTTTTGCCTTTATTCTGCCGGTAGTTTTAATTATTGTAGGGGGGCCCATAATATTACAATTTGTTAGCGAAGGCATAAACTTGAAGTTTTAAAGAAAATGAAAAGAGATTATAAATCAATGATAAAAGGCCAGAGCACTATGGAATATTTTATAATTCTTAGCGTGGTCTTGACTGCTATTTTAGCCACAGGATTTATTGGCCGCATGCGTGGGGCCTTTGACACATATTTTACAAGAGCAGTGGCAGAGATAGTGACGGAGAGATAAATGAATAAACGGGCACAGAGTTTTTTAGAGTATACGATGCTGATTATAGTTATTTCCGCAGCATTACTGGCAATGCAACAATATATTCAGCGCGCCGTAAATGCCCGGCTCAGACAGGTTCAGATAGAACTTGATGAGTCAAAAAGGTAAGGTAGGCACAATGCGTAATAGAGCCCAGATTATGGTGGAATACAGTGTTCTCATAGGTATAATTGTAGCGGCGCTAATCAGTATGCAGGTTTACGTCAAGCGGGCGGCGCAGGGCCGGATAAGGAGCCATACGGAGCAGTTAAGCGGCGGGCGCGCCTATTCTCCGGGAGCAATGAATTCCGCTTCTGTAGTTGACCGGACAGTTGTAGAAAGCACGGCAAGCGTGGGCGTGCGCATTGGCGATAGAGTAAAAGGAAGTGCTACCAGCAGCGCTACAAATGTCCAACAGGATACAGAGGGTTTTGAAGAAATACTGCCTTTAGGCGCTGAGCCGCGGGGGTGATAGATATGAGAAACAAGTTTGCCAATGCAGTTATGGAATACGTTATACTCATTGGGACGATTTCTTTGGTATTTATAACGATGAATATGTATATTAAGCGCGGCTTACAGTCCAGGGTTGCGGATATGACAGATTATTTTATTGGCAGAGAGCAGGCTCCTGATAGTAATCCTACTGCCCAGACTACCGCTAATTCAAGCACGGTTTCTACTTCTGATGTGGCTACTGATTTATATAGAGGGGGAGGGATGAGGTTGGCCTTTTTAGATAGCACGAATACAGAGGCATATTCTAATGTCATTGACGACCCCACCCAACCCCGGGCACAAAGCTTTATCCCTGCTGACCGGGGTAATATAACTTTACCGGAGCGGCCTACAGAGGAAGATATTAAGGAAGTTTATGATACAGAGGCAGAAAGCATCAAGGCTCAGATACGGCGATTAGAGATACAGCGGGACAATCTGCTTTTAGAAGCGAAAATCTTAGAAGAGAAGGCCAAGATAATTGATCAAAAAGGCCGCGAGTTAATCCGGCGGGCAAACCGTATGGATTGCGAGGGCAGCCACAGTTGTCGGCGCGCGCGCAGCAGGATGAAAAGTGCAGGCCAACAGATGGTTAAAGATGCCGCTGCACTCATGCGAGAAGCGGCCCAGAAAAGGGCAGAAGCCCAGCGGTTGCAGATAACTATTGACGCATTAAAAAAACAGCTTTAAGAATAAGGGGTAAAAGATGGGTAGCCATAATAAAAAAGCACAGGCAGTAGTGGAGCTGGCCATTTTCGGCAGTATCATCTTGTTTGTTTTTGGCGTGTTACTTTCTTTTATGCAACGCTTTAATGACCAGCAATATGTGCAAATGGAGGCATTTCGCCGGGCGCTGGAAAAAGGATGCACCTATTCGGGAGAGACTTCTGAAGGCGCAGGCGCTTCCGTGCAGTATACGCTTATCACAGACAGACGTCATGTTGACCTTTCCGGAGGTTTTAGAAAAGGCAGTCCCACTACGTTAAGTGCTTCTTCCAATGTGTTCTGGGCAGTGCCAAAAGTCGGCGCGCAATCAGAGAGTTTAATTGCCTATCGGATTAATGAAGACGAGCGCACGCGCAATTATTCTGACCTTATTCCTGCTGACGCCGGGGATGACCAGTCATTTGTGATGGAGCCTACGCTTTCTGCATCCCGGAGTAGTTTTAGAGAAACAGTCACTAAAGAGGAGAGCGGCCAGGCGATTACCAATTCACGGGAATCATCGCTGTCAGAGGAGAAGGCAATTATCATCCCTTATACTATCCGGCCTAAGGATGATTACGATGATAACCATATTATACGCCAAGGGACATTCTGGGAAGGCCAGGGGACAGTCTTGAGTGGATACGGCTCAGCGTGGGACGGACAAGAAGCTTTGGTGCAGCGGTTATACCGCGATAATAGCGGCCAATATAAATATAGCAGCCGGGTCCCCGAAGGCGCTGCCATAGAAAGGTCAAAGACATGGGTAACCGAGAGATAAAGGCCCAGGGCATGCTTGAGACAGTAATTGCCCTTATCATCATTATTTTATTTTTAGGCGGGATAATCAAAATGTGGTTCTGGGCAAACAAGCAGATTGTCGAGCGCCAGCTGCGTTATAATGCCAGCCGCGTGGCTGCCGGGACATCCTCGGATACTTATAGACTGAGCGAGCATTGGCCGGTTTATACCCCTGATAGTCTTACTGAAGAAGAGGTATTATTAGAGAGTCCGCTTAAGTAATAGAGAGAAGATGTAGGGGGCGTTTAAACGCCCCCTACATCCAAGAGGTAGAAATAAAATGTTTAATTATTTTCATCAAAATAAATTCAGATACAATGAAAAAGGCCAGCTTACTCCCATATTTATCGTGGTTATCGTTATTTTGATTATTATGGCAATGGTGACGGTGAATTTAAGCAAGGTCTCCTTTATAAAAACCAATACCAGTAATGCTGCGGATGCCGGTGCACTGGCAGGCGGTTCAGTGATGGCAAACGTATTTAACGCGGTTGCCCAAGCGAGTTCCCAAATGGAGGCTTCCTATTGGGAGTTTTTTGCCACCACATCCGCTCTATTTGTGATCGCCTTGGGCCTTTTGATATCAGGCAAGATAAGTCTTAGTCTATCGGTTGCCTCTGCCAAAGCAGCTTTGGCTGCTGGTTGTGCTGGTGTATGTGTAGGTACAGGTTTAACAGCACTGGCAGCTTTAAAGGAAGCCATCGCTAATAATACTATAACCGTGATGTATGTGGCGGTGATTATGTCAATTATTATTTCTGTAACTGCCTATTCTATTGCCACCTATTTTCATTATCTCCTGATTAGAGATATGGCAGAAGAGGGCCGTAATAGCGCGGTAAAAATCGCGCAGCAGTTTGCCTTTATGAATAGCGGCATAGGCGAGCAATTAAAAGAAGGGGAAATTCCCGATGATGCTGATGCTGACCAAAGGCGTAATTACAGAGAAACCTATGAGGATTGGTTTGATAATATCGGCGAGGTAGAGGACATTACTTATGCCTGGAAGGATGGCCAGGACAGAAACCACTATGTAAGAACCAGGGTATCCATTGATCCGGTCGATACATTTAAATTAAAGACTACGGTTCTACCTTGGGAAGCAGTGGTAGCATTGTTAACCTTAGGCACAGAAGTGGTCATTGCTTTTTTGTATGCCGCAGCAGCAGCCGTGCTTAAGGGTTCTTGTGCTTGCCTGAGCTGTTGTGGCGGTATCACAGCGCCAGTATGCTGTCCTTGCTGGGCTGCCTTGTGCGGAATCGGAATGGCGATGTTGGCAGTAGGGATAGCGGCAAATATCCTTTCCATAGTTGAGGTTCTGGCGGTATGGCAGACTTTACTGATTGCCTGGGCAGGGCTGCTTCCCGGGCCAGTGGTCCGCGACAGCTCAGGTAATATGCTCTGGGCAACGATTTGCTGGATAGAGGATATAGACCACAACCGTAAAGTGAGGGTGGATACCTGGCAGTCTCATCAGGGAGCGAATTTGGGGTTGTGGCAAACTACTTATCCGGAAACACACAGTTACAGTATTGTTGATTTTAGCGGCAGGGGCTCAATCCACCCTCCTAAATTAAGGCACGACTCCTCTATCGTGGCTACAGATATAATCGGCCAGGCAGAGGTACCTATTGACCGGTATAAAGATTGTCCTTATGCTACCGAGGCAGTGGCGGGGATGGAAGGAGAAATTAGCGATTTGTCTACTGCTGCCGAGGAATATGATAAAGAGGCAGAGGATTTAGAGGAGATACTCCGGATATACAAAGAGCAGGGTTTAGACCAAACTAAGATAGATGAAATAGCCCAAAGGGCAGAGCAGGCGCGGGAAATGGCAGAGAATGCGCGGCAATTGGCCGCAGGTTTAGAAGCGCAAATAGATTTAGTGAAGAGTACTTATCCGCTTTGCTTTTAGCAAGATGGCTGTAAACGACGGAGGTGAAGGATGTTTGTAAGATATAAAGTCTTAATTGTAATAATTCTTATGGCTTGTTCCGTGTTCATCAAGGCGCAGACAGTGGATGCCGCCTGGTGGGAGACCAAGAATATTCCGGTCCCTGCGGCTGCGGATAAAGAAAAAGAAGAAACCCGCATCATTGCCGGCTCCCAGATGGATTTCACTTATTATACCAGCGCCCAGGATGCCGCGGAAATAAAGAAATTTTATCGCGCAAAGCTTGCGAACTTAGGATGGCAGGAAAGAAACTTCTTAAAGGACCTCAGCCAGATACAATTGCCCGAGGGTATGCCTACGATGGATACTGCCTATTTAGATAAGATGACAAAATCAAATCTTTTATTTGAAAAAGACAATGAAACTCTGATTATCACTTTTCTGCCTGAGGAATATTCCCGGGACGGCAAAACCAGATTCAACTTATGCCAAGGCAGAAAAATAGAAGCAAAAACAGAACTTTCTCCAGATACGGTTCCTCTGCCTGTGTTGGTGGCCAAGCCCAAGAAGGATGTCTTTGCGGTTTATCCCGAGGCTTCCCTACTTTCTCTTAATGAAGAGGCGCGTTCTTTGAGGGCAACGTATCTGACTAAAGATGAGCCAGAGCCAGTGATTTCATTCTATAAAGCAAAGATGCCCGATTACGGATGGTATCTTAAAAGCGAGAAGCCGCTCCAAAAAATGGATGCTAATTACGCCGCCTCAGCGGATTGCCCTTCTTGTAAGGCCAATCCAGCTCTTTTGAATATCCCTATGGAAACCTGGTTTGCGGAAATAGATTTTACTAATGAGCAAGGCGATAAGTGTAATATAGCAGTAGCAGAGATAATACCTCTTGATAAAAAACTGTCTTCTTTTAAGATGACTACTATCGCGGTTTTCTATCAGGAGAAGCCTAAATAGGCCAAGGTGGGCAATGAAGATAAGAAAAAGTAAGGCGCAGTCATTTTTGGAATACACAGTATTACTCGCGGTGTTGGTAGCTGCCTTTTTAGCTATGCGGGTATATTTTGTGCGCAGCGTGCAGGAGAAATATCGCCAGAGCGCGGATGTGTTTGGTGAAGGAGAGCAATACGCAAGAGGAGTAACCCAGGTTACAGAGACCGCCAGCAGCTTGGATATCACGGATACGTCAGCAGGCCGCGACAGCTGCTCGAATGTCCGCAGCCAGGTAGCGGCATTAGAAAAAAATATCACGGACCTTATGGCGCGCGCCACTCAATTTCAGACGCAGGCAACGCAGATGCGCCAGCAAGCCCAGGCGTCCCGCAATGCAGGTTTTGGTGATGCAGGCGCGCAGGAGAGTCTATTAATAAAAATGGCTGCGGATTTTGAAAATCAAGCGCGTGCTTATAGAGAGGAAGCAGCGGACAAACAGGATGAGATAGACCAACTTAAAACAGAGTATGCTGATTGTTTTTAGAATGTCCAAACTGAGAATAAATGAATTTAAAAATGTCCAATCTGAATTAGGGACGTTCCTTGACCCAAAGCAGGGACGTTTTTTGAGCCAAAGCTAAAGGTGTCCCCAATAAGGAGGGGGCCAACAATAGGGTCCCGTAGGCATAAAAAGCTGCCTTTTCCAAAAGCCCCCTTCTATAAAAAAGAAGTAAATCGGGTTTAAACCCGACCTACTCTTAAAATAAGCATAATTTAAGTCAAATTATCGGTTCTATATCAGAGTTAAAACTTTATAAAAATCAATAGGTAAGGATAAAGAAAACGCTCTCTTTTTTCTGTTAAAATTTGCTTGACAATATATATATATATTGTATACTTGAAGTGCAACAAGATAAGCCACGGAACGAAAGGGTAAACCCACTGAAAGGTGGGGGCACAAAGCCACGGATCCTCAAGAAGTTGAGGGAATAAAAAAATAGTTTCAAGGATAGCCGGGCTGCCGAATACCGACGATAATTCGCGGATTTGACAGCCCGGTTTCTTTTTTAAAGGCTTATTAAGAAGTTTTAAAAAGACTTTAAAAATAAAAAATGGCTGAAAAAAACAAATTAAAGACCGCTAAAACACGGGGGAAAGGGGGAAGTATTTCCTACCTACGGCACAAAGGTGGTCTTTTTTATTTTATCACCTTTGTTTTAATTTTTCTCGTTGGCTTTCAACCAGTAGCCTTTGCTGCTCGCAGCTCTGCCGGCGGCGGCAAAATCGCCAAACCTGACTGGGGTAAAGTTGCTACTAACGTCGGCATTTCAATTGGCGCAGCAATAGTCCTTCCAGCCTTAGGTTCAGGCCTTAACGCTGCTACGCCTACAACCACTGCTACAACCACTTTAAACGGCGTCACTACTACCACAACATCTATTTCTTTAACTGATAGGATTGCTGGCGTTTTTAATTTTGTCACCAATACAGAGATTACTAAAGCAGGAGAAGTTATCAAGCCTTGGACGGTAACTTTGAACTCTCTGGGGCAAGGTATTAACCTTGCAAATGTGGTAAGTGGTTATACCACTTTTGTCGCTACCTCTCAGGTGAATAGGGCAGTAGGGATGGCTGGTGCTTATTACGGTTGGAAGCCATCTACAACTTTTATTACCTCCAGTTTTGCTACCGGCACCACCGCAGGATTTCTTAATCCTTCTATTGCGTTAGGAGCTGATGTCGGTAGTGGTTCAATGACTCAAGGCGCATTTGTCGGCGGCTTAACCGGGTTAGCCAGCGGAGCAGCCATTACTGCTATCGATGGAAGCAAAATTAATAAAGGCAAAAATCCGGGCGTAGTCGCTCAAGTTTCTGGTTTGGTTGCTGGAACTGCTGCGGGTAATTTTGGCAGAGAATTAATTAAGCCCACTGCTTATGGGCCAATACTCCAGCAGAAGGAAATTACAGAACCTAACTTCGAAGTCTTAGCCGAAAATGCCCAAAACTGGCTGGATTGTCCGGAGTTGACTACCGCAACAGATATTCCTCTTCAGGGCCGCAGAGTAATTTATCAATTAAATGATGTGAATATAGATCTTAAGGCCAAGCCATTTGAAAATAGCACAGAGCTTACAGGGCCGGCTTTAGCAGAAGCGAAAGGGCCCGATACTAGACTCATACCAATTGGGCCAGATATGGCTCTTTCGGTTCCCAAATATCCGCACGTTACCACTCAGGGATTGCTTGATGCCACATTTGTGAAAACTGCGGATATGTGGCCGCAGTTTGCTACCAGAGCTTTGTCTATTGCCGTCACTAATTCCTTAGGCAGCGAAAATAGCTGGGCCTCTTCTTTAGTTAGCGGCGTGGTTGAAGGCGTTGCCGGGCCGGTAATTTCAAACCTAGCAGAAGGCTATGCCTTGAAACCGGGCTTATATGTCGGGGGAAATAAATTAATAAACAGGGTTGCTTATGTTAATAATATTCTACAGTTAGCTTCAGTGCGAGACTTGAGTAAAATAGGCGACAAGCTTTATGAGGGATATAGAGAAGGTAAAATTAGCGAAGAGAAAACCGGGCAGAGATTTGATTATAGCAAGAAATATCAGGAAATAGTTGATGAAGCTGGATATAAAGATATTGTTGTCGTGCCGGATGTTTCTACTTTTACCAAGTTTGAAGGGGTTGTCAAGTTAGACTTGGACCAATCTCTTGAAGAAGGCATAATCGACGAAAGGCAATATCAGAAGGCGTTAGATAATTTCGCGTATAATAAAGAAAACTATGATCCTGCCCGGGCAGCAATGGGCATAGCATTCAACAGGGCAAAAGTATATCAGGAAACCCAGATGAAAGATAAACTGGCAAAGGAAGGCTTAGGCTCTGCCTTGGCAGCTGCAGGCGTGGTTAATCCTTCTACTTTGTATTGGAATAATAGTGTCAAAGAAGCAAAATTTGGCCTGGTGGAAGGCGCAATCACCGGCGGTATATCCGCGTTAGCTTCTAAGTTATCTAAAAATGATCCTTCAGCAGCTGCAATTGCCGGTTATGGCGCTACCATGCTTACTGGCGCAGTAAGGGGCGTTTTATGGCATAAAAACTGGGAAGAAAACCTTGCAGCATGGTCAAATAGGTACGCTCTTTATGAGCCGCAACCTTATACTGGAGACGATTGGTGGCAAAAGAAGATTGACGACTATAATTATCCGAGAGAATCAGCAAGATTTAATAAATTTGGGCAATATTCCGGATTACAGCTGGTACCAAAAGACAGAGACATAGTGAATATTACTGCATCCGGAGAAATCAGCCATCAGTATATACAAACTTCTGGATACGAGTTAGGCTTTAAAGGGAAGAGGCCTGATTTAGGAGAAGCAGTTTTACTGAGCATGTCTCAGGCAAACCGCGAGTTCTTGAACCGCGCTTTTGCTTTTGGCGCGCCTCAGGTAAAACCCGAATACGTAAATACCCTGATGTTAACAGACTACCTGAATAATTTAAGAGGCTATGCAATTTCTGCCGGCCAGCCTGGAGGGTTAAGCTCAGCTTTAAACCAAAGCTATATTAATGCCGCCTCTCAGGCAATAAGCACTAATGTTTTGACTTCGCTTGCCACATCAGCGCCGCTGGCAAAGGCATTAAATATGCAGCAGCAAAGATTAGTCGCGACGAATTCTCCTCTTAATCCCTATACCATTCAGTCTCAGGATTATCAACCGTGGTTGTTAAATATGGAAACGTCATTTTATCTTCCTTTCCCAAGCGATAGTTATAGGGCAAAAAGCATAACCGGTAAGAGTTTTTACCGAGATAGATAAAAATGGACAAAAACCTTCAACAGAAAACCGGAGTGGAATTTAAGCCAGAGCCAGAAAAGCAAACGTTCAGATCGAGTTTCAAGTCTTGGATTAGAATTGTTGCTTTTGTGGTCGTAGCGGTTTTTTTGCCTGAGCAGGTAGCGCAGGCAGTTGAATACGACTGGCGCGTAATCTGGAGACAGCCAGCAGCGTCTGCACCCTCAATATTTACCCCCCCCTACCTAAAAGATATTAACACAATTGATATCCCTCTGACCATCAAAAATATTTTAAAAGATGTTGCCAACAAACCCATCAATGCAATAAAACTTTCGCCCACCTTAACCGTAGAATTAGAAAAACCTCTGAATATTTCTAGCCAGAGAATTGAAGAAATTTATAATTGGTTAAAAGGTAAACCCTGCGGCTCCAAGGCGCTTTATGATTTCCTAAATTATAAGGGACTGTCCCGCGAAAGCGAAGGCCTGCCTGCCGGCAGGCAGGGGACTGTCCCTGAACAAGATATCGCAGTTATGGCTTTAACCGTGGATATCTTAAATGGCGTAGTTAAGCCCGAAGGCAACCCCGAAATAATCAAGAACTCATTATATGCATTATCTAAAACTTCAGAATATTTTGGCCACAAATTATATCCGGTCAAATTAGATTCTGACGCAATACGCATAACGCCTTTCATTGCCCACCTCAATGGCGACCACTATGTCTTAGTAACTAAAATTACCGACGGGAAAGTTTATTTCATCACTAACCATAAAGAAGAGTTTTTGCCGCAGGAAAAATTCTCAGAGCAATTTTCCGGCTACGCTCTTATAACGGGCGAACCGGCTAACGGGCTAACGGGCAACGAAATCAGCGACGCCGAAGCAATGAAAATTATGGGAGCCTCAGATGAATGGGGTGGCACCACATCCACCGTCTGGATTGACAATGACGGCGAGTCATACGGCGGCAATAACTATTATGTTCCCGCCGGATTTTCTATGCCCAAGCTGCCGTCATTTACCTCTTCTAATATAACTCCTACTTATTATTTTCCGCAGAATGTCTATGTAAATAATGTCGGTTTCACCAGCCCGACCAGCAATAATTTTGTTAATCCTCTTACTTTAATGTATACCAGCTCTTCTAATCTTAAGAATCAGGATGCCATTCACAGCGTGCCGGTATGGTTTAATAACGGTTTAGACGGCGTGGCATTTAGGCATGAGAATCAGCCAATTATGACAGCGATTAACAACGATAATTTTGCCCGGGTTGATGCAAAAATTTTAGGCATGAATCAAGTTAATTTATCTAACAGGACTGTCGATATCTACAATGCTTCAGGCCAGCGAGTTGATACAAGGCCAGTTTATACAACCAGCACCGGTTTTAATCTTACCTATGGCGCTTATCAGAACACCGCCTTTATAAATGAAAACTTGGCAAATATGGCCAGCGGGGACCCAAATAAAATCAGCACAAAGACTTCTCAGCGTGAGACTGCGCTGTCCGGCACTTACGGAGCTTATAATTCTGGCGTGGGCGAAGTGAGCATGGTTTTAAATCACCCCACCAATACTTTTTCTGTAAATTATCAGACCGGCGCCTACATGAAGCCGGGGGATAGGTTTTATGGGAGAGATAACCAAGAGTTATATGGAATTGGCAGTAATGAATCCGTTCAAAAATTAAAAATCAAGACGATAGAGGCTGGAAAGAATACTTATGAAGGATATATTGGTAATGTAAATGGCGGAGTAGGGCCTGTGCCTAATACAGGAATCTGGGATATCAGCCGGGTAGGCAAGGTAAGCATTAATGAGGGGAATACAGTTATTACCGGCAGTAGTTTAGGAGTTTTAAACAATAAGCTACTGGGTGAATATTCTTCTCTTGGATTAACCGTACAGCATTTCGTTTTTCAATCTAATTTTAACGTCAAGGACCATGAGAGGAAGACTGTATTATCTGCGCAGGGATCCGCGCCAATTGTTTCTTTATCCAATACTGGTAAGGAATGGCAAGAAACATGGGAAGAGAAAGCGGTTTTATCAGTACAGAATTCTTTGGGCAAAGAGCTCCATAGGACAGATACGAAACTTTCTGCCAGGGGAAGCGGTCTTGCTGAGGGTATGGCTGGGAGCATGCTTTGGTATCCAACGGTAATCGAAGGTGTTATGAAACAGGATAGTCGGGGGCAGAATCAAGATACAAATTCCAGTAGTAACGGGCCATTGGATAAAAAAGCTTTGGAAGTTATTAAGAGTGCTTGGAATACAGGGCGCTTTGATGAATACGGTTATCTTTCAACATCAGCAAACTCTGGCCTCCAACTCCAACATGCTTTCAATGTGCAGGGGGCGGTGTTGAATACTGACCAGAGTTTGGATTTCTCGCCGATGTACACGGGAGATGAAAGGGGGCAGGTAGCGCATACGTTTCACGGCAAAGATTTTGATGCCCTTCATTCGGCTATCCAGGTAAACGGCCAGCGTGAGGTTGCAGGGCATATCACTGCAGTAGCCGATTATAATAAAAAAACAAATCAATTTGCTAGCCTTGCAGGAAAGACCGCCTATTTGGATCAAAGTGGATTTGTAGTAGCAAACAAAAGCAGCGGTTTTGCTAATGCCGTTTCTGGCTGGCAGAATATCACTGCCTCTGGTCAATACTTTAAAGCTCTAACAGAAAAAGGAAATGTTGCCCGGGATGGTTCTGTATTGGAAGGAGTCAATTTCTGGGTAAGGACAACGATAGAGGGTAAAGATGATGTCAGGAGGGATTTCTTGGATGGCACCTTTAGCTTGGCCTCTTTTACCATAGACGGGAAAACATATACGAAAGGCGCTGGCTTAGATTATGGCTTGAAGATGAGCGAAGAGGGATTGCACAGCCCCCAAGTTACCATAGACGGCAAAGTTCCTTTTATCTTAACCCAGACGCAGGTACCGGATTTAGGCAAAACAGGATCGGATCATATCGCGGTAGATACTTTAATTAATGACCCAAAAATTAAAGCCCATTTACCGCCAGGCTATGATCCTAAAACAGATAACAACAAGCAACTTTTGGAGGCTTTTGGAAAGGCCTATGTTGATTCCCGCGATTTGCATTTAAGCGTTCAAGATGGCGTAATTTATGCTAAAGGTCCTCAACGCGCAGACGTCTTAATCTCTAACCTCAATTCTCCTTCTCTGGGTTTGTCCGGGGATTTGAGGCGGGTAAATTTCGATATGTCAAATTTAGGAGCGAGAGATTATGTTGATACCGTTGTATTTTTAGATAATAATCAAGATGTAGCTTTTACCAAAGGTATCTTCAAGCATCAAGCCAAAGATAGCATTGTAAGTACCGACTACTTAGCCAGGGTGACTACCGAGGATGCCGGTATCTATGTAGGCACTGAAAAAGATAGAGTAATTGTAGCCCTGCAGCTTGCCAAAAGAACCGAGGTAGATAAAAAAGTAGTTGACTCAGAAGTTATTCTTAAAGATTACTTCTATGAAGCAGTGGTAGCTAAAGACGGCCTGGGTATCAAGCAGTTCCTTCTTGGTAAAGTAGGTCAGGCAGATATAGATGGAGTAAAAGATGTTTTAACAGGTGAACAAGATTTAACCCAAGGATTCCTTAAGGCCAAAAATAATTTAGAACTCTCGCTCATTGCATCGCCTGCCAATCTCAATAACATCGAAAAACAAAAACCAATTACCCCAGAGCAGGCCCAAGAAATCGCCAAGGTCATTAGCTTTAAAGGCGACCTGGTCAAAGACCAAACCCAAGAATTTAAAGACCTCTTAAAAGCCCAGGATGATTATAACAAAGCCACAGCTCCTTCTCAGACAACTCTTAAAGTTGAAGTAGTTGGCGGCAAGACGGTTGCAACAGGAGAACAGCATTTAATCTTTAATCCCTCTACTATACTCACCAGCGAACAGGGCCAGGTAATTAGAGATTTGAGGAAGGTTAGTTATGACTTAAAAGGAATAGATCAACAGCGATTAGCCATTGCCTATGACATACAGAATCCAGGCCTTACCAAAGGTATCTTCAAGCATCAAGCCAAAGATAGCATTGTAAGTACCGACTACTTAGCCAGGGTGACTACCGAGGATGCCGGTATCTATGTAGGCACTGAAAAAGATAGAGTAATTGTAGCCCT
>Ga0315289_10005850_pt1 | contig 18084 bp, 18 predicted proteins | sample YL17G11_40_MG_FD_203452 | JGI IMG/M metagenome (GOLD analysis project Ga0315289, IMG submission 203452) | Sediment microbial communities from Yellowstone Lake, YNP, Wyoming, USA - YL17G11_40 | ecosystem: Environmental > Aquatic > Freshwater > Lake > Sediment | place: USA: Wyoming | collected... | reverse complement strand
CACGAAATAGTCGGCCTCGGTTTTACCAGTACTTTTAGAGGCAGCATAATTGCCAATCCACAACATAAAGAGTAAGTAGAGGACTAACACGATGATCGTTACCATTAATATAGACATTTTTTTAACCTCCCTTTCCTTCACGATCAGCATACAGCGATAGGCGTTTAATCTTTCAATGAGAAATCCTCGGGTGGATAGCCTTTCAGAGCGGCGAGGAGAACGCCAATGCAACCGAGGCCCATCATCGTAAAGCACCACGCGAAAACAGAGACCTTTGTCGTTAAGATGGGATTGAGTGGCGCAGTCAGCGCCAGAAAGAGAAACACAATCTCAACCACCCAAGTTACCGTCTTCCAAGGATTCTTTTTCATCAAATCATCCCTCCTTCCTTAATTTTCTTTTGCGTTCAGGTTGACTCCTTCCTGACTAATTCTCCACCTCCTTTCTGTTCAAACAAAAAAGGATAGGCGACCAATAAACATATCACCTATCCTTTTTATGATTTGCTCACACTCTTCCCTCCCAGGGTATGAATTTGTTGTTTCCCTAAATTTATGTCCAAATCTATTAAAAGTCAGATTCGCTCTACTTGAGAGATAAGAAATTTAAACGCCTTTTTTGTACTTAAGTTTCTTTTATTTGTCAAGTTAAATTCTCTCTATTAAATTTCCTCTGTACATGTTTTTTTATCTATCAAAGGGCAGAATGAGAACACTTCTTGTCAGGTATTTGCCGTTCTTTAAATTTTCAAGCGCCTGGTTGACCTGATGGATGGGAATCAATTCCCCGATATCCGGGTCTAACTGACCGGTATTAACTAAGTTTACAACCTCACGAAACTCACTTCGTGTGGATGCCCGAGAACCCAACACTTGTTTCTCTTTTATCGCAATATCATAAAATGGTGCTTCGAGCACGGGATCGACATATCCTACGACGACCACCTTACCCCCATTTTTGCAAACGGCTATGGCATCCAGTACAGATTCCCGAATGCCTATATTGTCAATGACCACGTCAAAACTCCCAATCATTCTTCTCGCAGTCGTCAAGAAATGGTCTCGTTGTGTGTTGATGATCTGATCCGCTCCCAGAAATTTAGCCATTTCAAGCTTTTTATCGTTTCGACTGGTGCAAGTAATATTAGCCCCTAACAGTTTACCAATTTTAATCCCCTGCATTCCCAAACCGCCAATTCCTAAAATGGCAACCTTCGATCCAACGCTAACCCTGCCGATGGTCTTGAGGGCTCTGTACATCGTTGCCACTGCATCAGGGATGATGGCCGCCTTCTCAAACGGGACTCTCTCTGATATTTTCTCTAAATTCGTAGCAGGAACATTGACATATTCACCCATCCCCCCATTTCTTTCAAAGCCAATTCGTTTTAAATTGATGCATCGATTGGTTTCTCCAATGAGACAAAAATCGCATCGACCACATATAACATCAATATTAACTGTTACTCTGTCACCAATTTCAAAATCAACCACACCTGAGCCCTTTTTAACAACAACCCCTGAAAACTCATGACCTGGAACCAGTGGAAGCTTGACTGTGGGAATCTTACCTTCAGAGATATGAATATCGGTCAAACAGAGACCACAAGCCTTCACTTCCACAGTGACTTCACCAAAACCAGGTTCAGCTATTTCAATGTCTCGAATCACTAAGGGTTTATGATATGTTTCAAGGACAGCAGCCTTCATGACCTCATTTCCCTCCTCTCACAATAGCCTTGTCAATGTCCAAATAAATATCCTCAATGATTAGGAGTCTTTGGTCTCGAAGAAGGTATGCGAGATCGTGTAGCCCACAAAGTTATCCAGGCGAATGGGGCTGACAACCTCCAGAGCTTCAGTATCCTCAACGTAGTCGACACTGTGGACACAATTCGAGGGGACAACCCAGATGTCACCCGGACCGATCACTCTGGGCGATTCTTTTCCCGTGGTTACGCGTATCTGCCCTTTGAAAACAAGAAAGATCTGTTCTGCTTCGTGATGATGTCGAGGTACATACGCCCCTTTTTTGGCATTGACTTGAGTTATCATGATCTTCTCTCCGCTCATAATTCGCACACGAAGCTTGGACGATTCCGGCAATCCCTTTAAATAGCTAATTTCTCTTTCTGGAAAATCTTCCCAACGGTAATAATATCCCATGTCATCCCCCTCCTTTGCTTTATTGTTTGATCTATCTTTTTCGAACGGGGTCTTATACGAGATTCTATAGATAGTTATATGTCTCTGTGATTGACCAGAACTTAATTTTAGGTTTTGCAAATATAATGTAAAACCGATTCGTAAGTCAAGGATAACAAGAAGGGAAGTTATATAATGAGATCTCCATTTTTTCTTGACAAGCTATTTCTATTAGGTAAGAGTAAAATTAATCCAATGTTTATTATAGTGAACGACCAAAGAAAGTTGTCATTGCGAGGAACGTAGTGGTTGCGAGGCATTGCCGAAGCAAACTCAGAGATTCCTCATTTCATTCGGAACAAGCTCCGCAATCCCATGAGATTGCTTCGATTCGCTCGCAATGACAGTTCGTTGTATGTCTACTTATTTAGGGCGTTCACTATAATTGTTCAAATGAGCAATATTTATACTGATAATCATTAATAAGACCTCTTCCCTTTTTCCCGAAACGAATTTCAAATATAATATGGGGAAAAGTGATATTTAAAAATCGTGTGAAAAAAGCATTAAAAGAATGAAAAATCGTCTTGGGCCCTATGGTCTCTGAGATCAGAAGCCCCGGGATCGCTGTTTTATTTGCCCAAGCTGGTTTTGATTTCTTTTTCATTGATATGGAACACTCCTGCCCCAGACTTTTCCACTGGAGGAGGCCGAAAGAGTCCACCAGTTGTTGCAGGAGAATCGGATTACAGGGAGGGCTGCATTAATCATTTAAAACTATCGGAGGAAACTCTCATTTTTATAGGCCCTATATATCAGAGGGAGAATGGAAATGGCCAAAGTATCGATCGTTAAAAGTAATGGAGAGGTCTCTACTTTGGGAGAGATTCGGGAAATGGTGAAGAAAAGCATTGACCTTCTGGGTGGGATAGGTCAGTTTATCAAACCTGGGGAACGGGTCTTCATAAAGCCCAACATCCTGTTGCCAAAAAGCCCTGAATTTGCTGTCACCACAGAACCTAAAGTAGTTCAAAGTGTTGTGCATATTGTTTTAAACGAGGGGAAGGCCAGGAAAGTGATTGTGGGTGATATACCCCGTCTGAAGTTGTGGTCGAGAGAGGTGATGAAAGAAACAGGTATTGAAGCAGCTGCTGTGGAGGCAGGGGCGGAGGTGAGATATATCGACGAAGAACCTCAGAGGGAGGTTGAAATCCCGGGTGGAGTGGTCATGTCGAAAACACTTCTGCCAGAAACCGTTTTGTCTGTGGACAAGATTATTTACCTCCCGAAGCTTAAGACTCATTATATTACAAAGATGACAGGCGCAGTTAAATCCGCTCATGGACTGCAGGTAGATCAGGAGAGAGAGAAGTTTCACCGGGAGGACCTTCATCATAAGCTCGTTGACCTTCTCAGAGCTATCAGACCCCATCTCTGTATCGTCGATGCAATCACCGTAATGGAAGGACAAGGGCCGGCTTTTGGAAATCCTGTGAGATTTGACACCATTGTGAGTGGGCCTGACCCTGTGGCTGTCGACTCCGTTTGTGCTTCCATGATAGGATTCGATCCATTTGAAATTCCTACCATCAGAATTGCACATTACGATGGGTTGGGACAGGGAGATCTTAAAAAGATCGACATCGTGGGGAACTCTTTAGAAGAGGTTAGAAAACCGGTGAAAAGAGCGGACGTCAATATCGAAGGAGTCCATCCTAAAATTGAAACATTTGTGGGAGGGACCTGTGTCGGATGCTTAACCTCTTCCAGGGGATTCATCGATTCCATCATCGCAAGAGGGCTCATCGAAAAACTTGAAAAGGTGAGTGTCGTGACCGGTCTCGATATTCATTTCGGTCATGAACCTAAGGGGGAGATGGTTTTTGTTTTAGGTGACTGTGCGGAAAAATACCGCAACAAGGGAATTTTTATCCCAGGATGTATTCCCTTTGATTCCTGGACTGAGGCTATCAAAAGGGTTGAAGAGTATGTTAATCAAAAAGGGCATCGAAGAGGATGATAAGAATGGTCCCGATTGATTTTTTTGCCTAACATGTCGAATGCCCCGATCAATTCGTTTTTGCCCTGGAATATGATTTTTTGATCTTCCTGTTGATTCCAGCTAACTGTTCATAGATCTTCATAACGATTGTGGCATCGTTTCGATTCCAACCATTATATTGGGCTTTCAGGAGAAGCTGCTGATATAGTCCTCCCACGGGTAACACCACACCCAACTGCTTTGCACTCTCCAGAGAAAGTCCAAGGTCTTTGACTGCCAGTATCACCGGACCTTTGGGCTCGAAATTGCCCGCCAGCATGTCCTTGCCCCGGGCCATGATCAGATCGCTTGATGCCGCCCCGGAAGTGATGACGTCGAACATGATCTCGGGATCAAGGCCGGCCTTCAGCCCGAGCACTAATCCTTCAATGGCAGCAGCCTCATTGAGATAAAGGATATGGTTGACAACCAGCTTCAGCATGGCGCCATCGCCCATCTTCCCGACGTAGACCGTCTTCTTGCCAATCCGGTCCAGAACCGGCTTAATCCTTTCGAAGACGGACTTTTTACCTCCCGCCATAAAAACCATATTGCCTACCCGTGCCTGGGCAGAAGACCCTGAAATGGGGACGTCCATCCACTCGATGCCTTTTTTCGCCAGCCTCTCACCCATGGCTTTGCTCTCCCATGGAGGGGATGTACTCGTATCCACCACAATCTGCCCCTTCTTGACGCCCGCAATAACCCCGTCCTTCCCCTCCACCGCCTCGATGACCGCTTTCCAGGTTGGAAGGGATAAGATGATGAGATCTGCTCCTCTCGCTGCTTCTTTAGCAGACCTTGCCGGCTTCAGGCCAAGGGGCACCAAATTCGACATCTGTTTCTTTATGATGTCAAAACCTGTAACCTCATAACCTGCCTTCATGAGTAGGGTGGATATTGGAGCTCCCATCAATCCAAGGCCAATAACTGAAATATTTTTGATCTCTTTAACTGACATTTCTTCTCTCCCATGATTGACTTTGGTTTAGGGCTGAAGATTAAAACACCAACGACTTCACCTGTTGATAAAACCGGCATCTCGTAGAGTCGAGTCTCCGACTTTACCCTAACCTTTAGACAAGGTTTCTCACAAATCCGCTAATTTCACCTGTTTCCCTGTCCGGGCCGATTCAATCGCCGCCCGAACCAAAGCCAGGGCAACCAGAGCTCCCTTCCCGTCCGTCTCTGGTTTGGCTCCTGTTCGAATACAGTCCGCAAACTCGTCAATCTCTTCCAGAATAGGATCTCCAATCGGCAAAGCGATCTCTTCCGGTTTGTCTTTTCCTTTTCCGAATAGTTGCAATGTGGTATACCGATCCACAACGGTCCAGATCTTCAGATATTCATCGAAAGGCACATTGGGCAGAGAGACGGAGCAGAAGAGTTTTGCCTCGGTGCCATAGACATATAACCAGTTTGTTCTCGGGGTCGTATAGGACGACCCGAGATAGCCCAGAACACCTGATTCGAATTGGAAAATCGTCATGTTCACATCTTCAACCTCCGCCTGAATGTAGAGCTTGTTGAAATAAGCGCAGACCTTTTCGATCGGTCCAAAAAAATGGTTGAGTGTATCCGCGTGATGAACCCCCATGGTCATGAGCGCTCCTGCAGGACATCCCGAGTCGTCTCCGTACCAACGCCATTTGTCAGGAGTCAGCTCATTCCCTATACTGGCCGAAAAATTGGATTCTACCATCACGGGTTTGCCGATGGTGCCTTCGTCAATAAGCTCTTTCATTTTCCGGAATCCTGTTAGTCGCCGCATATCATGGCCAACAAGTAGCACCACCCCTGCTTTCTCGCAGGCCTCAACCATTCTCCTTCCATCGGCCATGGTATTGGCAATCGGTTTGTCCACATAAACATGTTTCCCATATTGAGCCGCAAGGACCGCCTCCTCTGCATGGACAGCATTTGGAGTGGTCAGGATAACCCCATCGACATCCTTCCGCTTCAGTAGATCTTCATAGCTCTTCTCCTGATCACATCCATATTTCTTGCTGTAAGCAGCTCTTTTCTCGGGTGTCCTCGAAAAACATGTTACCAGTTTCGCCTTCTTGCTTCTCGCCACGGCACTGGCAATGATACCTGACCAACTTCCAATCCCAACAAGGCCAACCCTCACAACATCATCCTTACTCATCGAAACCTCCTTCTTTCTTGGATTCGCTCTAACGCCAAAACACCCTTCTCTTTGTGATGGAGGCATCAAACCGAATTGCTCTTCGCATCGCAACTTCTCATGCGTGATCTTCTCTCAAGCTCCGCCTCTGTGATGGGAAAGAAGTCATTCCAAACTTCATTTAATTCAGAAGGTTGACTTTGTCAAGTAATAAATGCCAATGCTTACAATACATTTTGATTGGTGTTGAGTTGCATGTACGCAATTTTATTCAATTTTCCTCTTGACAAACGATCCGAAAAATTATAATGGATTGGTCAAGCCATTTACCCACTTTATCATTAGACCGGAAGGAGAACGAAGCCATGCCTTTTTACAAGTGGAGCGAACTTGAGTCAGACTTTATCACGCCGAGTTATTCTCAGGGTAAAGGACCGGCGGTGAAGGGTGCGAAGATCGAAGTTGCCCTGATGCATTATCCTGCTGGGACCATAGCAAAACTCCACACCCACCCCAATGAACAGGTTCAGGCCGTCCTCAAGGGCAGGGCGAAATATCGCGTCGGCAATGAAGAGAAAGTCTTGGGACCTGGAGAAGTGGTTCTGATTCCGGCAAACACAGAGCATGCGGTGGAAATTCTGGAGGATTTGGAGGTCATCAACTGTAAGGATGTTGTTCAAGGTTGGAGTGTCTATCACGCAACATGGGAGAAGTAGTGTTTTGCAGACCGTTTCTGAGGAACGCTTCCTTCAATACGATCAAATTTATCCACGAGGCTCTGGAATACGCCGATGATGTCGGTGCGGAGGCACGGGAACCAGAGACTTCTCTGCACTAAACGGAAGGGCTGAAGGAAAACGAAGCAAAACGCAATGACAGGAAAAAAATAGATGAAAGTCAAAGTGGCTGCAATTCAGACGAAGACATTTCTCGAGGTAGATGAGCAAAAAAAGAATATCGAAAGGGCGAGGGAATATGTAGCAGAGGCGGCAAAACAGGGGGCAAAGTTCATATGCTTTCCTGAGACCTATCCTGGCCCTTGGAAAGCGCCTTTGAGCTATTCCCCTGTCGTCCCACTGGAAGAGATGGCCCGAAAGCATGGCGTCTATATCGTTGCCGGTGCCAACTGTCCCGTGCCGGGAAATCCAAAGAGGGGCTATACGTCGCAGATTCTTGTCGGTCCGGATGGTCTGGTGGGAAGGTACAATCGAACTATCCCTAAGGGGCCCTGGATTTATAAAGGAGGGCGTTTCTGGGATTATGATTATCAGGAGGACAATGAGCTGCCCGTCTTCGACACGCCCTTCTGTAAGGTCGGGATCCTCATCTGCAGCGAGGTCTATTCGCCGGAGCTCTCTCGCCTCCTTGCTTTAAAGGGGGCAGAGATCATCTTTTTGCCGGCAGGCATCTGTAAATATGAACTTCATGAGACCTGGCGGAATCTGATCTGGTCGAGAGCGATCGAAAACCTCGCCTACACGGTGACGTGCCAGAACATTCTGGGTGCCGAGCATGGGCTTGCCATGATCTGCAGCCCTGAGGAGATTGTTGTTGAATCAATAAAGCCTGGCATCTTCATCGCCGAGTGTGACTTCGAGCGAATTCGCTGGCTCAGAGAAGAGAGAGACCTGTATGGACCACCCATGCCCTGGAGGACGAAACCAGGCGTTTTGCGTGACTGGCGCCGTCCCGAGGTGTTCCGAAAGAACTTTCCGGATTGGTGAGGGTGGGACGACGAATGTTGGATAATGTGCAAAGCTCTTCAAGAATGGACTTTTCATTTAAAGGTTATGTAAATTGTGACATGAAAGGAGGACCATCATGAGAAGAAGAACAGGAGAGGGAGTATTAGCGTATTTTATCCTACTCACAATTACACTCCTTGGGCCTCAGTTCGTCGAGGCCCAGGAATTTCCCGCCAAACCGGTGATGCTGGTGATCCCTTTTGGTGCGGGAGGATCGCATGACCTGACGGCTCGTGCAGTGACCAGTGTGGCGGCAGATTATCTGGGACAGCCGATGCTTGTTCAGCTCAAGCCCGGTGGAGGGGGAGCCATCGCCTCGGATTTTGTGTCCAAGGCGGCGCCGGATGGTTATACCTTGCTTTTCGGCGGGTCGGGACCCAATACAACTCTTCCGGCGATTGAGGGCAGGTCCAAAGGTCCTGACGATTTTGTGGCTGTATGCCGCGTCAACTACAGCCCTGCGATCATCGTTGCGCGACCCGATGCGCCATATAAGACGTTTAAAGAGATGGTGGCATGGGCCAAGTCCAATCCTGGCAAACTGATCTTCGGAAACACAGGGCCTTGGGGAGCAGGTGACCTCTCCTGGAAGATGATTATCAAAGAGACCGGCATCGAGACTAAGAACGTCCCCTATGATGGAGGCGGCCCGGCTTTGATGGCAATTCTGGGGGGCCACGTGGATGTCTCTGGCCTCTTTTCAGCCCAGACGCTACCCCACATCCAGGCAGGAAAACTGAGGGTACTGGCTGTCACGGATACTGAGCGTGATCCTTCCTTGAAGGACATACCGACGTGCAAGGAGCAGGGGGTAAATGTTGTCTATCTCATGTGGCGAGGTGTGCTTGCTCCTAAGGGGACGCCTCGTGGGGCGATCGACAAGTTGGCTGCAGCTTTTAAGAAGATGACCGAGGATAAGTCGGTTGTTCCCATGATCAAGCGGTTTGGTGATGAAATCAACTTTCTGGGTCCTGATGAGTTTGCCAAAGTCTGGCGGGAGGAGTACGAAACTCAGAAAGAGCTCGGTAAGATTTTTAAGAAATGAGAGGAGAACGGTATGAAACATATTGCCATCGACATCCATACCCATGTGGAGTTTGCCGGCACCTTTGACATCTTGAAAAAGCGATATACGGAAGAAGAGATTTTCAACCGGTTTGTCGTTTCCGTTACAGGTCGTCATTCGGCAGAACTGAATCGGGGAATCGTTTCCGGCATTCGAGATGCATTGAGGGATCCTCAGAAGAAGATTCGGGATATGGATGAGAAAGGGATTGGGCTTTATGTACTCTCTTCTACGCCCTTTGCCTTCTTATATGAGGTAGAGGGCGATCTGGCCGTTGAGTTGGCTCGATTCCAGAATGATCAGCTCTCGGAGTTGGTGAAAAAGTATCCTGACCGTTTTGCAGCGATGGCTACCCTTCCACTTCAGGTTCCAAATGAGGCGTTGAAGGAACTGGAGAGGGCGGTCAAACAACTGGGTCTTCGGGGGGTTGAAATTGGTTCGAATGTGGCCAAGCGGGAATTAGGGGATGAAGCCTTTGGGTCCATCTACAAAACACTGGAAGATCTGGACGTGCCCATTTTCATCCATCCCCACCATGTGGCTGGGTTGGACCGGCTCCAGGATTATTATCTCAGCAATCTCATCGGAAATCCTCTGGATACCACCATCGCCGCTGCCCAGTTGATCTTCAGCGGTATGTTGGAGAAATATCCTGGTCTTAAAATTATCCTTGCTCACGGCGGTGGGCAGCTTCCTTTCATTATAGGAAGGATGGAACATGGATACGAGGTCCGGCCTGAATCCAAGGAAAAGGTTCATCAGCCTCCCCGGGCGTTTTTAAAAAATTTCTATTTTGACACCATCACCCACAATCCTGACGCTCTCCGGTATCTCATTGCTTTTGCCGGAAGCGATCATGTCCTTTTGGGGAGCGATTATCCTTACGATATGGGAGATTCAAATCCTGTCCAAACCGTTTCGAAACTTTCAGGGATCAAGGCCGGAGACCGGCGAAAGATCATGCGGGAGAATGCGATTGCACTCTTTGGTTTGAAAGCTTCGTAGCCTCCTTAACCTTAATATTGCATTGAAAAGGCAGTTGAGTGTGCTTCCAAACCTTTACAATGCGGTTTTTTAATATGTTTTATGGGTAACAGGCGTGTTACCCAAGGTGACTTTGGCAATATGCTGGGCAACGGAGCAGCAAAACGGTTAAAGGTGCCGCTATAAAGGTTCTCCAGCACACCCAACTGCTTTTGGGAAGGTTCTTTATGCAACTGGCAGGTTAAGCCTCTTTATCGTTTCTCTTTTGCGGGCGAAAAAATAGATGCTCAAGGAGGAGGGAAAAGAGGATACCCATCACCAGGCCATTACCGACCAAAGATGCGATCGCGTTGGGAAAGAGCTGAAAGAATTGCTTGGGGATGATGGAGACCATCGTCCCCAGGAGGATCGGGATCCCTACGGTGAAATATTCTCTTCGTTCGAACTGCTCCTTTCCCGAGAGCATCACATTGATGCCCACCATGAGCTGAGAGGAGAGGGTGACGAAGAGAACAGAAGCGATCACCGAAGGAGGAACTGCGGTGAGAAGGGCCCATAGCTTAGGAATAAAGGCGCAGAGGATCATGATCGCTCCGCTCGTGGTGAGCACGTACCGACTGGCCACTCGAGAAACCAATACGACTCCAGGACTGATCGAATAGCTCACTAAACCCGCAACTCCTAAAAGTCCGGCGATCAACCCTCCGACACCGGTCATGCCAATGCCTCGATGGATCCGATCTTCCAGACCTTCTTTTCCTACAATTTCAGAAATTCCCTGGATACTCCCTACTGTGTTTACCATGACCGCCAAATAGGTACAGACGATGGCGAGAATTGCTGGCAAGGAGAAGCTCGGCCATACTCCTAAGAAAGGAGATGGCAGGGCAAACCAACTCGACTGCCTTACCACTGTCAACGAAATTCCTCCCTTAAAGAGAAAAAGGATCAATCCAAATAAGATCCCTGCCAACACGGAGGTAGTTTGAAGGAACCCTCGTAACCGATGAGACAGGAAAGAAACGAAGAGGATGATTAAGAGAGAAGATCCAAAAATACTCAACTCTCCATAGGGATAAACCTTGTTCATACCGATGAGTAAGGGATAGAGGAAAGAGAGAAGAGTGAGGGCCACCAATATTAAGATGACTCCCACCACATGGGGTGTGAAGAGAGAGGAAAGCCATTTAAACCATTTAAATATACCGATGAGAATAAGAAAAAAGCCCCCCAAAATCATACCTCCTTCGATCACGGGAAGTCCGTAAGGGGCTAAGATAATAAAGGTCACCAAAATGGCTGAGGAAGGTCCTTCCAGCAGAGGGTATCGGTGACCTAAAAGACTTTGGAGAAGGGTCATGAGGCCTGCGGCGATCAGCAGGCGTTGCGAAAAACTGATTTGGGCTGCGTGATCAAGCCCTAAGGCTGCTCCGCAGAGCGTGGAAAAAACCACTACACTTGGGATAGCAATGATGACCCATTGAAGGCCATAGGCCAGATTTTTAAAAAAAGGTGGGGTTTCGTTCAACTGAAATTGAAATGTCTGTTCTTCCATCATATGTCCGAATGAACGGTTTTACCTTAAAATACCCTGCTAAAAATATCAACTGAAAAATCACTGGAACAACGCTTGAAAACGAAAACCCTCCACGCGGCAACCCGTTACAGAGACTGGTTTGTCCTTGACAAATAGTTTCAATTTATTTAAGTTGATTGAGTTGATCTAAACGTCAAACCAAAATGATAGAAGCTCATGGTGGTTGAGACCAAAAAAGGAGATGAATCTTCTCTATCATTAAGAGGCTCAGCAAACTTCTTTGGAGAAAATTCTCACTGCCTGCCGTCTTTTCTTAAAAACATGACCTAAACGTTGCATAAAATCGGCAGGTGAGTGTGCTTCCAAAACTTTATAATGCGGTTTTTTTCTATATTTTATGGGGAGCACGCGGTTTTACCTTAGGTGGCCTTTGTAAAATGTTTCGAAACGGAGCAGTGATCTGATAAAAGGTGCCGCTATAAAGTTTTTCCAACACACCCACCTGCCTTTGGCAGAGTTTTTATGCAACTTTAAGGATGATACTGCTTTGGGTTGATGGCTCCAAGAGGAGATCATTCAATGAGTTGCCCTGAAAAAGATCTCGAAGGGTGATTCATGATGAGAAAACGAAGGGAGGATGGAAAAATGGGAAAAGATGTTTATGCGTTATCAAAAAAAGTTCTTGCGTGTCTCTTGGGTATTGTTTTCATGATGGGCTTTACGAACATTGCCTTTTCACAGGACTACCCCACTAAAGCGATTACGGTGGTGGTCGGGATGGAGGCTGGAGGCATCGTCGATGTTGCTTCTCGTATCCTTTCCGAAGAAACGAAGAAGGTGATCGGCCAGGATATCATCGTGGAAAACAGACCCGGAGCGAGCCACATGATTGCAGGAAGCCATGTCGTCTCCTCCAAACCGGATGGCTATACACTCTGGGGGTCCACGGATGCACCCTTCGTCCGGATGCCTCACATGATGAAACTGAAATTCGATCCCATCGCGGAAACGACTCCAATCATCTTTTACGGGGTCTTCACCCATTTCATTGTCGTTCCGGCAGAAAGCCCGTTCAAGAACCTCAAGGGCATGCTCACCTTCGCCAAGGAGAACCCCGGGAAGCTGACCTTCGGCATTCCAGGCATTGGCATGGTCCCCCACATGGCGGTGGCAGGGATGGAACTCGAAACCGGGCTAAAGGTCTCCCACGTTCCTTTCGCGGGTGAGCCCAAGATCATTGCAGCCCTGCTTGGAGGCCACCTGATGGCCGCAGGGATTGCCATTGAATCCTCCATCGCCCAGGTGAAGGCGGGAAAGCTAAGGGCTTTGGGAGTACTTCAGGGAGAGGAACGCCTTTCAGCATTTCCTGATATACCTACTCTGAAAGAGGTGGCAAAGGAATTCGGGATGAAAACGAACGTTATCTACCCCGGTCTGATGATGTCTGGACCAAAAGGCCTGCCCGAGCCCATCGTGAAGAAGCTGGTTACGGTCTTCGACACAGCCCGGAAGTCAGCCGGGTTCCAGAAATACGCGAAGGAAACCTATATCTTCCAGGATAAGATGCCTATGACGGGAGAGGCCCTGCGGAATCACCTGAACCGTGGATACAAAGAGACCGGCGAGCTGATCGAGAAACTCGGAATCCAGAAGAAGTAGCCTTTTCCCGAGGAAAGGTGTGAATGGTGTGGGAGTTGAATCTTCTTTCCCTTTGGACGGGATGGGGTTTCAACTCCCATGCTTCTTTCTGAGGTTCAAAGGTTTTTTCATTCCGGGATTAAGAAAAGGAACATGGCTTTGCGAAATGTAAAAGGGTGGATTGCGGAGAAGGATGCCAATCTTTGGACGGGCCTTTTCCTCATGATCCTTTCCGGCGCCGTGATCAGCGAGGCGTTTGAGCTCGAAGTCGGGACCCCCAGCAATCCTGGTTCCGGGTTCATGATTTTTGGAGCCTCGGGTGTCCTCGGTCTTCTTGCCCTCCGCCAATTCATCAAATCTCTCCAACCGGTCAATCGTGCATCAGGAGAGGCCGCTGAGAGAATCCACTGGGGTCGTATCGTTGCCGTTATCGCGGTCAATATTCTTTACATCCTCCTTCTGCAAACTTTAGGCTATCTGATCTGCACCTTCCTCTTCTTGTGCTTTTTGTTTCAGGTTCTGGAAAGGGGAAGATGGATCCCTCGGGTGATCGGATCCGCATTGACCTCATTTTTAACGTACCTGCTCTTTGCCCGAATGCTGCAGCTCAACCTTCCGAAGGGATTGATCCCATTTTTCTGAAGTGATTGCCAATGACAGAAGCGGAGATCGCCGCCAATGGAAGCCCATGAAAAAAGCCTTTGTATCGCTGTTAAGGAGAAGTAACGGATGGGGGCAGAGATTCTTTACGGGTTTAAGATTGCGACTACCCCTGAAAACCTTCTCTTGTGTTTCTTAGGGGTGTTTCTCGGCACTCTCGTCGGCGTCCTGCCGGGAATCGGACCCGCTGGCGCGATGGCGCTTCTCCTCCCCGTCAGCCTCAAGATCACCCCTGTGGGAACCTTCATCATGCTGGCCGGGATTTATTATGGATCGATGTATGGAGGGTCAACCACATCCATTTTGGTTTCAATCCCGGGAGAGCCGGCAAGCGTCATGACCTGCATCGATGGTTATCAAATGGCCCTTCAAGGAAGGGCCGGACCGGCATTGGGAATTTCCGCCATTGGCTCCTTCATTGCCGGGACGATCAGTGTCGTTGCCCTCATGATCGTTGCCTTGCCCCTTGCGAAAGGCGCTCTCAAATTCGGCCCGCCGGAATTCTTCTGCCTGGTTTTGATGGGCTTGACCCTGGTGACCTATCTTTCCCGGAAGTCCGCAGAGAAGGCCTTTATGTCTGCCCTGATCGGAATGCTCCTCTCGTGGGTAGGCCTTGATCTCATCAATGGACAGAGCCGATTCACCTTCGGAATCATGGAGCTCAACGACGGAGTCGGGGTGATCCCTCTTGTTATGGGGCTCTTCGGCATTTCAGAAGTTTTCATGGAGCTCGAAAAGGATGAGAGGATCGAAGTGATCAAAACGAAGATCAAGAACCTTTTGCCCAGCAGGGAGGATTGGCGACGGTGCACATGGCCTATTCTCCGGTCTTCAGTGCTCGGTTTCTTGCTCGGCATCCTCCCCGGAGGGGGAGGGATCATCGCGAACTTCATGGCCTACATTATGGAGAAACGGCTCTCCAAACACCCCGAGCTTTTCGGGAAGGGGGAGATTGTCGGGGTGGCCGCCCCCGAGTCAGCGAATAACGCCGCAGCCGGAGGGGCGTTCATTCCCCTCCTCTCCTTAGGAATTCCGATGAATGCAACCGTGGCCCTCCTGTTCGCCGCTTTGCTGATTCACGGAGTGAGGCCCGGGCCCCTCCTGATCCAGGAGCATGCCGACATCTTCTGGGGGATCATCGCTTCCATGTACATTGGGAACATCCTTCTCCTCGTTCTGAATCTTCCACTGATCGGTTTGTGGGTGAAGGTGCTGAAGATCCCTTACCGGATCATCTTTCCCATGATCCTCCTGTTCTGCGTGGTCGGTGCTTACGCCATCAATCTGTCGATGCTGGACCTGAAGTTGATGCTCGGCTTCGGGGTATTAGGCTATTTGATGCGCAAGTTCGACTTCGATACGGCCCCGCTGGTGCTCGCTTTCCTCCTGGGGCCGATGATGGAGGTCGCCATGCGGCAGTCGTTGATTATTTCTCAGGGGAGCTTTACGATCTTCGTGACGCGCCCCATCTCGGCCGCATGTCTCGGCATCGCCGCCCTGCTCCTGCTGTCGAACGTCCTCCCCTTTCTGAAGCGAAAATGGCGTAAGCTCGGAGGGGTTGAAATGAGATGATGGAAAAGAAGGTGAGTCATCAAGGGGCAAACTCGATATTTATCAATAGAAAGGGGAACGAAGGGTGTTATTTAAGGGAAAAATGATCGATCTGTCACAGGAGATCTATCAGGAGATGCCTGTTTATCCAGGCCATTTAAAAACAGTGGTCTGGACCCATCTTTCCCACGAAGAATGTCAGCGCCAACTGGGGACAGGGTTTTCCTATGAGACCCGCGGGATTATGCTCTGTGACCATGGTCCAACCCATATCGATTCGGTCAGTCACCTGTCCAGAGATCCTGGGGCACCCTCGGTGGATCAGATTCCCTTGGAAAAGTGCATCACTTCAGCCATCTGCCTGGACGTCAGTGATGTTCCACAGAAGACGCAATTTGGTCGGAAGAAGATCGAAGCCGAATTGAAACGGTGGAAACTCGATATCCTGAAAGGGGACACCCTCCTTTTTTACACGGCCCAGTATGATCGATATTATGGCAAACCGGAATACATGACCGACTATCCTGGCTTGGACCGGGAGGGCACGGAGTTTATCATCGATCAGGGGTGTGTAAATTTTGGGGTCGATTCTCCCAGCCCTGACATGTGGTACGATAAGACCTACCCTTGCCACCATGTCTGTGCGGAACGCGAAGTGACTCACATTGAAAACTTGATGAACCTGGACAAATTGGTAGGCAAACGGTTCACCTTCATTGCCCTTCCTTTAAGAATCAGAAACGGAACAGGCTCTCCTTTAAGAGCGGTTGCGATATTAGACGAAGAGTAACACTTTAGCTCTTTGAAATAAAAGTTTGGAAGGTTCTCCGGCCAGGGATGCTGTAAAAGGTTTAGAATGCGGTTTTTTGTGATGTTATGGGAAACAATCGGTCTTAATTAGAAAGCGGTGAATTCTGGTCTGGGACTCATGGAACACCCGCTAAAAGGTTTCCGCTCTAAACCTTTTACAGCATCCCTGGCCGGTGTTCTGACCGCTCTCACACATTTTAAAAGAGCTAAAGTGTTACGACGAAGGTTGCTGAGAAATCCCCCCACCCTCTCCCTCCCCCTCAAGGGGGGAGGGTAGGGAGGGGGTGACATTGAGTTTGTAATAGAAAGGAGATGGAACATGAGTTCGGATCTATTGAAGGAGAAAGTGATTCACCCCATTTCGACACAGGAGCTTGAAAGGAGATGGAAGGCTGTTCGTGAAGTCATGAAAGGGGGGAAGATCGATTTTCTGCTCATTCAAAACAATAACGATTATCTGGGAGGCTATGTCAAATGGTTTACCGATATGCCAGCGGTCCACGCCTATCCCGTAGCCGTGATTTTTCCCGTCGGCGATGAGATGACAGCTCTCTGGCATGGTTCGAGCGATCCGAAGGATGTTGGTCCTCCACCATGGCTTTTGAGAGGTGTCAAGAAGCGAATCAATACACCGATCATGCTTTCTTTGAACTACACCTGCACGTTTGATGCGGAGAAAGTGGTCGAGGAACTCAAAGGTTATAAGAATATCCGTGTCTCTTTTGTGAATGAAGGAGCGATGACCTCCGGGTTCTCCAGGTACATTCGGGAGCACTTGTCAAGCGCAACATTTGTTGACATCACGGATGAGATCGATGAGATCAAAGCGATCAAAAGTCCGGAAGAGATCGAATGCATCAAATACAGTGCCTACCTACATGATGAAGCGATGAAGGCCTGCTTTGAGGCGATCAAGCCTGGGGTCAGGGAGTTTGAGGTCGCTGCCATGGGAAGATTGAAATGCAGGATGCTGGGAAGCGAACAGCAGTTCGTCCTCATCGGATCCGCACCGCCGGGAAATGCCTTCGGTTATAGCTCCATTCACGCGATGAATCGTCAATTAAAGGAAGGGGATCAGATAGGGATTCTCATCGAGGCAACCGATCCTGCCGGGTATTATACCCATTTACACCGGATTGCCTGCATCAGTAAAATCCCGGAGGACCTTCAGAAGCAGTTTGAGGACGAGAAAGAACTGCAGGCCCTCAATCTGAAGATGCTTAAGCCGGGCGTCGATCCCATGGAGATGTGGAAGGCGAACAATGATTTCTTGAGAAGCCGGGGATACCCGGAGGAAACCAGGCTCTATGCCCATGGTCAGGGGTACGATCTGGTAGAAAGGCCCTCCTTTCAAATTGGGGAAACGATGAAGATCAAGGAAGGGATGAACATCGCAGTCCATCCGGTGGTAGCCTCGAAAAAGGCAACAGCGATTCTCTGCGATAATTATATCGTCACGAAAACAGGGGTCAGGGAGTGTTTGCACAAGACGCCCAAAGAGATCTTTGTTGTATGAGATGTTTTCAGCAAAGGGTTCATCATCGACCACATGAAGATGAACGAGAGGTTTCGCTATGAAAAAGAAGTATAAAATTGGAGTCATTCCAGGAGACGGGATTGGAAGGGATGTCATCAAGGCAGCCCAAATTGTGTTGGACACGGTGAACGAGGTGGCCAAGGACTTTTCCCTCGAATTTTTAAGAATGGATACAGGGGATGCAGCCGTGGCAAAGTACGGAGACCCCTTTCCCAAAGAGACGGTGGAGGGGATCAAACAGAC
>Ga0315289_10005848_pt1 | contig 18086 bp, 19 predicted proteins | sample YL17G11_40_MG_FD_203452 | JGI IMG/M metagenome (GOLD analysis project Ga0315289, IMG submission 203452) | Sediment microbial communities from Yellowstone Lake, YNP, Wyoming, USA - YL17G11_40 | ecosystem: Environmental > Aquatic > Freshwater > Lake > Sediment | place: USA: Wyoming | collected... | reverse complement strand
GATTAAATTCTTGACTTTTCCCCTTTTCAAGTTTTATATATCCCCTCAATCTTACTAACAAGGGAAAGGATGGGAAAGGAATTATTTTACTGGCTGGCCCTGCAGAGAGTAGTGGGCATCGGAAGTGTCATGGCCAAGAGGCTTATCGAACACTTTGGCGAACCTCAAGCAGTATTTTCTGCCTCAGAACTTGAACTGAGTAAAGTTGAAGGGATTGGCCCAAGGGTAATCTCATCCCTTAAACGTTTTGATAGGTGGAAAGATGTGGAAAAAGAGGAAAGGCAGATCGAGAGAAATCAGGTTGATATCATCACCATAAAAGAAAAGCGGTATCCTAAAAACCTCCTTTCGATCTATAATCCCCCTCCTTTCCTCTATGTGCGGGGGGAGATTCAGGAACGGGATGATCTCGCTGTAGCCATTGTCGGTTCGAGGATGGCAAGCGAATACGGGAGGATGGCAACGGAGAAGATCAGTTATGAATTGGCAGAGAAGGGGGTAACGATCGTAAGCGGGATGGCACGGGGCATAGATAGCTTTGCTCATCAAGGGGCAATCAAAGCAAAAGGCAGGACCGTAGCTGTTTTAGGCTGTGGTATTGATATTCTTTATCCACCAGAAAGTAGAGAGCTATTTTCAGATATTGTCTCCCATGGGGCAGTCATTTCCGAATTTCCCATTTCAACCCCACCGTTTCCTGTCAATTTCCCGAAGAGGAATCGGGTCATAAGTGGACTTTCCCTCGGTGTGGTGGTGGTTGAGGCGAGCTCCAGGAGCGGTTCTCTGATCACAGCCCGTCTGGGATTGGAGCAAGGAAGAGAGATTTTTTCCGTGCCGGGGAGGCTAGATTCAACCAGGAGCAAGGGTACTCACCAATTGATCAAACAGGGTGCCAAGTTAGTAGAAGAGGCTGAGGATATCCTGTCTGAGATACTGCCTCAATGGGGATTACCTCAGAGGTTAAAAGAAGAGAAGAAAAAGAGAGAGGAAGGACTTCCTGTGAATTCAAAGGTAATCCTTGACCTTCTCTCTTTAAATCCGTTACATATTGATGATCTCATTTGCCAGAGTAAAATGAAGAGTGGTGAAGTTTCCTCTATCCTGCTCGATCTTGAACTGAAAGGCTGGCTGAGACAGTTGCCGGGAAAGATGTTTGTAAAGGTAAGGGAGTAACGATGGCTGAATCATTAGTGGTGGTGGAATCTCCTGCCAAGGCCAAGACAATCAGTAAGTTTCTGGGTAATGAGTTTTCAGTTTTGGCCTCCTTAGGTCATATCCGGGCATTACCCAGCAAAACTGGATCTGTGGATATCAATAAGGATTTTGAACCTAAGTATCAGATCCTTCCTCAGAGCAGGAAGTTCCTGAATCAAATGAAAGCCTCTTTAAAAGACTGCAAAGAAGTCTATCTGGCTACTGATATGGACCGGGAAGGAGAAGCGATTGCCTGGCATCTCGTTAATGCCTTACATCTCAACGGTTCAACCAAAAAGGATGGGCCATTGATCAAGCGGATCACCTTTCACGAGATTACCAAAGAGGCGATTTTAAGTGCCCTGAAATCTCCCCATTCAATCTCCATACCTTTAGTTAATGCCCAGCAGGCAAGGGTTGTCCTCGATTACCTTTTTGGATTTAACCTGAGTCCCTTTCTCTGGAGGAAGGTGAGATATGGACTCTCTGCTGGCAGGGTTCAATCTGTAGCCTTGAGACTGATCTGTGAGAGGGAGAAGGAGATACAATCCTTTGTCTCTGAAGAGTACTGGACAATTGCCGCCATTCTTTCCACCTCTTTCTCAGCCGTGCCTGAAAATACCTTCGGAGCTGAACTGGTGCAGATCGAAAAAAAGAAATTAGAAAAATTGGCAATCAGGAACCAGGGTCAGGCTCAAGAGATTGTTAAAAAGCTTGAAGGTGCAACGTATCAGGTGAAGGAGGTTCGGTCAAAAGAGATCAAGCGGAATCCACCTCCTCCATTCACTACCAGCACACTCCAGCAGGAGGCCTCGAGAAAACTGGGTTTCTCAGCCAAGAAGACCATGTCTCTTGCCCAGAGGCTTTATGAAGGGGTGGAGATTGATGAGGGAAGTGTAGGCCTCATCACCTATATGAGGACAGATAGTGTTTATCTGGCGAATAGTGCCTTACGGGATATCAAGGAGGTGATCGCCCAGAGGTATGGGAATGAGTATACCCTTAAAATTCCCCGTACCTTCAAACAGAAGGCCAAAAATGTCCAGGAGGCACATGAGGCTATTCGCCCCACGAACTGCTTCAAGCTGCCCGATGCTCTTAAATCCTTCTTAACCCCTGATCAGTTCAAACTATATACCTTGATCTGGAAGAGGACAGTTGCAAGCCAGATGGGCCAGGCTATTATTGATTCTGTTGCCGTAGATATCATGGCCAAGGATGCTTATCTTTTCCGGGCTAACGGCTCCACCGTAAAGTTCCCTGGCTTTACCCGCATATATACCGAAGGAAAGGATGAAGAAGGAGAGGAAAAAGAAAAGATGCTTCCTCCCTTGAATCAGGGAGAAGAACTTTTTCTTCAAGAACTTAAACCAGAGCAGCATTTCACCCAGCCCCGTCCCCGTTACACCGAGGCAACGTTAGTTAAGACGCTCGAAGAGTATGGGATTGGAAGGCCATCTACCTATGCAACGATCATAGAGATTCTCCAGATAAGGGACTATGTCAGGATAGTGGATAAATGTTTCTTTCCCGAAGACACCGGCATGACAGTATGCGATCTGTTAGTAAACCACTTCCTCCGGTATGTAGACTATCAATTCACGGCAGAGATGGAGGAGAGGTTAGATGAGATTGCCCGGGGTGAGATCGAGTGGAAACCGGTTGTTCGTGAATTCTGGGAACCTTTTATTGCATTGATCAGGGAGAAAGAAGGGGAGGTTAAGAAAAAGGATGTGGTGAATGAGGAAACTGAAGAAACCTGCCCCCAGTGTGGAAGACCATTGGTAATCAAACTGGGGAGGTATGGTAAGTTTTATGCCTGTACTGGTTTTCCCAAATGCAGATATGTAAGACGATTGGATGAGAGAAAGGAAAAGGATCAAAAGCAACAGGTATTCAGTGAAGAGAAGTGTGAAAAATGCGGAAGACCAATGCTCATCAAGGAGGGGAGATACGGAAAGTTCTTAGCCTGTCCCGGTTATCCGAGGTGTAAGAACATCCAGTCTATTAATCGGTCGGTATCTTTAGGCATAGCCTGCCCTGAGTGTAGGGAAGGGGAGATGGTTGAGAAGAAGACACGACAGGGGAAAAACTTCTATGGCTGCTCGCATTACCCCCGGTGCACATTTGCCACCTGGTATAAACCGGTGAGTGAACCCTGTCCCAAGTGCGGTTATCCTTTCCTTTTGCAAAAGGAAAGCAAACGCTCTGGCATCAGGTTGGTATGCCCTGACAAAGAGTGTGGATACAAGAAAGCAGGAGAAACGAAGGGAGATCAGGAAGTGAGACCTTAGGTGAAGGTAAGAAAGTTCCACCAATGGCAGGTAACGCCTAAGCAGGCGATAGAAATACAGCTCAATCTGCAGAGAAGGTTTTGCGCTAAAGATTTTGCGAGAGAGATCCGATTCATTGGTGGTGCAGATGCATCCCCGGAGCATGGGTATTGCAACCCATCTTGGTATCCTATTAGACAGCCCATCAATTGGATGCGCAAAGACATACCTTTATGGGGAATTCAAGTTCCCTGAAAACTCTCAGGGTGCATATACCTATGTGAAGGATGAAAATATGGGGATAATCGGGGCCTGTGTCCGGACCCGAGCCAATGTAAAGCCTGTTTTTGTCTCAGTGGGAAATAAAATTGATCTCTTAAGTGCCATAGATATCATCCTGTACTGCACGAGAACATACAGGGTACCAGAACCTTTGAGAATTGCCCATATTTTATCTGGGTCAAAAGGTTTCCCTAAAATTGCAATACCCTAAAACTTGTGATACCAAAATAAGTAGCCTTCGCTGAAGAGTTTTTCATCAGTCTGGAGAGAATTGCGCCTCTTCTGTTGTCTATGATGTGTATTACGCCTGTTAAAATGCATATAAGAAAGAATCCGCAGAGATATTTACTCAACCTGTTATTAACTGATGAATAATCTTTTGGGCACAGAGTTTACCGGTATTGGCTGCGCCGTTTATACCTGCACCACCTTTCACTGTTCCCCCAACACAGTATAGGTTTTTTATTGGGAGGTCCATGTCAGGGAACTTCATGAGCTGTTCAACTGATGGTTCAACAGGTAAAACTCCTCCACCTTCCTGTCCGGAATATGCCCCAAAATCTTTGGGGGTAAATACCCATTCAAAATCAATCTGGCTGGATATATCAGGAATGACCTCTTCCATCACAGAAATAATCTTATCCCGTTCCTTTTTCTTTACCCCATCCCAGTCCCCATCTCTATGTTTGAAAGGAGCAGGCACTAAAATATCAATATCATATCTCCCCTCAGGGGCCATGCTTGGATCAACAGGTGATTTACAGTAGAACAAGAGGGGTGGTTTTTCTGGCAGATACCCCTGCTCTATTGTTTCCCACCAAGCTGATTCATTGAGATCACATACCTTGAAATTGATCACAGCTTTAAGATCTGGTTTTTTCTTTAACCCTAAGTATATTTTAAGCAGAGAGGGTGTGGGTTTTAACGATTCTATCTTCCTTACATACCGCTCTTCAAAATGTTCAACCCCTACCAGGTACTTTATGGTCTCTTTGATCCCTATATCGCTAATGATGTATTTCCCGATGATTTCTTCTCCATCCTCAAGCACTACCCCTTTTGCTTCTCCATTGTGAATCAGGATTTTCTTTACTTCCTTTTTGGTTTTAATTATACCGCCATGACGTTCTATAGCCTTTCCTAAAGCCAAACTGTAGTTAATGTTTCCTCCCTTAACCAGATGCCACCTTCCCCCTAATTTTTCTGTAAGCCCGGACATGATGAGAACAGTGAGAAGTGCAGGCATGCGCACGCATGGATACCAAAAGGTTAGTCCATTAATAAAACTTATGGTTTCAAATACCTCCCTATTTGTAACTCTCGCATTGAGCCATTTAACAGAGTTCTGTGTCATGAGGTTGAAAACCTTCAAGAGTTCAAAAGGGTTGCTTTTCAACAGCCCCAGCAAAAACCTTATTTTCGATTCACTTAATAACTGGTTGAGCCGGAAGTATTTTTCCATATTAATTGATATAAAGGAGGAAAGCATCTCCCTGAATTCCTGGAGCTCTTTTGTTGTGCATATTCCCTGAAACTGTTTGAGAAATTCATACATCACCTTTGGCCCATAGATGGTATAGTCAGGAAAGTGCATTGCAATAGCAGGATCTCCCATTGGCACGAATTCGACTAATTCATGAACACCTAATTCCTTGAGCATGGCGATCTGGTCATACTGGGGTGATCCTCCAATCTCAAACCGATAACCATTGAGGAAGAAAGTTCCTGCAACTCCTCCCGTAGCCTCATGCCTCTCAAGGAGAAGAGTTTTAAGGCCTGCTTTTGAAAGATAAGCTCCAGCTGTGAGTCCACCAACCCCTCCACCTATGATAACACAATCAAATTTTTCGCTCTGCATGGTGATCCCTCCTTTTACGGAAATAACCCTTTAGCGAGTGAACATGGTCAGAACAGCAGCACCCTGAACTTGTCCCCTGCGCAGGCGATCCAGCGCTTCATTAGCCTGAGAGAGCGGAAATACCTGCACCTCGGTTTTTACCGGCACCTTCGGTGCAACCTTGAGTAATTCCTCCCCATCCCTACGCGTCAGGTTGGCAACTGAACGGACAACCCGTTCTTCCCACAGGAGACGGTAAGGAAATGACGGGATGTCGCTCATGTGAATGCCGCCACAGACAACAATACCGCCTTTAACAATTGCACTCAGGGCAGTTGGCACCAGCGAGCCCACTGGTGCAAAGATAATCGCCGCATCCAGTTTCTCTGGAGGTTGTTCGGTTGAATCGCCTGCCCAGACAGCCCCGAGCCGACAGGCAAACTCCTGCGCCTGAATGTCACCTGGTCTCGTAAATGCATAGATACGTTTTCCTTCGTATACCGCCACCTGAGTAATGATGTGGGCAGCAGCACCGAATCCGTAAATGCCAAGGTGTTCCCCATTTTCACCTGCCATTCGGTACGACCGGTATCCGATCAATCCCGCACAGAGAAGCGGAGCAACTTCAGCATCACTGTACGCTGCTGGGAGATGAAAACAGTATCGCTGGTCTGCCACGGTGTATTCGGCGTAACCACCGTCAATGGTATAGCCGGTGAAAAGTGCATGCTCACACAGGTTCTCCTGGCCTTTCCGGCAAAAACGGCACTGGCCACAGGTAGAGCCGAGCCACGGTACCCCAACCCGATCTCCCAGGCGAAATTCTCTGACCTGATTTCCCATCGCAACAACGGTACCAACTATTTCATGTCCAATGATCAGGGGCAGTTTTGGATTTGGAAGTTCGTTGTCCACGATGTGCAGGTCTGTATGGCACACCCCGCAGGCATGAACCCGGATTAGAAGCTGTTGCGGGCCTGGCTTGGGAACAGGCACTTCCATGGCACGAAGTAACGCTCCTGGTGTTTCTAACACCATCGCCCGCATCTTTTCCGGAATCTTCATTGCCTACCCTCTTTCCTCAAACCGTTTAATGGTAAAGTGCCTGCACGTATATGGTCAACCAAAATTCTAATTCCTGAACAATCCTTTCAGTGTATCTATAGTTTTTTGACCCAAGGATCGGGTTGAGCCTGATACTGCCCAATCAATGTTCTTGGTCATAACTTTGAATATCTCGACTAAAATCTCAGATGCAGACTTTCCTCCTTTTCCGATGTTCTCGATTGTAATATCAGGCAGGGACAGTGAAACCATTTTTTCCTTGAGAGCGGTCATACTGAAGTTTACTGTACCATTTTTTACCATAAATCTGTTGATCAGGACCTTTTTCTCGGCTTCTTTTTTTGCCTTTTTAACTTTGCCTTTAGAAGTGCTTTTGGATTTCCGGGAAAAGGACTTGAGGTTTTTCAGTATGGTTTTTATGTTGCTGCCTTTCTCGTTCACTTCATAGGTGATCTCCGGGGCATTGACCACGATTTCATCAATAATGATTGTCCTGGATAAGATTGAGAATATATCTATTGCCACGCTAACGTAATGAAGTTTGAAAGCACATTCGGTACTAAAACCTTCCGGATTTCCAATAAAGAGTCCCTTCAGCTCCATTTTCCCCGAGAGCAAGGAAATATTTGACTTTTCTAATTTGACTTCGGTACCGGTGATGCGGGTTCCGAATGACTCCACACCGCTTTTGATAATCCAGTTGAGAGAAAAATACAGAGTCACTGAGGCTGCAATGATCAAAACTGTGACAGCAAAAATCAAGGTCATGAGCAATTTTTTCATGTTGTACCGCCTTACCTAATTAGTGAGCAATAACAACAGCAACCATTTATTTTCCAATGCGAGCCGAAAGTCCAATCTATTCCCTTTGTCTCGCCTTATTTCCGTATAGCCCTCTCATCAATATGAAACATGTGAAGTATCCGATGGACAATCGGTGAGAGAACTATTCCCATGACAGCTATAAATATGAGTCCGCTGAAGATGGCGTATGCTGAAGCAAAAACTTTTGCGGCATTCGTCGGCAGGGGATTTACTGGACCCATCCCTCCGAGAATCATCGAGGCATTTAAGAGGGCATCAACCCACGCTAAACCAGCTATCCAGTGATATCCGGCGATCCCAAGGATCAGAGCAACCAAGATCAAAACCCCAGCTATTGCAACCGATGCTGCCAGCCGTTTTACAAATACAGACCGGGGTGCAAGATTTTCATGTTTTTTTTCGAACATCGTTTAAAGACTAATCCTTGTTCATCTTACAGATGATTCACCCAATCCACTTAATCTTTATTTCCTTCTCTATCTGCTTTAACTCCTTATCCCCTGTCACCAGCTCAGCCTTACGCAGTTTTGCAAGGGCAGCGGCAAAGGCATCAGCGTAAGAGATGGCGTACAATGCTTTATAGCGGGCTGCCTGGAGGGTAAGCTCCCTATTTGCCTCAACGATGGTTACGGGATACTTTGCGATGGTTGAACGGTAGAGTTCTGCCCTGTCTTCGCCACCCTCCCGTAGGGCAATGTAGTATATCTCGCCCCAGTTAACCATGCAGAGATAGATCTCCGCTTCGTCATCGAGAGCCTTTTTAAGAATCGCGGCAACAGTATTTGCCCCCTCCTCTGCCTCACAGTAAGCAAGGAGGGCATTGCTATCCAGCACGTAGCGTTTCACAATTCACGCTCCTTCTTCTTCTCTTCAGCCAGGGATCGTCTCAGTTTTCCTTTCGTGCCGAGAAAGCCGATGTTGGCATCAATGAATTCAGCAGTGACTGGCACCATACAGATCTCACCGTTGTTTTCGTAAAAGTGGATACGTGTGCCGTTCTTGATACCGTATTTCCGGCGCAGTTTAGCAGGTATAACTACCTGTCCTTTTACTGTAACAATTGATGTTTCCATGGATACTCCTTTTATAATTTATAACAATTAATGGTTAATATATCCTAAGATAAAATGTAAGTCAAGAAAAAAATGTATTACCTTTGAAGGGTAGTAATAACTCTAAATTTCCTTTTTCCTCTTCTGTCCGGTCTCCCGCACCGGGAGGATGAAGAAAGCACCGATGATAAAGGCAAGCCCCATGAAGAGGAATCCCGGCCATTGCGCTCTGGTTACATCCATCAACTTACCGGAAACGACTGGTCCGACAAAGCCGAACACGTTTCCGATCATGAAGATCAAGCCTGTGGCGGTGGCTGCCAGTGCAGGCCCGACCTCTTTCAGCTCCACCAGGGTCACCATAAAGATAGGGGAAATGGTTCCCATGGCAGCTCCGGCAATGATCAGGGCGATAATCAAAGGCATCCCGGTAAAGGTACTGAAGCTGAAGATACAGATTCCTAAGATAATGCTGCTGATAAAGAGGAAGGGTTTTCGCTTCCCTGTCCTGTCTGAGAGTGTCCCTCCCACGATCTTGAAGACGGTATTGGTCCCGGTCATGACAGCGACGAGAATCCCTGCCATTGCCCTGGTCAGCCCTCTCTCTGATAAGCTGTGGGGGAGCAGGGTAAACAATGACATCACCCCAACCATGTTGAGGCTATAGAAAACTGAAGCCCACCAGATATCCTTAACCTTAAACACCTTCTTAAAATTGTCTATAATACTCCGCTTCTTCTTATCAGAGGTTTCATGGAGTTTCCCTTCCCTGAACAGTACCATCCAGAGAAGACCTGTTATGAAGGTGCAGATTCCCAAAGCCAGCATCACATTCCGCCAGCCACCAAGGCCAGGTGATAAGACACCAGCAGCAGTTCCCATGCCAACAGTTAAGGCGAGAGGCATTGACACCATGCAAATCCCATTCGCCATGGCCAGCTCCTTGGGTGGAAACCACATCACCAGTGCCTTGGAAAAATTTGGGCCGAGAGTGGAGAGTCCAATTCCCATGAGGAGCATACAAACTGCAAGACCATAGACACTCCCTGCAGTGGCCCGAAACGTTCCTGCTATGGAGACAATCAGCACACAGACCCCAAAGGCCCATCTGGAGCCAACCTTATCGCTGATCCCTCCGCCGATTAAGGAGAAGAACAGGGAAGGTATAGTAATCATACCCATAATCATCCCCATCTCTGCCTTGGTTAAGGGGATTTCTTCTCCAATCTCCTTGAACAGAGGCGGGATGCTCTGTACAGCAAGCATGACAAAGAACATATTTAAGAAAAGTAATACCAGAACCAGCCAGCGAAAATTAGCCTTTTGTTCCTCAGCAGGTCTTTCCATTTTTTATCTCTCCTTTTCAAATCATAATTTGAGATGGGGATCAAGGTAGTCCCTGAGGGAATCACCGATGATATTGAAAACCAGAACCGTCACCATGATAGCCAGGCCAGGAAATATGATCATCCAGGGACAAGAGAGGAGGTAGGTGCGGTTTAGGCTCACCATAGACCCCCAGGTGGGAAGGGGAGGTTGAACCCCCAGGCCCAGGAAACTCAAAGCAGACTCAGATAAGATGAAACTCCCAATCTTCAGACTGGCAACAACGATCGTCAGAGGAAGGCAGTTGGGGAGGATGTGTAAGAAGAGTATCCTTAACGGTGAGCAACCAATGGCCTTAGCTGCATCAACGAATTGTAACTCCCGTAAAGAAAGGACTACACCTCGGATCAACCGGGCAAATGGTGCCCAGCCCACTAAGGTCAAAGCAAGGAAGACTGAGAAGATGCCCGGGGGAAGTGTTACGCTGATTCCGATGGCAAGGAGCAGGCTTGGGAATGCAAGCATTAGATCAATCACCACGGTGATTACCGTATCCACCTTTCCTCTGAGATATCCGGCAAAAGCCCCTAAGATTATACCAATGGTGAGCGATGTGAAGGTAACAGCAAACCCGATGAAGAGGGAATAGCGTGCCCCGAAGACCACCCGGCTCAAGATATCTCTCCCCTTGCTGTCTGTCCCGAAGAGATGGCTTAGTGATGGTGAAAATTTCAGGCTGTCCAGGTTGATCTCCAGTGGATCATAGGGAGATAAGAGAGGTGCGAAGGTAGCAACCAGAATGAGGATAAGAATGATAATAAGAGAAGTCAGGACCCATGGGTTTTTCTTTAAATGGTTAATGATTTTCTCCCATTCCATAGGTTACTCTCTCACCCTTATCCTCGGATCAAGATACAGGTAGATAAGATCAACTAAGAAGTTGATGAATACAAAGAAGGCAGCCCCAACCAGAACTGTGCCCATGACCACAGGATAGTCCCTTCTCATAATTCCTTCTACTGCATATCTTCCCACGCCGTCCCATCCAAAGATCGTTTCGGTTAAGACTGAACCATTCAGATAGCTTCCAAAGTCCAGGCCAATCAGGGTGATGATGGGGAGTAATGCGTTTTTCAGGGCATGCTTGAGCACTACTTTCCTTTTTGTGAGACCTTTAGATCGGGCAGTTGTTATGTAAGGCTGAGACAGCACCTCAAGCAGGCTTGAGCGGGTGATCCTTACAATATAGGCAGCAGAGTTGATCCCAAGCGTACTGGCAGGTAAGATCAGATAGATCAGTTCCCCCTCTCCCATGCCCGAAGGGGGGAGCAGAGGGATTAAGAATGCAAAGATTAACATCAGGGTTAATCCCAGCCAGAACACGGGAAGAGAAATTCCTCCTGCGGAGATGAGGAGTCCAAGTCTATCCAAGATGCTTCCCCGGGTAACTGCCATCAACGTGCCTAAGAGAATCCCTGAGAGTGAAGCAAACAGCATGGCGGCAAAGGCAAGTTCAAATGTGTGCAGGCACTTCGCTTTCAGGTCATCAACAACCTTTCTATTGGTATAGTAGGAGGTGCCCAGGTCTCCAGTGACGATAAATTTCAGGTAACCACGATACTGCCTGACAAATGGTTGGTCTGAGCCGAGTTCTTTGCGGATCCTTTCAACTGTTTCCTGTTCAGCCCTTTCCCCAATTAAACCCTGCACTGGATCACCAGGGAGTGTCTTGATGAGCATGAAAGTGACGAAGGTGATGCCAAGGAGAGTCAGGCAGAGAATTAAAAATCGGCGAAGAAAATAGGTAAACATACTGAAAAATCCAAATGTCAAAGCTCAAATGTCAAATGAAATCCAAATGCCAAATTTGAACTTTGGATTTTGACATTTGACATTCCCTTATTGTCTTTCCTCAATATACACCGCTGTTCCCTTATCAACCCCTGGCATGGGATACAATTTTACCCCTTTTACCCATGGCTGTGTCACGACATAATCCTTTTTGTGCCAGAAAAATACCCACGGTGCCTGATCAATAACCCTTTTTTCAATCTCCTGGTAAAGCAAGAAGCGCTTTTCTTTAGCAATGGTTTTCTGAGCCTCCTCAATCAATCGATCGATTTTTGTATCTTTAAAAAAGGTGCGGTTACCTCCTGCGCCCCAGTTTCCCGAATGAAAGGTGGGGAAAAGGAAGTTTTCGGCATCAGGATAATCAGCACCCCAGGATAACCAGAAGGCATCAGCCTCCCTTTTATTTAATGCCTCCATAAAAGAACTCCACTCCCTTTGGATGATCTGTGCCCTGACCCCCACCTTTTCTAAGTATTTCTGGACCACTTCTAATATCTCCAAACTCTCCTGATCAGAACTCTGATAGATCTTTATCTCAAACCCTTCTGGATATCCAGCCTTTTTGAGTAAAGAAAAGGCTTTATTGGGGTTATAGTTATAGCCGAAATCCTTTTTCACATCTGTTAGGAGAGCAGGGGGGATTGGACCTGAAGCAAGGATTCCCCTTCCTTCGAGCATGGTTTTAAGGATCTTTTCCCGATCAATACAATAGTTCATCGCTTGTCTCACTATTGGGTTATCAAAGGGAGGTCTTTGGCAATTAAGGCCAAGGTAATAGGTATTAAGCCCTACCACTCCTTTCATCATTTGTTTCCACTGAGGGTTGGTCAGGTATCTCTTAAACTCCGCCTGGGGCACAGGCAGGAGATCGAGATTGCCTGAATAAAATTCATAGACTGCGGTGAGATCTTCCGGAATGATCCGGTAGATGATTCCTTTAACCTTTGCTTTGTTGCCGAAATAATCGCTGTTGGCAGTCATTTTGAGCGTGAGATTGTGCCTCCAATGCTCGAGGATAAAAGGGCCTGTGCCAACCGGGTGAAAGGAGAAATCCGTTTTCCACCGTTCAACCTCTTCCTTTGGGACACAATAGGCAGGAGGGAGAGCAAGGAATTGGAGGAATAATGCGAAAGGCTTTTCAAGCACAATTTCAAGCCAGTATTTGTCCTTGACCTTTATGCCAGATACTTCCTGCTCCTTACCCTCCATATACTCCTTTGCACCTTTAATCCGGCTGAAGACCCAGGTACGGGGAGATCTTGTTTGAGGATTGAGGATCCTTTCAAAGCTATATTTAAAATCAGAGGCAGTAACCTCCCGGCCATTACTGAATCGAACATTTGATTTTAAATGGAATGAGTACCTTCTGCCGTCAGGGGAGGCCTCAAATGTGTTAGCAATATCCGGTTCGATCTCCATCTGTTCCCCAAAACGGACCAGGCCATTGAATAACTTGGTTGCTATATTTGCTGAAGCGACATCCACGATCAGGGAGGGGTCTAAGGTGGTGGGATTGGAGCTGAGGCGAAGATAGAGAAAACAGGGCAGCTTCTGTTTCCCCTTCTCCTGGCATCCCCACAGCAGGAGAGGGACAAAGGCTGTCAGGGTAAGGAAAAGGTGCAGGATCCAGTTCAATCGTAAGTGAGATCTCTGAAAAAGTCGAGAACCCTGTTTTTCAGAGACCTCCAAGTTATTCGTTGAAAAATACCTCATGATCAAATAAACTTTTAATCAAGGATATAAAATTAATCGAATTTATGGAAAAGGTAAAGGATATTTCAAATCCCTGGGATTGCCTCTTAAAGGAAGGAACCTACAACCTTCAAAGACCTGAACCCAATCTCCTTAAGATCTTAAAGGAAAGTGACAGAACTAATGCTATTGCCCTTGATCTGGGCTGTGGCCTGGGAAGGCATCTTCAGCCTTTAAAGGAAAAAGATTTCCTGCCCATCGGCCTTGATATCTCTCCTTCTGCGATTCAAAACATCAAGATGAGGCTTAATCCAGATTTCCAGGTTCTGGTTGGTGATATGAAGATGCTCCCCTTTGAGAACGAGAGCCTTGATCTCATTTTGGCTTGGAGGAGTGTGTATCTCCAGAGTTTCAAGGAGATGCTTCAAAGTATCAGTGAGATAAAGAGAACCTTAAAGCCAGGTGGTAAACTATTTGCAGCGATCCGTTCAACCCGGAACACCCTTTTCTTCATCGGTAAGGAGAAAGGGGTTGAGATCGAAAAGAATACCTTTATTATTGATGATGGAGAACACCTGAGAGGAGTAATCTTTCACTTCTCCCACGAGCAGGAGATACGGGAGGTGTTCTCCTGGCTCACCATTTCATATATGGAGGAGGAGATCCTGGAAGACACTAAATATACCCGTCAGGATGGCCGTCCTTCTACCAACTACTACTGGATAGTGGTTGGCGAAAAGCCTCGGTAGTTACCACTTTAAAAGTAAATATCATACTTTCTTTTTTATCCCTTCTTGACTCTTCAGGATTATTGTATTAGATTGTAATACAGGAAAGGAGATGGTTGTATGAGAGAGACAATTACCATAAGTCTTCCCAAGTCCCTCAGGCAGAAGTTAGACGGGATGATCAAGAAAGAACACCTGAACAGGAGTGACATCATTCGAGAGGCACTTCGTCAGTATTTTGCACGGCAGGAGTTCCAGCGTCTCCGTGACATGATGGTGCCGGAGGGAGAACGGCGGGGTCTCTATACTGACGAAGATGTTTTCCGTAAGGTATCATGAGGGTCTTTTTTGATACCAATGTCTTAATCGCTGCATTTGTGGCCCGAGGGACATGCAGTGACCTCTTCGATTATTGCCTCACAGAATATACCATCTGTATATCTCAAAGAGTGCTTGATGAATTCAGTGACAGACTGATAAAAAAATTCGGTTTTACAAGAGCTAACGTTGAGCAGGCTGTCTCATTTATCATTGGGAATGCGGTAGTACTTCCCTTTGGTCCACTACTTTCGCCAATCTGTAGGGACCCTGATGATGATCACATTTTGGCAGCAGCGGTAAGCGGCAAGGTACAGTGTGTTGTCACCGGTGATGAAGACCTCCTTGTTTTGAAGAAGATTCAGAAAATACCCATCATAAAGCCCAGCGAGTTCTGGAAGTTTGAAAAGGGCAGGAGAAAGAACAATTAAATAGGTGATCCTGATATCTCCGTACGAAGAAGATACTCTTTGAACGCCACAATCATAACAAGTTTTTAAGTTATAACGATTCCGTATAATAATCAATTGGGCTATATTATATTGATTTTACAAGGTCATTTCAGTGATTATTCTACGAAAAACGATTGACACCTTCACATCCAACTTCTATATTATTTCCAACTGTGGAATAAGCTTAAAAATTAATGTTAGGACTTAATAAGAATCACATCCGGACTATGGGCACAAGAGGACAACACAAAAAACAGTTCCTAGAAAAGAATCCTTATTGTTGTTTTTGCGGTGGCTATACGCCATCGACCGAAATTGACCATATTCCAGCCCGGGTGTTATTCGATAATCGACAGTGGCCCGTGGGGTATGAATTTCCGGCGTGCCAGCCATGCAATAGAGCATCCCGGCATGACGAGCAGGTGGTCGGGGTGCTTTCTCGACTTTACCCCGAACCCAAAACTGGAAAAGAGGAAAAAGAGTTCGATGAACGTCTTCATGCTGTTGCTGATAACTATCCTGGTCTATTGGAAGAAATGATACCTAGTCCTGATCAAGTACAGAATGCTCTTTCAAAATACAATATTCGGACGCCTGGAAAATTACCCCCAACAGGTTTAGCTTTTCTTTCCGTCAAGGGTCCACTCGTGAATCGTGCGGTTGCAAATTTTGGGAGGAAATTGTTCCTGGCCCTGTACTACAAGCATACAGGGAAAATCCTTCCCAAGGAAGGGGGAATAGCCATTCTTTGGTACTCAAATCTCCAAATTGAAAATGACGAGATTCCCAGAGAATTGGCAACACTCGTAAGCGGGTTCCCAAATCTCGAACGTTCAAAGATGGATCTTTCGGATCAGTTTTTTTATAGGTTTGGTGTTACCGAAGATTTAAAGGCTTCGGTGTTTCTGGCCTTCTTTAGACGCTCATTTGCCATATTAGGTTATGTGAACGCTGCAGCCGTCGATATTAGTCTGCCGGAACACGCCACTATATTGCGGCCATACCAATATGACAGTTGAATCGAAGATGCTGCGTGCTAACAAGCGGCTCCACTGGATCGCCGATAAACCCGGCTCCCGGTGAGCCTTAGCGTTAGCTTGCTGCCGCACATAGTACGACTACATAAGGATGTCAGGAGGTTGAATGGATCGTAGCATACTAAAAACCCAAAAGGAAATAATGGCTTTACTGAACGAAATCATTGCTACGAATGTACCTGATCTAAGCAGTGACAAGTTTCCCTATAAGATAGTTTCAAAGGAAGACAGCAGCCTAATCCTTTCCCGCGAGGCAGCAAAACCATTCGGTTTGTTGTGCTCGAAAATATTGAGGATCAGTGATTGGGATCGTAAATTCTCGCAGAAGTTCATAGAGGGAAAAGTAGAGTCATTGATCATTGCTGCATACGAGACATCAATGAACGAGCTAGAAGATCGGATCAGCGAATTACTTAACGAACTTGAATCTTACAACCCTAAGCATGAAATAATACTGCCGATTGTTGGGCTCCGATTGGGCATGGATAGGTTTGAGCTTGGAAATGTTTTATTTCGAAGGGTAACTGATGAAACCTACTCAGAAGTGATCGAAAGAGTCAATCGTGCTATTGATCTTACAAAAAACACCGATGAAGAAAAAACATATTTGAAAAACTTTTTAAAACAACAGATTGATGTCGCGTTGAAAGTTGGAACTTTGGCCTCTGTTAATATTTCGGCAGAACCAGTTAGAGCCTTAGAAAGAGCACAAGAGGAATGCGGGCGCAGCCTTGATTTACTGAGGTTTGCTACTCCATATGTCCATCAAAATCCAAAGGAAATCGGCTTGGGCGTGGTGGGGGAAGTAATTGCAGGGCAAGGGTTTTATATTGTCTTTTTGGAGGACGGCTCCTTACAAACCACTCATTCAAGAGTTGGTTCATGGATTCCGTTCGAACTTAATGAAGCGATCGAAAAGAAACTGCAACAGATAGGGGTAATTACTCTTTCTGACCTTTTAAAGAGAGAGAAAATTACAGATATTCAAAAGAGGGTTCTATCTGCGGTGTTTTGGTGCGCAAAAGCTCAACTTCAAACCTTGCCGGAGTTTCGCCTGCTTTGCCTAATGGCATCTTTGGAGTCAATTCTTAATCCTCGAGGCGACCGTCCAGTAAGAATGGGCATAGCAGAAGGGGTTGCTTTGCTTATAGGCAAATCCCTCCCCGACAGGCGCAATTTAAGGGATTTCATAGCGAGACTTTACGACTTACGCAGCAGTGTTTCCCATGGTGGGCATGCTGAGGTTCTTGAAAGTGAACTTGGCTGGCTTACATCCATTGCCGGTGCTGTCATATTCGAGTTGCTCAAGAAAGTTGATGAGTTTAAAAGCCAAAAAGAACTTCTTTCGTGGATTGATGATCTAAGGTTAGCCTAAACGATACACCAGCTAACAATCGCTTGGAGTCGGACGAGCAACTACGCGGTGCATATTTTGTGGCATTTCCCTGTGGCTAATCAGCCGCTTGGTTGCTCGCCGCTCAAGCGGAACGTTATACCGTAGTAAATAAGTGTAATCACAAATGTACTCTTCAAAAATTATATTTCTTTTACTGTTTCTATTTACATCTATTATTGATTGTTCAAGCCATTTAGAATTTCAAAAGGGGACTCTTGTTTTAATTATTCCTTGTAAAGATGGTATTTTGATTTGTGCTGATAAAAGGATGTATAGACCAAGTATTGGAATTGATGATAATTTCCCCAAAATTATTAAACTTAATAACTATAATGGTTATGCAGTTATGGGCGCACCAACTGTATGGCGGAATAAAATAAAAATATTTGATGTGTTTGATTTATTAAATGAAAAACTAAAAGAAAATACAATTTCTGATAATAACGATTTTTGGAATAATTTAAAATACGAAGTTCGTAATAAATTCATCAATACAGTATTGAACGCACCTTATAATGATTGGCCCGAAAGTCAATATCCTCAGAATAACTACATTTTATTTCAAGTTATTTTCTTTCACACTGATGGACAAAAAAATCCTAAAATGTCTTTACTTCAATTTCGTTATATAAAGAATATTAGGTGATTGTAAAAGATCTGACACCAAAATAGAATGGTGTCATGGATCTAAACAGCTTTGAAACCCTCATAAAATCGGAGAATAAGGCTCGGTTATATTTTGTAAAGTCATGTTGGAA
>Ga0315289_10005845_pt1 | contig 18096 bp, 14 predicted proteins | sample YL17G11_40_MG_FD_203452 | JGI IMG/M metagenome (GOLD analysis project Ga0315289, IMG submission 203452) | Sediment microbial communities from Yellowstone Lake, YNP, Wyoming, USA - YL17G11_40 | ecosystem: Environmental > Aquatic > Freshwater > Lake > Sediment | place: USA: Wyoming | collected... | reverse complement strand
GCTGACTGGAGATCCGGACCCGCTGCGCCCCGGAGCGAGGGCCGCGGCGGCGCTCACGGTGCGGTTCCGGGACGGGGGGACGAAGCGGGGGGCGGCGGAGGGAGGCGGACGCAGCGGCGGCGGCGGCGGCAACAGCGGCGGCGGCGGCAAGAGCGGCGGCGACGACGAGGGCGGCGGCGGCGCTGCCGCCGCCGACTCTTCTCAGCAGCAGCGGCAGCGGCAGCAGCAGCAGCAGCAGCCGCAGCGGCAGCAGCAGCAGCACGAGCACGAGCAGCAGCAGCTGTCGGGCCTCGAGGCGGCCCTGTACATGCGCGGGCTGATGGAGCTGTGCCTGTGGCCGCCGAGGGGGGGAGGAGTCGCAGGCGGCGGCGAGGGGTTGCAGGCTCCCTCCCCTCCTCCCTCCCCGCAGCAGCAGCAGCAGGAGCGGAGGGAACGCGGGGAAAGCAGCGGCAGCCCCCTCCGCGCAGACCGCCGCCACCCGTCCGCGGCGGTCCTCCCGGCCGCCGCCTGCTCCGACGCCGCGGTCGCCGCGGCGCTGACCGCGAAGCGGGCCGCCAAGCTCCCTCCCTCTTCGTCCTCGACCTCGACCTCGACCTCTCCTCCTCCTCCCCCGGTTTCGGTCGCCGCCGCGCGGCTGCTCCGCCGGATGCTCAGCTGGGACCCGAGGGCGAGGCCGTCCGCGGCGGAGCTGCTGCAGGACCCGTGGTTTTTGGCTGAGAGAGAGGTTGGAAAGATGTAAAAGTAAAAACGATTTGAAAAGCGAGAGTTTCCGACGACTATCGAGGTCAAGTTTTTTTTTGGAATTGTCCGGCTAGTTTTTTTTTGCTCTTCAACTTTTTCCTTCTTTTTTCTACCCCTCCGACAGCAACTGTCGAGAGGGAGAAGCGCGCGCTTGCGCTTTCTGCTGAATTACCTCCCGAAATTGCCTCTCTGAATAGGGAGGGGTGCATCGGTCGATGTCCGGCGACGCCAGGCCCGACGCGGGCGCTGCGAGCGCAGGTACGAATTGAAGAAAAGTTCTCCGCTATCGCTTCGCTCGATGTCGACATCGAGCGAAGAAAAAGCCCCCCGTCTCGCGTGTCTCTCTCTCTCACTCTTTCTTTCTCCCCGGCGCCTTCCACGCCTCTCCGCCTGTGGAGCAGATGCAAGAAACTACACATCTGAGAGTCAGAGACTCCCTCGAAAGAAAGCAAAGCTTTTGACTAACGGATTCGTTCTCAATTTCCACTCTCAGTTCCCTCGACAGCGGCGCCTCGAACCGACTGCGGCGAAGACCTCAACACCGAGAGGACAGCCCCTCCCTCCGAGGACCTCTCCTTCGTCGACGCCGAGAAGCGCAGGCTCGCCTCGCACCCGATAACGCTGATCTTCAGGTCGAGGGACGTCGAAACGGCCTTCTTGGCCTCCGCGGCGCCAAGGAGGCCGCTGCTCCCCGCCGCCGCTGCTGCTGCGGCGGCGGCAGCCCTCCGCGGCGGCTTCCTGCCGCGCGCTCTTTTGCTCACGGTCTCGCTCTGCTCGCTGGTGCTCGGGAGCAGCATGAGCGAGAGGGCCGGGGCGACGGCCTCGGAGGCGGCGGCGGCGAGCTCCTCTGCTTCCTCCTCCCCTCCCTTGGCCTCCTCCTCCTCCCCCGCTGCCGTCGTCTCCGCCGCCTCGGCCGCCGCGGCGAGCTTTTCCGCTTCCTCCTCCCCTCCCTTGGCCTCCTCCTCCTCCCCCTCTGCCGTCGTCTCCGCCGCCTCGGCCGCCGCGGCGGCCCGCGCCCGCGCCCACGAGGCCGCCGTCGCCGCCGCCGCGGCCGCCACCGTGGGAGTCCTCCTCGCCTTCCCCAGCGCCTCGGCGGCCCTCTCGGGCTCCCCAGACGCCTTCGGCTGCTACTTCCTGATTGTCGCGCCGGCGCTGCTGCGCGTCCGCTGGCTGCCCGCCGCGCTCGCCCTCGCGCTCCCCTCGGCCGCCGCGGCCGCGACCTTCTCGCTGCTCCCGACCTGCCACGCGCGCCGCGCCCTGGCGTCGGCGTGGGCGATCGGCGCCCTGATGGCCTACGTTGTGGACTCGCTGCGCCGCGCGGCGTTTGCGTCCGCGCGGCTCGCGGCGGCCGCGGCCGAGCAGGAGGTCGCCGCGGCGCGCGCCAGGGAGAAGGCCGCGCGGGCCCTGGCGGCGGCGACGGCGGCGCGGACGCTCGCCGTCGCCAAGGCCCGCGCCACCGCCGCGGCCGGAACTGAATTCATGTCGCTGCTGTGCCACGAGGTGCGCACGCCGCTCAACGGCGTGCTCGCCGCGAACGAGATGCTCCTGCTCCTGCCCGAGGAGGAGCTGGGCGCCGAGGCGAGGGAGCTGGCGTCGACCGTGAGGGTGAGCGGGGCGCTGCTGCTAAACACGGTATCTTCCTTCCTGGACCACTTCAAGACCGCGGCGGTGAGAGAAGAGAGAGAGGGAGGGATGGAGGAGGACGGGAACGGGGGAAAAGAGAGCAAAAAAAAAAAGAAGGTCAAGAAAAACAAGCTCACCGCGCTCTCTCTCCCTCTTCTACCGAACCCTTCTCCCGAACAAAAAAATCAGGGCCGCCGCCTGGACGCCGTGCGCAACAGAGTGATCCTCCGCGACCTCGTAGATGACGTCTGCTGTGTCGTCGACGCGATGTTGAGGGGCCACGCGACGGCCGAGGCCGCCGCGGCCGCGGCGTCGGCGGGCTGGGCGGCGAACAGGGGAGCGAGAGGCCTCGGGGCTGCCGCCGCTGCCGCCGCTGCCGCCGCGTCGGCGTCGAGGCAGCCCCCGCCGCCGCCGCCGACGCTGCCCGTGATCCTGCTCCAGCCGCGGATCTCGAGGGACGTCCCCTTCGACGTCCTGACCGACGGCGACAGGCTCAGGGGCCTGTTGCTCAACCTGCTGACAAACGCGTCGAAGTTCACGCGCCGGGGCAGCATCGGGGTGCGAGTGACCGTCTCGCGCTCGCCCTGGCACGCTCCCTCGCCGCCAGCGTCGGCGAGGACGTCGGCGGCGGCGGCGGCGGCGGCGGCGTCGAGGTTGGCGCCCGGCTCGGCGAGGCAGAGCGGCGGCGACGCGAGCGTCAGGGCGCTTCTCCGGGCGTCGCTCACCGAGACGGCGAGCGCCTCCTCTTCTGCTCCTGGCGCTGCTTCTGCTGCCGCTGCTCCTGACCCCGCCTTCGCCGCCACCGCCGTCCTGCAGGCCTCCTCGCTGTACTCCATCCCGGCGTCGTCGCCGCGGGCGGCCGCCGTCGTCGACGGCGGCGCCGCCGCGAGGGCCGACGCCGCCGCCGCCCTCGCGCTCGCCGCCGAGGCCGCCGCCGCCGCCGCGGCCTCGACCTCCTCCCTGAGCGGAGGGGAGTCGGTCGACCTCTCCGACCTCCCGCGCTCCTCCACGGGCATCGAGGAGGTCTCCGCCTCGGGCGCGCTGCTCGAGGAGGGCTGGGCCGCGGTGGCCTCGCGCTGGCCGGCCGCCGACGGCGCCGCCGACGGCGACGGCGGCGGCGACGGCGACGGCGCGGCGCCGCCGGGCCTCCCCCCCCGGGGCTCGAGCCCGGGCGCGAGCACGGGCGCTCCCGGCGGCGGCGAGTGGCTCGTCTTCGAGGTGCGCGACACGGGCTGCGGCATCCCGGCCCGGTGCCTGCGGAGCCTGTTCCGCGCCTTCGACCAGGGCGACGGCGACGGCGACGGAGGCGGCGGCGGCGCAGGAGGAGGCTCCTCCGCCGCGGCCGCCGCCGCCGCCGAGGCCGCCCACGCCCAGGCCCGCGCGCGCGGCGGCACCGGCCTTGGCCTCGCAATCGTGCGCACGCAGGTGAGGCAGGCCTTCGGCGGGCAGGTCGGCGCGATGTCGAAGGAGAAGCGCGGGTCCGTCTTCTGGTTCAGCGTCCCTCTGGCGAGGCTGCCAGAGTGGGACGAGGACCCCGGAGCCGCCGATCCCGCCGCTGCTCGTGCCGCAGAAGAGGCTGCCTCTCCCTCTGCGGCGAGCACCGCGAGCGCCGCGGCCGCGGCGGCGGCGGCGGCGGCGGCGGAGCGGCCGCCGTCACCGCCGCCGGCGCTGCGGAGGACAGCCAGCTGGGGCTCCCGCGACGCCTTCAGCGACGGGCACATGCGGCCCCTCCCGCCCTCGCTCTCGGCCGTCGGAGGCGCAGGAGGGGGGGCCGGAGGGGACGGCGCCTCCGGGCAGCAGCAGCAGCAGCAGCAGCAGCAGCAGCAGCAGCGGCAGCGGCAGCAGCGAAGGGCCTCGGACGCGACGGCCGACGCTTCCCCCGCGGGCTCGTCGGTGGCCGACCTTGGCGCCGCCGCCGCCGCCGCCGCCGCCGCTGGGGCTGCCTCCGCGGCTCCCTCCGCCGCCGCCTCGGCTCCCGCTCCCGCTCCGGCCTCCTCCTCCTCCTCCTCCTCCTCCGCCGCCGCCGCCGCCGCCCTCCCCTCGGCCCTCACGGCCAGGGACTGGGCCGCGACGAGCAGGAGGGCGGACACGAGCAGGGCGATCGCGATGACCGCGGCCCGGGGGCCCCCCTCCCCCGCCGCCTCGGCCGCCGCGGGCTCTGCTGCTGCTGCTGCGGCGGCGGCGGCGGCAGCGACCCCGCACCTCCGCAGCACGGGCTACTACGCGCGGAGCAGCGGGAGGGCCGCGCGGCGCTCGATGTCCGCCGCCAACCTGGGCGCCGCCGACCGCGCCGCGAGGGCGCGCGCGGCCGAGGCGGCGGGCGCCTTCGCCGCCGCCGCCGCCTCCGCGGCTCCTCCGAGGGCCTCGAGCTCCGCAGCCGGCGCGGCCGTCTCTGTCCCGGTCTGCCTTTCCGGCGGCGAGGGGTGCGTCGCCGGCGCCGGGGGAGGCGGGGCGGGGGGCCTCCGGGGGAGGCGGGGGCCGGCCGGCGGGCGCTCGTCGGCCGACGCCGCGTCGGCGGGGATGGGGCCCCCCGGGTCTGCCGAGGACTCGAGCGCCGCGGCCGCCGCGGTGGCTGCGATCATCGCCGCGGCGGCGGCGGACGCCGCTGCCGCGGAAGGGGAGGCGAAGGCGAAGAGGGAGGAGGAGGAGAAGGGCGAGAACGGGAGGAGCGCTGCTGCCTCCTCTCTGGCTCCTCCTCCTGCGACGCCGGCGCCGACTCCCTCCGTCCCAGAGGGCGATGCTCACCAGCAGCAGACGGACGAGGAGGACACCTTGGCCCCGCTGCAGTTCACCAGGAGGCACTTCCGTCCCAGCAACGAGGCCGGTGCCGGCAGCGGCGACGCCGCCCTCCAGCCCTCGTCGTCGACGTCGGCGGCGTCGGCGGCGGGCAATCCCCGGCCGTTCCGCTCCGTGCGCCCATCGATGGAGGAGCGCCGCCGCAAGCTCGACGCCAGCGTCCTCGCGGGACGGTCCGTCCTCGTCGTCGACGACAATCCGTTGAACCGCACGATCGCCTCCAAGCTGGCCACGACGCTGGGCCTGCGCGTGACGAGCGTGGCGAGCGGCGAGGAGGCGGTCGAGGCGGTGGTCGCGGCCGCGGCCGAGGCTGCTGCCGCCGCTGCTGCTGCTGCTGCTGCGGCGGATGAGGCCGCGAATTCTTCTTTGGACTCCGCTGCTCCGGCGGTGACGACGCGCCATATGAACCAGTTTGATGCCGTCTTGATGGATATGTGCGTTTTCTTTTTAGTTCACGGTTTTGCGTCACAGAAGAAGAGGAGAGATAGAAAAGAGAGAGAGAGACTTTTTTCTCTCACGAAAAGAATAAAAAAAAATCCAAAATCTTCAAAAACATTTTCAGGCGCATGCCGGGAATCGGCGGCGTCGAGGCCACGCGCCAGCTCCGCGCCCTCGGCCACGCTGTGCCCATAGTCGCGCTCACGGCCAACGCCTCGGAGCGCGACCGCGACGAGTGCATGGAGGCCAATTTCGACGGGTTCCTGTCCAAGCCGGTTACCAGGGATCGACTAGCGGAGGCGTTGGTGCTGGCCATCAGCGGGAGGGCGCGGTTTCAGGACGAGGTCGTCGTGTACGGGTCGGGGGCGATAGGTATGGGGCTCGGGTTTTGAAAAGAAAGCGAAGGAGGAAAAGAGAGAAAGGTCGGAAGAGAAAGATATTTAGAAGGTCTTTCACTTTCCGAGAAATGAAGAAAAAAACGAGACTCTTCTCCTCTTTCTTCCGCTTCTTCATTCTCCCTTCTCTCTCTCTCGTTCTTCATCAATTATAGATTGTCAAAGGAATATAAGTAAACGATTTATCACACGCACGCACAAACAAAAAAATGGGGGGGGGGAAAACGTTTTTTTTCTTTCTCGGAAAAAACAAGAAACAAAAAGACTTAAACTCTCTCGCATTCTCTTGTCTCTCTCTTCCTCTCCCTTTCAAGCCTTCTGCTGGATCTTCTCCGCGCCGCCCTTGGAGCTCTCCCCGCCCGCAGCGTACGGCACGAACGCCGGCCTCGGCCTCAGGCCCAGGGCCGCGAACATCGCGTCGTCATCCTCGCGGTCGGCGTTCTTCGTCGTCAGCAGCTTGTCGCCGTCGAAGATGGAGTTGGCTCCCGCCAGGAAGGCGAGGGCCTGGTCGCCGAGGCCGAGCTCCTTGCGGCCGGCAGAGAGGCGGACGACAGAGCGGGGCATGAGGATGCGGGCGGTGGCGACGCACCTGGATTTTTTTCCCCAGCGAAAGGGGTTGAAAGGGGTGAGTTTTTCCCTTTTTGATGAAGAAGAAGAAGAAGAAAGAAACCCGATAAAAAAACTCTCTTCTTCTTCTCACCTGACCAGGTCCATCGCCTTGGGCGCCTGCGCCGCCCCGCTCTCTGCCAGCGGTGTCCCCTCCACGGCGACCAGCGCGTTGATCGGCACCGACTCCGGGTGCTCCGGGAGCGTCGCGAGCGTCTGAAGCAATCCAACCCGATCTTTGTCGCCCTCGCCCAGGCCGATGATCCCGCCCGCGCAGACCGAGACGCCGGCGTCGCGCACGGCGGCGAGCGTGTTGAGCCTGTCCTGGTAGACGCGCGTGGTCGAGACCTTGCCGTAGTATTCGGGGCTCGTGTCGAGGTTGTGGTTGTAGGCGGTCAGGCCGGCCGTGCGGAGGTCGCGAGCCTTGGGAGTTTTTTTGTTGTTGAAAGTTTTTCGAGGTGAGTTCTTTCCTTCTTTCGAAAAGCGCGCACCCCTTCTCTCTGTCTACTCTCTCTCTCTCTGTCTACTCTCTCTCTCTCTACTCTCCTCTCTTTCTTCCTCTCCTCTCCTATCTTTCTCCCACTCTCACCTGCTCCGGCGTCAGCATCCCCAGCGTCGTGCAGACCTCCATCCCCAGTCCCCGGATCTTGGTCACCATCTCGAGCACCCTCGACCACTGCCGCGGCCCGACCTGCGAGGGGCCCCTCCACGCGGCGCCCATGCAGAACCGCGTGGATCCCGACTGGGCGGCCCTGACGGCGGCCTCGTAGACCTCGTCGAGCTCCATCAGCTTCTCGGCCTTCAGGTCGACGTTCTTGTGGTGCGAGCTCTGCGAGCAGTAGCCGCAGTCCTCGGGGCACCCGCCCGTCTTGATCGACAGCAGCGTGCATCGCTGGACCATCGAGGGCTCGTTGTGCATCCGGTGCGCGCTCGCGGCGGCGAAGATGAGGTCGAGGAGCGGGGTCTCGTAGACCTCGGTGACCTCGGCGCGGCTATTGGTTGTGGCGTTTTTTTTTTGGGGGTGGGGGTGGGGGGAGGAGAGAGAAGGGTGAGAGGAGGTCGAGTTGTCGCGGAAAAGATGATCGAAGGTTCACATGCCCATCGTTGTTCGCTTTTTTTTCTCTCTCGCTCCCTTTCGCTCCCGCTCCTCCCGATTCGAGCCCGGCGACATCGTCTCCGCCTCGAATGCGCGTGCCGGGCGCGAGAGAAAGTTGGTGCATGGGCCCACAGAGAGCTCGCGTGCTCACTCGAAGAAAAAGCTAGCCGCAAGCTCTTCTTTCGACGGCCGCCGCAAGCTCGCTCTCGCGTGCTCGCTCGTTCCATCCCGGCCCTCTCTCGTCCTCGCTCGCTCGCCTGCAAGCGTCCCCAAACAACCCCCTTTCCTGAATCTGCTCACACAAATCAAAAACACCGGATACTCACGTCCAGTCGTTGCGGACCACGCCCAGCTCTCGCAGCCAGCGCGGACCGCTGCTGCTGCTGTTTTCCTCGCTGTGGTGATGCGACGACGACTCGCCGTCCGATTCTGCCACCGCGGGCATCGACGCCGTGCCCCTGCGAACGGCGTTGGCGGAAGCGGCGCCGGTGGCCTGCGCCGCCGCCGAGGAAGAAGAGGCCAGGGTGCTGTGCGCGCGGGAGAGCGCCGCGAGGACACCCCTGGCGAGGAGGGAAAAGGACATGGTTGAAAACTTTTTTCTACCGCTTCACCCTGAAGAACGTGACGAGAGTGGAGGAGGAAGCGAGTCAGTGTCGTACGCCGCCGCCACACTTTCCTCCTCAAAGAAGCGCCCTCTTCCCCTCTACCGCCGGCCCTCTCTGAGGCCTGCATTGCACCCTCCGTCTTCGACTCGTGCTCGCTCCCGTTCGTTCCTCATCCCCCCGGGCACGAAGGGCGTGAATCGGAGTGGAATCCGATAGATAGAGCGCTGAAGAGAGAGCAAGGTTTTTTTTCGATTGAAAAAAAAAGCCGTCGCCTTGTCTCTTCTTGTTAGCAGCCATTGGAACTCTTTGGGCCCTTTTCTCCGGTGTCGCCCTTCGGTCTCTTCGCTTCGACCCCAAGGCAGCATAGAAAATACTGAACCGCTCGCAGAGGGATTAAAAAGCGGAGCTCACCCTCCCTGACCTCTCTGTATTCGGTCTTCAAAAAAGGCCAACCGAGAGAGAGAAAGGGAATCGCGGCGGAACAACACACAATGTCGCTCGTCGCCTCTCTTGTTCACCACCTCCCTCCGCTGACTGGCGGCGGCTTCTGGGCAGCGTTCGCGCAGGTCGCCCTGGTCTACTACGGCTTCGCCGCGGCGATCCACTGGCTCATCCCGGGGCTCTTTGAGGTCGAGAGCGTGCAAGTCGGGGAGCGGCGGCCGGGGCAGGTCAGGAGGGAGGCGCTGCTGTCGATAGGTGAGAGAGAAGGTTTTCGAGTTTTTTTTCCAACGTTGTTCGACCTCACTTGCGCGTCGTCTTCCGACCTCGACCTTCTTCTTCCGTCGTTTTCACACCTCTTCCTCTCCTCCTCTTGTGTGAAAGAGAGCAAACGCGCGCGCTTGGAAAACGCGCGCGAGTTTGCCGAATTCATTTTTTGACCAGAGAGGAGAAGTCGAAAAAGTAAAAACTAAAAGAAACCCCGACCTCGACCCGACTTTCAAAACGACCCCCCCCCCCAAAAAAAAAACTTCAAAAAAGGCCCGATCGCCGTCAAGGCCCTCGTCTTCACCGTCGTCGAGGCCCTCTCCCGAAAGCCGGGCCTCACCAGGCTATACTCGGGCCGCATCGAGGGGGTGACGGGGTGGGCGTACGCCCTCTGCACGGTCGCCGCGCTCGACGCGCTGCACGACGCCTGGTTCTATTTCACGCACCGCCTGCTCCACTCCAGGGCCCTCTACAGGGGGGTGCACTCGCTGCACCACGAGTCCACGGTGCCCTCGGCGTTCACGGGCTACGCGTTCCACCCGTTCGAGGGCGCGCTCGTCTTCGCCAACGAGATCCTGGTCACCTTCCTGTTCCCGATCCACTCGGGGCTGCACCGGTGCTACCACCTGTGGACGACGGTGATCCACAACGGGGGCCACGCCGGGTACGAGATCGCGCCGTTCATTCCGAGCCTGGCTGCGGCGGTGGCGTCGGTGGTCGAGGGGGCGGCGGCGGTGATGGGGAGGGTCGCGGCGCTTTCTCCGTCGTCGTCGAAGGGCGGCCCCTCCTCTTCCTCCTCGGAAGCGGCGGCCCGCGCCGCGGGCGAGGCCTCCAAAAGGGCCAGGGCCGCGCTCAACACGGTCCGCCACCACGACATGCACCACCGCTTCCCCTTTGCGCACTTTAGCCTCTACTTCACGCACTGGGACAGGCTGCTGGGCACGGAGCACGCCGGGTACAGGGCGGCGGTGGAGGCGCACTTTGCGCCGAAAACGGCGGCAGCGGCGGAGGTTGGGAAGCAGGATGCGGAGGCGAAGACGACGGCGAGGGAGGCCGCTTTCGTTGCTGCCTCCGCTTCTGCTTCCGAAACGGAAGGGCCCTCCTCGACGGCGTCGACGACTAAGGGCGGCCTCGAGAGGCTCGCGAGCGCGATGGAGGAGTACGCGCTGCTGTCGCAGAGGAAGCAGCGGCGGCGGCAGCAGCAGCAGCGGAACGGGAGGAAGGGCGTCCAGAGCAGCGGCGACGGCGCGAAGAGCTCTCCCGCTGCTTCTGCTGCTGCTGCTCGCCGCCCGCGGTCTCCGGGAATCGGCGCTTGGAGGCCCACGGGCAGCACGGAAGAAACAGAGATCTCTCAGCAGCAGCAGCAGCAGCAGCGGAGGAGCAGCAGGCTCGCCCGGGCTGCTTGAGAGAAGGCCGAGACGACGGGAGAGACAACCTCGAGAGGACCCCCGGAGGGGGAAAAAAAACGCAACACCTAAAAAAATTGCCTTGCACCCACCAACACTTGCCAATTCTTTCACTTGCCTTGAATGTTTCTCTAGTATCCACCTCTGTGCGGAGCGGTGACTCCGAGCGCGCTCTTTCCATCATTTTGCAGTTGTCCCTTGTTCCCTTGTTATTTCTGAAAAATGAACCAGTTTTTTCTTCTTCCGAGAAAGAAAAGAAGAAAAGAAATCCGAGAATCTCGGACGCCTGCTCCGAGAAGGTGTTGATTCCACTGTTTTCCGCCGAGAGAGAACCATCTTTCAAGGTTTTCTCTTCCCTCTTCTCGCTCTCTTTCGCTCCCGCTTCTTCCCCATGCGCTCCGCCTTCTTCGTGGCAGCCTCCACGGGAGCGTTCCCGACGCCGCGAAGGAGGACCGGCTCGTCGCCGTCGTCCCATTCGGCAGCAGCAGCGGTGCCCTCTTCTTCATCGGCTGCGTCGTTTGCTTCCTCCTCGACCGTCGCCGCCGTGCGACACCTCGACGAGTACCGCCGCAACGTCGGCATCTGCCTGGTGAACGCTTCGGGCAAGGTGTTCGCGGCAAGGTGCGCGTGTGTTGGGGATAAATGCCTGGCGGACGCGCCGGGCAGGGTGTTCGCGGCAAGGGTGCGCGTGTGGTGGGGGAAAAAGAAACCAACTTTTGAGAGGGAAAAGAAGGAAAACGTGATGCTCATCGAACTCGCCGACGAGGGCGTTTTGTCTCTTGTTCTTCTCTCTCTCCTCTTTCAAAAAAAACTCCTCCAGGCGCATTGACGACACTCACGGCTCGTGGCAGATGCCTCAGGTACGGGACAAAGAAGATAAAAACTCTTCGCCAGAGCGAGAGAGAGAGAGAGACGAATCGAATGGAGAGAAAGGCGACGTCGTCGCAACCTCAAAACCTCGACCGTCCGAAACTCTCAAATTAATTAAAAATACTCAACACCAAACTCAACACCACCACCACCACGCAGGGAGGCATCGACCACCTCGAGAACCCGCTCGCCGCCGCCGCCCGCGAGCTCCGCGAGGAGACGGGAATCGTCTCGGCCCGCGTCGTGGCCATCTCCCGCTGCTGGCACGCCCACGACGCCCCGACGCGCGTCGCGGACCCGACTCGCCCGGGCGCGCTCCTCTCGTTCAGGGGCCAGACGCAAAAGTGGGTCCTGATGCTTTACTACGGCGACGAGACCGAGGAGATCGACCTGGGCCCCGAGGCTACGCGGGAGTTTAGCGAGTGGGGGTGGAGGGTGAGAAGATGCCTTTTTCTTCCCGCCTTCTGAGAGGAGAGAGAGAGAGAGAGAGAGAGAAGAGAGAGAGAGAGAGAGAGAGAAAAGGAATCTCAACTCACCTTGTTTTTCCCTCGAAAAAAACAATAATAATCAGGATTTGGCCGAGGTCGCAGCCAACGTCGTCCCCTTCAAGAGGCGGGCCTACGAGGCCGTCGCGCGCGAGTTCGGGCCCGTCATCTCCGCGAGGGCGAGGAGCGGGGGCCCGGGGGAGGGGCGGGAGGGGCAGGACGACGAGGGCCGCCGCCTCGTCGGGTGGTGGGGCCTCTCTCACCCCGCTCAGATCTCTCGCGCCGCTCAGATTGGCGGCGGCCATCAGAAGGTTCGGAGGGGGCCGTCGGGAGGCTCGGCGCGCCTCCTCCAAAGCCAGATCCTCCCGGCGAGCGGGGTGGCGATGGAGGTGAAGGGGAAACAGCAGCAGCAGCAGCGGGAGAGGCAGCGGTGAAACGATTGGATGATGGTCCGACCTCGTTGAAAAAGTTAATTTGTTTGAGAAGATAAAAAAACTCTTTCCTCCTTTCTTGTTCAAAACTCCCCCCATTCTTAGCTATCTCTTTCTCGAAATAGAGACAGAGAAAGAAAAGGAAACATACCAAAACGGAAGAAATGAAAGCGTACGTAATGTAAAACAACGAAAAACAATTAAAGGAAGGTGGGTTGCCTCATCATAAGACGAAAAGAAAGAGGTCGAGAAAACGAGTAGGGCACGAAACACTTTTTTCCCCCTAAGAAATTCTGAGGAAAGCGAAGAAGAAAAATCTTTTTCTTTGCCTCGCGCGGAGGCACACGATTCTTTCACGGCGCTCGCGAGCGCCCGCGCGGGGCGCAGGAGGACGCCGAGCGCGCCAAGAGGGTCTACAAGAGCGCCCTGGGGATGCACGATAGGGCCTTTGAGGTCGCCAAGAGGGCGAAGACGTCGTTCGTGGCGGCCACCGCGGAGATCGAGAGGAAGAAGGCGAAGGTTTACGGGCTGCTGGGGGCGACGGGCGGGCGGTGAGAACGCGGAGAAACTTTTTTGTTTCGGAGTTTTTTTTTTCTTTTTACAGCAAGCAAAAGAAAAGCAAAAGCAAAAGTTCGCCGTCACTCGTCGAGCGCCTCCAGCAAGACCCTCTGCAGGCCCCTCCCGACTCCGACGGCGCTCACGGGCGTGATCATCAGGTAGACGACGTCCCCGAGGGGCCGGGCGTAGACCCCCTTGCGGCGGAGCGAGGCGGCGACGAGGGCGGAGGCCGTCGCCGTGTAGCTCCCCTTCTTCTTTTCGGGCCCTTGCTCGCTCCCTCCTCGCCCTCCCTCTCGCCCTCCCTCCCGATCCCTCAGCTCCACGGCCAGCACCGTCCCGATCGCGTGCGCCCTCCGCACCCTGCCGTGGCCCGCGAGCCGCTCCAGCAGCTCCTGGTCCCACAGAGGCAGCAGGCGACCGCAGCCGGGGCCGCCGGCGGCGCACTTTGGGTCCGAGACGCACGAAGAAGAAGAAGAAGGAGAAGAAGAAGAAGAGGAAGAAGACGAAGGCGAGGTCGAAGGAGGGGAAGAGCAAGAGGCCCCGGCCCCCTCCTTTCCGGGGAGGGGAGGCGGCGGCGGCGGCGAGCAGACCGACGGGTTGAGCCTCGGGTCCGAGAGCATCCTCAGGCTCTCGCAGGCGGCGGCGCAGCCGACAGCGTGCGCGCTGTAGCTGTGCCCGTGCAGCAGCGCCCCGGCCTTGCCCCCCTCGGCGAACGCCTCGAACACCCGCTCCGTCGCCAGCGTCGCCGCGAGCGGGACCGTCCCCCCGGTCAGCAGCTTGGCGAAGCAGGCCACGTCGGGCTCGACGCCCAGCAGCTCGCAGCCCGAGACGGCCCCGAGGCGCCACAGCCCCGAGAATACCTCGTCGGCGACGACGGGGATCCCGAGGTCGCGCGCGGCGTCGCAGAGCGCGAGCTGGAACGCCGGGTCCACGAGGCGCATCCCGCCCGCGCCCTGGAGGCACGGCTCGAAGAGCAGCGCGCCGATGATCGGAGGAGGGGGAGCCGGGGACGAAGCGGAGGCGGGAGGCGGCGGCGGCAGCGCCTCGAACGCCTCGATCCTGCGGAGGATGTGCCTCTTGTACCTCGCCCGCAGGCCCTCGCAGCCGCCGCTCCCGGCCCCCCCTCCCCCTCCCACGGCCCCGCCCCCGCTCCCGCCTCCGCCGCGGAGCCTCTTGCGCGAGAAGAGCGCCGCGAGGCCTCCCCTCCCGACCTCGTCGACGACGCGGCCCTTGCTGCGCGAGACGTCGCCGTCGTCGCAGCCGCTCGGAGGAGGGGAGGGGGGCGAGGAAGGGGGCTCGCCCTCGCCGCTCTCCAGCCACCGCACCCGCCACTCGCCGCCCGCCTCCATCCCGCAGGTCGGCGGCTCGAGGAACAGCCCGCGGCCTGTGTACCACGGGGTCTGCGCCTCGCCGTTGAAGACGCTGGGCTCGGTGGCGTCCATCGCGCCCAGGGTGTCGCCGTGGTAGCCTCCGGAGAGGGCGAGGAGGACGACCGGGGGAGGGGGCGAGGGAGAGGTCGGAGGGGAGGGAGGAGGGGAAGGAGGAGCCGCTGCTGCTGCTGCTGCTGCTCTCGCTTTCGCCTTTTCCTCTCTAGCCCTGATCCTCTCGGCGCGGCTCTTTCGGGACGCCCGGAAGGCCATCTTGAGCCCGACTTCGACGGCGGTGGAGCTAGTTTTGAGAAAGGAGAGAGAGAGAGAGAGAGAGAGAGAGAGAGAGAGAGAGAGAGAGAGAGAGAGAGAGAGAGAGAGAGAGAGAGAGAGAGAGAGAAGAGAGAGAGAGGATACTGTGAGCAAAGGAAAAAAAGAAAAGAGAGAGAAAGAAAGCCAATCATGAGGGGGAAAAAAAGGCCCCTCCCCCCACCCCCCGAAAAAAAAAACGAAAAAAAATCTCACCCGTCGTCCGACCAGAACACGCGGCTCGCCCACCCCCTCCCGGGCCCCCCCTCCCCCAGGAGCAGCTTCGCGGCCCTGACCCCGGGCTCATGGGCCGCCTCAGGGTGGATCACGTGGCCGTAGCGCGCCGCGGAGGCGGCGAGGCTGCGCGCGAGCCTCGCGGAGGCGGCGGGGTCGGCGCCCGCGGCGCCCTGCGTCCACCAAGACGCGCACGCGTCGTACAAGGGGGCCAGCTCGAGCCCTCTGCCTCCTCCTCCTCCCGCCCCCGCCCCCGCTGCCGCTCCCGCAGCCGCCGCTTCCTGCTCCTGCCTGACAGAGATCAAGTGCTCGCCGGCGCGGGAGTCTATGGCGAGGACCGACGAGGCGGGGTCGCGCCCGAGGTCGGCGTGCTGCGTGAAGGGCCACCAGAACACCGCCGCGGCGTCCGAGGCCAGCGCGCGCAGCTCCCGCAGCCTCGCCGCGTGGGAGTTGTCGACGAGCCTGAGCAGGGAGAGGAGTCCGGGGGAGGCTTCGCGGAGCCAGGCGGCCAGGGCGGGGTCGGGGGGGCGCGGGAAGGGAGCGGAGGGAGAGAGAGGAGAGGGGGAAGAGGAAGAAGGAAGAGGAGGCGGCGGGCACGCACGGGGCAGGACGACGAGGGGCACTCCCAGCGCCCCCAAATGCTCCTCCAGGGCCTCGACGTGCCCCGCGGGGATCCTCGCTCCTCCTCCCTCGCCTCCTCTCGAAAGCTCTCCGGAGTTGTTCTCCCCGGCGAGGACGACGGCGGCCACGGGCGCGCCGTGCCCGCGAGAGACGAGCGCCTCCGCCGCCGCCAGCGTCGCTGAGACGCCGCCCAGCCGCGGGGAGGCCACGAGCAGCGGGGGGAGGCGCAGGGAGCGCCACGCGTCCGCCTGCAGGCTTCCCGAGGGGCTTGGGGAGAGCGGTCCCCCCGCGGTCTCCGCGAGGACCAGGGAGTCGAAGAGGGGAGGAGGGGGAAGAGGACAAGAAGAAGACGGGGGCGCGGCTTCGGCGGCGGTGGCAGAAGCGCCGAAGCTCTCGCTCCTCAGAAACTGCTCCTCCCAGGCGCCGATCTCGCGGGCGAGCTCTCGAGCGAGCTCCGCGTCGGAGACCCCCCTCCCCTCGAGGGCGACGGCGGCGTGCGGCGAGGCCGGGAGCCTCCACGCGTGCTGCGTCACCGCCCTGCGGAGAGAAGAGAGAGAGGAATCTGCGTCTGAATTCGGGCTCGAACGACTGTCGCCTCCTCCTCCTCTCGAGGCCGCTGCTGCTGTTTTTGCCTCGGAGGCGTGCCTCCCGTGCACCAGCTGGAACGCAGAATCTGCCGCTCCCGCTGCTTTTCCTGCTGCGGACGCCGCAGCCTCCGCAGCCGCCGCCGCCGCTCCGGCAACGACCGCGGCGTCGTCGTCGGCCGGGAAGCCGGTCTGCACGGGCTTGACGAAGAGCACCCCGCGCCTGCCCCCCCGCGCCCCCCCTCCCGCGGAGACGGCCGCGGCGGCGAGCCCCGCCGAGACGAGCGTCTTGCCGACGCCCGTGTCGGCTCCCCAGACGGCGAGCGTTGGGGAGCGGAGCGGGAGGCCGGGAGGGGGAGCGGAGGGAGAGGGGGCTGAGGCGCCGTTTCTCGCGGGGGCGGCGGCGACGGCGGCGCCTCGCGGCGGCCACGGCGACGACGAAGAGGAGAACCTGCGAGCGGCAAAGACGGCCAGGGCGGCGGTGGCGGCGCCGCTGCTGCTTCCCTCGGCCCGGCCGCGGGCGGCGAGCAGCAGCAGGCCCGTCAGCCTGGACGGAGCAGAGAGAGTCGAGGAGGTCGAGGTTGAGGCCGCAACGGCGGCGGTGGCGGCGGCGGCGGCGACGGCGACCGAGGCGTTCCGCATCGGAATTGAAGGAAAGACCAAAACTGGTGCTCCTCAATATTTTCCCGTCACGCTCGCCGAGAGGTCAAGAAGAGGAAGAGAATATCCGCGTGCTGCGATGCGAAACGATAAAAACCTTTACGAGGTCACGGCCCGGGATAAATCCTTTGGAATGAAAACTCTCGAACAGATCGGTTTTTGACTGAATACGTTCGATGTCAGCGGAAAAAAAATAGTCGGGCGGCTCTGCTCGCACTCAGGAAAAAATCGTCTCTCTTTCTCTTCCAGGCGATAAAATGTCCCTCCCGGGCCCCTGGGACAGCTGGCTCTCCGATTCTATCGGCGAGCTCGAGCGCGGGTCCCGCCTGCGGGAGCTCCGGCCCGTCTCGCCGGCGCACGCGGACGCCACGCGAGTCTCTATCGACGCGGCGACGCTCGCGGCTTGGAGGCGGGCGACGACGATGCATGCTGATGGCGGTGGTGCATCGTCGGCGCCTCGCGGCGGCTCGAGCTCGCCGCACTCCGATCCTCCCTCTTTGCGGCACGAGAGGGGATTGGTGTCGGCGTCGATCAGCGGGAGGAGGACGGGCTTGGCGCCCAACCCGACAGCAGTCGCGGTGGCCGATGGTTCGTCGTTTCAGCCGCCGTCGTCGTCGTTTCCGTCGTTTCCGTCGTCGCCGTCGCCGCCCCCTCCTTCTTCAACCCCGACCACGACCCTCACCCTCTTCTCCACCAACGACTACCTCGGTCTCTCCACGCACCCGTGCGTCCGCGCCGCGGCGGCGCGCGCCGCGGCCTCGCTCGGCTGCGGTCCCAGGGCCTCGGCGCTCGTGCCGGGGGCGTACACGACGATGCATAGGGAGCTCGAGCGCTCCCTCGCGCGGCTCAAGGGGACGGAGGACGCGCTCCTCTTCCCGACGGGCTTCGCCGCCAACGCCGCGGCAATGGCCGCGCTCTGCGGAAGTACAGGCGGGGGAAAGGGCGGGGAGAAAGATCTCGTAGTGGTCTTCAGCGACGAGCTCAACCACGCGTCGATCGTCGACGGCGCGCGGCTCGCAGCCCGGGGCGGCAACGGCATCGGTTCTTCTTCTTCTTCTTCTCCTCGCGTAAAAATCGTAATCTATCCGCACAAGGACTCGCGTTTTCTCGACGCGGCGCTGTCCGACGAGACGCTCGTACCCAGGGGCGCGAGGACGCTCGTCGTCACCGACTCGCTCTTCTCGATGGACGGCGACGTCGCCGACCTGCGATCGCTCGCGCAATTGCGAAGAAAGCACGGCTTCTTATTAGTCATAGACGAGGCGCACGCGACGCTCGTCCTGGGTCCTCGCGGAGGGGGCGCGGCAGAGGCCCTGGGCGTGCCAGCTGGCGAGGTCGATGTCCACGTGGGGACGCTGTCCAAGGCCTTTGGCGCGCATGGGGGGTTTGTCGCATGCTCCGGCCGCGCGCGCAGCCTGCTGCTCAACGCCGGCAGGCCCTTCGCGTTCTCGACGGCGCTCCCCGCCCCGGCGGTCGCGGCGGCGCTCGCGGCGCTGGCGGTCGCCGGAGGAGAGGAGGGGGGCCGCGAGGGGCCGCGGCTGCGCGCGAGGGTCTGGTCGCACGCGC
>Ga0315289_10005843_pt1 | contig 18098 bp, 12 predicted proteins | sample YL17G11_40_MG_FD_203452 | JGI IMG/M metagenome (GOLD analysis project Ga0315289, IMG submission 203452) | Sediment microbial communities from Yellowstone Lake, YNP, Wyoming, USA - YL17G11_40 | ecosystem: Environmental > Aquatic > Freshwater > Lake > Sediment | place: USA: Wyoming | collected... | reverse complement strand
CCGTCCGGGCAGAGTTTGAAGCCTTTATATAAATCTCGTGAATCTGCTGGATCAGATCAATGATCCCCTCAATATCCTCCTTATCCCCAAAAGGAAGACCGATCATGAAATATAATTTTAGATTATGGATAGAAGTTTCCGCGGCTATCCTGGCGGATTTTAAAATGTCCTCTCTGGAAATATTTTTGTTGATCACCTTCCACATCTTCTCGGATCCGACCTCGGGGGCGATGGTCAAAGTCTTCAGCCCGGACTTGATCAAAAGGTCTAACAAATTTGGGCTGATCTTATCCACTCTCAGGGAGGAGACTCCTATCTCCAATCCCTTTTGATGAAGATTTGAGCAGATTTGCTCCAAATCCGGATAATCGGAGATCAAAGATCCCACCAGACCAATATGTCGATTTTCTCCGATATGTCTTTCCACTTGGCTCAATATGGAATCCTTATTATGAAATCTACAGGGTCTATATATGTATCCCGCGGCGCAAAAAAGGCATCCCCGGACACACCCCCTTCCCACCTCCACCAAAAGAGAATTTTTAAAATGGATGTAAGGAGAGGATACCAGAGAAAAAGTTTCGATTTTACTTACATCGGCTTTCCTTCTTTCAACCATTTCAGGAACACCTTTCTTAACTTCTCTCTTTTTTATTTCGCCCGCTTGGTCATAAATAATGTCATAGAACTGAGGAACGTAAACTCCTTCAATCTTAGAAAGATCGAAAAGTCTCTCTTCTTTTGAAATTCTCTGTCCTTTTGATTGCAAATACGTGCTGATAAAATCTGGTAAGGCTTCTTCTGCCTCTCCGATCAACAAACAATCGAAGAAAGGAGCCATAGTTTCCGGATTTAAGGTAACAGCCACACCCCCCGCAATTATCAAAGGCGCACCCATACTCCTTTGGGAAGACTTAAGGGGAATGCCCGATATTTTTAAAAGCTTTAAAACATTCAGATAATCAAGCTCGAAGGAGATGGAGAAGGCGATGATGTCAAAATTTCTTATATTAAGACCAGATTCTAAGGTTTTGACACCTTGACCAGTTGAAAGATCAAAATCGTCGTCAAAATACTTCGCAAAGAACCTTTCACAGACCACCCCCTCCATCTGATTCAACAGACGGTAGATGGTCTGATAGCCAAGATTAGACATCCCTACCTCGTAGCTATTAGGAAATCCCAATGCCACCCGAAGGAAGAAGGATTTCTTACGTATGGTGCCCCTCTCTGAGGAGAGCAGCTTTTTTCTTAACTTGTAAAAATCTTTCATCTTTTTCCTTTAATAAATATCATAGTCACAACTTCAATTTATCTCTGATCACACATCCTGTCAAACTAAAAGTGGATAGCCTTTGGAAAAGCTAAATTTCCGGTTCAAAAGAAAAGGGAAGAGGCACTTTAGTGTCCCGGTTTATATGATATTCTTCTTGATATATCATAAATTAAAGAAAGTCATGCCCGTAAAAGGAGACTTGCAAGTTCTTAAGAATACCATATCAAGTAGAATTTCAGATTACTCACCCCTTCTCTTTATAAGAGAAGGGGTCGGGGGATGAGTTCAAAATGACACATTATCGAACTCACCCTAAATCCCTCTCTTGGAAAGAGAGGGATTTATATGATATTCTTCTTGAAACATCATAAATTAAAGAAAGTCATGCCCGTAAAAGGAGGCTTGCAAGTTCTTAATAATACCATATCAAGTAGAATTTCATATTAGCGGGGCCAAAATAACTTCCCTTATTTTTCAAAAGGTCAAGGTTCGGACCAAGGTAGTGTTCGTTCCGACGTAAGCTTGTGTTTCCTCAAAAAGAAAGATCCCCCGCCATGGGCGGGGGATCTGGTTGATGGAGGTGATTTTTAAGGAACTGATTGTCCCGCCCAAGGCGGGATTAGAGGTTGAGTTAGGCACTTATGTGCCTTCAGCTGCCTATGTTGGTCACCACCATCAAAGAAAAAAACCTTGGAGGGTAAAACCTTTGGTCTTCAATAAGCTAACATAAAGAAAAATTTCCTTGGGAGGCATTAAAAGGCTTTTGCCTTAACTCCTCCAATCATAATTGAATCGTGCATTAAAAGGCTTTAGCCTTAACTTTTTCAATCATAATTGAATCATGTTCAAACGTGAATACGTCCGCAATTTAGTTGACTGCCAAAAACCTTGCCTGTTTAGTAAACCCAAAAGATTTACATTCCCCTCTTTTTCTTTTTGTTGCTTAAAAAAGCGCAAAATTATTTAACCTCCATTTTGTTTTCTGATAAAAGCTGGCACCTCCAAATCGTCCGAAGCGTAAGATTGGACCTTAGTTTTCTCCAAGACCTTTTGCGGGTCACAATCAAGCTCTCTATATTTGGACATTGATTTTTCTACGATACGCTTCGGACAAGGGAACAGATCAGTAGAATCTTTTCCCACCATCTTTCTGTCGCTATGGTTGCCAAAGCCGGTGGCGATGACCGTGACCCTCAGCTCATCTTTAAGGTTTTCGTCTATCACCGCACCAAAGATAATGTTGGCATCTTCACCTGAGGCTTCGGTGATCAGCGAAGCCGCCTCGTTTACCTCCAATAAGGTCAAATCTCTTCCTCCGGTGATATTGACCAGGACCGCCTTGGCACCGAAGATGGAGACATTATCTAAAAGTGGACAGGAGATGGACTGAGCGGCGGCCTCTTTAGCTCTGTTTTCTCCGGTGGCGTAGCCGATCCCGAACAAAGCATCTCCCATCTCCGCCATCACCGTCTTCACATCCGCAAAATCAAGGTTGATGAGCCCGGGAACGGTGATCAGCTCGGAGATGCCTCTGGTGGCTTGAAGCAAAATTTCGTCTGCTAACTTAAAAGCATCGGTAAGCAAGGTCTCTTTGCTGGCTAAGGCCAGAAGCTTTTGATTGGGGATGACGATCAAGGTATCTACTTTCTCCTTAAGCTCCTCCATCCCCATAAGGGCACGTGACATTCTCTTTCTTCCCTCAAACTCGAAGGGTTTGGTGATCACCCCGATGGTCAAAGCTCCTTGATGTTTGGCGATTTCCGCTACGACGGGAGAAGCGCCGGTGCCGGTGCCTCCTCCCATCCCACAGGTGACGAAGACCATGTCCGCACCCACCAAAGACTCTGCCACCAGATCACGATCCTCTTCGATGGCTTTTCTGCCGATCTCCGGAAAAGCTCCGGCTCCCAATCCTTTGGTAAGACGGCTGCCGATCTGCACTTGACGAGAAGCTTTGCTGGTCTTCAGATCCTGCGCATCGGTATTAATAGCGATGAAATCGACTCCCACCAGACCGGCATCGATCATCCGATTGATGGCATTACCTCCCGCGCCCCCTACGCCAACCACCTTCATGTTGGCATGATTCTCAAAGCTGGTATCCAGTTCAAAAAACATATCTTTTCCTCCCTCCAAAAAGATTGTTAGAAATATTGACCCCATAGATTTTTCATTCTACGAAACCAACCCTTTTCCTTAGATCCCCCTTTGGATTTTCCATCTTTCAGCTGCTCCCACCCGTAAAGAATCAGCCCCACTCCGGTGGAGTGAATGGGAGTGGAAGCGACATCCACCAGGCCGCTGAATCCTCGGGGTACCCCTTTTTTCACCGGCATATCAAATATCTGTTCTGCCAATTCTACCATCCCCTCCATCAAGGAACCTCCTCCGGTCAGAACAATTCCAGCCGCTAAAAGGTCGGAATAGCTGGTCTTTTTCATCTCCCTTAAAATCAGGCTGAATATCTCCTCGGCTCTGGGCTCGATGATGGCGGCCAAGACCGCGCGGGAGATCTCTTTCGGTTCCCGTCCCCCCACTCCGGGGACTTTGATCATCTCGTCTGAATCGACCATTCCGGAGAGTGCGCACCCATAGGACTTTTTGATCTCCTCTGCCTGCTCCACCGGGGTCCGCAAGCCGATGGCAATGTCGTTGGTTACATTCTGTCCCCCTACCCCGATCACCGCCGTGTGCCGGATGGAGCCATCGTGGAAGATGGCGATGTCGGTGGTTCCTCCGCCTAAGTCGATCAATGCCACCCCTAACTCCTCCTCCTCCGGGGAAAGGAGGGCGTAGCTTGAGGCCAGGGGCTGGAGCACCAAATCATAAACCTCCAATCCCGCCTTTTTTACGCTTCGATAAATATTCTGAGCAGAAGTAACCGCACCGGTGACGATGTGAACCTCGGCCTCCAGCCTTACCCCGTACATGCCGATAGGATCCTTGATCCCCGCTTGGTCATCCACCGTGTATTCTTGCGGTAAAACATGAATGATCTCCCGATCCATGGGAATAGCTACGGTTCTGGCGGCATTGATCACCCGCTCCACATCTGCTGAGGAGATCTCATTACCGGAGCGAGAGACGGCGATCACCCCCCGGCTGTTGATGCTTCGAATGTGATCTCCGGCAATGCCGGCGAAAACTGAGTTCACCTTAACCCCGGCCATCAGCTCCGCATCCGCCACCGCTTTGGTTATGGACTCCACCGTCTTCTCTAAATTGACCACCACCCCCTTTTTCAATCCCTCAGAGCGCGAAGTCCCGATCCCCACAATCCTGGGCGGTCCTGATTCTTCCAGCTCCGCAATGATCACTGCGATCTTAGTAGTCCCAATGTCCAAACCGACGATTAAGTTTTGTTTCCCCATGATCGCCTCTTTTTTTATAAATTTTCTTTTCCGCCCAAGCCTTTTCGCCTGGTGGGGGGCAACTGGCCCTGAGGATCGGCAGAGCTCGACGGGGAGAATCCTGGCGAAGATTTTTTCACCACCACTTGATCTTTGAACCTGATATCTATGCTGGCAATATCCTCTCTCTTCCCTTCGTAATCTAAGATTGCCTTTACCCTCTTTAATTTCTTCTTGAAACTCCCTTTTCCCATGCTCACTTGAGTTCCATAGGGAATAAGATAGAAAATAAGATTGTTTTCGTCAGAAAGGTTTATCTCCGACATAATTTCCAGAAAACTCGAATCCACCTCCAACAAGGTCTTATAAAGATCTAAAGCAGATTTAGCGTTTCTATTAGGCCACCATTCATAAGGTCTTTGGTTTTGATTTTGCTTTCCGGAAACAGGCGGGGAGGCTAAGCCAGTAACTACGGGAAGATCGTGCTCAAAGTCTTCCTTCTCCAAAGGTATTATCTCCTGATCCTGGGATAAGCCGTATAATCCTTCAGGTAAATTTACCCACAATGCCGGTTTTTTCTCTTCCACCTCAATTAAGATCCGATTGGGAAGCTCTCTTTTCACCCACACATCTTTTATTCTTTTATCTTCCCGGATAAGCTGTTGGATTCTTCCCAAATCCATACGGAAGATGTTGGGACCTAACTTTATCTGGGCTTTTTCTAAAATTTCCAGCTCACCAATTTTATGATTTCCCTGAATGTCAATCTGCGTCAAATTGAACCTGGGGGAATGGGAGACAAATATGTATATCCCGCTTGACGTCAAAACCAATAAAATGGATGCCAGAAAAGCGATTTTTCTCTTCATGAGAATTTAACTCGAAAGCATTTTCAAAAGCTCTGTCCCAACTTGATAAATATCTCCTGCTCCCATGGTGATCACCATATCGTTTTCTTTCACTATCTCCAAAAGAAAAGACGCTATCTTTTCCTTTTGGGGGATGTAGAAGACGCTTTTATGTCCGTATTCTTTAGCGGCTAAATAAACCAGCTCACCTGTTACTCCGGGAATTGGCTCCTCCCGGGCGGGATAAACATCGGTGACTACTAAAATATCCGAGTCAAAAAAGGACCGGCCGAATTCTTTATGAAAATCCCGGGTCCGGGAATAGAGGTGAGGCTGAAACACACACACGATTCTTTTCTTCCAGCCGGAGCGGGCTCCTTTTAGGGTGGCTTCAATTTCGGTGGGGTGATGAGCATAGTCGTCCACCACCGTCACCCCTTTCTTTATCCCCTTGATCTCAAATCTTCTGTGGACCCCTTTAAAATCTGAAAGCCCCTTTTGTATCTTGTCCCAGGGTATTTCCAGCTCGAGTCCCACCGCAATGGCCGCCAGCGAATTCTTGACATTGTGAATCCCGGGAACCGATAACCAGACCTCTCCTAATTCTTGGCCTTTCACTTTCACCTTGAACCGGCTACGGTTTTCTATAAAAGAAAGTGAATGAGCTTGCAGGTCCGCCTGGGACGAAAATCCATAGGTGGTGATGGGTCTTTCTATTTTGGGAAAAAGATCAATCAGACTCTCCTCATCCAGACATAGGATCACCCGTCCGTAGAAGGGGACCTTGTTAACGAACTCTAAGAAAGCGGATTTGATTTCCTCAAAATCGTTATAATAATCTAAGTGTTCCGCCTCCAGAGTGGTGACCACCGCGATGGTGGGGGTAAGGCGCAAAAAGGAGCGGTCGAATTCATCCGCTTCGGCTACCAGAAATTCGCCATTCCCTAACTTGGCATGGGCGCCCAAATTGACCACCCTTCCTCCCACCACGATGGTGGGGTCCAGTCCCCCCTCGGTCAGGACTTCACCCACCATCGAGGTGGTGGTGGTCTTGCCATGAGTCCCGGCAATTCCTATGCCATATTTCATTCTCATGAGTTCGCCAAGCATCTCCGCCCTTTTGACCACTGGAATTTTGTTTCTCTTGGCAAAGACCACCTCCGGATTTGTTTCTTTGACCGCGGAGGAGATGACTACCACGTCCGATTCGGCTACGTTCTCTTCTTTGTGCTGGTCGAAAATCCTTATTCCCAGATCCTCTAATCTTTGGGTGGTTTCCGTAGATTTCAAATCGGATCCCGTAACTTTGTAACCCAAATTGAACAACAGCTCCGCGATCCCGGACATCCCCGCTCCACCAATTCCAACAAAGTGAATATGTTTTATTTTTTTAAATTTCATGACTTTTGCTTTTTATTCACATGGCTTAAAACTGCAACAATAAATTGTTGCGCTCCGGAATGCAGACTATCGAGTGATTTGGTAGCCGCACCCTTCAGGGTGCGCAGGCTGAAGCCTGCGGCTACCTTTTTTCAACAGCTTCTCCATCTCATCCACCAAAAGAGAGGTGGCTTCGGGTTTTCCTATCTTTTTACTTCGCTCTCCCATTCTTTTCAGTTTCTCATCATCAGAAAGGAGAGAAAAAAGTTTTTTCGCCAGGATTCCACCGGTTAAATCCTTTTGCAAAATTATCTCTGCGGCACCTTCCCTTTGCAGGGTTTCCGCATTATATCTTTGATGATCTGCAGTAGCAAAAGGGTAGGGTATCAAAAGAGATGGTTTGCCGCAGGCACAGATCTCAGCCAAGGTCAAAGCTCCGGCTCGGGAGATGACCAAATCGGAAGCCGCATAAGCAGACCTCATATCTTCAATAAATGGTAAAACCACACATTTGATTTTTTTCTCTTTAACTTTCTCGGACACAGAAACAAAATCACCCTCACCGGTCTGCCACAAAAGTTGCCAGTTCTCCAAAAGAAAATCCATGCTCTCCAAGACCGCCTGATTTATGGCATGAGATCCTTGACTGCCACCAAAGATGAATATGGTCTTTTTGCCCGGATCCAAATTGAATTTTATCAAACCTTCATATCTATCCGCCGAAACCATGTCCGCTCTTATTGGATTTCCAATCATCTTCAATTTCCCCTGGGTTAAAAAATAATCACTTGAGCTTGAGTAAGATAAACAGACCCGGTCCACCAAGAATGCCAAAAGGCGAGTTGAAATTCCGGGATAACTATTCTGTTCCTGAATCAGCGTGGGGATATTTTTAAGGCGTGCCGAAAAAACCACGGGAAAACTCACGTATCCCCCGGTTCCCACCACCAGATCCGGTTTTTCCTCATTCAAGATTCTTAAGGATTGATACAGGCTTCTCAAAATATAATATGGAAGGAGGATATTTTTCGGACTTGCTTTCCTCTTCAGACCTCTGGCACAAATGAAGATCAGCTTGAAGCCAAATTTAGGCACAATCATAGACTCCAAACCGTCCTTAGTGCCGACGAAGATAACCTGGCTTTCTGGAAATCTTTTTTTAAACTCTTTTGCCATGGCTACTGCCGGAAAAACGTGTCCTCCGGTCTTTCCTCCAGCGAAAATGACTTTAAATGATAGCATGGTCGAACCATTTTCATACGGTCTTCTTACTGATAATTCGTGGAGATGGGACAAATCTCGTTTGTCTGGATATGTTCAGAAGCACACCTATCCCCACGGAGGAGAAGATCAAAGATGACCCACCATAACTTAAGAAGGGCATAGGGATGCCGGTGGTGGGCAAAAGCCCTACCACCACCCCGGCATTGATCAAGGCACATATAAATATGCAAAAGCTTATCCCGAAAGCCAGAAGAAAACCGAAATCATCCGGGGCTCGGTTGGCTATGGATAATCCTCTCAAAGTCAAAATGAGAAACAAAATCATAATCGCCGCACAGGTCAGAAATCCCCCTTCCTCCCCTATGGTGGCGAAGATGAAATCGGTGTGAGGCTCAGGCAAAAAGAAAAGCTTCTGCTTCCCCTCTCCTAAGCCTGCTCCACGAATCCCCCCTGAGCCCAACCCCAAAGCGGATTGCTTCATCTGGTAGCTTCCTTCCAGGGGATCTTGAACCGATTTCAGATAATCGTTTACCCTTTGCTTTTTATATCCGAAAGCAAAAACCACAAGGAAAATGGCAACCGCCAGGGGAGCGGAAATCAACAGGACATGCTTCATCTTTGTTCCCCCCACAAAAAGCATAACTAAGAAAATCATGGACGTGGAGAGGACCGCCCCCAGATGAGGCTCTTTAATCATCAGCAAGGAAGCTATCCCTAAAACCAAAAAATATGGCAAAAAAACATATTTGAAATTCTTTATCTTATTTTTCCTTTGACTTAAAGAATGGGCCATAAACAGGACCAACGCATATTTGAAAAACTCGGAGGGTTGGAACACTATAGGTCCGAGTCGTATCCATCGGCTCGCCCCTTTGGTGGGCGGAGAAAACAAAACCACCACCAGCAAGATCAAAGAAATAAATAGAAAAACCTTAGTATATTTTTCGTATTTGTGATAATCCATTTTGGTTAACACAAAGATCAGAAATAAAGAAATGCCTGCCCATAAAATCTGTTTTTTGATAAAGAAAGTGGAGCTATGGAATCTGTCATTGGCCAAGATGGCCGAGGCGGAATAGACCATAACCGTGCCCAGGGAGATGAGAATTGTCACTATCGTGAGTAAAAGATAATCTGGTTTAGACTTATCTATCATTTTAGAATTAAAAATTCAAAGAGCAAAATTTAATATTATACTCGCCATCAAAAAATGGCATCCATCCTTCTGGGTTGACCTTCCAAAGTAGACTTCTTTTTAGGTTATGAATTGATTTTGGCATTTATCCTCTCAGCCAAATGTCTGACCGAAGATTTAAAGACTTCTCCCCGATGCTCGTAATCCTTGAACATATCGAAGCTGGCACAAGCCGGCGAAAGCAAAACCGTATCGCCGGCTATAGCCTTTTTAAAGCTCAATTCCACGGCTTCTTCTAACGAATTGGAATAAAAAGTTGAAACTATGTCGCTTAAAGCATCATGGATCTTCTCTTTGGCTTCCCCGATTAAGATCAAAGCCTTCACCCTGTTTTGTACTAATTCCCTCAGTTTGGTAAAGTCACCCCCTTTATCCTTTCCTCCGGCGATCAAAATGATGGGTTTCTCCACGCTCTGAAGAGCATACCATACGGATTCGACGTTGGTGGCTTTAGAGTCGTTCACAAATCTCACCCCGGATAAGGTGGCTACCTCTTCTAACCTATGCTCCACTCCTTTAAACCTTTTCAAAGTTTCCCTCATAGAGACAGGGCTGACGCCTAAGATGGCACAAATGGCACAAGCGGCAGCGGCATTAGATAAATTATGAGGTCCTTTAATTCTTATATCCTTCGTTTCTATGATCTTCTCCTCTTTTCCGTTCATCTTGAAAAGAAGAGTTCCGTTTTTGACAAAAGCTCCCAGTTCTAACTCCTTTTGTGTGCTGAAAAATATCTTTCTGCTGGCGGAATAAAGAACCAGTTCCATACTGTTTTTGTCATCCGCATTTAAAACTGCAAAATCGACATCCGTCTGATTCTCAAAGATGCGCAATTTTGCCTCCATATATGATCTTAAATCGGGATAACGATCTAAGTGATCTGGAGTGAGGTTCAACACCACCGCCACGTAGGGTTTGAACTCCTCGATTCTTTCCAGCTGAAAGCTGGAGAGCTCCAAAACGATGAATCCATCTTTGGAGACCTTTTCCACCAGACTTGAAAAGGGGATGCCGATATTCCCCCCTATCTCACATTCCTTCTTATCCTCCTTGAGTATCTCCCCTACCAGAATGGTGGTGGTGGTCTTGCCGTTTGACCCGGTGATCCCCACTATCCTGGCATCAGTCAACCAGAATGCTACTTCTATCTCCGAAAAGATGGGGATCCCTAAGTTTTGAGCTTCTCTTAGTAGGGGAATATCCAAAGGGACTCCCGGACTTATGACCAGATAATCTTTATTGGTGATCGCTTTTGAGGTATGACCACCGGTCTCGAAATCTATTTCTAATTCTTTTAATTGAGCTATTTCGGGGGCTAAAAGATGGCTTGGCTTTATGTCGGTAACAAAGACTTGTGCTTCCAGTCTCTTCAAAAGCTGGGCACAAGCCAAACCCGATCTTGCCATTCCGAAGATTCCCACCTTTTTGCCTATTAATCTATCCTTTCGCATAAATCAACCCAGGAGTAGCAGAGCTTGCTCTGCGTCAAAACTCATCCCCTTCGACAAGAAAATCCTTTATGGGGAACTCCATAAAACAAGATGTTATCCACTCTTGCCCCTTGTTCTTTAAGTAAAACCTATAGCTGGAAAAAGTATAATCTTCCATTCTTGTGACATAACTATGTTTTACCGGATTGTAGTGGATATAGTTCACTCTTATCCAAAAATCTCTTTCGCCTCTAATACAGCGGTCCCAATATTGGTACCAACACTTCCTACCCGCACATTTATCCAATTTATTCAGTTCTATTACACTTTTACCGGTTATTCCCGCCAAAAAAAGGGGCAACAGTTTTCCTTGGCTTGTCTTGAAAAGAATATGAAAATGGTTGTTTAGAATAACCCATGCCTTCAGAAGATAGCTATGTTTCTTGATACTCATTTTTAAAGCCGACATAATAAGGTTTTTCTTCTCACGATTATTAAACAAAAGCATCTTTTGAAATGTTCCTATAGTGACAAAATAATAGGTGTCATCAAGGTAAATATGAGGTGGTCTGTGTCTTTGTATGATCATTTCGTCTCTTTTATATCATTAAGACGCGACACAAGTGTCGCTACTCCTATTTACTCATCTTATTTTTAAAGTGCTCAAAGTCAAAAGGGCTAAGATGGCCCCGGCGATCCAGAAGCGCACAACTACCTGGGTCTCTTTCCAACCCAGAAGTTCAAAATGGTGATGCAGTGGTGCCATCTTAAAAACTCTCTTCCCCCACATCTGATAGAAGAATACTTGGATGATCACAGAAAACGCCTCCACCACAAAGACGCCTCCCACGATCAGAAGGAGTATCTCCTTTTTTATCAAAATAGATATGGCCCCAAAGGCTCCTCCTAAAGCCAAAGCCCCGGTATCGCCCATGAAGACCTGAGCCGGATAGGTGTTGAACCACAAGAATCCCAGGGCCGCTCCCACCGTGGCTCCGCAGTATACGGTCAGCTCTCCCGATCCTTCCAGATATATTATGGAAAGATAGCGGGAGAAATCGACCCGTCCGGTGATGTAGCATAAGCCGGCGAAGGCAAAGGCGCATAGACCGATAAGACCTATGGCTAAACCATCCAAACCATCAGTCAGGTTCACCGCATTAGATGCACCGGTGATCACCAATATCACCAGGGGAATATAAAATACACCGAAATCCACAAAATAATTTTTGAAAAACAGAATGTCGGAGGCGGTGCCGAAATTTCTGGAAGGCGGAAAAAAGCGTAATAAAAGACCCAAAATCAAGCCTAAAACGACTTGTCCGGCTAATTTCTTTCTTCCCACCATCCCCTTGGGTTGATGTTTTATGGCTTTTAAATAATCATCCAGAAAACCTAAAAGGCCCATCCATACGGTTACCAAAAGAATTAGCTGGGTATAAGGGTTAGTCAGGTTGGCCCAAAGCAAAGTCGAAATCACCACCGAGAACAAGATGATGATGCCACCCATGGTGGGAGTTCCCGCTTTTACCTGATGGGTGGGGGGACCCTCCTCCCGGATCTTCTCCTGGACATGTTTTTCTCTCAATTTTCTGATAATGATGGGTCCAAAAACCAGACTGATCAAAAGCGCAGTCAAGGTGGCACAAGCGCTCCGAAAGCTGATATATCTGAAGATATTAAAAAATGAAATATCCTTGCTTAATGGAAAAAGCAGATGGTAAAGCATCTTTTCCTCGTTGGTTGGTTCAGGGTGCCCTCACCCCGAACCTCGGTCACGGGTTAGGGAACCCGTGACCAACTGACGATAGAATTGTGAACTGATTGGTAGCCGCACCCTTTAGGGACTGTTGAAAAAGTGGTTTTGGAGTGTCCAACTGGGCGGTTTTTAAGTTGGTTCGGGAATTGGATTTCCCGAACCAATTCCGTGCGGGAATTCCAATTCCCGCACGAACAAGATGGTTTTTCAACACGCCCTAAAGCCTGCGGATACCTCATTGGGCAACAGTTTTTATTCTTAGTTTTGGCGACCGAACCAACTCTTTAGACTTAAAACTACCTCCTCCAATTTCATCTTTCTTGAACCTTTGATCAAAACCACATCCCCAGCTTTTAGATTCTCAAACAGATAAGCACTTGCCTTTTCGTTATTATCAAAAGCCCAGATTTTTTCAGGACTCATTCCATACTCTTTGGCTCCTTGACCGATGGCCAAAGAAAATTTTCCCACGGTCAAAAGAAGATCTATTTCAGATTCTGCCACCGATTTTCCCAGTTTCAAGTGATAATCGAATGCTTTTTCGCCTAATTCCAGCATATCTCCTAACAGGGCGATTTTTCTGCCTGGACTTTTCATTTGCTTCAAGGTCTTTATGGCCTTTTCCATAGAAACCGGATTAGCGTTGTAGCTATCATTTATTACTTTAACGTTGCCTATTTCAACTAACTCCATTCTAAGCTCAGAGGGAGTGTATCTTTGTAAGCTTTCTTTTATCTTAAATTCATCCACCCCTAAAAGCGATCCCACCGCAAATGCTGCCAAAGCATTATATACATTATGCTCTCCTAAGAGTTTTAAATTTATGTCAAGCTTACCATTTACCCTAAAGCCCATATATCCTTCATCCCTAATGTTAAGCTCATTGGCTTTGAAATCAGCTTTATTTTCGATGCCAAAGCTTATGGTTTTTTCTTTGAGAGCTTTGATTCTTTTTGCCAAAAATTCATCGTCCGCATTTAGAACTGCAGTATGGGGCAAGGGCATGTGTTCTAAAAGCTCGAACTTGGCTTGAGCTATTTTTTCTAAACTTTCCATCGACTCCAGATGCGCGGGTCCAATGTTGGTGATAACTCCGATGTTGGGTTTGGCAGTTTGGGTCAAAATTCCAATCTCTCCAGGACTGCTCATTCCTAATTCTAAGACCAGAGCGTGTATATCCCGGTCAAGTTCAAATAAGGTCAAGGGGACGCCAACAAGATTGTTGTAGCTTTTCATGGATTTCAGAACCTTGAATTTAGAGGAAAGAACCTTTGCGATCATCTCCTTGGTGGTGGTTTTTCCATTGGTTCCGGTTACAGCTACGGTGGGAAGTTCAAACTTATTCCTATGCCAAGCCGCTATCTCTCTCAAAGCCTTTTTGGTATCCTCCACCAACACCACAAAAATTTCATTAAGTTCTTTTTTCTCTACCGGATTTATTTTCTCTTTCGACATAATCACCAGACTTGCGCCTTTCTTGGCCGCCTCCAAAACAAACTGATGTCCATCGAATTTCTCGCCCGGTATGGCCACAAAAAGATTTCCCTCTTTTATGGTGCGGGAGTCGATGCTCACTCCTTTCGCCACGGTTTGATTTCCTTTAGCCTCATTCCAAAGTTTTCCGCCGGTCACTTTCAACAATTCATTTAAAGAAATACTCAGCATAAAAAAAGGTTCCTTAAAGTTACATTCGTGTTTTATGGTCTTTCGGCTGCCGACAGCGGACGGTGGACTGCGGACGTTTGTAATAACTCCAGCACCGTTTCTTTGTCGGAGAAATGAAATTTTTGATCTTTTTTTATCTGATAATCCTCATGCCCTTTTCCCACCAGCACCAGGGTGTCCCCTCTTTTAGCCATCTTTAGGGCTTTTTTTATTCCTTCTTTTCTATCAATTATGATTTCAACTTTCTCTTTGTTTTCAACGCCTCCCACGATCTCTTCTATTATCTTTTGGGGATCTTCACTTCTGGGGTTATCCTCGGTTAAAAAAATCCTATCTGCCCAGAGCGAAGCCGCCTTTCCCATCTGGGGTCTTTTACCCTGATCTCTATCCCCGCCACAGCCGAAGACCACAAACAGACGGCCTTCGGTCAGCCTTCTAACTGCTTTTAAAAGCTTCTCTAAGGCATAAGGGGTATGAGCATAATCAATTAATATGTTAAATTCCTGTCCCGCCTGAATCCTTTCCATACGTCCGGGGATTCCCTCCACAGATTCCAGCCCAGATTTTATAGTTTCTAAATTCACCTTCAACGCCACTCCAACTGCGGCACTGGCCAAAGCATTATAGATGTTTGATTCTCCTAAAAGCTTTAAATTTATCTTTACTCCTCCATTTGGAGTTACCAAATCTATCTGCGAACCTTCCCAAGTGATGGAAAAGCTTTTTGCGTAAAAATCGGCCTTTTGATCGTGAAGAGAATAGGTCAACCTATTGGTTTTAGCCTTATCGTAGAAATATCTCCAGCTGGGATCGTCTATGTTAATCACCGCACAGCTTTTGTCCTTGGAAAGCATCTCGAACAAAAGCCCTTTTGATTTTTTATATGCGGAGAGGGTTTTATGAAAATCAAGATGTTCCCGGTTGAGGTTGGTGAAGACCGCCACATCAAAATCGACTCCCATCACCCTTTTCAAAGCCAAAGCGTGAGAGGAGACCTCCATCACCACCGAATCGGTTCTGTTTTCTTGCATCTGGTAAAACATCTTTTGTAAATCCAATGATTCCGGGGTAGTATTGGTGGCCGCTTTCTTTTCCGGGCCAATAAAATAAGCTATGGTTCCAATCAGACCCACTTTTTCCCCATCTTTCTCCAAAATGGATTTAACCTGATAGGTGATGGTGGTCTTCCCGTTGGTCCCGGTGACTCCTACCACTTTCAGCTTTTTCGAAGGAGAGTCAAAAAACTTGCAAGCCAAAACGGCTAAAGCTTCTCGGGTATCGGGAACGATCACTTTAACTTTTGGCTCATAATCAGCGTCTTTTTGAGCCACCACTCCTATGGCACCATTTTCCAACGCCGAATGTATATATTCATGCCCATCCTCCTTGAATCCAGCAATAGCCACGAAAAGGTCCCCCGGGTTGATTTTACGAGAATCATATTCTATCTTTTTTATATCGAAGTCCGTCTCTCCAAAGATTTTCTTTGAGGGTAATGCTTCCAAAAGCTCCTTTAAGTTTCGCACCGCTTCTCCTCACTTAGGGGAACATTCGATCAGGCAAATCCGTTTCTCATCGGAAGAGGGACAATTTTCAAGAGTTTGTTTAGTCACCAAGCCACTCCCCATCAGTCTGACTTCGAAATTTTGAGCAGAAAGAACTCTAAATGCTTCTCGAGCTGTCATTCCCAACACGTTGGGAACCGAAAGAGTTTCGCTTGTCGACGATTCTGATTTTAGGACAAAGCTGGATTCTTCTAAGGCTGGAGTGTCAAGCTTTAGCTTGACTTGAGATCTCTTGCAATACAAGGGGTTTTCATATGGTTCACCTAAAGGTGAACACTCCAACTTCTCCTTCCCAGATGACTTCTCAGAGTTTAAGGAAGAATTTCTTGACGAACCATTGCTGGATTCCTCGTAAGAAGCCAACATGGATGAATCCTCTTCTTTTCCTTCCCGGAAAGGCTCTCCTGTAAGTGCCAGGATGCGGACGGTAGTGTTCTTGAATATAGGTGCCGCCGTCTGTCCACCCAGATGCACGGTTTTGGGATTATCCAAAAAGATCAATCCTACTATCTTCGGATCGTCTGCCGGGAAAAATCCTACAAAGGAGGCCATATATTTGTTGTCTTCATATCCCCTCTCACCCAGCTTTGCCTTTTGTGCCGTCCCGGTCTTTCCTCCGATGGTAAACCCTTCTATCTTTGCTTTCTGTCCGCTTCCATACGAGACCACGCCTTTTAAGAACTCGACCAATGTGGTTGCGGTCTTAGAACTTATCACCCGTCGCACCGGGGTGGGATGAAATACTTTTATGGTATCGCCTTCTTCATCCATTATGGCCTTGACCACAAAAGGTTTCATCAGAATACCGCCATTGGCAACAGCCCCGTAGGCGCAGACCAGTTGCAATGCCGTCAGGGATATTCCCTGTCCGAAGCCGATGGTGGATAAGGCGAAATCAGACCACTTTTCTGGAGAGGAGACAGAACCTTTAGATTCGCCGGGCAAGTCGATTCCAGTCTTTGTGCCCAAGCCGAAGTTGCGAGCATATTTATAGATCTTCTCCTTTCCCACCTTACGTGCTATTTTAGCCAAAGCAATATTACTGGAGAAAATCACACTCTCCCGGAAGGTAAGCCACCCATAAGATTTAACATCATGAATGATGTTCTTGCCAATTTTGAATTTTCCGTTTTCGGCAAAGATTGGATCCTGGGGAGTCAAAATCTTTTCTTCCAGAGCAGAAGCGGAAGTCACAATTTTGAAGGTAGAACCAGGCTCAAAATTATCACTTATGATTCTGTTCTTTACGGGAAGCTCGTCATCCTGTCCGTGGTAAGCCATGGCTAAGATCTCTCCACTTTTCGGATCCATGAAAACTGCACCTCCCCCATCTGCCTGGGTGAGGCTAATTCCCTTTTCCAGCTCTTCCTCTACAATGGATTGCAATTCGATGTCAATGGTCAGCACCATGTTTTTCCCGCTCTCCGGCTTCTGGATAGGGTATTCTGTGAGCTGGTAGGAATTTTTATGTCCATCCCTTTGAAAAATAGCTTCCCCCTCTTTTCCGGAGAGCTCTTGATCATATTGCAATTCCACTCCCGCCAACCCTTTGTTGTCAATATCAGTGAAACCTAATACGTCTTTCCCCACTTCCCCATTAAGATAATATCTTTTGGTCTCATTTAGCACCCACACCCCTCCCACTTTCTCTTCAACCAGCCTGGATTTTATCCTCTCACTTTCCTTTTTCTCCACCTTTCTTTTGAGCCAGACAAAATTGCTGTCGGTTTTCAAACTGTGGACTAACTTCCTGAAAGCTGGTCTTGAGAAGCCAAAAGAGGTGCTGGCTACCAAATTTATGTTTTTCACACTCTCCGGAATGGCAAAAAAGGACTCGACCGGTAAGTTGAGTGTCAACAGCTCACCATTTCGGTCGTATATAAGTCCTCTCTTTGTCTCCAATTTTATATGGAGCTGATGTTGTTCCAAAGCTATCTTTTTATATTCTTCTCCCTTTAGAACCTGGAAATAAAAGAGGCGGTAGACGATCAGAAGCCAAAAGGACATTCCGATCAAAAAAACGGCGGCCCCTCTTCTTTTGGTAGTTTTTGTCCACATGCTTGGCCGCCTGTGGCGGGACTCATCATGAAAAGTTTTTGATCTATAAACCATGTTTGACCTCTTTGGCTTCGACCCCCCCTCCGGTGAGGAGGTTTCTTTTGATTCTTTCAAGCTTGGTCCACATATTCTTAAGTAAGCCTTTCCTTTCGATAATAAGAGAATCCGGTGCTTCTGGGAGGGCTTTTTTTTGCTCAATGGAGGGACAGACAAATCCCATCTCTTGTGCCAGCCTCCCTATCCGCTCCACCGAGCTTAAAGAAGCTACCTCCACCTGGAGATACTTATATTCTCTCTGTTGATTGCTCAGATCGACATTTAATCTTTTGATCTCGTTTGCCAAACTGA
>Ga0315289_10005839_pt1 | contig 18109 bp, 19 predicted proteins | sample YL17G11_40_MG_FD_203452 | JGI IMG/M metagenome (GOLD analysis project Ga0315289, IMG submission 203452) | Sediment microbial communities from Yellowstone Lake, YNP, Wyoming, USA - YL17G11_40 | ecosystem: Environmental > Aquatic > Freshwater > Lake > Sediment | place: USA: Wyoming | collected... | reverse complement strand
AGCTGAGTAGTCGTGATTTCATGTTTTCAAGGTTCATGCTGAAATCGTGTATCCTCGTTATTTTCCTTTGTTCAAGATCCACAGCTAATCACCACCCACAATTTTAGGTGCGGTTGACTCGCTATTTCTAAGTTGCCTATTTCCACTCGACTGAGTCTTTGTTCTAATGAAAACCTCAGAAATGTTGTTCATTTTTGAGTTCACTTTCATTTTTACATTGCTCCTACGGTTGTTACTATGAAGAATATGTATATGAAAAGGAATATTGCGCCCTCTCTCCAGCCTATCTTCTCTCTTGATAAGAAATACCAGAAAAACAAATTCGTAATTATGGAGAAGATCACGAGATTCTGAAAGACACTCAGGTTCATTGTTACCGGTGAGCCAAGGACAGCAGGAACGAAAAACGTTATTCCTAAGATTAGGGTTATGTTAACGAAACTAGAACCAATAATATTGCCAAAGGCTAAGCCAGAATGACCCTTCAAAATAGACTTCAAGCTCACTGTTAGCTCGGGTAAACTTGTGCCAAAAGCAACTATGGTTGCACCTATGACTGATTCAGGGACCCCAAGGGACTGCGCTATTCCGACCGCAGAGCTAACAAGAAAACTTGCGCTTACCACAACGCCAAGAGCCCCTAAAATTGTGAAGTATACGTATCGTTTCAGCCTTTTCTTCTCTTCCTGAGAAACACCCCCATTCTCCGAGGGCATTCTCACTTTTGACAGAGTATACATGTAACCGACGAATATGAACAGTAGAATCAAGCCTACAACCCAAGTTGCTGTGGCGACGTAAATTAAAATCATGGGAATTATGGAAGAAATGAAAAGACCGAATTCAATGCTGCTTAACTCTGATTTGGCAAAAGAAGGAATAACATTAATCCCGTTGGAACCACTAGAGTCGATAGCCCTTCGGGGTCGCTTCAAATAGAGAAGCAAGACTGCCAAGCCGACTATGACGCTGATATTGAATATGTTTGATCCTAAGACGTTTCCAACCGATAGTGGCGCACCACCAGTTAGCGCGGCAATAAATGCAACTATCAACTCTGGTAGCGAGGTCGCAAAGGCTATCAAACTAAAGCCAACAGCGGTTTTTCCAAGCTGAGTTACGGTAGAAACTTTGATTGCATTAGTTATCGTGAGGTTGCTTGCCCAGTTCAAGACGAGGAAAGAGACCCCTATTACCAATATGTTGGCTACAAGACCCGTAATTAAGAGTTCTACCATGTCCTTTCCTCCTCTGGAATCCCGCTACGAGCATCGGCTGTCGTGTCAATTCGTATCGCTAATTGCATATAAATATTTCCGCTATGCGATACAATTCCTAATGTGCCATGTCAAGCCTAGTTTCACGTGGAAATAAAACTTATTCAACGAAAACAATACTAAGCATGGCAGTGAAATATGCAGTCCGCGATTGGTTAGCGTACGGGCTATGGCTTAATAATTATCGTCACTTTGTCAACTGCTAACGCGCATATTTTTCTGATGCCTCTTTTACCTCGCTCATAATTAACTTGTATTAGCTTCAAATCCTCTAGAACGCGAATCTGCTCACTTACATACGCTTCACTGAAGCCCAGCTTATCTGCAATAGTTGAGACATCCAAACGCTCCTTTGAAATCAACTGCAAAATCCTATACGTTGTTGAGTTAAGCGCATCTGCTACCTTTAAAGCATCAGTACCAGCCACTTTCAGCTCTTTTAAGGACATAGATTTTGCTCCAACACGAGTAAAGCTGTTCGCGTATAAAAATTCACCTATAAGAATATCAAAATACAATTCCAATAGTGAATCATGTTGTTTATAACTTTTGGCGATAGTAATAAGAATATACAATTACTAATAGACCGCAAAGAATATACGGAGACTCCTCTATCTGCTGATTTTACTAATTGCTCTTGAAGCGTCTTTTAATCTTGTTACAAACTTCTGCCGCAGAATAGAGAGCAATTTGGGCAAACCATGTTTCTCCAACCATGTTAAGAGTTCTCTCGTCTAAAGTGTATTTTAGTCTTAATCAAATTGATGGAATAGGGGCTGAATGGGCTCTGGATGGCAAAGCAGCTGTAGAAGTAGTAGCTAATGACTTAGGTTTCTCTCCTATTTTTGTAGCACTATCCAGAGCCTCAGCAAACCCTAAAAAGAAACAGCATGGATGTTTGGGTTTGGGATCAATTTTTAGTTCAAGCGTATAAATAATACGGCAATCGTGGTGCTTTCCGCGCCACTCCCAACGATGCGAGTAGTCCGTCACCACAAAGAAGCGAAAACGTTAAACCTAGCAGCCAACACTTTTCTCTTCGCAGGTGAGCGTCTTGAACCGGGCTGATGCTTTAAGACATACGGCGTTTAAAGAAGGGAAGTTTGACGGATACCTAATTTTCAACAGCGCCAACCTCGCCTACTTCACTGGTTTTTCTGGCGCAAACGCGCTGCTAATTCCTAAGAGTGGCGAAAGCGTAGTTTACGTTTACGGCGTCAACTATGAGCTGGCGAAAGCTGAAGGAGCAGGTTTTAAAGTGGAGCTGGTTAAGCGTGGTGAAGATTTAATGGCTAAAATCGCGAAACAGGCTGACTCTTTCAAAATTGAAAAACTTGTCGTGGATGTATTGAGCATTGAAGGCGGGCGAACTCTAGCCAAATCGCTTGGAAGCGAAGAAAGACTTGAAGCTAACAACGGATTCGTTCGGGAGCTTCGCAAAGTTAAGGATGAAAAGGAAATCAAGCTATTGCGGAAGGCTGCCGAATTAACAAGTGAAGGCATGAGAGTCGCTTATGAAACCGTGGCGCCTGGTGTGAAAGAATATGAGGTGGCAGCGGAAGTCGAGTACGCTATGCGGAAACTGGGTTCTGATGGGACAGCTTTTGAAACTATCGTTGCTTCGGGCCCGTGCTCCGCGTTCCCCCATGGCGGCTGCTCAGACAAAGAAATTCGCGAAGGCGATTTGGTTGTTGTTGATTTGGGTGCCACTTACAAGTTGTATCGTTCAGACATGACGAGGACTTTAGTTGCTGGGAAGCCTTCGAAGAAACAAAAAGAACTTCACCGAATCGTGAAAGAAGCCCAAGAGAAGGCATTTGATGCGATAAAGCCTAATGTTAAAACGAAGGATGTTGACGCTGTTGCCCGGAAAATAATTGAAGACGCTGGCTATGGCAAGTACTTTGTACATAATTTGGGTCACGGAGTAGGTTTGGAGGTGCATGAACCGCCCACTTTAGGTCCTGACAGTGCGGACACGTTGGCAGTAGGCAATGTGGTGACTGATGAGCCTGGAATCTATCTTGTTGGCTATGGCGGAGTCCGCATCGAAGACACCGTGCTGGTGCAGAAAAACGGCGCGGAAAAACTCACAAACGGCGCCTACACTCTGGGCGCAGAATAGTTAAATAAGACTAATAGGATGTTCTGCACAATTGTCTTGTTGAAGGTGAACTTTCTTGGAAAATAAAGCCGTTATAGTTATCGATATGCTCAACGATTTTGTCACTGGAAAACTGGAAAATGAAAGGGCTAAGCGCATTATCCCAAACATTAAAAAGCTGGTTGAGGCGGCTCGCAAGAGCAATGTGCCAGTCATATACAGCAATGATGCCCACTATCCTCAGGATGTGGAAGTTACTAGGAAATGGGGAAAACACGCCATAAAAGGCACTGAAGGCGCTGAGGTTATTCCCGAACTCAAGCCTGCTAAGAAGGATTACATCGTGGAAAAGAGAACCTACAGCAGCTTCTACGAGACAGGCTTAGACCCGCTTCTACGAAGCATGTACAATGAGGAGAGCGTGAAAGCTGTCATTCTGTGTGGCTTGCACACGAACATGTGCGTTAGGCACACGGCTGCTGACGCTTTTTTCAGAGGATACCACATAATAATCGCCAAAGACGGTGTTGAAGCGTTCACGCAAGAAGACCAAGAACAAGGCCTCAAGTATCTGGAATATGTTTATAACGCGAAGATAATGACGATTGACGAAATAATCAGGGAATTCAGCTAAAACTGCAACTGTCCTCTTGCTCAAACGTTGAGTAATAAACTGGGAAAAGTATTTTTTGGTCGCATTCCCCTTTTCTTCACGTAGGGGACGAAGCCTTCAGGAGATTGAGGATTTTATTTCCATGCGTAAACCATCGGTAAAAGGGGTTGGGTAAAACGAAGCAAGCTCGCAGGAAGACTATACGCTATTTTCGATGGTCTGTTAAAGCAGCGTTTTTACTCGCCTTCACAGTTCCTGTTGCATACCTTTTAGGTGTTCCTTCAGAACCCGTTTACAGTCTCCTCTTCGGAGGATTAAACCAGCCTCTTCTCTCGTTACCCATGAGTCAATCTCCCTGCAGCATGTACGCCTTTTTTTACGGCTCCATCGGCCCAGGCGCATGGCTAGTCTGCCCCGTTGGCGGGCTGCAGATTCTGTTAACAGGGAGGGTGGATGCTTTTAATCTCTTGCCGATGATACTGGCTTTCTTTGTTTTTCTTATACCTATTTTCTTGTTGGGAAACGTGTTCTGCGGTTGGGCGTGTCCACTTGGAACAATGATAGACGGCTTCGATAAGAGCGTCGAACGTTTCTTGCCTAAAATAAACATGAAACGAGAAGAGAGGTCGCAGCGTGACAGAGAGGACATCGCATCGAAGCAAGGTTCCCAAGTGCATAACTCGCAATTTGGCAACAGTTTTGTTTGTCCCTCGTGCCCTTTTGGTAGGGTGTTAGTCAATAAATATGGCGTCGTGGCAAATGGCATATTAGTGACTTCTCTCGTCGGTTCTGCGGTTCTCAGATTTAATGTATTCTGCACTATCTGCCCGATTGGGATATCAACTAGAGGGCTGTTTCACCTCAAGGCAGTAACGAGCATTACGGGAAGGCTCGGACCTACGGGAAAACTTATGCCCGTCATCGTTGAACTGTGGGCAATTCCAGTTGTAGCGATTCTTTTGAGTCTAAGAGAGAAGAGATACTGGTGCAGGAAAATCTGCCCCGTTGGAGCATCCCTGAACATCGCTGGGTCGTTCAGCCCACTTATCAAACCAACCGTGAAAGCCGACAAGTGCATTATGAAAGAATGCCCCAAGACCTGCGAAGACTATAAACTGGACTATTGCGGCGCGTGCCGCCAAATAGACCAAAAACAATGTGAAAAAGTTTGCCCCCAAGGCATCAACCTGCTCAACAAAGGTTCTCTTGCCAAGTGCACTAAATGCTTAGAATGTTACATACAATGCGAACACGACTCGATAGGTATCAAACTCTTCGGCGTGCCCGATGCTGTCTCATCGCTTAGACGTTTCGCAGCCAAACTAAAAAGACAGCCAAAGAACGACGCCAGTTGAATTTCAGTTGATTGTGGCGTTCCACCAGTACACTTTAGAATATTTTTTTGAAATGTTGAATCTGGCGTCATCGTAGACAACGTCCAATTCTAAACCGTACTTTTGTATTAGTTTGTTCATGTTTTCCCAGATCTGAGGGGCTATGTTGTCAGCGGGCCAGAGACCCCAGATTGTGTCGTCTATGTTCCTCATGCCCCACCCGTAATCTTTAGGGAGAACATATGCCACTTGCTTGTCAACTTTTTCAGAGGTATTCCTTGGGGAGGCGTGAATGTAATCCCAGAATTGTTTCATGGCTGTGAAATGTTCTTCTGTTAATATTCCGTACTGGTTTGTTTCGAGATATTTGGGATAATTAAACACAATAACATAATTCGCTCCTGCGCTGTAAGCTGTGAGCATTTCCTGCAGTATTTTAGGGCCGCTTTCAATGTAAGGCGGTTTGTCGTACGTCCACACGATTATGGCGCCCCATGCTTTTCTTTGCATGTTCGCAGCACCTCTGCATAGGGCTATCTGCTGTGTTGTGCTGTGGTTCCATCCCAGTTCCGAGAAAACTGCGTCGTACCCTGCCAAGTAGTCGAACCAGTAGAGTGCATAATCGGAAGTGAAAATCAGGATGCTTTTTTCCTTTGCATCTATCGTGCTGTTATAATATACTATGCTGTTGACAAAGCGGTTTGCTGCGTCACTATAGTCGGAGGCATTTGCAAATGATTCTTTCGTATCAATTTGTTTTCCGCCTGGTTCATCTTGGAGGTAAACACCAAGGAATTTGTCTCCGTACTTTTCTTTTGCCGTGTTGAGCCATGTTTGGTGCCAGGGGTATGTTATGCGGGAGATGTAATCGAAGAAAACCATGAACTTTAAATTGGCTTCCGCAGCGTAGTCTGAAACTTCGGTGAGGGCAGTTTCGTTGGTGGTTATGTCCCAGGAATTTATCAAAAACATGTTAGTGTAACCTTTCACTTTGTCTATGAGGAGTTTTGCTTCTGCCGCCGTGTTTTGGCCGTAAGAAACCCCGAAAAAGAACTCATCTTTAACAGTCGCATCCCGCGTTCTGTAGTAGATGTAAATGATTGGTAAACTAACAGAAATAATCAAGATGGAGAGTAGAAGCAACGCGCTGAGTTTCATTATTCGGTCTCAACAAGTTATATTGATGTGCAAATAAATGTCTTCCCGAGAACACTAACTCCAGAAAAGCATTTAGGAATATCTATCTGATTCCAAATTCGACGTAAAATTTAACTTGGCATATATGCGCATTACGGTTCATCTGAGGAGAATGACCCTCTCCAAACAATAGCCCTCAACTCCCTCCCCTCATGTCTCAGGCATCCCACCATTCTCCTCAACCAAAACCCACAATGTACCTTTCGTAACATCTGAAGTACATAAAAACTAATAACTTGAAGAATCAACTAGCTCCTATTCTTAAGGAGGAAACAATATGGTGAAGATTCTAATCGTTTATGACTCTAAGACTGGAAACACTGAAACCATGGCTTTAGCCGTGGCAAAAGGCGCAGAACAAACAGGCGACACCGAAGTAACCGTGAAAAAAGCTGAAGAAACAAAAATCGAAGATCTCCTATGTGCAGACGGCATAATCATGGGGTCACCGACTTATTTTGGGCAAATGTCAAGCAAGCTTAAGGCACTGATCGATGAATCAATAAAAGTGCACAAGAAACTCACAGGGAAAGTGGGTGCTGCCTTCACAAACAGCGGCGGAATAGCTTCAGGAGGCGAAACCACACTGCTCTCGATTCTGCAAGCTATGCTGATTCACGGTATGGTTGTTCAAGGCCGAGCGGATGACAAGCATTATGGTGTTGCAGTTACGGGTTCACCAAAGAAAAGAGACCTTGCGTACTGTGAGAAACTGGGCATAAGGGTTGCAACTTTAGTTAAAAAACTGAACCCATGTTAAACAGTTAACAATCTTTCTGATAAAACAGCGGTTCGAGTCTCAAGCGCCTGTCAACCAAGCGTTATTATGCTTTTATAGTTGCCTTTCACATAAGCGGTGCTTTATGGGGAATGCGTCTTGGGGCTTCATGAGAAATTCCAAAGCGCCATTGAAAGGATATTCTTCAGGGCCAAATCAACCAGAACAAGCGTATACTTAACGTATGTGATTGGCAACGTGGTTTTAATGCTCTTACTTTTTTACTTTTTACTTAACAATGTCGCGTATGATTGGACTGGGCAACTGTACCCTGTTGGTTCTGGTTTTCGATTGGACGCGGTTTTCGGAGGCTTAGACAATGCGATTCCTTTTGTCCCTGAAATGGTGATTTTCTATGTTTACCTGTTTTACCCGTTGGTAATTTTGACAATGCTCTACTTCGCGTTCGTGGAGTACAAGAAGGGCTACGCGCTAGGCTGGTCTCTGGTCATAATTAACGCCATAGCCGTGCTCATATACATCGTATTTCCTGTTTCAACGTATTGGTGGCGCCAAGACCTACTTGCCCACCCCATAGTAGGCAACTTCTGGGCAAACCAAGTCTACAATGTATACGCGGAAGACACTTCCTTCAACTGTTTCCCCAGCCTGCATGCAGCCGTCTCCACAATCTGCTTCTACACATGGTTCCGCTACAGCAAAATAAAAGCCTCCAACGTTACCAAAGGAGTCACAATCGCCGCATTTACCATTGCCGCAGGCGTCATCCTCTCTACTCTTTTCATCAAACAACACTATATCGCAGACGAAGTGGCTGGCATACTACTCGCATGGATCATTGGCACATTGCTATTCAATAACTTGGAAACATCCAAGCCAAGAAAACAAAACTGATCTTAAGATAGCTTAATGGTGGGCCCGGGGCGATTCGGACGCCCGACCAACAGGTCTCTCAGTGCCCCAATGGGCATTTATGAGCCTGGCGCTCTACCGGGCTGAGCTACGGGCCCGTGCTTGGTTTTCATTTTATTATGCTGTTTTTGACGGAATTTAAACGTTTTCTGTAGCTCAAAGGCAAGAAACATTTTGCGTTCTCCAGCCACGCTTGAACACGAAATTCACTCAACATTTCAGCCTTGATATAAGGGAGCTATAGTCTCACAGGAGAAATAGTTCAGGTTCAGCTTAAGCCTATTTGGAGCCTATTAGCGATTCATTGCAGAAACCTATAGGGGGTCTATCCGTATTGCCTGTTTTCCACTCCAAAAACATGTGAAAAAGTTCAGCCTATTTATAGAGGGGGTATAAGTTCTGCACAGCACTCATAACCCGCAAATGTTCGGGAAGCACGTGTTTACTGATGCATTCGTTCGTAGTGATACAAGTATTCCTGCGCGTAGCCCGCGTATTCTCCGAAATAATTCCTGCCAAACTCGTTCATCTTCTCATACTCCGAGTTGCTGAGCGATTCTTGGCTTGATATCTTCTTAATTAAGGCGCTTGGGAAATGTTCCGCATAATGATTTAGGATGGTGCGTTTCACCCAAACGTCCACGGGAAACGCCTCCAGTTTACCAATAGAGAAGAGCAAAATGCAATCGGCAACTTTCAAGCCCACACCTGAAAAACTGAGCAGTTCCTTCTTTGCCTGTTGATACGGCATTCTTCTTAAGCGCTCTAAATCGAAGTCATCTCGGTAAATTTTCTTTGAAGTTTCGAGAACATACTTGGCTCGAAAGCCCAAACCACACTCCATCAAGCCCCTTTCAGTTGCGTTTGCCAATTTTTCTGGCGTTGGAAACGAATAAAAGTCGCACCCATCAAAGGTTATTTTCTCTCCAAACTTTTTCGAAAGCTTAAACAACATCAGCTTTATCGCCGCAATGCTTTTGTAAGTAGCGCAAATATACGAGATTAGGCACTCCCAAGGTTCTTGCCTGATGATTCGCAGTCCCCAAAACTCTCGAAGCGCTTTTCTAACATGCTCATCCTTGCCTATTCTATCACTGATTTTTCGCAAGTCATCATCTAAGCTGAAATAGTGCTCAACAAACTTCTCGTCAGCGTTTGCAAACTCTATTTCCGCGTTGATCTGACGTGTCTTGAAGACTTTGTCTCCGACAACGCCGTACCACCAATCGCCCCTTTTGTCCCACCTGAAAACCTGTCCGCAACAAAGCGTAACATCTAAGTTGAAGGGCGCATCAGGCTTCACTGGTTTTCCTCCAAAAACCTGTCTGGTTTAGGAACCTCCAATTGGAGACCTTTCCTTTTCCGAACTTGTTTGATGATTTTTGCCGCTAATTTTTCAGGCACTTTCTCCCAGCGATCAAAGACGGATTGCCAAAAAGCGCGACCAGAAGTTGCTGACCGCATTTCTTCGGATAAACCGAAGGTTTCCGCAACTGGAATGTAACCCGTAATCACTGCTAAAGCGCCTTTCTGCTCGAAGGCTGAAATCTTCCCGCGTCTACTTCTTATGATCCTTGAGCATTCTCCAGCTAATTCGGAAGATACAGATACGACAGTTTTGTAGATGGGTTCAAGCAGCATAGGCTTAGCCGTCAAGAAAGAACCGAAAATCGCTTTGCCCACGCCATGCATGATCTCTGCAGGATCGCGATGTTCTGCTTTCTCGTTAAGCTGAATCTCCATCAAATTGACTTTCACGTGTCTTAAAGGCTCTCCGCACAAAGGACCCGCATTGCAGGCAAATGTAAAGCCCGAAATTATAAAGTCCATGATTTCTCGAAGTTGTTCGGCTTTGCCTGTGCAATCCACTATCACGTTTTTGTGCTCGTCAACTGCAAGCATGTTCCCCGCGTTTCCTTCTTGCTCAATTAACGTGATAAAAGGCTCTTTCAAGGGTTCCACCTGTACCGCAAACCTGTTTTGTTTATTAGGGCTTTTAGCCTGGGCAATAACGCCTTTTCTCGTAACGCTTTCTCTGTAAACGAATCTCGGCGAAGAAGTTGTAATGCCCATTCCGCTGACATACTCTCTTAGGCGCTTCACCGCAATTTCAAGATGTAACTCTCCCATTCCGCTTAAGAGGTATTCCCCAGTTTCCCTGTTTATCACAGTGGCAAGGTTTGGGTCTTCTGAGGCAAGTTTATCCATGGCTTCGAGCAGAAACGGCAAATCCTTAGGGTTCTTAGGCTCAACCGCCACCGTTACCACCGGCTCTGAAACGTATCTTATGCGCTCAAAAGGAACCATGCCTTCTTTATGTTCTGCGTCAACCAGGGTTTCGCCAGCCTTCGCCGAATCCAATCCGACCAAAGCGGCCAAGTTGCCCGCCGACACCTGGTTTATCGGTTCTCTAAAGGCGCCCATGTAAATGGAAACTTGCTGAACCACGCTTTCCAAGCGGGCATTAACGAGGTAAACTTTGTCTCCGTTTCTCACAGTGCCAGAAAACAGTCTTCCAGTCGCGATTATCCCAGCGTTTGAGTCTGATTGAACATTTGTTATGCACATAACAGCTGGTCCATCATCATCACAGAGCACCATCGCTTGCCCTACTTCTGAGGTTATGTTTCCCCTCCAGATTTTTTCCACACGATATTTTTGAGCTTCCAAAGGGTTTGGGATGTTCTTAACAGCCATATCCAGTATTGCACTGTAAAGCGGCAGAATGTTCTCCAGTTTTTCAAAATCAGCATTTTTATAGCCTTCTATGATGTCGCTGAATTTTATGCCCTTCTGCTTAGCCACGTTTAGGGTAAAGCCCCACTTGTGCAACGCTGACCCAAAGACAACGCTGCCTTTTGCAGGGTCCACTTTCCATTCATCCTTGAATGGTGATTCTCCGTAAACTTCGATTAAATCGTTAAAATTGCCGATTATACGGGTGAACTTTTCTTCAATCTGTTCCGCGTTTAACTTCAACTCATTGATCAGTCGGTCCACCTTGTTAATGAACAACACTGGGCGCACTCTTTCTTCCAGAGCCTGCCGAGTCACTATTTCCGTTTGAGCCATGATTTCCTCCACCGAATCAACGACCACGATTGCACCATCTATGGTACGTAAAGCTCTGGTAACCTTGCCTGTAAAGTCCACATGTCCAGGCGTGTCCACCAGATTTATGATGAAGGAACGCTCTGGCGTTTGGTATAGCAAAGAAATGTTTGCAGTTTTCATTGTTATGCCGCGTTTCTGCTCTTCCTCAAGGTAATCGAGAACTCTGGCGGAACCCACAATTTTCGACGACAGCAATCCTGCTCCTGCCAGCAACGCGTCAGTCAACGTGGTTTTTCCATGGTCAATGTGGGCGATTATTCCCAAATTCCGAATAAGCTCTTTCCTACCCATAAGCTTCAGAATGTCGGCAATTTGTCTAAATCTTGGCATCGCTTAACCCAGCTTTCAGTAGATTTTTAGTGAACGAAGAGTTCCTATTAAATCTATGATCCGCCTACATTTTACTCTGTTGCCTCAAAAAGAAGGAAAAAAGCATTGAAAAACCATAGCATGGTGCTCACCGAAAATCTCAGGGAAAAACCCTACCCCTCTATCATATGCTATCCAAAAGCAAGCGAAACCGAACTGCAGAATCGCCTCGCAGAACTGAAGACCCATGCCATCAAAGCCGTGGAATTCGCTGGGAAAACAAGCGCTTTCAACGTGCCTGTTCTGGGCAAAGGCTTCGTAGGCGTAGTCGTAATCGCTCATTTGAATGGGCAAAAGGCGGCTCTGAAAATTCGAAGAGTTGACGCCGACAGGCTTGGATTGCAGCATGAAGCAGAAATGCTTGCCAAAGCCAACTCTGTAGGCGTGGGACCGAAGTTCATGAGCGTAAGCACGAACTTTCTTTTGATGCAATTCATTGACGGCGATTTGCTGCCCTGCTGGCTTGAAACGCATAAAGAAAAAGCGCATGTGCGAGGTGTCTTGAGCGAAGTTGTGGAGCAGTGTTGGCGGTTGGACGCAGTCGGCTTAGATCATGGCGAACTCAGCAAGGCGCCCAAACATATAATTGTTAACAATGAACAGAAGCCTTTCATTGTCGATTTTGAAACCGCTAGCATCAATAGAAAACCATCTAACGTTACGTCGGTCTGCCAGTTTCTGTTCACAAGTGGTTATGGCGTGTCGAGAGTGGTGGCTGAAACGCTTGGCGAAAGAAACAGCGCCGAAATCATTAGGGCGTTACGGATTTACAAGAGCCAAAAGACGCGCGAGAATCTTGACCGCGTATTGCAGGCTTGTCTCTCTTAGATTACGTAGTTTATCGCAGCGTTCGCGTTGTGGTTTCCGATTTTTTCTATGTTTAGCTCTTTAGTGAGTTGGTAAAGGTCCAGCCAAGTTTCTACTTGCAGCTGCCTCGCAACTTTTCTCTTGTCATAAAGCAACGGTACTGTATCCACAAATAGCCAACCATAATTTTCTTCTGCCAAACCCTCTCCCTGAAAGTAGGAATGGCGCCTTCTGCTTTTAATTCCTATGGAACAAAGTACTGTAGGAAGCTTCTATAACTTTGCAGGGGATTTTCTATGCTAGAACCTCATGGAGTCTCCCTTGTTCGCGAGCTTCTTTTATTTCTAGGGCTATGCGTCTTCCCATGTACATGTTTTCCCCATATTTCAAATAAGCATAGGGCGAAGTGCCGATGCCAACGTTGGTTCCTGCCACGATGCGCGCGGAAATCTCGAACGTGTAAATCTTCAAGTCATCCGTTATCACGGTTTCCAAACAGAAAGGTCCGATGATTCCTGGCGGAGCCAGTTTCTTCGCTGTTCTGTGGACATTATCGCCCATTCTGATGAGTTCTGGCAGAAGCGATTCCCTCAGCGTGATTGGAATGTTGCCCACAATAGTGTAAGTGGGATTCACTTCTATCTCAAGCTGCTCACTTGCAGGGATTTTGCCTATCGCATCCACCGCGGATTCGTAGCGCTTGTCTACTCCCAAAAACTCCACATCGTCTTTTATGATTGAGGAGAAATAGTGCGGGTAAACATTAACGCCCAACACGTATTCTTGCAGGTGAATTGTGTCCACGTCGTTTTTGCTTAGGAGCCCACGGTCAACCATCTGCTTGAACTTTTTGCGGAAAGAAGCTGGCGAATTGGCTAGGAAGTATCCTCTGCCGCCTTTTGCGCCTGGCAGTTTTGCAATGACTAAGCGGTCGATTTCTTCTGGTTTTTTAAATGTTGCAGGCAGTCTTAGCCCAGCTTTGCGTAGCCATTCTTCCTGCTCCTTGCGGTTGGCTTCCCAGTGGAGAAGCTCTCGATTTCCGAACATCGGCACGTAGAGGCTGTTAGTTAGCTGTTCAGTGCTCAAATAAGCCGTGAACGAACCGTGAGGAATCAGAACAACATTTAGCCGTCGCAGTTTCTCCTGAAGCGTTTCGCTTAGCAACTCGCTGAAGTCTTCGACAAAAACCATCTCGTCTACTAAGGGGAACTTCGTGTACATTATGGCGTCTTTTTCTTTGCAGATACATACCGTTCTGAAGCCTTCCTCCTTCGCTCCCTTAAAGATGTTCAATGCCGAATGGGAGCCCAAGGTGCCAATGGCTATTTTTTTCAGGTCATACTGGTCCAGTATTTTGCGCACATCGCTGCTTGTTATCATGTTACCACATCAGCAAGCTTGCCCTCTTTAACGGCGCGTTTTATCTCCATGGCCACGCGTCTTCCGGGACCCACTTCCACGCCATACTTGTACTTCATATACGGCGATGTAGGCTCAACGCATGGGCAGCCTGGAACGCGTGGGCTAACGTCGAAAACGTAGAATTCCAAGTCTTTCGTCACTGCGCCTTGCAGGGCGAAAAGGCCTATTATTCCAGGCGGGTACTCTTTCTTGCAGGCATTCACGAAGCGTTCTCCTGCTTCGAATATTTTTTCTATTTGGCTTTCGCGCATGGTTACGCCCATGTGACCGATCTCGATATTCTGCGTTGGTATCGCAAGTTCGAGTTGTTCGTTGGCTGGCAGGTCTAGCACGCCGTCAAGGTCTGTTTGCACTCGCTTGTCAAAGCCTAACAGGTCTATTTCGTCTGTTAAGGGTGACCAGAAAAAGTTAGCGTTGAACTTCGCTCCAACCACGTACTCTTCTATAACCGCTTGTTTTAGTGCTTCTGGGCTGATTATGCCCTTTTTTATGCGTTCTTCTGATTTTCTTTCGTACTCTTCGGGTGACGAAGCGTAGAAAAAGGCTCGTTCTATTGCGCGTTCTTTTTCGGAAACTTTCACGATTACTAAGCGGTCGATGTCCTTGTGTGACTTGAAAGTTTTAGGCGTTAGTATTCCTGCTTTCTGAAGTAAGTAGTGCTGGTTTCTGGACGTGTTGCGTTCTTCGGTTTTGAGCATGTACCTGTTTCCCATGATGGGTACGGTGAATTTTTCTTCGATGTTCTCGTAGCCCGTGTACACTAAGAAGGAGCGGTTAGGCACAAACACCGTGCAAAGTGCATTCAGTTTTTTCAGGTTTTTTTCGCTGATTATGTCTGCAAATTTGTCCAATAGCATGATGTGGTCGAAGAGGTTCCCGTAATACTTGGTGTATGTTTTTTCTCTGCCTTTTTGGCAGACTATTACGGTTTCGAAGTTTTCCTGTTTGGCGCCAGATGCTATTTCGAGGGCTGAGTGTGAGCCTAAGACGCCTATTCTCACTTTTTTAGGGTCGTATTCTCGGATTATTTCTTTTATTTTATTGGCCATCATTTCTTTTCGCCTATTATTGCTTGTATTTTCTGATTATTTCCGCAAGTTGAGGGGCGTCAAATAATTTGCGGTCTGTCAACTCGTTGGCGGCCGCCATGTACATTTCGCTGATAATGGTCTTCAATTGCACGCCAAGTTTTGGAGGCTGCGATTTGCATAGGATTCGCCAGTCTTTGACGCCTTGGGTTTCAGCAGTTTTTTTAGCCTCTTCCACGTCTCGGTACCAGTCTGTTTTTTTGTAGAATTGTCTAGCGATTTCCTTGCTTACGTGTAAGCCGTCGTAGGTGAATCTGCATTCGTCTAGTGTGCCGACAACATCAACGACCATGAGTTTCCTTTCTTCGTCGAAAGCTAATTCAATTTTGCCATCTTCATTTACCAGTCCAGCATGGGAGGCAATTTCGCTTATGGCGTCATTCACTTTTGAGAGAACCGCCTTTATTGCAGCTACTTCTTGAATTGTTAGTCCTGAGATTTTTTTTGCTTCGTCCCATGTTATGTAGCGGTCAGTTTGTTCCAATTTGGTGCTGACGTCGAATATGGGTTTCGCGAAGCGTTCTCCTGGTTGGGGGTGGTGGTCTAATCCTAAATCTTGTATTGTCACTTCTCCCTGCTCAAGCCGCTTGAACACGGAGGAGCCTTCGGGCAATCCGTTTCTGTATATTATTTCGAGGGGAATTAGGCAGTTTTTCAGGTTCGGAGTGAAAAGGCTGTAGTTATATTCGATTTTTCCGTGGGCTACGTGGGTTTCTGGCTTGTAAACGTTAACTAGGTTAATTTCCATGGTGCTGGTGGGCGTTTCTATTTCTTCGAAAGTGATTACTTTGCCGTTTTTGTCAACTAAGCCTCTGTAGTGGGTTTCGACGCCCTCGTCTTCTAGCCATTCGAAGCAGTAGGCGCCCATGAGGCACAGGGCTTCGCCTTTGCCTGTTATGTGGTCGGGCATTTCGCCCCAGTCAAAAACTGAATAGCGGTCTGAAAAATGGAACCTGCCTACACCCATGGCGTCTCGTGTTGGTTTCTGGATTACTTCTAGGTCTTTTACGCTGCCCATGGTCTACACTTCAATTTTGCAATCTTTCCGCCCTATTTCGTTTTTTTAATGGTCTCATTGGCTTTCTCGATTTCTTTTTTCTTTTCCAGCTGGTGTTCCTTTACGCGTTTTTCCTGTTCCTTATCTTCAAGTGCGAGGATTTTTGCTGCGGCGACGGCGGCGCCTTCGGGTTCAATCGTTACGAGAGAGCCTATGCCGCTGGGAACTCTGAGTGAAGAGTAAATGTCCGCTCCGCCGAACTTTTCCGAGGTTGGCGGGCACGCTATGACTGGCTTTGACGTGTTAGCATCGACAAAAGCGCTCAGGGCGTTGGATCGCCCCGCAACCGTTATGTAGACGATTTTTTCTCCTTCGAGTTCTTTTAGGATTTCGAGTACTTTTTCTGGAGTTTTGTGAGCGGAAGCAACGCGGAATTCGTAATCTACTTTCAAAGCTTTCAAGTGCTTTGCTATTTCACGGCAGAATTCTAAATCTCTTTCTGACGCCATTATTACGATGGCTTTTCCTTTCACAGTACCACACCGTACATTGCTAACTATCAACCTGCTAATTAATTTTTAATTCTGAGCATGCCCTATACGCTGATCTCTTTTCTCTGCTAGCACCTTTATCCGCATCGTAAAAGTTGTTGTTGGACTAAAATGAAGAAGAGAATATAGAGATAAAAGGAACCCCCGCAAGATATAGCAACTGTAACATGGTGATAATGATGACGGCTAAACAGAACCCCGCAATAACACCACTCAAATTAACAGCGGCAATAATGTTCATCGCGCTGGTGTGCGTAGTAACAATATCTTTCACCCTAAGCGTACCAGTTACAGGTGGCTACTTCAACTTAGGCGAAGCGATAATCTACATCGCAGCTTTAACTTTCGGACCCATAGTTGGCGCTTTAGCTGGAGGCGTAGGCGCCGCAATAGCCGACATCATAGTTGCGCCCGTATTTGCTCCCGGAACATTGATTATTAAAGGTGTTGAGGGGACAATCGTTGGATTTCTCGGCAAAAAACTAGTCAAGCAAACCTCAAAGTCAAATTGGAGAATCTGCACAGCCCTATTGGGAATCGCGGTGGGCGTTTTGCTTGCCACAACAGGCGCCGTCTACTACAGCGGAAGCGTAGCGTTGTACATGGGCATTCCTCCACCGCCAGAGCCAACCGTCACCGTTTTCGTCCCAGCTGAATTCTGGTACATTCTAGGCAGCGTCACTGCACTGCTGATAATTTTCGCCAGCTTCAAGATTGAACCGCAGCTCGGCTGGACCATCTTCTCCACCATAATTGGAGGCTTAGCAATGGTCATCGGATACTTCCTTTATGAGCAAATAGTGCTAGGCAAAACCGCAGCCATCTTCGAAATCCCAGTAAACATTGGACAAATGTTAATCGGGCTGATTATAGCGATTCCCGTTGCAAGATTCGTGTTGCGGAGTTTCCCACAACTTAAAAGATAGACCTGCAACATTTCAAATTGAGGTTCAAGATGAAACTGCCGCCGGGAAAAATCCCAACAGACATACTAAAAGAAGTAGTATTCAAAAATCTCGGCGCTGAACGCAAAGAAGTCACCGTAGGCCCGTCAGCCGGAATTGACGGCGCAGTCCTAGACTTAGGAGACAAATCTCTAATCGTTTCTATGGACCCCATCACCGGCGCGGTTGAGCGAATCGGTTGGCTCGCCGTCAACGTAAACGCAAACGACATAGCGACTTTCGGAGTTGAACCCGCCTTCCTGTTCTCTTGCATACTGCTTCCCGAGAACGCAGGCAGAAAAATCGTTGAGAAAATATGCACTCAGATGAACACGGCAGCCAAAGACTTAGGAATAGCCATAGTAGGCGGACACTGCGAAGTGACACCTAGATTAACCAATCCAATAGTTGTGGGCTGCGTCATGGGCTTAACAGAAAAAGGACGCTATGTAACCGCAGCCGGAGCAGAACCACAAGACAAGCTAATCCTAACCAAAAGCGCAGGAATAGAAGGTACAGCAATTCTAGCAACCGACAGAGAAAAAGACCTGAAAAAAACCATAAACGCCACGACGCTGCAGAACGCGAAGAACTTCTACAGCCAGATAAGCGTCGTAAAGGACGCCTTGACCGCTTGCAAA
>Ga0315289_10005838_pt1 | contig 18110 bp, 12 predicted proteins | sample YL17G11_40_MG_FD_203452 | JGI IMG/M metagenome (GOLD analysis project Ga0315289, IMG submission 203452) | Sediment microbial communities from Yellowstone Lake, YNP, Wyoming, USA - YL17G11_40 | ecosystem: Environmental > Aquatic > Freshwater > Lake > Sediment | place: USA: Wyoming | collected... | reverse complement strand
TCCACGAAATGATAAGGCGGATCAACGTGGGTGCCCGTGTGCGATCCGAAACGCAGTATGGAGACATTCGCGCGTGCCCCTTCGGATATGCGGCTCACCGGCACGATTCTCACGGCAGGGTCGCCGGGGTAGACGGTGCTCTCGCTCGATATCGGAACGGAGATGTCGTGTATCCTCATACTCGTACTCTACCTCGAAAACCGGCTCTGGCCGGCACGGAGGCTCGGCCACTACAACGGATTCCCGGCTCTGGCCGGCACGGAGGCTCGGCCACTACAACGGATTCTCATCCTCTTGTGTCCCGATGAATCGGGATGATGACTTACTCATACTCCCCTGCCAGACGCTCTGCGCACGGAGGCAATCACGGCGAGCAGAAGGGTCAAGGCAAGGCATGCATATACGAGCCAGTCGCCGTGCCTCGTGTAGAACGTCGTATCACTTTCCGTCCGGACGTCATGCACGAGAAGCGCGCGGCGGAACAGGCCGGATCGAGCGAGGATGCGGCCGCGCGGGTCTATGATGCACGAGATGCCGGTCGCGGCCCCCCGGATAACGTACCTGTCGTTCTCGACTGCTCTGAACACGGACTTCGCCATGTGCTGCTCGGCGGCGGAGGTCTGGCCAAACCAGGCGTCGTTGGTGATCACGCAGAGCAGATTCGCGCCGGACAACGTCAACTGCCGCGATATGTGCGGGAATATGGACTCGAAGCAGATCGCCGTGCCCAGCTTGTAGTCCCCGACCTCCATCACGTTATATCCCGGACCCGGCGAGGTGTCATATGCAGTGACCCTGTAGTATCGCAGGAACGGCATGTATTTCCTGGCGGGGACGTACTCGCCGAAGGGGACCAGATGAACCTTCCAATAGCGCCCCAGGACTCCGGAGCCGGGGCCGATGAGGAACGCGGAATTGTAGACCCGGCCCCCATCGTCTTCATCCCACGCTCCGACCAGCAGGTGTGCTCCAAGGACCGCCGCCAAGGCGCTGAGTCGGCGCTGGATAAACGGATCGCGGCCGAGACAGCCGGGAACGACGGTCTCCGGCCAGACGACGAGATCGGCACCCTTCTCAGCGGCGGCTGAGGTCATGGCGCGATATGTGCGCCACACGCGCTCGTTATACGCGACATCCTGATCCGCATCCTGGTTGACATTCCCCTGAACCACGGCCGCCCGAACTTGCCGGCCCGTCGCAGCGACCGGCATGCGGAGCGATGCCAGACCGAATACCACTACCGCGACGACGAGCAGGCATACCAGAAGCACCTGAGCGTGCGCGGCTCCCAGTCCGCTCGAACTCCTGCGCGCGGCGGCCAGATTCGCCAGCGCGGCATTCGACGCCGCCAGAAGAAATGAGACTCCCCAGACACCCGTGAGGCTGGCGATCTGTATCACCGGCAATACCTTGTACTGCGTATAGCCGACGTCTCCCCAGGTGAATCCGAACATGCCGAGAGAACGTATCCACTCGAATGCGACCCACAGTGCCGGCAGGAGGATAAACCTTCCCCACGTGCCCAGCCGGGATCCGACCAACTTCGCCGCCGCCACGAAAGCCAATACGAACAGCCCTTGAAATATGGACAGGGCGACCCAGGGAAACTTCCCGAAAATGGCGATCCAGTAGAGCAGGCTCCCGAAGAATCCCACGCCGAACGCCATGCCGCAGATCAGCGCCTGCTTCCAGGTGAGCCGGTATGTGTAATACATCAGGGGCGCGAGCGCGAACCAGGCGATCCAGTGCAGATCGGCCCGCGGAAACGCAAGTGACAGAACGACGCCGGATATGAGACATATGACGCTGGCTGACATCAGTACACCTGAATTGCAGATTGCAGATCACAAATTGCAGATTGGAATGCGAGAAGCATGGGAGTATTCCGCATTGAAGGCCGGGAGTCCTTCTGCTATAATCCCAGTATGAAAGGGTGCCCGTCCATGGTCTGGCGGTTGAGACTCGGAGCGTTCCTTGCCGCATCAGCGCTCGCGGCCGGCTGCGCCAGGTTTCCGGAAGGCACGAGCATCACGACCGTTCTCGAGATGTCTTTCCACATAGACTTCAAAGGCCCGATCAATGACGCTTACTTCTACTTCATCCCCATTGATACTGTGGGCGGAGGCGAAGGCCCCACGCCCGTGTTCCCAAGCCCCGGTTCCGCGGTGGATGAATGGGTTACCGGCTCCGCCAACTACTATGTCGAGTATCATCAGAGACAGTACACCCTGTACCAGATTATCAGCCTTCACCCATTCGAGTCGAAACGCATCGGCGCGCCAATCAGGTCTACACCGCCGGACGTCGGAGGCACAACTCTGCGCTTCACGATAAACCTCAATGAAATCGGCGCAACCGGCGAGTCCGTGGACGTAAACTTCATCGCGGTCAACCAGTTGTTCCCCGACGGCCGACTGCTCGACAGCCTTGGTGACGGCCGAATCGGCGAGCGCACCCAGTTTCTGATCCTCGATATAGCCACCGACCGGACCTTCTCGAACCTGGGCCCGGACAACCCGCTGCTGCCGGAGCCCGAGAATGACGTGGCGGACCAGAACGGCGCCGTTCAGCCGGCGAGCGACCTGACCAGTCCACTCGACATCGTGGACTGGAGCATCACGGTTGACGTATAGTCGTCTCGGGGCTTCCCGCGGTACATCTCCCCTCACCCGCCTCCCGCAGGCGGCCGACTCCTAATAGTAAAACTGCCCCATGCTCGTGTCCACCGCCTGGCCGTACTGGCCGAAGCCGAATCGGTCCGGGCCGCGGAATGCCTTGATCCGCAGTTCGAGGCTGAGCCCCTTGTCCGTTCGGAAGCCGGTTTCATCGTTATACGAAAGCGACGCCTCCCAGCAGTGGAGGTCCCTCGTGAGCCTGAAGCTCTTGTAGTCAAACTTCTTAGTGGTCCCGTTCCAACTGGTGATGCCCTCCAGCCGCCACTTGCTGCCGATGCGGATGTCGAACCGTCCTCGTGCCAGGTCGAGCCTGCCTCGCTCGATGTCGTATCTGGTCCCCACGTCGAGGCCGATGCGCTCGGGAGCGGATATCTGGAAGCGGGTTATCAAGTTGCGCCACTTCGAGCGGTTGAGGTCATAGCCGGTGGAGATCGAATACGCGTAGCTGGAGTTCGGATGAGCCGTCAGCCGGAGGGCAAGGTCCTGCCAGGGGTACTTATCGCGGTTCAAGTCGTAGCCGGTGGAAAGGGTCCATCTGAGGTCCTGGGCGTCCTGGTAGTCCATGGCGGCGCGCATGTAGTTGTACTTTCCGGTGTAGTCGAACCGAAACGGGCTATAGCCCTCCGGCCGCTGATAGTTGTACATCAGCCTGGTCTTGAGGTAGTCGTTGTACCGGGTGGTCATCGTGCCGCCGAGCTTCAGCATGTGCTGTGCCATGTCGCTTCCGTACAACGCCTGCCTGAAGCCGGCTGTGAGGTTCAAGTCGCTCCTGCTGCCGAGATCCAGCGTCTGCCCCAGCATGTCCCACTGAAGCAGCAATCGGTCTCTGCTCACGCCGGTCGGTTCCTCGTGATACCTGCCCGCGCTTACCATGAGCCTCGACGGCAGGCCGAGGAACAGTCGTCTGCCGGCACGATAGCTGTCAGTCTCGAAAGTAAGCTCGGGGAGACGGTCGAGGCTGCTGTAGAAGTCGTCGCCGGTGTACTCGCCGCCGTCGAGGTCCGTCCTTCTGCTCGCGATAAGGGACAGGTCGTACTTGTCCTGCCTCTGCCGGAGCTCCACCGCCGATTCCAGCTCGCGGTCGGCCGCCGTCATGCCCGACGATTCGTACGTCCGCATGTCCACCGAGAATACGCCGCTCAGCTTCGGATTGAACTGCTGGGTATGCCGCAGGGAGGACGTCAAAGTCTCGTAGGTCCCGAAGCCTCGGGAAGCGTTGTTTCGAAACGTCAGCGCCGTGTTCGCGTTCGAAGTGCTGCGCCTCAGGCCCACCTGCCAGTTCTGCGACGTGGTGCTCGGATAGTAGAGGTAGCTGTTCGTGCGGTAGTCCCCGGTGAGATCGAGGTTCAGCGAGCCGAGCTTCTGCTGATGCTGGAGGCGGCCCGTGATGTTCGTGCCGCCTATCTCCTGGTCCGCAAGATAGTAAAGGGACACCTGGCTGGATGCGGCCCCCGTCCTGAAGGAATGCTCGATCCCGGCGCCGACTCCCCGCTTCTGCATCAGATCGAGCTTGAGAATGCCCTGGGACCGTTCGGTGGCCATGTACGCATAGGCGGCCTTGATGAAGGTTCCCTCCTCGGCGGATGAACCGATCTGCGGGATCAGGTTCTGCCGAAACCCCTTGATCGGGATGACGAGGGAGTTCACGGTGAACACCCGTTTATCGAGCGCGACCATGGACACGTTGCGCGCGATTATCTTGCTGTCCGGGTGGATTTCCAGCTCCTTCGCGCTGAAGTAGTAGTGGGGATGCTCCAGGTCGCAGGTCGTCAGCGTGCCCATTTCGAGCTTCACATCCTCGCCCCTGCCGCTCAGAGACGCGCTTTGCATGAATGCCAGGCCGGAGGCGCCGGCCTCGGTCGAAGTCAGGTCCGTCCGGCTGCTCGCGTGCTCGAGTGCCCAGTCCCTGGTCTTGAGGTTGATCGTGAGGAGATCCCCCTCGACGGTGTGCTGCTGAGTCGAGAGTTTCACGCCGCCCCGAAAGACGGCCATGTTCGTCTTGAGGTCGGCCTCGGCGGAGTCGGCAGTGACCTTGTAGTCCCTGTACGCAGCCTGGACGTTCCCCGTCGCGGTGATCTTGTCATCGGGATACCAGCGTGTGTTGTCCGCGGAGAGAGTGACCACGTTCTCATCCCCGGCCGCGGACGAAACACAGACCGCGCCACTCATCAGGATGCACAGCATGAGAACGTACGGCAGGCGATGCGCGGTTCGTGATGCGTGATGCGTGACAGGCTGCTCGGGAAGCCCAGCTTTAGATCTGCAATTGGAAATCTGCAATCTGCAATCCCCGTCTTACTCTTCCCGCCAGATCAGAACCAGGCCCACCAGGCCGAAGATGATGTTCTGGGACCAGCCGGCAAGCACAGGCGGCACGACTCCACCGATGCCGAGCGCTTTCCCCAGCAGGATGTTGTTCCAATAGAGGAACATGATGATGATGCCGAGCAGCACGCCCGAGTAGCTACCCACCTTGGCGAATCTGAGGCTCAAGGGAGCGGCGCAGAGAGCGAATACAAGGCACGACATCGGCAGCGAGAGCTTGAAGTGCCAGTCTACCTTCAGCCTGGTAACCTCTCTGCCGGCGCCGGCAAACACCGAGATGCGCTGCCGAAGGTCTCGGAGGCTCATCTCCTCCGAAGTCTGCTGGCTCTCCCAGAGGTCCTGCACCACCCGCTTCAGGTTGAGCTGCATCTCGGCGAACCAAATCTCGTATTCGGTCAGACCGTCGGAGCCCAGCTTGTGGAGCACCCCGTTGTAGAGCGTCCAGACGTTCTCCTTGTTCGTGGCCCATGCGGCTGTGATGAGCGTGGGATAGCCGCCGGGCACAGGGGTCTCGTAGATCATCACGTTGCGCAGTGTGATGCGGTTCGGGCCGGAGCGCTCGCACCTCTGCACGTAAAAGTAGTAACCTTCCGACTCGAAGAAGACATTCTCCTGGACAGGAGGGACGCGCTGAAGACCCCAGATGTAGCGCACGGTCCGTTGAGCCTGCCTGTTCGCCCAGGGCGTCACCGATTCACCCAGCCAGAGCGTGAGGGCGCTCGCGACGAGGCCGACGACGAAGATGGGAAGGAATATGCGGCGCAGAGGCGTCCCTGCCATGCGAACGGCCGTGATCTCGCTGTCACGCGCAAGGCGGTTGACGGACAACGACGCGGCAAACAGAGTGGCGAGCGGGAGGACCATCCCGATTATCCAGGGCAGTTGGAAGAAGATCAGCCGGGCTACCAGCGCAAAAGGTATCCTCTTCTCGATGATGAAGTTTATGTTGTCGAAGATAACCCGGCCGATCAGCAATACGACAAAGGCGAACACGCTGATCAGAAACGGCGCTATCATCTCTTTCAGAACGTACTTGTCCAGTATTCTCATGGCCGTCCCGGGCAGTTTTCGGAGTGCGTCTATTACGGGGATTATAGCACGGGCGATTGCACGAGTAAATACGGCACGCAGATTCGCCCGGAGTTCCCATGCCGGTTCTCAAGTTATCCGCCGAATTCACCTAAAGAGTTCTGAGGGGATTGCCGAAAATCGAAGAATGGTGTACAAGTATTCTTACCAGGTATGCCGGCCACCGGCCGGTATATCCCCGCTTGGGCACATTAAGAAGGTAGGTGCATGTAAATTGAGAAGCAGTACAGCCATTCCGGTCGCAGTCGCACTCGTTCTTGCTCTGCTGATGACGGCAGGGATCATCACACCGGTCCGCGGAGGCACCACAGGCATAATCTCCGGAACGATCACCGACTCAGAAACCGGCCAGAAGCTGGCCGGGGTCAACGTGATCGTCGAAGGCACGGACCTGACCACGGTGACGGATGAGAACGGCTACTACGTCATCACGAACGTTCCACCCGGCGATTACGCGGTCACGGCAAGCCTGATCGGATACTCAGATGTCCGAATGGAGAAAGTCTCAGTGCTGATGGACGTAGTGGCCTCGGTGGGCTTCGAAATGGCGACGGCCGTCGCGGAAGAGGAAGAGGTCATCGTGACGGAAGCCAAGCCGATGATCCAGCGTGACGTCGTCCCAACGATGTACGTCATGGACCACACGCAGGAGCCGATGGTGAGGAATCAGCCGAACCTGCTCTACCAGACTCCCGGCATCGTGGCTACCCAGCCGGGCGTCGTCGCAGATGAAGGGGGATATCCGCACATCCGAGGCGGACGCGCCAACCAGGTAGGCTATCTACTGGACGGCATCCTGATCACCGAGCCCGTGACGAATGGCTTCGGGACAAACATCGTGACCGTCGGCATGGACAAGATGGAGATATTCACGGGCGGCTATCGGCCTGAGTACGGGAACGCCATCTCCGGCGTGTTCAACCAGCTTGTGAAGACCGGGCGAACCGCGCCGGGCGCTTCGCTCGAATTCCTGGGGGGATCTGAGTCACTCAGGGGAAACTACTCACAGTTGGGAGGCGTTACGGAAAAGGGCCTGGACTACTACGTCGGAGCTTTCCTCTGGCACAGCGGACTCGAAGGGCTGCAGTTCAACGAGGTGGACTGCTCGGACACAATCGGGAAGTTCAACTATCCCGCCGGGAGGAAAGATAAGCTGACCCTGCTGGTGGGGAATGGGTCCGCGAAGTACCAATTCCCGTCTGTCCACACGCAGACCTACGGACCGGACGGACTGCAGGCTATCTCGCCGGAAAGAGATCACAACCACCAGAGCCACGTGTTCACGGCCCTGACCTGGAACCATACCATTAGCCCATCCTCGTTCTTCACTCTCAGGCCGTACTACTTCCGAAGCAGGAACAAGGTGGACGCGATTTCCGACGACATAGGCTTCTGGTGGGAGACGGAATCAGGGACCACCGGACTGCAGTTCGACTACACGAATCAGATTTCGGCTCAGCACTTGCTGAAGGCCGGCGCCGTGCGCATGGCCGGGGACAATAAGTACTGGGTCACGGTGCCGATCTATGCGACTCTCTACGGAGCAGATTACGAATACACAGCGGACACAGATACAGTGCAGACGGGCCTGTACGTTCAGGACCAGATGCGCCTGAGCCCGCGTTGGGGAGCAGAAGCCGGCCTGAGATACGACCGCATGCACTATGACAAAGTGGCCAACCCGGATACTTCCGAATCGCAACTGAGCCCGAGGCTCGGCCTGTCGTACGCCGTGGATCCCAGAACGAATCTGAGATGCTCCTACGGCAAGATGATCCAGTTCGTGTACACGCAGGCGGTGGAGCGAAACTACACCGACCCGATGTGGAGCTTCTACTACCCCAATGCCGACCTGAAGCCCGAAACATGCACCCAGTACGATCTGGGCTGGGAACGGCAGGTGAGCGACGACTACTCGCTGCAAGTGACGCCCTTCTACAGGAAGTTCAAGGACCTGCTTCAGACCACATACCTTGACCCGAGCAACCCGGAGACGTCGCTGGTCATCTTCGACAACCTGGGTGGGGGGACCAGCAAGGGGATCGAGCTGCTCGTGAAGAAGCGGGCGAGCAATAACTGGTCCGGCTGGCTCTCGTACACCTACTCGAGCGCAAAAGCCGAGAGCAGCAGCGACCGGGAGTTCATCACGCCGGGAGTTTCCCATTACGTGGACTGGGATCAGCGGCACACGGCCGTGGTGGTGCTGAACTACATGAAGAACGGTTGGACCCACAGCCTCATGGCTGAATACGGGAGCGGCCTGCCGTACAACCTGGACGACGGCGATCCGGATACCCCCGCTGAGACGCCGAACTCGCGTCGCGTGGCATCGCATGTCGTGGTCAATCTGAACGTCGCCAGAGAGGTGAAGGGCGGCTGGCTGCCCCAGGGCGAGATGCGCCTCAGCATCGCCAACCTGTTCAATACGGGCGCGGCCCTGGATCGCGGTCCGGACGGCCAACCGACGGCCCGCATGCCCGGGAGATTCGTCAGCCTGGGTTACACGAGGCACTTCTAGCTCCACCTTACCGCGAAAAAAGCCCCGGAATCCTCTCCGGGGCTTTTTTCTTTGTGGGGTCTACTTCCGTGCCGCTGGAACTATCACGGGGAGAATGCGCGGGGCGATCAATACGTCCACCGGCGTGCCGCCGAACGCATCGCCGTCGAGCTGAACCAGGACGTCGGGGCGCGACCTCACGGTCACTCTCCTCGTTCTGAAGCATCGAACCGCCTTGTGGTACAGATGGCGGTTGATGAACACCTCAGCGACCTGGCGCATGAAGCCGATTCGGTCGGCGAGCGGACGCTCGAAGACGCAGATATCCAGCAATCCGTCGTCGGGAGACGCCTGCGGGGTGATCTTCAGGTTGTAGGTGTAGGTCGAGACATTTGCGACGATGACCAGGAACGCCTTCGTGGAGTAGGTCTCCTCCGGCATCTCGAGGGTTACGTCCGTGGCACGGTATCGCGCGAGAGTCTCCAGACCTTTGAGCACATACGCGGAGGGGCCGATCATGTCCTTGAGTGGCTGAACGACATTGGCGACAACCTCGGCGTCGAAGCCGAAGCCGGCCATCAGGGCAAAATACCGCCCGTTCGCGCACCCGAGGTCTATGTTCTTTACAGTCCCTTCGGCGATTGCGCGCACGGCTTTCGCAGTCGCCAGCGGGATCCGCAATTCCCTGGCCAGGACGTTTACCGTGCCGAGGGGGAGTATGCCGAGCGCAGCCCGAGTACCCACGAGGCCGTTCACGACTTCGTTAAGCGTACCGTCGCCGCCCGCGGCGATAACAACGTCGCAGCCTTCTGCGGCGGCCTTTCGGGCGAGCGCGGATCCGTCACCCGCCTTCTCGGTCTGCACGATTTCACACGGGAAGCCGCACTTGCGAAACGCGCGCTCGATCCTCAGTTCCGCTCCCACCGGGATTCCTCGCCCAGCGGTCGGGTTCAGAATCACGACAGCTTTCATGGCGCATATCTCTGGGGCAGGCCGAAGTCGTGGACTGGCCGGCGATGAGACCTCACCCCGGACCCCCCGGATCCGGAATAGCCCTACTCCACCGTCACGCTCTTAGCCAGGTTTCTCGGCTGGTCAATCTCCCGGTCAAGGATCTTCGACGTCCAGTAGGAGAGCAGTTGGAGCGGCACGATCGTCGGCACGGGCATGAAGAGGTCATGCACTCTCGGCACCCATACGACGTGGTCAACCACCTCACTCAAGTCAGGATCGCCCTGTTTAAGGACGGCGAGTATGGTCGCTCCTCGCGCCTGCATCTCCTTGATATTGGAGATCGTCTTCTCGCGCACGTGATCCTGGGTAACCGGAACAATGATCCAGGTATCCTTGGTTATGAGCGCAAGCGGGCCGTGTTTCATCTCGCCGGCGGCATAGGCCTCCGCGTGGATGTACGAAATCTCCTTGAGTTTCAGCGCGCCTTCGAGGCCGACGGCATAGTCCAGACCGCGCCCGAGGAAGTACGCATGCTCCTTCGGCGACAGCTTCTGAGAGATCTCCTTGATCTGCTCCTCGGTCTGCAGGGACTCCTCGACCAGCTCAGGAAGTTTGCGGAGCTCCTGCACGTACTCTTTCTCCTGCCCGGCCGACATAGCTCCCCTGGCTCTTGCAAGGTAGACACCCATGAGGTAGAGACCGATCACCTGCGTGATGTAGGCCTTTGTGGATGCGACGCAGATCTCCGGGCCGGCGCGAGTGTAGAGTATGCTGTGACACTCACGGTAGAGCGAGCTTCCGACGACATTGACGACCGCAGCCGTAGTGGACTTGAGCTTCTTGGCCAACCGTATTGCCGCGAGCGTATCTGCAGTTTCGCCTGACTGGCTGATGGCCACGACCAGGCTTTTGTCGTCGAGGATCGGGCCTCGGTACCTGAACTCGGATGCCAGATCCACCTCTACCGGCACGCCGAGGACTTTCTCGAAGAAGTACTTGCCCACGCAGCCGGCATAGTACGCCGTTCCGCAGGCCACGATGTAGATGCGGTTGAACTTCCGAAGCTGCTCCGGCGACAGTTTCATCTCTTCCAGGCTGACGGTATCCTCGGGAGTCAACCGGCCGCGCAGGGTATCGCGCACGGCCGCGGGCTGTTCGTGGATTTCCTTGATCATGAAGTGGTCGTAGCCGCCCTTCTCGGCAGCGCCGACATCCCAGGTGATCTCCAGCACCTTTCTCGTAATCGGCCCGCCCTTGACCGAGGAGAGCTCTATCTTGTCCTTCGTCAACAGGGCCAGGTCGCCGTCCTCCAGGACCATAAACTCGCGGGTATGCCCCAGCAGGGCAGGGATGTCGGAAGCGATGTAGTTCTCGCCGGTACCGACTCCGACGATCAGCGGGCTGTCCTTCCGAGCGGCTACCAGGATGCCGGGATTGTGCTTCGATATGACTCCGATCGCGTACGATCCGTCTATCTCCTTGACAGCATCGCGCACGGCCTCCAGGAGATCGCCCCTGAAGTGCTTCTCGATCAGGTGGGCGATCACCTCGGTATCCGTCTCGGACTTGAACACGTGGCCCTTCGCCTGAAGCTCCGCCCTGAGCTCGAGGTAGTTCTCAACGATGCCGTTGTGGACGACGGCGATATCTCCGGCGCAACTCGTGTGAGGGTGCGAGTTGGGCGTCGAAGGAGCGCCGTGAGTCGCCCAGCGGGTATGGCATATGCCCAGGGTTCCGGTCAGGTCGCCCGTGATGGCTTTGAGATCCCTGATCTTGCCGACGGTCTTGACCACGTTGAGGGCGCCATCGTTGACGACCGCTATTCCCGCGGAGTCATAGCCGCGATACTCCAGCCTCAAGAGCTGATCAAGTAACGAATCAACGCAGTTCCTAGTACCTACAAACCCCACAATACCGCACATACATTACCTCTCTGATGATTTAGTATTCAGTGCCGGAAATGCCTGACGCCGGTGAAGACCATGGCCATTCCGTACTTGTTGGCCGTATCAATGACCTCCTGGTCTTTCACCGAGCCGCCGGGCTGAATGATGGCCGCGACTCCAGCCTCTCCCGCCTCCTGCGGCCCATCGGGAAACGGGAAAAACGCGTCGGATGCCAGCACCGCGCCTTTTGCCTTCTCACCCGCCTGAGCCACCGCCAGACGGACGGAGTTCACGCGGTTCATCTGCCCGGCTCCCACGCCCAGAATCTGCCGGTCTTTCGCAAGCACGATCGCGTTCGACTTCACGTGCTTGACTACCTTCCACGCGAAGAGGAGGTCTTCGATCTGGGCGTCCGTGGGCGCCTTCTCGGTCACGGTGCGCAGGTCGGAACGGTTGAGTTCCGAGACGTCCTGATCCTGCACGAGCAGGCCGCCGGTGACCTTCTTCATGTCCTTGCTCTGGATGCCGCCGACGCCTTCCGGCCTCCTGAGATCGCCGACCTCCAGGAGTCGGAGGTTCGCGCCCCACTTCTTCCGCTCGGTGAGAATCGGGATCGAGTCCGGCTCGAACTTCGGCGCGATGATCACCTCATAGAAGGCCGGGCCGCCCACGATAGTCTCGGCCACTTCGGCAGTCACAGCCCGGTTGAACGCAATGATGCCGCCGAACGCAGACACCGGGTCACATTCGAGCGCTTGGGCGTACGCGCGAGAGAGATCGCTGTCCACGGCGACACCGCACGGGTTAGCATGCTTCACAATCACGCACGCCGGCTCGTCGAACTCCTTCACCAGCTCCAGGGCGGCGTTCGAGTCCCAGATGTTGTTGTAAGACAGCTCCTTGCCGGAAAGCTGTTTCGCGCTGGCGATACCGGGGCCTGAGTAGCCGGGGGTTTTGTAGAACGCGCCCTTCTGGTGCGGGTTCTCGCCGTACCTGAGCTCCTGAATCTTCTCGAAGCGAAGGTCTATCCAGGCAGGGAAAGCTTCCTCGGGCATGAACTTGCCCTGGAGGTAGCTGGAGATCATGGTGTCGTAAGCTGCCGTATGGGTGAACGCCTTAGTCGCGAGCCCGGCGCGCGTGTCGCAGCTGACCTCGCCCTCGTTCGCTCGAAGCTCTTGAAGGACGCTGTCATAATCGGACGGATCAACCACGATCGTGACCGAGGCGAAGTTCTTCGAGGCCGAGCGCACCATGGACGGGCCGCCGATATCTATGTTCTCGATGGCATCCTCAAGGGTGACGTCCGGCCTGGCGACTGTCCTGGCGAAGGGATACAGGTTTACCGCCACCAGGTCAATCGGCCTGATCCCCTGCTCCTCTATCTGGCGCATGTGATCGGGCTTCGACCGATCGGCGAGAAGACCTCCGTGGACGGCGGGATGGAGAGTCTTGACGCGCCCCTCCATCATCTCCGGAAAGCCGGTGACCTCCGAGATTCCGGTGACCTTGATCCCGGCATCCGAGAGAGCCTTCGCGGTGCCGCCGGTCGAGATGATCTCCACGCCCATCTCCGCCAGAGCCTTCGCAAACTCAACTACTCCCGTCTTGTCCGACACGCTGATCAGCGCCCGCTTGACTTTCGGCATTCGCTACCTCCACGTAAAGTATGGGAGTAAGGGAGTATGGGAGTATGGGGGTGTGGGAGAAGGGCCTCTCCTCTACTCCCATGCTCCCACACGCCCTTACTCACGCTTCCTTACTCACGTCCAGAATGTGAACCCGGCGGCCTTCGACGCGAAGACGGCCCTCTGCGAATAGCTGGATAGCCTCGGGATACGCCTTGTGCTCCTGCACGAGAATCCTGGCCGCAAGGGTTTCGGCAGTATCGCCTTCCTCTACCGGCACGGTCTTCTGGACGATGATCGGGCCGGTATCGTACTCCTCGTCCACGAAGTGCACGGTGCAGCCGGATACCTTCACGCCGCAATCGAGAGCAGCCTGATGCACGTGCTCGCCGTACATTCCATGTCCGCAGAACAAGGGAATCAGCGCCGGATGGATGTTCATGATCCGCCACCGGTAGGCCGTCACGACCTCCGACGGCAGTATCCGCATGTATCCGGCCAGGCAGACCAGATCCACCTTGCGCTCCGCCAGGACTTCGAGGACGCGGGCCGCGTACTCCTCATCGCCGGCGAATGCCTTCGGCCGGACCTCGACCGCCCGAATGCCGTTGTTCCGAGCCCGGTCCATCGCTGGGGCGTCGCCCTTCGTGCCGATGACTACCGCCACGCGGCCGGTGATTCGGCCGTCCTTGCATGCATCTATGATCGCCTGGAGATTGCTGCCTCGCCCGTGGCTGGAGACCAGGACTGCGACGTTTATGTTGGCCATAACTCACCGTTGGAAGTTTCAGGTTTCAGGTCGCAGGTTTCAGGTTTCAGGTCGCAGGTTTCAGGTTCCAGGTTGCACGTTGGCGCCCGGCAGAACCTGGAACTTGGAACTTGGAACTGCCTCACAGCACCTGGACCTCGCGGCTGCCTCTTCGGACCTCGCCCATGACGTAAGCCGTCTCGCCCAGCTTGTGCGCCCGCGAGACGATCGCCGTTGCCTGCTCCCTCGGCACCACCAGGACATAGCCGATGCCCATGTTGAACGTGCGGTACATCTCCGACTCCAGGATGTTGCCGATGTCCTGGATCAGCCGGAAGATCACAGGGACTTCCCAGGTTCGCCTGTCCACCGCCGCCTGGCAGTCCGCCGGAAGCGCCCTGGGGATGTTATCATAGAATCCGCCGCCCGTGATGTGAGCCATGCCGTGGATGTCGAACTCCCGAAGCAGGGTCTGCACGCACTGAGCATAACTGCGGTGAGGCTTCAAGAGCTCCTCCCCCAGGGTCGTCTTGAGTTCCGGCACCTGCTGGTCAACCCGCCACTTTGCCTTCTCGAAGAATACCTGCCTGACGAGCGAGTAGCCGTTCGTATGCAGACCGCTCGAAGCCAGTCCGATCAGGGCATCCCCGGGCACCACCTTCGAGCCGTCAACCATCTTGCTTCGGCTTACCGCACCGACGATGCACCCCACGAGGTCGTATTCGCCGGCGAGATAGAGGCCGGGCATCTCCGCGATCTCGCCGCCGATGAGCGCGCATCCGGCGCTCCGGCATGCCTCCGAGATACCTTTCACGACCTCGACCACCACCGATGAGGTGAGCTGCCCGGTCCCGAAGTAATCCAGGAAGAACAGGGGCTTCGCCCCCTGCACCAGGATGTCGTTCGCGCAGTGGTTCACGATATCGAAGCCCACGGTATCGTGCTTGTTCAGCAGGAAGGCGATCTTGAGCTTCGTGCCGACGCTGTCTATGCTGGAAACCAGGACCGGCGCGCCTGCGTCACCCACCTCAAGCTCGTACATGCCGCCGAACGTGCCGACATCCGTGAGGACCCCGGGCGTGAACGTTGACCTGATATACTCCTTCATCCGCAGAACGGCCTCGTTCGCGGCGTCAATGTCTACCCCTGCATTTTTGTAGGTTGCTCTCTCCTTCATGCTTCTCCCCTTCCGCCGAACCATCGGCCGCCCGAAAGACTTCTCAAAGCACCGTGGGCGGCTGCTTCGCGCATGTCTCAGCTAGTCACCGTTTCCTTGGGTTTGTGCCCCTCCCCGCTCTCGTCAGTCTCCTTACCGTCGGGTTCGAGGGCGAATTTCGACACCTTGATGTGCTCCGGAATCTCGATCGGATACCTGCCGTCGAAGCAGGCCAGGCAGAACTTGTCGCGCTTCAGACCGATTGCGCGCACGAGGCCCTGGATGCTCAGGTATCCGAGGCTGTCGGCCCCGATATGCTGCCCGACCTCCTCCACAGAGAGGCCGGATGCGATCAATTCCTTCTGCTTGGCCATATCAATCCCGTAGAAGCACGGATACCTGATCGGCGGCGAGCTGATCCTGACGTGTATCTCGGCAGCGCCGGCGTCCCGGAGCAGCTTGACGGTCGGGCGGGTAGTCGTACCCCGCACGATGCTGTCCTCCACCATGACGATCCGCTTGCCGGCCAGCGTCTCCCTGAGGGGCGAGAACTTCATCTTCACGCCGAGGTCGCGCATTCTCTGGTCCGGCTCGATGAACGTCCGCTGGATATAGCGGTTCCGTATGACTCCCTCGCTGTAGGGTATTCGCGATGCCTGCGCGTATCCGATCGCCGCCGGGGTGCCGGTGTCCGGGATCGGAATGACGATATGCGCATTCGCCGGGTGCTCGCCTGCGAGCTCGTGTCCCATTCGCTGGCGCGCCATGTGAAGCGTCTTGTGATACATCATGCTGTCCGGCCTTGCGAAGTATATGAACTCAAAGACGCAGAGCGCGCGCCTGGCGGTCGGCAGCGCCTGGATCTCGCGCACGCCGGACTTGTCTATGACGACGATCTCGCCCGGCTCGACCGCGCGCATGAACTTCCCGCCCACGAGATTGAGCGCGCACGTTTCCGAGGATATGACGTGGTGCTCCGTATTCAACCGCCCCAGGCACAGCGGCCTCACGCCGTGCGGATCGCGCACTCCGATCAGCTTGTCCCTGGTCAGCACCACAAGGGAGTAGGCCCCGACGGCCTTGTGCATCATCTCCTCGATCGCTTCCTCCACAGTGCGCGCCTTGCTCCGCGCGATCAGCCTGGCGATGATCTCCGTATCGCTGGTTGACTCGAACGTCTCGCCGTCCGCTTCCAGCTCCGCCCGGAGGTCGGAGGTGTTCACCAGATTGCCGTTATGCCCGATTGCGATGGGACCGTAGGACGACTCGCAGACTATCGGCTGGGCGTTCCTGAGCACGCTCGACCCGGTGGTCGAGTACCTGGTGTGGCCGATTGCGATGTGACCCGTGAGCTCTGCGATGACCGTCTCATCGAACACCCGGGTGACGAGGCCCATATCCTTGAAGCAGCGGATTCGGCTGCCGTCGGACACCGCAATTCCGGCGCTCTCCTGCCCGCGGTGCTGAAGTCCGAACAGGCCGAAGTACGTGAGCCGCGCGACATCCTCCCCATCGGCGTAAACGCCGAAGACACCGCATTCCTCGCGGAGGGTATCAGGCATGCCTGTTAGAATGTGTTCGTCCTCCATTGTATCAACCCAGAGCTAAATCCCCAGCCTATCGAAAACCGCATCCACGTTCCGGACGTGGTGCTTGTAGTCGAATACCTCCGCGAGCTCGTCTTTGCCGATGACGGCGGCCACGCGCGAGTCCGATTCCAGCGCCTCGCGGAAGCTCTCGCCGGCCCAGGCCTTCGCCGCGTTCTCCTGCGCGATGACATAAGCCTCCTCGCGGGAGAGGCCCTTCTCGACCAGCTTGAGCATCACCCGCTCGGAGAACACCAGGCCGCCCATCTTCTCCAGGTTGCGCATCATGTTCTCCGGGTAGATGACCAGCCGCTCGACCACACGGGCGAACGTATTCAGCAGATAGTCCACCAGGATGCAGCTATCCGGCATGATGATCCGCTCGACGGAGGAGTTCGTCAGGTCGCGCTCGTGCCAGGTGACGATGTTCTCCAGCGCAGGTAATGCGTTCGCGCGGACGACCCTCGCAAGCCCGGCCACTTGCTCCGAAAGCCTCGGATTGCGCTTGTGGGGCATGGCCGAGGAGCCCTTCTGCCCCTTCGCGAAGTACTCCTGGACCTCCAGAATCTCGGTGCGCTGGAGGTTTCTCAGCTCGGTGGCGAAGTTCTCCAGCGAGCCGGCGATGATGGCGAGCGCGGTGAGGAACTGGGCATGGCGGTCGCGGGCGATGATCTGAGTGGAGTGCTCCGCCGGCTTCAGGCCGAGCTTCTTGCACACGTACTGCTCGACCTTCGGATCCACGTTCGCGTAAATGCCGACCGCGCCCGAGACCTTGCCGAAGCTGACGGCATGCCGCGCGGCCTTCATTCGCTCGGTGTCCCGGCGAATCTGCGCGTACCAGCCCGCCAGCTTGAACCCGAAGGTTATCGGCTCGGCGTGGATGCCGTGCGTCCGCCCGATCATGAGCGTGTGCTTGTGCTCGCGGGCGCGCGCCCGGACGATCTCCGCCAATCGCTCCAGGTCGGCGATGATGAGATCAGCAGACTCCTTCAGGAGAAGGCCCAGCGCGGTATCCACCACGTCGTATGAGGTGATCCCGTAGTGGACGTACTTGCCTTCTTCGCCCAGGTTCTCGGTCACGGCCTTCACGAAGGCCATCACGTCGTGCTGGGTGGTCTCCTCGATTTCCAGGATGCGCTCGACGGTGAACTTCGCGCCTGCCTTGATCTTCGCCGGGGCATCCTTCGGGATGTAGCCGTACTCCGCCAGTCCCTCGGCAACCGCGATCTCAACGTCGAGCCACTTCTGATATTTGTTTTGCTGCTCCCAGATTGCCTTCATCTCAGGCAGCGAGTAGCGCGGTATCATGCGATCTCCTTGTGGTTCCAGGTTTCAGGTTTCAGGTTTCAGGTTGCAGGTTGCACGTTGCACGTTGCACGTTGGTGCCCAGCAGAACCTGGAACTTGGAACCTGGAACCCTAGGGATGGGTGGCGATTTCCGAATCGCCACCCCTAGGGCTTGGGTAGGGATTCGGAAATCCCTACCCATCAAGGTTTCAGGTTGCAGGTTGCACGTTCGCGCCCCGTCCAACCTGAGACTTGAAACTTGGAACTTGAGACTGTGAACCG
>Ga0315289_10005837_pt1 | contig 18110 bp, 30 predicted proteins | sample YL17G11_40_MG_FD_203452 | JGI IMG/M metagenome (GOLD analysis project Ga0315289, IMG submission 203452) | Sediment microbial communities from Yellowstone Lake, YNP, Wyoming, USA - YL17G11_40 | ecosystem: Environmental > Aquatic > Freshwater > Lake > Sediment | place: USA: Wyoming | collected... | reverse complement strand
TTGAGGTGCTCGCCCCGTTCGATCGCGTTCGCCGCTTCGGAGAACGCTTCCGCTCCCACGAGACACGGATTCCTTGGCTCGTTCCTGCAATCGGACTCGTCGGCGAAAACCTCAAGTCGTCGGTCCGCCATCCCACGCAGCCACGCGACGATCGCCGCACGCTCGCGCTCCCTGTAGAACGCCTCGGGCGCGCACTCCTCGCACCCCTCGCACGGTTCCTTGGCAACCGAGTCCCACCCGCTGCCGTCGCAGCGCGACACGTCGTCGTCACTCATCGTCGTCGGTCTCCTTCTTCGTGGTCGCTCCGACCTCGCGCTCGAGCAGCGCCAGCCCGGCGTTGATCACACGTCCGAGGCTGATCTTCGCCGAGTCCTGCGCGATCTCCGGGATGCCGTCGATGCTGCGCAGCCGGATCGTCTCGCGCAGTTGAACCGCCCGGTCGTAGACGTCGGGGTGGACGCGGATGGTCTTGTATTCGGTGCTGGTGCTCATTCCCACTCCAGGTCGGCCGGTGATGTTGCGGCAGGCGTCTCGCCCATGCCGTCGTAGCGCACGAAGATGGAGTGCGAGTTCCACGACGTGATCACGCCCTTGTCCGCCATGACGCGAGCACCGGGGAACGGGATGTAGACAACGCGGCGGCCGACGTGCTCCGGCGTGAGATCGGAGATGCGGATCATCGTCGCGACCCCTTCGGCGGCGCGTGCAGGTGCTGCAGCGCGCGGACTACCGCGATGGCCTGGGTCATCGCCGCTGAGACCGACGAGATGCTGGATCTCGTGACGACAACCCCGAGCAGATCCTCGCGGTTGGTCAACGTGAACGAGTTGCAGTTCTTCCACGGCTTCGCAGCCGACCCTGTGACCGTGATGAGCCACCCGTGGAACCATCGAGTGCGCGTCTCCGGGTTGTGCCGGGTCCACCGGTACTCGTGCCGAAGAGGGTTCATCGCTTCACGTCCACCCGCGCGACGGACGCCTCGGTGCTGAAGCCGTCCGGGTAGCGCCGCTGAAGCTTCGCCTCGTTCTCGCTCGCCACGTCGGACAGCAGCGCGTCGAGCGCCTTCGCTGCGTCGGCGACGTACCACATGATGTCGCCGCACTCCTCGCGCAGCTTCGACCGGTCGAGCGCGTGCCCGTGGATGATGTGCTTCTTCACGCGGTCCACGAACTCGCCTGCCTCGCCTGCGAGACCGAGGGCGGCCTGGAGCAGGTGCGCCTGCTCCGGCGTGAACGTGAGCCCGTTCTTCCACGCCACCGAGGTGCGCTGCGTGAGCTTCTGGTACGTGTCCAGGTGCCGCACCTGCATCGGTTCGTGCGCCGTGACGGCGATCCTGGGCACCAGCGGGTCGCCGCAGATGTAGCAGCGGGGCCCGCTCGAGGACTCCCACGCCTTGGACTGCGGATGCTTGCCGCATACGACGGCAGGGCCGAAGTAGCGGTCGCACTCGGAGCATCCGTTCACGCGCTCGTCGTGCGAGCACTGTCTTCCGGCGCGGATCATCGTGTCCTCCTTGTCAGTCGGCGCGCACCGATGGAAAAGCGAGTCACGTCCAGGAAGCTGGTATCCGAAGAGCTCGCGACGAACGTCTTGCCGATGAGCGATGCGGGCGCGCGGTGAGCGATGCACTCCGACGAGCAGTAGAACGTGCCGTCCTTCGCGACCCACCAGCCGTGCGGAGGCGAGCGGCCCCATCCGTTCTCGTGCATGCGTCCGGTGCGCTTGCAGCCCGGACAAGTGATCGTCGGGCCCATCACCGCGTGGTTCTGGTTGCCGGGATACTGCGGCGCGATCGGGTCGGTAGTGCGGTCGTTGGGGTCGCAGCGAGGCTTCATCGCGCCACCTTCTCGATCGGCACGCCCGATCCCTTGGCATGTTCATCACAGGCGTAGTAGCGCCCGTCGATGATCCGAGTTGCGTCCCGCATGCAGCGAGGCGGTCCCTTCCAGTTGCACCACGGCTTGCGCGGCCACGGCTGACCGCACGACGAACACACTCCCTGCGTCGGCGGGTTGCCGTTGCCCACGCTCTTGTCGAGCCCGAGCGATGAGCATTCGGCGCAGACGAGCCATCCGCTCCAGAGGCTCATCGCGCCACCTTCTGTCGGCGCGCGGAGTCCGCAGCCTTCGCCCTCGCCACCGCCGACGCGATGCCTCGGTCTTCGTCCGAGACGCCGTGCAGCACGTCGAGCGCGTATGCCTTGGCCTCGTCTTCGGTGCCGTATAACTCGTCCCGGAACTCCCACAGGTCGCCGTAGATCGAGATCACGAGCCCGGCGGGGCCATCGGTCTCGATCTCGATGTGCCAGTCGTGGCACTCGCTCGTCCACTCCAGCCCATCCCACGTCCCTCGGGTGCAGCAGGTGTCTTCGCGTCGCGCCAGTAGCCCTTGTAGCGAAGCTACTGCGGCTTCCACTTCTGACCGCGTCAACCGCATAGCGATCAACCCGCGCTTGTCCGGGGCGCTCTTCGCAATCTCGAGAACCTGCTCCCACGTCGCGACCCCCGCCTGGATGTAGATCATCCCGACGGCGCGAGGATCAGGCTCGTTGGCTTCGACCGGCACGACGCCGCCAGACACGTCGCCGGGCGGGATGAACTTCAGCTTGTCAATCGTGCTGCTCATCAGATCCCGAGCACGCCACGGACCGTGGTCACGTACAGCGTGTCCTTGTACTGCTGCGCAGCCGGGAGTTCCCCGTACGAGACGAAGCACGGATGCGTCTTCGCTTCGACGTCCTTCACAGCGCCGTACTTCCATCCTGCTGCAGCCTTCTCGGAGAGCCATGACATGTGCGACTGCTCCGGCGTGTTGCCCTTGATCACGCCGCGCACGCCGTTCAGCGCGCTCAGGCGCTGCCACTCGGGCGCGTCCTCCCAACGCACCTGCGTGTGGTCGCCGAGACCGGCGCAGTAGGCCCTGTTGACCTCGTGCGCGGTCCTGGCCGCGAGCGCGATCTCGACGTCGGTGAAAGTGCGGTCGTGGTCGTTCGTGTTGTTCATGGTGAAGCGAGTGTGACGTGACGGTCACGTCACGTCAAGTACTCGTTGTTGTCGCGCTCGATAATAGGAATTATCGTGCTGGCATGAAGCCGAAGCGCGACCTCGTCCGAGTTCCACCCCCACCCCCGGCGACGATCCAGCCCGGCAGCGCGACCGACCGGCCCCAGTTCACCGAGCAGGACGTCGAGGACGTCGGGAGCACTCTCGAGCACGCGCGTGCGGACAACACCGACCTCGCTCTCGCGAGCGACTGGAGGATGTTCGAGAAGTTCTGCGCCGAGCGATCCGCTCAGACGCTGCCAGCGTTGCCGGAAGTTGTGGTGGCGTACCTGACGGCGCTGTTCAAGGGCAGGATCGCCGACAAGGACGGGAAGCTGTTCCCGAGGAAGCTCGCCACGATCAAGCGTCACCTGTCCACAATCTCGACGAGGCACATCGAGAACAGCTTTCCGTCGCCGCGTCTCGACCCTCGAGTCAGCATCACGATGAAGGCCATCGCTCGCGGGATGCCACCAGAACTCAGACAGATGAGCAAGCAGGCGCTCACCATCGACCTGCTGGAGAGGGTGATCCTCACGATCCCTGACGATTTCCGTCGCACGCGAGACGTTGCTGTTCTCAGCCACGGCTTTCACAGCGGCGGGCGCAGGCGGTCCGAGATCGTCGGAACGAACATCGAAGACGTCAGCGTCACGCCGGATGTCACTTACGTGATGCTGGATAGGTCGAAGACGGACCAGGAAGGAAAGGGATCAGTGAAGAGGATCCCAAGGAACGGCAACGAGACATGTCCAGCAGCGGCCATCGACGCACTGCTCGCTGACATGAAGCGGCACGGTCTCATCAACGGGCCGTTGTACCGGAAGATCGCAAACGACTCCTACCTCGACGATCGGATGGACTCTACCGAGGTGGCAGACATCGTGAAGCAGGGTGTCACGCGACTCGGTCTCGATCCCAGGTTGTTCGCCGGGCACTCGTTGCGATCTGGATTCATCACGTCAGCCGTGAAGGCTGGGATCGGCATCTTCGACATCAAGCCGGAGACGGGGCACAAGACCACCGAGGCGCTGAGCATCTACGTGCAGAGCATCGTGGAAGACGCGAGGGATCTACCGAGCGCGAAGATCGTCGAGAAGTTCAAGAAGGATTACCGACGATGAAGATTCTTGCGAAGGAAGGCGAAGTTCCGTGCAAGTGCGGCAGACGGGCCAGCCGTGGACATCGAGCCAACGCTGATGGTTTGTGTGCTCGCTGCATGAGCAACAAGCGGCGCACGGATCGACTCGCAGCGGGGCTGTGCGAGAGGTGTGACAACCGTCTCGACGGGAAGTCGTTGTGCGCAAGGTGCATGACGCTTCAACAGACGCGAGGGTCTGGTTTGCGAGGCGGTGACGTACACGCGATGGTGCGTAGGTTCGACGAACAGGGAGGCATGTGCGCTCTGACTGGATGGCCCATGGAACTAGGTAAAACAGCGTCGCTCGACCACATTGTTGCTAGAGCAAGAGGTGGCCCCAACACCGTCAGCAACCTGAGATGGGTCCACGCTTCGGTGAACTACGCCAAGAGGACTATGTCAGACGAGGAGTTCGTCGCTATGTGCAGAGCGGTGGTCGCAAGGAATTCGCAACCATAGCCACGAGCGGTATGACCTACCAGCCAGCCGCCCACAGCCTCCGGGGGTACAGCCGCGCCGTGTTGTCGTGCGACTCCGGGACGTGCTTGAAGATCGCGTGGCGCGAGTAGTCGATCGGCGTGCTCGCGTCGTCGTCGAACAGGAACTCGTCGCTCATGTTGGCCGACAGGAACGCTCCCTGGACGACGGACGCAAGCTCTCGTGACTTCGCGCCCGTACCACCCGTGCTCGTGTACAGGTTCGCGAATCGAAACGATCCGCTCGGAGCGAACCCGCGCACGTTGCTGGTGATCCAGTCCGAGAACGTGGGCTGGTTGCCGTAGAGGCTGTCGAGCAGCGCGACGGAGCGCAACGCAGCGGGACGCTGACGGATGATCGAGGCGATGGTTTGATACCCGCCGGAATGACTCATCAGCCCGAGGTGTCCCACGTCAGCGATCGTCATCGACCTTCCGATGGCTGGTGCGATCCGCGCGAATACTTCGTCGAGAAATGCGGCGAACGATCCACCGCGCGACAGCCTCCCTGGATCGCCGGACTGAGCTTCCCGGCGAAGCTCCGGCAGCACGAGCAGCGTGTCGGACCCGGAACCCACAAGCTGGCTCTCGAGGTTCGACGGCGGATGCGCCCTGCCTCCCGGAGAGCACGGCACGCCCGTCGCCGACAGGACGTTCTCGACGCAGTTCAAGAACCCTCGGACGTACACGCAGACGCGCACGGGGCCGGACGACGGGAACTGCGGCGGCACGACAACCGCCGCTCCAGGTCCGCTCTGGTCGGGGAACGGAGCGGAAGCGAGACCGTCGAGGAACATTGCTCCTGTCACCGGATTGCCTCTCGTGAATCCGTAGAGAGCTACCGCTCCGAGAGCGATGCCCGCTGCGAGTAGTTTCTCTCTGTCGTTCATACGCCCTCGTTGAGGTGCGCTCGATACACGTCGTCGATGAGGTAGGCGACCTGCCGCTTGTCCGCGTAGTCGCGGTACGTCCGCTCGGCGACGCTCACCTCTTGCGGGTGCGCGGCGATGAATGCCCGCACTGCTGCCTGGGTCTCCGGCCCGGAGATCCCGTCGATCATCGTGATGTGGAAGCCAAGATCCTGAAGTTGCCGCTGCGCCACCTGCACGATCTGTCTCATCATCGTCTCGGAGATCACCGTAGGGAACGGCCGCTCCTGGACCGGCCCCGTAAGCGGCGCGGGAGGAGGCGTCGGCACAGGGGGCGATGGTGGCGCGGGACGCGCAGCGGGGGCACTCGAGGACGTGAGGACCAGGACGCCGACGCCTGCAGCAAGCCCAAGAACAATCCATCCGGCTTTCATGCTCGAACGGTATCACAGGACGGTTCTCACGGCGACGACGGACGTACGGTTCGATTGACTACCGCAAGCGGTATGCAGTACAACGCTCACGGAGGCAACATGGACGAACAGCAGCAACCGGTTCAGATCACGCAGGAGCAGTATCTTGCGTTCATGGGTCAGATCACGCAGGCGGTGTACCGCGATCTGCAGATCGCCCAGCAACTCGCGAGGAAGGCCTTCGGGCCCGATGTCACGCCCGAGACGGTCCTCGGCGTCTACGACCGCATCCTGGACCGTCTGCCGACGGGTGAGCCCGCCGACGAAGGAGCGGACGAGGGCTGATTCTGGTAGAGTCAGCGGTCACGACGGGCCCGACAGGCTTCGACGTGGGACTTGAACGAAGGAGTGCGTGCCAAGGCTGGGGTGGACCTTTCAAGCTGCCCCAAACTGAGTCGCGAACGACAACGCCACTGCTACGCGGCAAGCCGCGTAGCCATCCCTCCGGGCTGTAAGCCTGGGTCACTCGGCGGGGTGCAAATAGACCGGGCTGGCTTCGGAAGACCACCGTCGATCCGAGGTGAGAAGCAGACGGTGAAACCGGACGAGACCCTGTCGGTGGGGATGCTCGGAGGGCGAAGAGACACACCGAACAGGGCCACGTAGGATCTGCTTCAGAATGGTCTCGCGGACCCCGGTTCGATTCCGGGCGGGTCCACCCAGTTCGCAGCACTGGACGAGGGGCGGGGGCATGCTGCTCCCGCCCTTCGGCTGTCAGCCTGCCCAGTAGACCAGCCTACCGACCCGCAGGACGTGCTCGGACAGGCGCTTGCTGTTCCACACGCGCATCGCAGCCGTGGACGTTCTGCCGACCCCGATGCAGCCGTGAGGGGCAAGCGCGCCGCCTCGCCTCGCGGCCTCATGGATCGCTTCGAGGTACATCTTCAGACCTGCGCCCTGGTTGAACAGGACCGCGTCGATCCTCGCTCCGGTGACGACGTACGTGTCCAGGAAGGCGTCGCCGACGATGTCCCGCATCTCTTCCAGGTCGTCCTGGCACAGCGTGTTGGAGGCGTGCTCAGCGGTGAGCTTGCCCATCTTGCGCCCGCGCCGCGTGAGCACGACATCGAAGCCGCGAGGGTCGCCCATGATCTCGAGATCGAGGTTCATCGTGGCGCGTAGAACGTGACCTCGTACCTGACGCCAGCGGGGCACGAGAACAACCCGGACCCGTCGTCGTACCCGTAGGCGTAGACCTGCGGGCAGGTTCGATGCACGAGCGAGGTGTAGCCCGTGCTCGCGACCGGACCGACGCGACACGCCCCCGGCTGGATCGGCGGCGTCGGGCAGCAGTACATCTGGGCCTCCGGCGAGCCCGACCCATACGCCATGCCGCTCCACTGCGAGAACGTCAGCCGGGCGCAGTCGGAGTAGCATCCGCCGCGCGTCGCGTTCTGCGGGTTCGTGACCAGCATGCTCTCTGCAGCGAGCGCCGGGAACGCGCCGTTGGTCGAGAGGTTCTCTGCCGTCGGGCACAGGCTCATCGCTACGGCGGAGCAGTCGATCGTGTTGTTCACGGGGCCGCCGGGGCAGTTGCCGACGACGCGCACGGTGAACGGCATCGTGAAGCCGTCCACCATGCTCGTGTCCCATCCGTCCTGACGCGGCAGCGGCGCGTGCGTCGGGCTCGAAGGGTTCGCTCTGCACCGCGCCACAGGCACGCTGGGCAAGCAACCGAACGTGCCCTCGAACTTGGAGTCCACGGGTGGCGCGCAGCCGTAGCTGGGGCAGGTGAAGCCCTGTGATGCGGGGCCACCCGACTGGCCGACCGTGCAGTTATTCCCGGTTGCGTCGCAGCCTGACCCGGCCCAGAAGCGCGTGGCCGCGAGCCCTTCGTCGGGGATCGGGTAGTCGATGTGCGCGCCCCCGGCGAGTTGTGTCTGATGCGACGTGGGCATCTGCCCTCCGCCCGCACCGATCTGGTAGAAGATCCACAGCGGGCCGGTGCTGCCGTTGATGATGCGCAGCCTCGGCGGGTGAGACGCATCGAGGTGGCCGGGGCGCGGACAGCCCGAGCAGAGCAGGAGCAGGACCACGAGGAGCAGTCGCATGTTCATCGCTTGCTGGCCCTGTACTGGTCGAGCCACGCCTTGCTTGCTTCCCTAGCACGAGCGTCGATCGGATGCTGAAGACGCGACAGCATCTGCTGGGGGAACTCCCTGGACGACGTGTTCGTCGCGACGATCATGCCGTACAGCTTGATCGCATTCGGGAACACTCGTCTCACCTCCGGCAGGTAGGTGTCCGCAACCCGGTTCTCCTGCCAGCTATCCATCACCTTCTTGCCGGTCTTCTTGTCGATCTTCCACTTCGACACGTAGCCTTCGCCGGGCAGTGGGTCTCCAGGTCGGATCTGGTCCTGGCGAAGGGCTCCGGTCTTGCCCTCCCATGTCAGGATCGTGACGAGCCCTCCCGGCTTCACGAAGTTCTGGGCGATGAGAAGAACTTCCTGCCGAACAACCGGATCAGGGATCACGTTCAGCACGTTGGCGACCGTCGCCGTGTCTGCTCCGCCATCCTGGATGACACTCAGCACCCGCGCGTTGTGGCTGTCCGGGAGTTGGGTGTCGTAGACGTAGCTGCGCACGCCAGCGACGCCGCGCATGTACCGTGTCGCGGTGTCAAATCTCCCTCCACCAACGTCGGCGTTGATGGATCCTCGCTTCCACCATCCACGCTCGACGCCCAGCGTGTGAAGCTTGGACACCTGATCGAGAGATGTGTCGGGCGAGTACCCGCGCGATGGCTCGACCGCTGGGTTGCCGCGCACGGCAGTCAGGCGTCCGTCCACGAACGTGGTCTTGATGCCGAGGCTCTCCAGGAACTCCTGGAGCACGAACGTCATGTCGCTCGACCCGAAGCCCTCACCTTCGGGCCATTCGCTGTCGAGCCTCTCGGCCGTCCAGAGCGCGTGGTCGTGAACCACCTGCGAATCTGCCTCGGCGGCGGTGATGAAGCCGCCAGTCACCGCTCGATAGATGATGCGGTCCGGTGACACGACATGCTGCGTTCGTCTCATCGCTTCACCGTGATCCTGTTGCCCGATACCGTGACGCCCGCCTTGCGCAGGCGCTCGCCCCACGGCTTCTCGCTGCCCATCGCGTTCATGCCGTAGAACAGGCCCAGGTCTTCGACCTTCTTCGTCATCGCGGCGAACTCCGCCCGACGCGGGTGATCCTTCGCGAGGAACAGTTCCTTGCGATGCAGGATCGGCTTGTTCGCGTACTTCGAGTAGTCGCGCATCGTGACCTTCTCGGTCGTCAGGTCCACCGTCCAGGCGAACTCGAGCGCCGGGAACGCGTCCTCGAAGAAGCGCGGGTACGACAGCAATGAGACGACCGGCGAGAGCACCGAGAACTTCACGAGGTCGAAGTGGTGGCCGCTCGCATGCGCCAGCAGCGACGCGATCCGCGCGGCCTCGTAGGCCTCGGTCTGGTCATCGAGCGCCGACTGGTGCAGGTACACGCTCGTGCCGACGCGCTTGCCGCCACGGATGCCCTTCACCGTCTCCTTCCAGTCTTCCAGGAGTCGTTCTCGACGCTCGGGTGACATCAGATCACCTCGGGTAGTCGGGCGACTCGCGACGGAGACCGTACGCTGCGTTGGCCTCGATCTTCTTGGCAAGACGCTCAGCGGCACGCACCAGGATCTTCCCGATCGTCGCGCGCTCGGCTGCCGTCAGAAGAGACTTCTGGAGCGATCGATTCCTGCGTACGGCCAGCCCGAGGATCTGGAGAGAAGATCCGAGATCGTCCTCACCCAGGCCGTCGTTGTACCCGGCGATGGCTCGCCCTCGCCAGTAGACGTCCTGGAGATCGCTCGCCAGATCGTGACGGATCTCCTTGCCCTTGCCGGTCTTCTTCACGGGATTGGTTCGACGCATCTTCATCTCCAGATCAGCCGATCACGGTGCTTGCAACGGTGTCGGCGTGCCATGGCCGCGATCCTACCACTTCTTGCGACGGCGAGGGTTCCTGCGCCGGGGCAGGTACACAACATCCTCGTCGGTCACGACGGTGACAAGCACCTTCCAGGCGATGAACGCACCGATCAGGAGGACCGGGATCGTCCAGGAAGAGCCCCGCTGCGGTGGCTGCGGGTCAGGCACTACTTCGTTCCTGGCGCTGGCGAACGTGCTTCCTGACGACGCCAGGACATGTGCTTCCATGGCGACTTCCACGGCAGCCCGACCGGGGTCCAGTCCACCATCACGCGTCGCCAGTAGAAGGCAGGAGAGTAGTTCGCGACTGCGCCCTGGACGCACTCTCGTAGGAAGCTGTCCGCCTGCAGGTGGGCGAGGTAGCGATCCTGCGCCTCCTGCTGGGTGAGCCCCCGGAATGCGTGCGTCACCGCCGGGAAGTGGCCGCCGTTCTCGGTGATGTCCACGAGGAGTTCGTAGATCGCACGCACCGTCCCCTCACGTCCTGAAGCCGTAGTGCTGCGCCAGGGCCTGCCGGATCGCTCCGACGCCGATCACGAAGTTCCCGCCGATCACCGCAGCCGGATACCCGCGCCCGTGATTCACGCGGAACACCCTCGCCGCCTCGGCATTCTGCCGAGTGAGGATCGGGATCTCGGGGAACTGCTGCCCCTGAGCCTCCCCCGCCTGGATGGCCCGCTCGAGGGCCGCACAGGCGCTGCAGCCGCCGTTCACGATGATCATGTCGCTCGGCTTCGGGCCGGGCGGTTCGCGCGGAGGAGGGGGCCACAGGCGTCTCGGACCGATCATCGCCAGATCCCTCTCCGGGTCATCGCCCGATGCTTGCTGTACTGGAGCAGTTCCCACACGGCGAGGCCGCCGAAGATGACCGCGACGATCTTCCACGTCGGCGGATCGCTCGAGGGCGTCGGAGCGATCGGATCTCCAGCGGGACGGTGCGCCTGTGAACGCTCCCACTTGAGAGCGCGTGTCGGGGAGAGAATCATGGCGCAGAGGATACCACAGTCGCGGGCGGCAACCCGAAGCTGGATCGGTACACGTCGTCCACGAGGTACATCAGCCCGATGTCATTCGGCAGGGACGCGTACGTGCTCCGAGTGGCGTCCACCTGGGCCCGGTGGTCGCCCGAGAACACGCGCGCAGCGGACTGTGTCTCCGGGCCGGTGACGCCATCGACGGCGGTGATTCGGTAGCCCATGTCCTGGAGTTGCTGCTGGAAGATTCGGATGATGGCAGCCCTCGCCGTACCCGTCGCGGAGGCCGAGACGGGGCGGTTCTGGAGCGGTCGCTGCGGCGTGCTCGACGGAGTGACCGCCGCATGGGCCGTACGTGGCGACGAGAACACCAGGAAGCCGACTCCCGCTGCGGCAATCCCGAGAACGATCAGCCCGGTAGAAGATTTCTTCTTCATGCCCGCGAACGTACCACGGTCACCCGTCGGAAGTCTCCTTCTCGGCAGCCTTCTTGAGGATCTCCTCGGCCCTCGCCGGGTCGTACCGAAGCACGATCGTCGAGCATCGGTTCATCTCGAACACGACCACCATCAAGCGGTCCTCCTCGAGCGGAAGCGCCATCGCGTCGGCGGCACCGTCGTAGATTCCCCATTCCCCGCCGGGGCCGTTGATGCCGCGCAGCTTCTGAGAGAACTCGGCCATCGGACGCACGAAGATCGCGACCTTGATCTTCTGTGCGTTGCACCGTTCGATCAGGTTCTCCTCGCCGATCAGATTCGGGATCACCTTCGTGGCGTACTCCGCCTCGTGCATGAAGAGCAGGATGATGATCATCTCGTTCATCTTCATCCCGGCTTCCATGCCGACGTTGACGGCATCGAAGATGCTCTTCGCAGAGCCCTTGACCGTGGCATGATGTGCCGCTGCGGCCAGTTGATGCTTCTGCTCTTCCGTGAGCTTGCCGAAGTCTTGTGCGGAGATCGGGCTCTGACCGACCGGCGGGAGGGATCTTTGTTCCATGGCGCGCACGGTAACCCATGCGATTGCATCCCGCAAGCGTCCCGCGTACAGTTGCCCTGATGGATCTTCACACCCGTCCCGAGGACTACTTGCAGTGCCAGTTCTGCAGGGGCACCTTCGCTCCTGCTCGCGCATCGAGCGGCGATCCCGTGGCGCTCGTTCACACGGATCCGCCGTGTGATACGTTCATGGTGCTCGAGGTCGCCGACTTCGTCGCGGCCACGAACGACATCCTTCGAGGAGTAGGCAGGCAATGAAGTGCGCGTGTGACGTCTGCGGTCTCGAGGCGGCCACGCCGCCGTACTGCGACTGGTGCAACCTGTCGTGCTACCCACGCATCGGCGGCGCGGTCACGGAGGTGCCTCGGCACATGCGCGTGATCCTGCACGCGGCCTTGCGGAAGCCGTCCGTCGAGGAGATGAAGAACGCCGCGAAGCATGCCGCGCTGAAGACGCTGGTCTCGCTCTTCCGAGGTGGACGATGAGGACCATGCAGCAGGCGCTCGCCGTGATCGCCGACGCGGTCACGCGGAAGAAGGCCGGGTTCGACGTCGTGCCGTCGCCCGAGGCCAACGGAAGCTTTGTTCTGCTCGCCGGGTCGTTCCGTGCGGTCAAGAACGGACGCGGTGTCCTCGTGACGATGTCGGTATCGCCTGAACAACTGCGCGAGTTGCGAGGCCTGTGCGACGAACTGCTCGGCGAGAAGCAGTGAAGAAGAAGCAGCAGCAGGACACGGTCATGTGCCGCCAGGACAACTGGGAGACCGTCGCTCGGTCTTTCGGCTGGAAGGACGCGGACATCTCCACGCTGCGAAGCATCCTGGACATGGGCCCGCACGAGAACCTGTCGCTCGAAGTCGGCCGGATGAAGATCGCCGTGCGCGAGACGCTGTCGTTCGTCTTCAGAGGCATCGGACGTGATGGTCAGGTCCACGAGCACACGATCCGCAGAACGTGCGGATCGCTCTGGCGGCGCTCGATGGAGTTCGCTTCGATGGTCTCCGTCAGCGAGACCCCTCGACAGGAGGATCCTCCGCCGCAGAGAGTCGTCGAACGCATCCTGTGCGGATGCCCGATCAGACACGGCAAACTGTGGCAGCACGAGGGCGACTGCCCCGTGGCCGAACGCAGGCGACTCGAGAGGATCGACGCGGAGATCAGGATGCTCGAGGGCGGCGACGCTGAGCCCGTGGTCGCGGCGTCGCCAGCACCGAAGAAGGGACCGCAGTCCAAGGCGGCGCTCGCGAAGGCGAGGTTCAAGGCGGCGCAGACAAGCTTGCTGTGACCGGCGGCTGGTAAACACGCTTCAGGAGCACGTACAAGCCGTACAGGCCCCCGCGAACGGCGATGGCCGAGGCGACCCTCCTCGAGACCGCCTCGTCGAAGGTGTCGGCCATCACGCGCATGATCCGAAGCGACAGCGGTTCGATGTTCAGATCGCCCGGCGACGCCTCCCAGCGGTACACGGTGGACATGCTGACGCCGACGAGTTCGCCGAAGCATCCCACGCTCATCCTGTACCGCTCACGAAGCGATCTGACCTCGGCCCCGTTCAATGCAGCCCGATGTGGATCGTCTTCGCCCAGAACAACCCGGTCGAGTGATCTCGTCCGAGACGCGACGCGCACCGATGCGCGCCGCTCGCCGGGTCGGCCGGGTTGTCGGAGCAGTTGCCACAAACGAGCGGGCATGACCCACCGAGATTCAGCGCCCAGTAGGTCTCGTGCAGCACCAGGGCGACCGCCTTCTTGACCTGACTCTTCTCGGCGAAGAACTCGCTCAAGATCATCTCGGAGAGCTTCTCCTTCTCTCCGGCCGCGTGCAGCGCGAGCTTCTCGGAACGCTCCGTGCGCCCCTTCTTGATCTCTCGCTCGGCCTTCACGAGTCCGGCTTGGAACTTCGAGCGCACGAGCGGACGGATGTCGTTCCCGCCGACGTACGCCGCGAAGAACGGCTGTTCCTTGGCAACGCGTTTGGTCACGTCCTTGCCCTCATCTCGGGCCTCGAGGATGTTCTTGATCCGCGTCTCGATCTCCGACGCGAGAGATTCGACCTCCCGGTCAACTGCGGTCACCTGTTTGCCGTACTTCTGCTCCTTCGCCACGAAGCGGTCGAGCGAAGCCATCTGCTTGCCGACGAGTTCGCGCAGGAACGCGTCCTGGCTATCGACGGCGCTCGAGAGGGTCTCGGCGTCCATGTCGGATCCGCCCTGCTTCTGATCGGCGATGAGTTCCTCGCGGATCTTCTTGCTGAGCCCCCACTCTTCGTCGTTGATGAGCTTGTGGATGTAGTAGCGCATCGCGATCTCGCGCAGCCTGTTCGCGAGCTTCGGGCCGCTGCCCTTCATCGCGAGGACGTCCTCGGCGAGTCCAGGGAATAGGCTCACGACGTCGGCCGCGTTCTGGATCTCGTTCACCGCGATGAGCGTGTTCACGCGCTTCTCGCTGATCGGAAAACCAGCCGTCTCGGTCGTACCAGCGATCATCTTCGCTACGTTGGGGCTCGTGCATCCGCCGTATCGGCTGCACGCCTCGCTCAGTTCCTTGATGTACTTCTTCAGATCGACGACCTGGAAGAAGCCTCGAGACACCGGCAGTCCGATCATCGCCGTGCGGATGTCGGCGAACTCCTCGGCCGCGTACACCGAGGCGTCGGACATGTTCACCGTGTAGTTCTTCGGCCAGCCGCCGTTCTTGTGAAACTTCGCCTGCGACTCGTTGCGCAGGAACGAGTCCACGTTCACGAACTGCTGCCAGCACTTCGAGTATCCGTACACCTCGACGTGGTTCAGGCCTGTCCCCGCGACATCCTGGCCGTCTCGATCCATCTCGTGGCAGATGTACATCCACTCGACGATGTTGTCCTCGTAGTTGATGTCGCCGTCCACGAACAGACGCAGGAATATCGGGGACTTCTTCCGGTCCTCCTTCGTCGAGTTCAACACGATCGACTTCACGATGCCCTGCCAGATCCGGTAGCCCGGTTCCTGCGACCCCTGCATCGAAAGCTGCACGCGTCGCTCGTACTCGCCCGGCGGAACGATCCTGCCGCCCGATGCCTTCAGGATCGAGAACTCCCGGTCGGCGTAGTTCGCCAGGGTGTTCAGGAACAGCCGACGGAACGCGGCCGGGTAGCGCAGCGCCTTGAACGAGTAGCAGTACTTCCAGCACGCCCCCGCACCGATGCATGTCGCGAGCGGGAACTCGCTGTACGCCGCGAACGGGAGCTTGTCGTTCCCCTTCACGGCCACGACACCCCAACGGGCAACGCCGAGGACGTTCGTGATCTCGCCCTTGCCGCTCCCGCGCAGCGCCTCTGTCCTCGACGTGGTCCCGAGGATCGAACGCTCGGAGAGATTCTCCTGAGACAGGACGAACTCGACGGCAGCGAGGCAGTCATCGAACGTCGTCTGCCACGGACGATTCTTCGCGCCGCGCTGGTCGTACGTCTTGCTCGCCGACTCGAGCAACACCACGATCTTGTCGCGGCAACTGCGCATGCGATCGAAGAACGTGTCAGGCCTCTGACCGAACTTCATCATCACCGGGTTCTCGCGAACGATCGGCAAGAACCCCTTGCGGCGATGCTCGGCGGCCTGTTCCGGTCCCCACATGCCCGTGATGAGCATCGCGGCCTCGGAGATGCTCTGCTGCGTAGCGACGGGCACCTCCTTCTTCGCGGCCTTCTTGCCGGGATTCTGACGAGCGCCCCACGACGTGTCGCTCTGACGCTCGAGGTCTTTCGCGACGGCGGCGGGGAGCTTGTCCTCGATGTCGGGCAGTGCCGAATCGGACTCGTCGGCGTGGATGCCGGGCCCCTCGGCGAGCGGCCATCCACGGAACATCGGGTGCTGGGGATTCACGTAGCTCATGTTGCCTCGAACTTGATCCGCATCTCGCGGGCCACCTGATCGATCAGCGAACTGCTGACGCGGGTAGGATACGTGCCAGCGGCAGCTTGTGCCCACCATTTCCAGTTCTCGAGCGCCTCGGCGCGATCGTACTGACCGAGCGCGATGTCGCGACTCAGCTTCTTCTTGATCTCCGGCGTCAGCGTCCGGCGGATGAACGAGTCGGCGTACGCATGCGCGAGGAACGCATCGACCGGATCGTTGCTGGGGTTCCTGCGGGAGACGCGCACGAGCCCTTTGCGGGCAGGCTCGCCGTAGTAGCACTCGCCGCTGAGCCATGCCTCGGTGCGTGCGTCGCAACGGTTGTGCAGCGCGCGGATCTCGGCAGCGGTCCGCAGTTCACGCATGAAGCGAGTGCGACGAGCGAGGAGTAGGCGGTTACGGGAAAGTGGGCGTCGTCGTGTCGTCGCTGGGTTTCGACGCACGCGCTCCGGCAGCTTCATCCCTCGCGACGCGACATCGAACTCGCGCACGGTGCGCGGGTCCATCTCACCGCGCGCGGCCAGCGCGTGGAACAGGCGCTGCTGCGCTCGCGAGGCGCACGGATTCTCGCGGGCCCATGTGATTCCGTGTCGCCTGAACTTCTCGATGGTCTCGGGAGTCGCCCACAGGATGAACCCGTACCGCAGCCGCTCGTCGATGGGCATGTCGAGTCCGCGCGCCTCGTCCGAGATGTAGAACCCGTGACGCCACGCCTCTCTCACGACAGCATCTCTCGTCTGCTTCGTGAGCCATGACGGAGCGAGATTCGTCACATGCAGGCCGTACAGCGGCATGTGGCTGAACCGGGTCTTGCCGTAGACCGCGTCGTGCTTGTTGAGCGTCGCAGCGACATCCTGCTGAAGCTTCCCGATCTCGTTGCCGAGCAACACGGACGGATTCTTACGAGCCATCACTCATCTCCTTCGTGATCGAGAATTCTCCGGCGGGAGGCTCGCGCGGCGTGACGACCTTCTCGCGGTTCGCGACGATCCATCGTACCGCAGCCAGGAACGCGTCGATATCCTCGATCGTCGTGTACATGCCCAGCGAAGCTCGCACCATGCCGAGTCGGCCCGTCTGCCCATCGAGCAGATCGCGCACGTACGGGTGGGCGCAGAACGCTCCGGCGCGCACCGAGATCGCGAAGTAGTCGTTCAGGGCGGACGCGACCTGATCGAAGGTGAACCCTTCGATGTTGAACGCCAGGATGCCCACGCGGTCGCCGGGGCCGTACGTTGCGACGCCGCCGATCGCCTCGAGACCGTCACGCATCCGCGTCATCAAGACCTGCTCGTGATCCTGAATCTGCCGAAGCCCTTGCTGCATCAGCATCTGGGCTGCCGCGCCGAGACCCACGATGCCGGGGATGTTCACGGTGCCGCCCTCGAGTCGGTCGATGATGCTCGACTTGAACTTCACCGATGCCTTGTCCATCCAGACCGCATCGACCGTTCCGCCGCCGACGTTGCCCGGTTCCCACCGATCGCATGGCATCGTGGACGGGATCACCATCCAGCCCGGAGTCCCAGGCGCGTACATCTTGTGTCCCGACGCGACGAGGTAGTCGATCCCGAGGGTTCGCATCGAGAGCGGGACGTGAGCGACAGCCTGCGTCGCATCGACGACAACTTCCGCGCCGACACGATGAGCGATCCTCGCGATCTCGCTGATCGGGTTGCGCACGCCCGTGACGTTCGAGATTGCCGTCACGGCCACGAGACGGATTCGTTTCCCTTCGGCAAGCAGGATCTTCTCGAACACCTCGAGATCCAGAGATCCGTCGTTGTTCAGCGGGGACACGATCAGGCGTGATGCGGCACGCATCCACGGCAAGAGGTTGCTGTGGTGCTCCTGCGGCGTCACGACGACCGTGTCTCGGACGCTGCCCTCACAGAACAGCGCCACGCTCAGGATGTTCAGGGGCTCCGTTGCCCCGGATCCACCGAAGACCACGACGTGTCCTTCGGGGGCATCCACGAGGCGGGCCAGAAGTCCTCGCGCCTCGGCGATCACCTCGGCCGTGACGCGCGACGGCGTCGTGAGTTCCGAGTGCGGGTTCGAGTACCAGCCTGACGCCAGATACCGCTGCATGACCCGGTTGACAGGCTCGGCCATCAGCGTGGTCGCTGCCGAGTCCAGGTAGACGCGGGGGCGGGGCGGGCCGGACGTGACGGCCTGCGGGGTTCGTTCGCCGAGGAATTGAATTGCCACTCGCCGAAACTACCACAACCCGTGATATCCTCCGCGCATGGCAAGCAGGAAAGCATTCCCCTGGACGAAGGTTCTCATCGGCGCAGCCGTGGTTGG
>Ga0315289_10005835_pt1 | contig 18111 bp, 22 predicted proteins | sample YL17G11_40_MG_FD_203452 | JGI IMG/M metagenome (GOLD analysis project Ga0315289, IMG submission 203452) | Sediment microbial communities from Yellowstone Lake, YNP, Wyoming, USA - YL17G11_40 | ecosystem: Environmental > Aquatic > Freshwater > Lake > Sediment | place: USA: Wyoming | collected... | reverse complement strand
TATTCCGGGGTTTATACAAGGCGGAACGGATGGGAGGAACCCACTCACCCGCCTTCAGAATTGCCTACCACCACCAGCACTAAAAAAATCTATCTTTCGCGCGTTGGTCTCCGTTCTTGAGGGCATTCGCACCTTATTAGGGGCGAGTCCCCGCGGGCCCGCCGGCCGGCCTGAAACACTGGAGGCTGATTGGAGTCTGTTCCTCGCGATTTCAGTCGTCACTGCTTTGATTTTTGATGTCGTTTAAGATCAGACGACGAAGAGGAAAACGGTCGTGACCTCATTCTCGGAGTGGTTCAGGCTCTTGTACACCACATGTCAACCCAAAGAATAACGGGACAACAGCGCGCACTGATGTTCAAGAAGTCTCATTATCGTCATCTGAAGTGCAGATGGAAAACCATAATATGCGTATTCGGACTGTTTCAAGTGGAGGTTTTTGAGGTGGTGTCTGTCGTCAGTAGGAGGCTTCAGGGGCGCGTGGCTTTGGTAACAGGAGCCTCGCGTGGAATTGGAAGAGCGTCGGCGCTGCGTCTAGCTCGTGAGGGAGCCAAGATTCTGGTAAACTACAGACAGGAAAAAGCCAAGGCTGATGAGATTGTCCAAGAAATCGAAAGATTGGGAGGAGCAGCACTTGCATTCCAAGCCGATGTTGGTGATCGTGACGCTGTTGTGAGGATGGTTGAAAAAGCCGTGAGCGAGTTTGGACGTGTAGACATTCTGGTCAACAATGCTGGTGTCGGAGTGCGCGGAGGGTCCTTGCTTGAGTTTCAGGAGGAAGCTTTCGATCGGATGGCGCAGGTGAATGTCAAGGGGCTGCTCCACTGCACGAAGGCAGTTGCGCCTCACATGATGGAGAAGCGTTACGGGAAGATTGTGAACATCGCGTCGGTTGCAGGGTTAGGTACGGCGGCTTTGCCAGGCAACTTGCTCTACGCCTCAACCAAAGCCGCTGTGATAGTCTTGACGAAGCGGCTCGCCTTGGAGTTGGGTAGACATGGAATAAATGTGAACGCCATAGCGCCGGGACTCATCAGAACTGACATGGGTGTGGGTCATCGAAGCACAGCTGAACAGAAAGAGCGCATACAATATTTCGAGAAAGTGTCCATGCTCGGGCGTATTGGTGAGCCAGAGGATGTGGCAAACGCTGTACTGTTTCTTGCCTCAGACGAATCTAGCTTCATTACCGGCCAAGTGATAACCGTTGACGGTGGACGCACAGACTTCATCACACATTCTCTTTAGCAGGCAGACCACATCCGTGTCATAACGACATAACGGGTAGACGCGTCTGAAGCTTCCTTGCATACGGCCGGCCGTTGCTTTTGTTATCCTTCCGAGATATTGGTAAAGCTCTCTGATACTTTGCACTTCACGTTTGGTTGTTTTGGAGCTTTGCTCAGAGAATCTCAAGAGGCTGTTGATGTGGCAGGCCAGCGGAGGCTTGCCTGTGAATAGCGCTGTGTTGAGGAGTGCGTGAGTATTTTGAGGCATCTCTTCGAGTAGTTTCTGATGGCTCTCTTACCTATATGGCGGATCGGTGAGGCCAGGTTCAGAAGAACATTAATGGACTCTTGTCGAGGTGACCGAGCCCGTGACCCACCGCTTTGGATGCTACTCAGCTTTCTCAACCTTCAGACACCTGCTTCATCCCATCGGCCTTCGATTCGCCTTCAATTCAACCCGCCCCACGTATGAGGCGAAACGTTCAGATCGAGCTGAAGCCTCTCACTTTGAACCTGTGTTTTCGCTGAATTTCCATAAGGCAAAGGAACTTCAGTCTGAGCCATGCCTATTCTTCCACGATGAGAAGCTCGACCGATTCCTTGGAGGGCTGCGTCCAGGAAACACATTCTTCCTTTACGGTTCGTTGCAGTGCCTTGACTTTTCTCTGCACCTCTGCGTAAGAGCACAGTTTGACCTCCGACAGGGCGGATTGGGTTCAGAAGCAGCCTTCATCGATGCTGGAAATACGTTCAACCCATATCTTGTGGCACAGTATGCGGAACAATCAGCCTTGGACAGAGACCGAGTTCTGGATAACATAATCGTCTCTCGTACATTCACCCATTATCAATTAACCTCATTAATCGCTCAGACTCTGCCAAGACTCGTTCATGAGCGAGGAATCAAATTCATTGTTGTTTCTGACGTGATTAAACTCTATCGTGATACTGAGGTACGCTGCAACCAAAGCCTCAATCTCTTCAGGACTGCGCTTAACTTGTTAGTTACCACAGCTAGAGCTGAACGAGCCGTAGTCTTGGCAACGAGTCCCAATGATAAAGCATCTGATTCAGATCGGTTCTTACGCGCAGCCAAACAAAGAGCTGATATTGTCTTGAGGTTCGAGGAACGCCGCTACTTGAGTTTAGTCCTTGAAAAACATCCTACTCGTTCGGAAGAGATCCTCCTAATCAAGCAGCCGATGCCAAGGGTTCTTGAGGAGTATTTTGAGGCGAACGCAAATGGGTAGAACGATTCCTTCCTGGCGGATAGTGCTTGAAGAAGAATTGAAGAGATGGGAGAGATTTAGAGACGCTCTTCGCATCGATGAACGCCCTATATTCGATGATTTGATGGATGAATGTAGAAGACACGCATCTGCAGCTGGCGCAGCAACATTACCTGTCAAGACGGAGGGCATGTTCCTCTCCATTCTATTTTCGCACCACAAAGGCCTGAAGGAGCTACGCGACAAAATTGACCGGATCAATAAGCTTCTTGAGGAATCCAGTGAATCGCGTTGAAGGGTGGATACTGGACCTCTACCCAAAGGACGGCTGCATGATCGTCTGGCTGAAGACACGAGACGGCCGACTGGTTCGACTGATCGACGCTTGGCGTCAATACGTCTACGCCAGTGGTGAAGAGAACGACCTTATCAACCTAGCCAATCAGCTACGCATCGAAGGATTGAGTTTTGAGGATAAATTCGTTAAACCTGAAGATGAGAAGCCATCCTTGGTTCTGAAGATTCCAGTTCGAAATATTTGGGAAGCAGAGCGATTCGCGGAAAAGATCTTGGCGCACGGTCGCTACAGGCGTTATGAGTTGTACAACGTTGACGTGAAACCAAGTCAGCTCTATCTATACGAGAAAAGGATCTATCCGTTCGGATATGTAAAAGCAACCACGAATCAAGATCGCATAAATTGGGAGCTTCAAGACAGTTTAGAATCAGTTAACTATGAGATTCCGCCGCTCCGAGAGATCAATCTGTCAACCAGTATCCAAAAGAAAGGAAGACTACCCTCCCGAAACGACCCCGTTGAAAACATTACCATAACGTCAGGGTCTGAGACTCTTTGTTCCAGTGGAAATGATGAGCAGAAGAAGCTTCTCTGGCTTGTCGAAGAATTAGAAGCGCTTGATCCAGATGTGGTCTATACAACTGACGGCGACAGGTTCCTCTTTCCATACTTGGCATACAGAGCCATGGTGAACGGTATAGCAGACATGCTTGTTCTGGGCCGTGAACCGTCGCCACTTCACATCTCACCTGATAAAGGGCAGAGCTACATGAGCTATGGACAAGCCTACTATCGACCTATACCGACCAGACTATTTGGGCGGCTTCACATCGACCGTGAGAACTCTTTGCTGTACAAGGATTGCGGGCTGATAGGCATAATAGAGGTTGCCAGGCTGTGCAGGATACCGGTGCAACGCGCAGCCAGCACCACTATCGGAACCAGCATGACCTCCGCGCAGTTCTACCAAGCTACTCTCCAAGACATCTTGATCCCTTGGAGAAAGACGAACGTGGAGGAACCGAAAACAGCTAACGAACTACTCATCGCCGACCGGGGAGGATTCTACTATGAACCTATTGTCGGCCTACATGAATCAGTTGGCGAACTAGACTTCACATCCCTCTATCCCACAATCATGCTCAAGAAGAACTTGAGCGGCGAAACAGTTCGATGTAAATGTTGCCTGAACTCAAAGAGCCGTGTGCCTGAACTGGGATACAACATCTGCGAGAAAAAGACAGGAATCGTACCTAGAAGCCTCAAACTCCTCTTGGAGAAGAGGCGACGCTACAAAGAACTGAAAACGCATACAACCGACCCTAGACTCCGCGCCATCTACGAGATGCGCCAAGCTGCACTGAAGTGGACACTGGTCTGCGCATTCGGCTACTTAGGATTCAAGAACGCGCGTTTCGGCAGAATCGACGCACATATAGCCACATGCGCCTTCGCCAGACAAATACTGAAAGAAACAGTTCATCTGGCCGAATCCAAAGGATTCAAACTAATACATGGCATCGTGGACTCATTATGGTTGAAGAAGGAAGACGCAACAGAAGAAGACTACTTGAGGCTTCGGGCTGAGGTCGAAGAGGCAACAGGGTTCGAGATCTCGTTCGAAGGAATCTACCGTTGGATAGTATTCCTACCTTCGAAGATTCGCCGAAACGTTCCGGTTCTCAATAGGTACTACGGTGTCTTCAGGAATGGAAAGCTCAAGGATCGAGGGATAGCCACAAGGAGGCACGATACGCCGCCGATCATCGATCGATGCATACGAGAAATACTCCAAGTCCTGGCTGAAGCTAAAGGCGCTGAAGAATTCTATGCGAGGCTACCTTCCATCTATGAACTCGTCCAGAAATACGTCCATCTTTTGAAGTCTGGAGATGTTTCCCTCGAAGAATTGGTTATTCGAAAACATCTCTCCAAAAACTCAGGCGAATATCGGCACATGGTTCTCCAAGCCATCGCTGCCAATCAGTTAGCGAAGGAAGGCGTTACACTAAACGCAGGCGAGTCCGTTCGCTACATAATCACGAACAGTCAAAGCAAGCTTCCAGAGAAACGCGTCCTGGCCCTGGAGCTATGTCAAGAACATCACAGCTATGACGCTGAAGCCTACGTCGATCTACTCCTGTCACATGTAGAAACCATGTTTATGCCCTTCTCCGCTGACGTTCTTCCGGCTCGGGGCTCCGCAGAATAAAACCCTCAGGTTCGGCTCAAGGGCATCTGGTAGCACCAACAGAAATCAATCTCTCATAGAAACTGATTCTTTGCAACTAAGCACCGATAGTGGCCGACGGCCGGCCGGCGGACCAGATACAGCGTATACAAGAAGCGTAGAAGCCTCGAGTTCATAAAGCATCTAGAGAACGTCTTACGCTACGCGAAGCGGAAAGGCTACAGGCGACTCATCCTCATCATGGATAACGCCAGCTTCCACAAGAGCAGAGATGCAACCCTGTTCCTCCAAACACACAGAGCAGAGATCAAACCCTTCAACCTGCCAACATATTCCCCCAAACTGAATGAGGTCGACGGAAGAACCAACAAGCAGCTCAAGAAAGACATATCCACAAACCCCACCTACAAGAACCTTGAAAGCCTAGAGAAAGCAGCCAGACAATATCTAGCCAGACACAATAGAAGACGTAGACTCGGGGACTTCACTTAGAATGGAGCGACACCAACGAGAGAGACCGTGAAGAATAAGCCTCAGAGAAAATCGGAGCTGAACACCGCAGACTCGTCAACGAAGCCCAGCTAGAACACGAAGGCGAAGTGCGAGAAGCCGTCGAAAAGCTTCCGTCTTGGAGACGGCACGTAACTGGCTTAGCTTAGTTTTCTGGGAAAATAATTGCATCTTGAAGCCCTGCAGCCGTGAGGGTGGCGTTTAACATAGTTGCAGGAGATTTTTTCGTAGTGAATTGGCAGGTTTACGCCCAGGTATAGTTTCGCTAGGTTATAGCCCACTCCGAGGGCTGTTCGGGTGAAGCTTTTACAACAGCAGGGACCGGCCTCGTTTGCGATTGCTTCAGTTGCAGCAGCCATTACGTGAAGCGTGATTGAAGTTTCTTTATCCTTTGAGCACTCAGCACCCGTTACGACGCCGAATGCCGCTGCCAAGCCGCTGGCAATACCGCAGGTTCCAGCTAAGGCACAGAACCCTGATACAGAGATTTTCGCGGCCCTATCCATTGCCTCTATTATTTGTTCATCCGATATGCCTGATTTTCCGTAGTTCCTCAGCGCGGCCATGAATGCAGCTGCCATCAGGTAGGAGTGTTCACAACCCAGCATCGGGATGCTTGGATGTGTCATCATGGTCTCAGCGATGGCTAATGGATCCGTCTGGTCGGTGGATAGGGAGATTCCCTTGATTGCTTCAAATGCTCCTTTGCTATGGCAGACTTCACAAACGTAATGTCCCTTTGGACAGTAGACATAAGCCGTCTCCTTTTTCTTACAGTAGTTGCAGACAACCTCCACGGCCTTTGTAACATATTCAAGCGAACTACCGCAGACCATGCAATTCTCCATTTTGCGTTCAGATACTTCTGCCTCTTTTCTATGGACCCCTAAGCGCGTTATATTCGCCTCATCCGCCACATCAGTGATCTCGCAATTTGCCCGCTCCACTATTTTCTCAGCCATCTCCCTCATACTCTTATCCATTATCACTTCAAGAGCCCCGCCGGGAGAAAGTTCGCTCAACCTCCTTCCTAGACCAGCACTCTCCAAGCAGCAAGCTCCACGAATATCAAAAACTTCCTTTTCTTGAACCATAGAGTAGCTCTCGCCTCCTCATGCTAGAGCTATGTTTCGTAAATTTAAGTTGCGTCCGTGAGCTTATGTCGCTTATTGTGGGTTCTGAGGTAGGTTCTGGGCGCCTTCTTCAGCTCATCGAGGGTTCTGTGTTGGTGGTTGGCGCAGACGTTGCTACGGCCGGCCGTAATCCCCATCAAGGTGCATGCTCTCTCGAAGTCCGCAGCCAGGTCCAGGGGGATTCGGAAACCTTTCATCTTCATCCTAACTGACTACGGCCGGCCGCTAATGGTTGCTTTCCCTTACGTGGTTCGGGTGGGGTGAAGTCTCGCGCCGTGAAAGGATACCCGTAGTAGATGCCGCTGGGCCGATGCCAAGATTGAACGTGGCTGCAAACATCACTAGGGTGAATGAACCAGCAGGTGCAGGTGGGGCAAGGGTAGTCTTCGCGCCAGTGCCTCAACAAGCCATGTTCATCCCATGAATAGGCAGGTGATTCGGAACCATCTTGAAGAATGAAAGGATGACTCATTTCATTTTCCTCTCGCCGATTTCTTGAAACAGGATGGACAGAGCTGCTCATTGCCATACGGGTACGGTTCTCGAGTGTATGCTCCGCAGAACGAACAAGGAACCTTCGGTAACTTTGAGTTCACTTCATCTGCACCTCCGTTGAGTCGGAAAGGCAGTCAAGTAACCAGTGAGTCCTCGGAACTCGGAACCACATTCCTTTTTCAGTGAACTCAACCATCTCAGTCATTTCTGTTCAAGCCTTCTCACTAGAGAACCGACCACAATCCCGCACAACGCGCAAACCAGATCCTTCTTTGTGTCGCTCATCCTCTTTCGTATGAGGCCGCCCCCGCACTCAGGGCAACTTCTGGGGATGCCGTGGCTGTTGTAAATGATCGGCCCTTCGCTCTGTTTGAAGAACGTCATTTCTGTTCAAGCCTCCGTTTTCATCTAGGAAATCGGAGAGTATACATCGAAAATCTATGATTCGTTGAAGCATATCAGCAAACTCTTGTCTCGCAATCGGTTCGTACTCTAGAAGCGCTTGTTTGGTCCTGTGGCCGTTGCATGATAGAGCCTCGAAATCTCTAAGAAGCTCCTTCAACCGCGAAGCGCCTCTTTCTGCAAGTTCAGCACTCTCTTGAATTTCCTTCAAAGTCACAGGTTTCTTATTATGACTCATTTCTGTTCAAGCCTCCTTTCAAAACACCTTCACTTTCCACATGTCAAAGGAGCAAGAGGGAGACACCTTGGCATGGGAATCCTCCAATAGATAGAGAGTAGAATAAACACTCTTTTCTTCTTCCACCATTCCCGTTTTACCACATTTCTCACATTTCCAACGAGTTGCCATTTCTTCATCTACGCCTCCATGTCATAGTGTAGAAGTTTTCGGTATCGGTTCAAGAAGCGACCAAATAGAGGGGCGAAGGGAAGGCTTAGAAAGAGATACGCAAACAGCCATGATACGTATTGTTCAAGAGTCCAGTAATGCAGAATCCCCACGATGAACACTAAGACTTAGTGACCAGAATAGGATGCTTGCACTTGCGTCAATCAATCCTTTCCTCAAATCATCGAAACTCATTTCTACTTCTGCGCCTCCTTGGGATTGCTGTGGTTTTCTCTTGGCACTCAACGATTCTGTGCTTTCGCCCAACTACATTTCTTACGATTGTGGCTCTCGCACTTCACATGACAGCGATGGGTCATTTCAGATCCCTTTTTTTGTGACTGATTCCACTTGTTTGATGAGCTCTTGAAGCTCCGGATCCCGTGTCTCCTCGAGAAGAGTGAAGGCGGATGGGAGGATCCTCTGGATCTCTTTGAGGAACTCCATCTTTAGGTGCGGTTCGCAGGTTCCGCCGAGGACTCTGACCAACCGCTGGAGTTCGCTTTTGATTATGGTGATCTGGATCTTCTGCAGCGTCACGTTCTGGAAGATCACTGGCTTCGCGGTGCCTTGCTTGAGGTAGCTCTCGAGAGAAGCCTGGTCCTTGTTCTTGCGCAGCCAATCCTCTATGGCTTGTCGAGCTGCTTCTTTCTCTTCCATACCCATGATTGTGCAGGCTCTCTCAAAATCCGCAGCCAGGATCAAGGGAAGCTTGAAGTTTTTCTGCTTCATGACGCCTCTCCTGACCGGCTAGCTGAAAGATATCTAGATATCTTTTGGATAGCTGCTTCTGGTAGTAGTAGTGTAGTAGTGTAGTAGGGTAAGGGTAGGGTAGGGTAGGATAGGCCTAGGTTCATTTTCCATCCCACCGTAACCATGCTTCAACCGGCACCGACATTCCTAGAGCTGCATGCGCCATGTTGACAACCTGAATCGCCTTGCGACAGACCAGTTCCTCCACGCCTTGCTTGAACAGATCCCGGTTTTTCACAGCCGCCGTAGCTTCAAGATATGGAAGGCCAAGTTCCAAAAGCACGCCCACGATCTCATCTTTCTTCAGCATTCTCTGGTCTCCTTTGCGAGGATGCGTTCAATCGCCTGGCGTTGTAGGGCACTCATCGTGGTCTTGTTCTTCCTTGCCAAGTCGCGAAGGGCCTGCTTCTCAGCTGAACTAAGCCTAGCTGCTGTCACTGCGTACAGGTTGCCGTGATCCCGTTTCCGGATCTGTCTTGAGAGAGCAGGAATCTTCTTCGCTACCTGCCAGGGCTCTGTGAGGATCCTCTTGACTCCAGCGTCATCAAAAGGCGCCAAGTCCTCGCGGCCGATCTGCAGCAGCCGTCTAATCGCCCTGTTCTCTCTGATTCCGGCCACTCGCGCAATAGAATAGATCCATGTCGCCATGTCTGCGTCGATGCAGATTCCGCGTTTTACCGGATTCAAGACAGGTGCACCTGGTCAATGATAAGCAGGGGGAAACGCTACGAAACCGCAACCTCGTAGGGTCGATCCACAATCTGAACGCGGTCCCGGTAGAAGCGCAGATAGTTGTTTGATTGGCGGCGAAGGATCTCCCAGCGGGTCAGTTCAGCTATGGCTTCGTCGACATTGTCGTCTGGCCAGGCGTGTTCGCGAATGAAGGTCTTGATTTTGCCACCCGTCCAGCGATCGTCTCTGCCCTCGTGGTTCGTGACCACAACAAGGACCCGGGCTAAAGGCGTGGGGGGATTCTCGAGAAGATCAGCGGGAAGCTGGGCTGTTGGCCGCAGCTTTTCAAGAATGACTTGAGGTAAGATCTGCTGGCTCCTAATAGTATCAGAGTCTTGAGGTATGATCTTTGGTATGATATCTCTAGGTATATACGTAGATACAGGCTGCGGATGATCAGTACGAATGATCGGTACGGATGATTGGGGTACAATCGTTGGGGTATGAATGGTCGGGGCCACAGCGGGTTTCGGCTTCGGCTCGAAGACGTTTCTGAACTTCTCAATGAACTCGTTGACATCCATCAGCTTGATCGTGGCCGCTTTGGGAGACAAGAGGAATGTTCTTGTCGCGTGGAAGGTTTCTCGCTCTCGAAACATGATCTTCCTGTAGATTGCAGGTTTCTCAGGATGCCAGATCCACGCCTCACCATTCTTCAGTTCCTTGAGCGAATCGTACCATTGATTCAGCTTGCGTCGATCTTCATCTGTCTGTTCTTCGACCCACGCTTGAATCGCCTTCTTGTCTTGGGGAGCTAGGGTCCTTAGAACAACGAGGCAGTCGCTTTGCGTCAGAACATCCTTGTTCAACACGGCGCTGCGTTGCGTTATCATGCTGCAACCAAGATTGTGGTTGCCTCCACGTCGAACGAAGTTGTCCACTGAGCCGAGGCATTGTGCTTGTTCCGGTCCGATCATGCGCTGCGGGCACCACAGGTCCGTTTCCTCAAGAAACACGTGCCGTTCGACGCGGTTGATTTGGTACAGCTCATCCAAGAAATCCATGACGATTCTGCGACTCTGGAGCTTCGACAAAGTGCTGAGGTCTATGACGGCTGAGATGTTTGCTTGGACGATGGCCCTGGCGATGCTCTTTGCTTTCTCAGGAACCAGGGGGAGATCTGCATGTTCACCACCGAAAACTACGATCGGCATTCCTGGGCCTTCACCGTTCTTGCCGACTCGAAGGCCCCACCAGATCCCCATCCCATCAATCACAACGATCGGAACCTTGGCCTCGAGCATCTCTTCCGCGAGAACAGCGCTGCAATAGGTCTTGCCAGCGCCGCGCTTTGCCAAGAAAGAAAAGACCCAAGTGGCGGCGTCTCGAGGCAGCTTCAGATCCTTCGATATCTGAAAACTCATGGCCGGGACCTCATGTTTCGGAGGATGTCTCCGCTGGCTGTGGATCCAGTTCGGTCTGAGGGCTTCTCAGGATTCAGGGGGCGGCCGGCGGAGACACCTTTCCCCGACTTCACCGTCCTCAAGAACTGTTGAATCGTTTCTCGTCTGCATAGCTCGCAGATCTGCAGATGACCGCGGAAAGATTGACCGCACCAGGCACAAGGCTTGGAGTAGGCAACCTTCCTCAAGGTGGATGCGCCTCCAAGTCATGTCTCTGCAAGCCTTCCACTGTGCGCCGGATATCTTCCGAGAACTGGTTCGCCATGGCTTTGCTGAGTTTGCTGCGCGGATAGCGAAGTCGCAGAACACGGTAGCCTTTCTCGCTCAGCTTGCGAGTTATGATTTCGTCGCGACTTCGCTTCGACTCTGAATCATGCGGCGGACCATCCACGAAAACCGCCAAGCGCTCCTGCGGATAGAAATAGTCAGGCATGCAACGATCCAGGTCCGAACCATCCTCAAACAGGATCGTGGTTTTTGTGAGAGGCTTGAGATGCCAGCGATGCAAATGTTGAAGAATCGTCTGCTCCGCGTTTGACGAGTAACGATCGTGACTCAAGATCTGATTGCGCCAAGCCACTTCACATCGCCTCCACGACAAGGACCGCGAGAAGAGGAAGGAGACGACTCACAGTGCGCAACGCGGATTCTCGAAGCCAAAGCTCCTCATGCTTTCTCGTTGCTACTGGTGTCCCATCGCTTCGACAGATCGTTTCCTCAACACTGTGTAGGCAGAACCAGTTCTCGTCTTCATGAAATTTCTGTGTGAACCTTTTGGCCTTCAGCCGGATAGCGCCAGTTGACGTACCGATCGGAGCATACCAGAATCCTTCTCTGATCTTGTGGGTCAGTTCGTCAAGCGATCTGCCTATTTCCAGTTCTTCGATGAGTAGGGAGCCTACTCGGTCCTTGCGGAAGATGAATGGTGCGACTTCGCTGGGTCGGACGGATGCGACTTCGTAGAAACCTAGATCCGCCAGGGGCTGAGCCATCAGTCGTATCAGTTCCTCTCGAAGTTCGCTGCGAAACAGCAGGTAAGCAGATTCTTCCCCGCCTGTGTTGCCTTTCAGCCAAACTGCGTCACCATCATGTTCCTGAAGGAAGCCGCGGAGGTAGCGAATGTAGAAAGGCATGGTTTCCCAGTTATGCGGGTCCTCGCTTTGCTTTTTGTATCGGAACCTGAGAGCGATAACCTGTTGACTAGGCTGGCTCAATCTTCATCCCCTTCCAGTCGATGCGGTACTCGCCTTTGCATTGTGGACAGGACCAGGCAGTCAGGTCAATTGAGCCGGAAGGCGCTTCACGTATCGTCTTAGCGAAACCCTCAGCAGTCACGGGAACCTTGGCGTCCGGTAAAGTGGTCGATTGAGGCGAAGTAACACCTTGTGCCGGTTTCAAACCGGCAGACGGATGGGCCGCCTTACCGGCCTGACTCTTTTCCCTCAGTTTGTAAGATTGGGGAAGGAGATCACGAACCCAATCAATGCTGAATCCTGTGAGCTCGCTGATCTTCTCCGCCAGTTTACCCTTGACCTCTCCTTCGTTGACAAGAATGTTCGCGAGTTCAGTGAAGTCTCGTTGGCGTTCTTCTTTCGGCACGTCTCGCCTATGGAGGTTGGCGTGGATCCTTGCGATCAGGAAGTCTTTGCGGGATCGAACCCAAGGCACAACTTCCTTCCGCCAATTCGGGTCATGGTTATGGCGGTGTAGACCGTCGATGATATTGCCTTCCGGATCGACTAGAATCGGGTAGAGCTCTCCAATCCTCTTGGCGCTGTAGGGAATGTTATAGTCCTCGGTGAGTTTAGGGGGCTGCTCCGCAGGGGGCCGAAGAGTGATGCTAGCTACTGAGGATGGTTCTAGGGGCGGAGTAGCCTCTTCCAGTTTCATATTCAGCAGAAAAAGATGCTTTTGGCCTTGGTTGCCAGTAACGGTGACTGTGTCGCCTTTCTTCAGGTCTTTCGGTAGCTCGGGCTTCTGTAGCTCTTTGATGTAGACTGGGAGCATGCTCGGATCGGTGAACTTCAGCGTGCCGACTCCCCGCTCATCCCAAGTGAGGCTCTCAACTACGCCTCTAACCTGAACTACCTCCATCGCGGTCACCTCGCCGGGTAGCGGTTGATGAATTTGCGTCGCTTTCCTTCCTTGTCTGGCCTGCCGAAACTCAGGCGGTAGCGGTAGGTTCCGATCTCAATAGTTTGCCCGGAGCTCGTGAGTTCCTCATCGAGTGCTTGGGCGCCAGTTGTTTCGGCGACGATCCATTGCCCTGGACCTGGCGAGAAATCCGTCCACCCTAGCGTATCGAGATATGCTGGGTCAAGTTCAGGTGTAGGCTCAGAAGGGGCCGGTGCACTCTTCGGTATCGGTACATTGCTGTTGGTAGTTCGGGTTTTGGGTTCAAACTCAAGGACCAAAGGCCCCAAGTCTTGGCATATTTCTCGCACGATGTCGCTGCGTTTCCTGTCGGCCGGAATCTCTTCTTCAACGGTGAAGGAGAGGTGGCGCATCTCATACTGGATCCGACCAGGAGTTTTCAGGAGGCCAGTGACGCGGACGATCCGGTGAGGCTTCGGTCCTTGATTGATGGCTTGGTCAATTATTTCTCGGATCTTGGCTTCATCTTCAGGATTCACCATTCCGCGCTCACCTTCTTGATTTTCGCCAGCTCCTCAACCAGTCTCTCGAGTCGTTCCAGACTGCTCTCAGCGATTTCCTGAACCCTCTTCACAATCTGAGTCTGACTCATGGCTTCGGTCTCCTGCAGGGGAACTCTCCAGGATGGTTTTTGCATTCGCTTCCTACGATGTGGCCGTTCACCGCGAAAACTCGCATCAGGTTCTTCTTGCCGCAGCATTCACATTCGAAACGGTCAGCGTCAGTCTTGCCGAGGGCGTGGTGTAACGCCATGATTTGGTGTGCGTTCTCCAGCGCTTTCTTCATCTTGGCTTCTTTGACGAGTTCTCGAAGGGCGTGGCCTTGAAGAGGGAGCGAAAGACTCATTGCAGGGCCTCCAATGCCTTCTGCAGTTTCGTTGCGGCCTCAACGAGATCTCGGATCAATGTTTGGCAGGTCTCTCGATCAAGACCGTTCATATCGCCGAGAACGCGTTTGACAACGCCCGTGGGCAGACTGATGAGAAATGTTACGTCTGACGAGGCTTTGTTGAGTCTCTTGATGAAATGTGTAGGCGACCAATCCTCATCGCTAGGGCTCTTCGCTTTCTTCGGACTGCGTTTCACGCGGCGACTTAACGCCGGAACCATCGAGAGCGTTTCACTGCACGCCTTGATTATCTCGTTCCTGCCGTCAGGGTCGGCCTCAACGAGCTCCTTGATCTGATCTACGAGCTGTCGGACGGGTTCAGCTAGAGGCTTAGGAACACGAACGCGTTCTCCCTTACTGAGAACCTGTGGGACACCGGTTCCTCCCTGATCGCCTTTGAATTGCTCATCAAGGTTGAGGCGGACTGTGTCGGCATTGATGCCTGTGAGTTCGCTGATCCGCTCCGCAATCGACTTACCTGAGGCGACGCGGTAAGGCTTGTCATCCGGTTCGTTCTTCTGTAGAAACTCCGCAAGCTCCTTGTAGTCTTCTTCGTCCGCGATTCTTCTCTGAGTGTTGATGACGAGTCTAGCGACATGCGTCTGCAGATCGTTGAGATCAACAGTGATTCTCCTCCAGTTCTTGTTCGCCTTCAGTCTGTGAAGGCCATCCACGATATCGCCTTTCGGATTCACGAGAACGGGTAGAAGCTGGCCGACCTTTCGCTCCGTGTCCGCAAACTCAGGTTCTTCAGACAATGGCCAGGCCTCTCAAACGTTTGGCGAGATCTCTGTCTTTCAACTTGCTCGTTCGATTGACGATGACCGCCGTCTGGGTGAGGCGGGGCGATTCGAGACCGTCCACTTTGGCGTGAACCACGAGACCCGACATGATGCTGCCAGTGCCGCTGGCAATAAGATGACCCTGCTTCTCCTTTGCGAACCGACGGTCAGCATTGTCTATGAGTCTGTAGAAACCGGCCTTCTGGTAGAGAATTATGTCGCCCTCTTTCCTCTCGCGTTCGATTGCTCTCTTCATGATTTTCTTGACGTAGACGGATGCGCTGCCGCCGAATCTGCGACACATCTCGTCGAGGCGCATTTTGAATCCGGTTTTCACGTTGGCAATAAGCCAGTCGATTGCTCGTTCCACGTCTTCCTCTTCCTTGTTTCGATACTTCCTGCGTTGCTCCGCCCGGTCTTCGGGACGTAGAAATTTCTTCCAGCCAGCAAACTGAAGAGCCATCTCAGTAGACCTCCACCATGGCCCGCGCCTGTTCTATGTACGGGCCCGGCCGGCCGTCGAAGTGGCAGTAAGGCAAAGTCAAGAAGCCCCCTTTCCCTGAAGTTGCTCGAGAAGATGTCGAACTGCGTCTACAACGACCTGAGTCTTGCTTGGATATCCTCGACCGATTTTCATTATCTTCTTGATATCAGCGTCCACATCTACTGGGACGCTTATTGAGGTGTAGTCTCTTTTCGTCATACTGTATCCATACAGGAGGGGGGGGTAGGATGGATTTAAAGATTACTGTATGGCTACAGGATCAATCTAAACCCCCCTCTTCGGCGAATGTTAAAATAGACGTACAGTATAGATACTGTAGAGAGGTGGAAGGTTGCCGCCAAAGGGCTATGTCAATATCTCAATCCCGACCGAGCTGATTGAGGCAATCGATAAACTGATCGAGAAGAAGAAGTACGGTTACAACAGTCGCCCGGATGTGGTGGCGGATGCCATCAGACGACTGCTGACGGAATTGAAGCCTCTATCTAGGTAGTTATCGATGTCTGATTTGAAGTCACAGTGGTTACATTGTAACCAGTTGAAGTCAGGCTGGTCGTGTTCATCAACGCACTTGGTGGTTTGCAGACCTGGCACGGCCTGTACCCCTGCCTAACCGCGTCGTATTCGTCTTTGAACCAGACTAGGTTCTCCGGCTTGATCTCCTTCACATATCGGCACTCTGGATAATGGTAGACATGACTCTCACTGCTCCCTCAATACTTGCCCTCAGCAAGAACAGAAACCGATAGACTGAGAACTATGAAGAGAAGTAGTAGCCCTCTTGCCCTCGGACGCAAACCGGATCCACGCAAACACTCGCAACGTCTGCACTAAAGCATTTCCTCTATGATATCCGCCAGAATCGCGTCGCCTCTCAACTCCATCCTTCGCAGCCGCTTGAGCAAGTACGACTTCAACCCTTCCGGCGCCCCCTCATATTCCTCAATCATCTCCTTGAACTTCTTCACAGCCGCAGCTGCCACAACTTCAAGCCTCGAAACACTACTCATGATCCCCTCTCACCTCCTTGCCATGATACTAAACCATGGTTGAGTGACATACGCTTTCAACGGCCCTGGAGACGATTCACGGCCCGACGCAAAACACGATCAGACCTCAAAAGGCCTAGGGAGAAATTTCAGCGCCAAACCAGATATAGGCACATCCACATCTCCATGCCAAACTCGACATGAAAACCCTCAACGGTCATGGAACTTTACCGAGGCCCCAGATCCCCCTCCCAAGAAATGCGCCTATCATCTCAATCAGCAGAGAGGACTGAAGGTGTTCGCTCGTTTTCGCAGCTCCTTCCAGCTTTGCCACTGATTCCCAGACCGGAAAGTATGTCTGATAGCACGAGATGGCATGTTTGGTGCGGGGGGGAGCTCTGGACTTGAATGGGAGATCGAAGGATAGTGAGGAACGGTATCGAGGGCTCTTCGAGAACTCCAAAGATGCGGTAACAATCAACACGCCCGAAGGCAAGTTCATCGACTTCAATCAATCCTTCCTAGATCTGCTGGGGTATTCCAGGAGTGAGCTGCGAGGAATGAACGTTTTGGAGGTATATGCTGATCCGGCAGACAGAGATGAATTTAGGAAGGAAATAGAACGGAACGGATTCGTCAAAGACTTCGAGGTGAAGATCCGACGAAAAGACGGAGCGCTGCGAGACTGCCTAGTCACCTCAACCGCTCGGCACGACAAGAAAGGACACATCATCGGCTATCAAGGCATCTTGCGTGACATCACCGAGCGCAGGCGGATGGAGGAAGAGATCAGGAGCCTTGCAGCGTATCCCCTACAGAATCCGAACCCTGTATTACGGTTGACCAGAGAGGGCATAATTCTTCATGCAAACCCAGCGAGCAAGGCACTGCTGCAGAGCTGGGGATGCGAAATTGGGGACCAAGCTCCGAAGTATTGGCGCGACCTTGCTGCTGAAGTTCTTCAGAGCCAATCGCTCAGAAACGTTGATGTTGAGCTTGGTGAGAAGGTCTATCTTTTCACTGCCAACCCGGTCAACGATGCGAGCTGCGTCAACCTATACGGAAGAGACATCACTGAACGCAAGCGGACGGAGGATGAGCTGAGAAGATCGGAAGAGCGTTTTCGCAAGATCTTTCAGTCAAATCCAATCCCAGCCTTAATCACTGCAATTGAAGGACCAATTCTCGATGTGAATGAGGCCTGGGTACGCATGACGGGCTGTAGCCGCAGAGAAGCCATCGGCCACTCAACGATTGAACTCGGCATGGTCCCAGATACAAAGCAACGAGATCAAATCGTGAAGGATTTGCTGGAGAAAAAACGTCTCAGCAACATTGAGATAACAAGACGAACCAGGTCAGGTGAGCTCCGTGACATCTTGAATACGCTTGAACTTGTCGACCTGGAAGGACAGAAATGCATACTCAACATGCAAGTCGACATCACCGAACGCAAGAAGATGGAAGATGAACTCAAGAAATACAGTGAGCATTTGGAAGAGTTGGTTGAAGATCGTACGGGTCAGTTGAAGGAGTCGGAGGAGAAGTTTAGGCGCATCTACAATGCTTCCTTGGATGCTATTTACACGACGAGCATTGACGGTGAGATCTTGGACATGAACCCGGCTGGGGTCGTTATGTTCGGGTTTGACAGCCTTGATGAACTGAAGAAAGTGAATATCGCAAGTCTGTATGTTAACCTGGATGACCGCAAGAGGTCCATAGAGCTTGCAGGGAAAGGTCCTGTGAGAGACTTTCGCGTGCAGTTTAGACGCAAAGACGGAACAGTCATTGACTGCATCATAAACAGCTATCCACTGAGCGATGAGAGGGGCAGAATAGTACGGTTTCAAGGAGCCATCATAGACGTCAGCGAACACCAGCAGTTCGAGAAGAAGCTGGAGGAATCCGAGGAGAGGTTCAGAGGTATCGCTGAGAGAAGCTTCGACATGATAGCTATGTTGGATCTG